>ERZ773038.323-NODE-323-length-33112-cov-87.643071_pt1 | contig 33112 bp, 23 predicted proteins | sample MGYA00511665_ERZ773038 | MGnify/ENA primary metagenome ERZ773038 (study PRJEB29015, sample SAMEA2737966) | human oral metagenome | biome: human oral; feature: human-associated habitat; material: dental | place: China | collected 2028 ... | reverse complement strand
AGGGCATCATCTACATCGACGAGATCGACAAGATCGGGCGCAAGGCCGAGAATCCCTCGATCACGCGCGACGTGTCCGGCGAAGGGGTCCAGCAGGCGCTGCTCAAGATCATCGAGGGGACCACCGCCTCCGTTCCGCCCGGCGGTGGGCGCAAGCACCCCCACCAGGAGTTCCTGGAGATCGACACCACCAATATTCTGTTCATTGCGGCGGGCGCCTTCGCGGGTATTGAGGACATCGTCCGGCAGCGCCAGCGCAAGGAGGTCGGCGCTCAGCTCGTGGGCTTCGGGGCGACCTTGGCCAAGGACTCCGGCAGGGACGTCTTCGCCTCGCCGGTGCGTCCGGAGGATCTTCACAAGTTCGGCCTCATCCCGGAGTTCATCGGGCGCCTTCCCGTCATTGCCACCGTCCAGGATCTGGGCGTGGCCGAGCTGGTGAGGGTGATGACCGAGCCCAAGAACGCGCTCGTGTCCCAGTACGAGTACCTCTTCAGCCTCGACGGCGTCGAGCTCGTCTTCACCGATGACGCCATCAAGGCCATCGCCTCTCTCGCCCTGGAGCGCAAGACCGGTGCCCGAGGTCTGACCAGCATCGCCGAGGAGGTCCTGGGCAACGCCATGTTCGAGGTGCCCTCCATGCCGGAGGTCGGCCGGGTCGTCATCGACGCCGACGCCGTGCGCGGAACGGGACGCCCCCGGTACGAGGTGGGCTCGGGGACACTGGCGGCTGCCTACAAGGGGGAGCGGAGCCGAACGGCATGAGGCTCGTTCCGGCCTCCTGCCAGAGCGGCGTCGGCGCCCTGGCGGTCCAGGTCCGGCGGCCATGACGACGCAGACCGGACCGGAATCCGTGGAGCGGAGCCTGCCTGGCGTTCCGCCCCAGTTGGCGGCCTATCGGGCGACCATCGACAACCTGGATGCCGCGCTCGTACATCTGCTGGCCGAGCGCTTTCGCTGCACGCAGCAGGTCGGCGTTCTCAAGGCCGAGCTCGACCTGCCGCCTTCGGACCCGGGCCGGGAGGAGCGCCAGGTGGTGCGCTTGCGCGCCCTGGCGCAGGATTCCGGACTCGATCCGGTTTTCGCGGAGAAGTTCTTCGCCTTCATCGTCGCCGAGGTGATCCGCCACCACGAGGCGATCCGTGACGAGATGACCGACTGAGCGGAGCGCCGGGTGAGGGAGGCCCCTGCCCGGCGGTTGACCGTCTCACCTCAGGGTGCGCGTGTAGAGCGCATCGATCTCCTTGGCGAAGCGCTCCTGGGCCTGAGCCCGACGGACTTTCAATGAGGGCGTGAGCAGCCCGTTGTCGACGGTGAAGTCGCCGGGCAGCACCGTGAACGTGCGGATGGACTCGGCCCGCGAGACCGCCTCGTTCGCCCGGGCCACCGCCTTCTCCAGGGCGGCCCGCACACGAGGATCCTGCGCCGCCTCGATCGGGGCCATGTCCTCCAGGCCGTGGCCGGACAGCCACATCGGCAGTATTTCCGCATCCAGGGTGATCAGGGCGCCGATGCAGGGCCGTCCATCCCCGACGACGAGCACCTGACTGACCAGCGGGTGCCCGCGCAGTCGATCCTCCAGGATGGCGGGGGCGACGTTCTTGCCGCCCGCCGTCACGATAAGCTCCTTCTTACGGCCGGTGATCCTCAAGAAGCCCTCGGAGTCGAGGGAGCCGAGGTCTCCGCTGCGCAGCCATCCGTCGTCGAGCGCCTCGGCGGTCGCCTGCGGGTTGTTTCGGTATCCGCGGAAGAGGCCGATGCCCTTGATGAGGATCTCGCCGTCGTCGCTCAGCCTCACCGAGGTGCCCGGCAGAGGCCGTCCCACTGAGCCGATGAGCGTGGCCTCCGGCAGATTGACCGTGCACGGAGCGGCCGTCTCGGTCAGGCCGTAGCCCTCCAGGACGGTGACTCCGGCCCCGCGGTAGAAGTGCCCCAGGCGCTCGCCCAGCGGCCCGCCGCCGGAGATGACATGGGCGACCCGGCCTCCCAGCAGGCCGCGCAGAGTGGAGAAGACCATCCGGTCGAAGACGGCTCGCTGTGCGCGCAGGCCCCGGCTCGGCCCGTCCGGGGTGTCCAGGGCCCGCGAGTAGGCGATCGCGGTCTTGGCGGCCAGTCGGAAGACCTTCTGCTTGGCGCCGGTCGAGCGGGCGTCGGCCGCGTTGTAGATCTTCTCGAATACGCGCGGTACCGCGACGACGAAGGTCGGGCGGAAGGAGGCCAGGTCCGTCACCAGGTTCTTCACATCGGGCGCGTGCCCGAGGACCCCGGCCGGCGAGCAGATGATCGCGATCTCGACGAATCGTCCCAGCACATGGGCCAGGGGCAGGAACAGCAGCGCGCGAACCTCAGGGGCCTTGAGCACTTCCGGAACGTGGGCGACGGCGTTGACCCCCAGGTGGATGAGATTGCCGTGAGTGAGCTCGACGCCCTTGGGACGGCCGGTTGTGCCCGAGGTGTAGACGATCGTGGCCAGGTCCGTGCTCTTCAGATTCGCGACGCGGGCGTCGAGGTCGGCACTGCTGACGCTGCCGGAGCCGTCGGCGCTCGCTGTAGACGCTGTAGACGCAGTGGAAGTGGACGCGGCGGACTCGTCCTGCCCGCCCGTCGCCATGAGCTCGGTGACGGCGCCCTTGGCGAGGGACAGTACCCGCAGTCCGCTCAACTCGGGCACGGCCGCGGTGAGTGAGGTCAGCATCGTCTCCATGGCCGCGTCCTCGACCACGACCAGGCGCACGTCCGCATCGGTGAGGATCCACTGCGCCTGCTCGGGCGAGGAGGTCTCGTAGATGGGAACGACGACCAGGCCCGCCTCCCAGGCCGCGAAGTCGAGCAGCGTCCACTCGTAGCTCGTATGCGCCATGATGCCGATCGCGCTGCCCGCCTCCAGGCCGAGGGCCATGAGTCCGGTCGCGACCTGACGGACCTGATCGCGGAAGGCTCGGGCTGACATGTCCCGCCAGCGCCCGCCCACGGAGGACTTGCGGGCGATCAGCGGGCCGTCGGGGTTGACGCGCACGCGCTCGGCGAGTGCCCATGGGCCCGTCATGTCGTCATGAACGGGTGTGAGCAGTGGGGTGGAGATCTCGCTGGTCTCGCGGCTCGTGCTCACTCCTGCGGGCCCTTCCTCGTGGAGGCGTAGATATCGGCGATCGTGTCGGCGTACTCCTTCATCACCTGGTTGCGCTTGACCTTCAACGACGGGGTCAGCAGCCCGTTGGCCTCGGTGAAATCGTTGGTCAGCACCCGGTAGGTGCGGATGGACTCGGCCCGCGAGACGGCGCGATTCGTGCGTGCCACGGCCCGGTCCAGTGCGGCCAGGACCTGGGGATTGGTCGAGGCCTCCACGACTCCCATCTCCGGCAGGCCGTGGTTGTGCAACCAGCCGGGCAGCATCTCGCGGTCCAGCGTGATGAGAGCGGATATGAAGGGCTCGCCGTCACCGATGACGAGCACCTGGCTGATCAGCGGGTGCCCGCGCAGTCGGTCCTCCAGGATGGCGGGGGCGACGTTCTTGCCGCCCGCCGTCACGATCAGCTCCTTCTTACGGCCCGTGATCCTGATCCAGCCGTCCGAGTCGATGGAGCCGATGTCCCCGGTGCGGAACCAGCCGTCCGGCGTGAAGGCCTCAGCATCCGCAGCGGGATTGTTGTGGTAGTGGGAGAAGACGCTCATCCCGCGCACTTCGATCTCGCCATCGGCGCTGACCCGGGCCCGGCCGCCGCAGACCGGCGGGCCCACGGTGCCGACCTTGTTGCGCCAGTCGAGGTTGACGCTGATGGGGCCGAGCGTCTCGGTCAGGCCGTAGCCCTCGAGGATGGCCAGGCCCAGGCCGCGGTAGAAGTGCCCGAGGCGCTCGCCCAGCGGCCCTCCGCCGGAGATCGCGTAACGGGCGTTGGGACCCAGCAGGTCGCGAATGGTGCGGTAGACGAGCCTGTCCGCCATGGCGTGCGCGGCCGCCAGCCTGCGCGAGGGGCCTGCGGGCATGTCCAGGGCGCGGGAGTACTCGATGGCGACCTTCGCGGCCCAGCGGAAGGTCTTGAGCTTGAAGCCGCCGCCGGCCTTCGCGTCCGCCGCGTTGTAGATCTTCTCCAGGACGCGGGGCACCGCCAGGACGTAGGAGGGGCCGAAGCTCTTGAGGTCGGGCAGCAGGGTGGCCACGTCGGGGGTGTGTCCGAGCACGCCGTTCCCGGCGATGGACAGCAGCTCCAGACAACGGGCGTAGGAATGAGCCAGTGGCAGGAACAGCAGCAGGCGCGTGTCGGGGGAGAAGAGCAGATCGGGGATCCAGCGCACCCCGTTCCAGGCCAGTCCCGCCGCCATGCGATGCGTGATCTCGACGCCCTTGGGATTGCCGGTCGTTCCCGAGGTGTAGATGATCGAGTAGAGGTCGTCGGCATTCAGCGCATCGGAGCGCTCGTCGAGGTCCGCGCGGGAGACCGTCCTGCCCTCGGCCGAGATGGTCGTGAGGGCATCGCGGTCCAGCGACAGCACCCGCACCTCGGCGGCGTCCGGGTGCGCGGCGGCCCGCGCTGCGGCCGCGCCCCGCACCAGTTCGGCCAGCGCGGCCGACTCGGTGATCACAAGCCGCACATCCGCGTCCTGCAGGATCCACTGCACCTGGGAGGCGGAATCGGTCTCGTAGATCGGCACCGAGACCAGGCCCGCCCGGGCGACGGCCATATCGAGCAGCGTCCACTCGTAGGAGGTGTGAGCCATGATGCTCACGCGCTGACCGGGCTCGAGCCCCATTCCCATCAGGCCGGAGGCGACCCGGGCGACGTCATCGCCGAAGCCGCGGGCCGTGACCTTGGCCCAGGAATGGCCCAGTGCCGCCTTGCGCTCGATGATCGGCGAGTCCGGGGTGCGGGCGATGCGGTCGGCCAGGAGCCACGGGACCGTCCAGGAATGATCCGGCTCGGTGATGACGCTGCTGGTAGCCGCGTCATCAATGATGGAGGGCTTGCCTGCGACGGACACAGCGGGGTGGCCGGAAGAGGATCGAGGACTCAGACTCACCGGGTCATTGTGTCAGGTCAATCGATGTGAACGGCAGGCGTTGGCCAAAAGATCTGACGTTCTGTCTTGGAGAGATCCGCTAAGGAGGCTCAGGCTGATCGTGCGCACTCACATAACCGGGGGCGATGAACCCCGACGCGGACCCTGAAGACGCACCGGGCCCCGCATTTCAGTACTCAGTACTCAGTACATCGCATCGATCTGTTCGGAGAAGCGCTCCACCGCTACGGGGCGCTTGACCTTCAGCGACGGCGTCAGCAGACCGTTGGCCTCTGTGAAGTCGTCGCTGAGGACCGCGAACGTGCGGATCGACTCCGCCCGTGAGACCTGTGTGTTGGCTCGCGACACTGCTCGGTCCAGCGCCGCCAGCACCCGCGGGTGCGAAGCGGCCTCGGACACGGTCATAGCGGGCAGTCCGTGAGAGCGCAGCCACAGGGGCAGCATCTCGGCGTCGAGCGTCATCAGTGCGGCGATGAAGGGCCGGTTCTCGCCGACGACGAGGACCTGGCTGATGAGGGGGTGCCCGCGCAGAGAATCCTCGAGACCGGACGGGGCGACGTTCTTGCCGCCAGCCGTCACGATGATGTCCTTGGCCCTGCCGGTGATCCTCACGTATCCGTCCCGGTCCAGGGAGCCGAGATCGCCGGTGCGGAACCAGCCGTCCTCGGTGAAGGCGGACGCCGTCGCCTCGGGGTCGCCGTGGTACCCCTGGAAGACCGAGGGGCCCTTGAGCAGGATCTCGCCGTCCGCGGAGATGCGCACGGACATGGGCGGCAGCGGCGGCCCCACGGTGCCGATCTTCGTCAGTCGGGGGATGTTCACCGAGATCGGGCCCACGGTCTCGGTCAGGCCGTAGCCCTCCAGGACGGGTATGCCGAGCCCGCGGTAGAAGTGGGCCAGGCGCTGCGACAGGGGTGCGCCGCCGGAGACGATCCAGTCCGCATTGCCGCCCACGAGGCTCCGGATGCGCCGGAAGACGAGGCGGTCGGCCAGCGCCCGCCGGGCACGCAGTGCGCGGGACGGACCCGCCGGGGCGTCCAGTGAGCGGGAGTAGTCCACCGCCACCTTCGCCGCCCAGCGGAACACCTTCCGAGCGCTGCCGGAGGCCGCCCGGGCGTCGGCGGAGTTGTAGATCTTCTCGAGCACTCGCGGCACGACCAGCAGGTAGGACGGGCGGAACGCGGCGAGATCCGGCAGGAGGTTCTTGGTGTCGGGCGCATGGCCGATGACTCCCTCACCGGAGATCTGGAAGACCTGCAGGAAGCGGGCGAACACGTGGGCCAGCGGGAGGAAGAGCAGGAGTCTGGAATCGAGCCCCATGGCGATCTCCGGCATCCATTGATGCGCATTGGTGCACAGGTCGGTGAAGTTGCCGTGGGACAGGACCGTGCCCTTGGGGGTGCCAGTGGTTCCCGAGGTGTAGACGATTGTCGCCAGCGAGGAGGTCCGCAGGGACTCGGTGCGCTCGGCGAGCACGGAGGCCGGAACATCGCGGCCGTTCTCGGTGATGGTGCGGATCGCTCCGGCATCCAGGGACAGCACGCTCGGGCTCTCCCGTCCGACTGAGACGGCGGCCGTGCGAACGAGCTCGGCCATGGTGATCGTCTCGGTGACGATGAGGCGGGCCTCGGAATCGGCGAGGACGTGGGTGATCTGCTCGGTCGAGCTCGTTTCGTAGATGGGGACCGGGACCAGCGCGGCGGTCCAGCAGGCGAAGTCGAGCAGCGTCCACTCATACCGGGTGCGCGACATGATGGCGACTCGCTCGCCGGGCTCCAGGCCCATGCCGATGAGCCCGGAGGCCACCGCGTCGACCTCCTCGGAGAACTCGCGGGCCGTGATCGTGCGCCACACTCCGCTCGTCTCCTGCTTGCGGGCGATGAGGGGGCGGTCGGCTGAGCGGGAGACCCGGGCTTGCAGCAGGGCGGGAATGGTCGTCCGCTCATCAATGCGCGTGAGAGTAGGAGCGTGCCACTCCAGCGCGTGTCCGGTGGAGGCGCCCGGGGAGGGGGACGGGGCAGGTGGGGATGGGGCGGTCATGAACAGCATTACAGCACTCCATCCGCCATCCCAGTGCGCGGGAGGCGGGGAGCAGACCCCTACTCCACGGGCCCGGCTGGTGACACACTGAATGGAACTGATGGACACGGCCTCCGCACAGGCAGGGGCGTTCGATTCAGAGACGGCGGGGCATTACGAGGCGTTCAGGAGGTTTCAGGGGCGATGGGGAAGGTGCGCAGGGGAGTCCTCCTGCCGATTGGGATTCTCGTTGCCCTGGCCGTCGTCGCGGTCGTCCTGCTCATGGCGCGCGTACCCGCACCGGATACCCGGGCCAGGCCGGACGCCGGCCTCGTCCAGACGGCCCTCGACGATCATCAGGCGGTGCTCGATTCCGAATGGACGGATCCCGAGGCGTCCACCGGCGCACCGAGCCCCATGGCCGCGGAGGAGACGATCCGCCGTGTGCGGGACGGGCTGGCCCAGGACGGGCTTCCGGTGACCTCGGCGACGAGCAGTGCTCACCTCGAAAGGGCGACCTTCCAGGACGACGGCAGCGTGCTGGCCGCCGTCACGGTGACCACCACTTATGCCTACGAAGGGGGAGAACCGGACTCGGCCGCAGTCGACCCCCACTGGATGACTCTGACCGGCGGCGACGCCACCGGCTACTCGGTCGTGCAGGACGAGGTGATCGACGAGACGGCCTTCAAGGGGACGCTGGATGCTCCTGATGAGGTCCAACGGCGGGCCGACCTCATCGGCCTGGCCATCTAGGTTGCCTTCGGTGTGCTGATGCTGGCTGCCGCCTTCCAGCCGTGGCTGGTGCGGCGTCGGCTCCGGCTTGCTCGCCCCGACTCCGGACGCCCGACAGGCTTTCTCACCGCCCTGCTGGTGGACGGGCCCGCGGCCCTCGCCGTCGCCCTCGCATGGCTCTTCACGCTGGGCGGCGCCTCTACCACCAGCGACTTCGACGGCAGCCGGGCGACCTGTATGCGTGAGCGCCTCACCTCGCTCGACTCCCGACTCGAATCCGGCGACGGACTCTGGCACGGCTGCGTCGCTCACAGCCGGATCGATGTCGCCTTGGCGCTGGTGATCGCGACGGCCGTCATCGTGGTGGAGTACCTGATTCTTAATGAGGACCCCCGGCTCCCCGAGCCCGACGAGTAAGCCGGAGCAGCGTCTTTCCGGGGTGCGGCGGATGCGGAAGGTTCGCGGTGGACGCGACTGGATGACCTTCCCCCGGTCTTGCTCTAATCGCCGGCATGTGTTGTGGCCCCGACCCGCTTTCCCGGGTCGGGGCCACAACAACATGGATTGCACACGTGAACGGGTGTCAGCGCCTCACTTCTTGGAGCGCTTGGGAGGGGCCTGGCCGAGCTCGACGGCGGTGACGCTCACCGATGCGCTCTCATCGCCCTTCTCCGCGCCGTCGTCGGCCTGACCGGCCACGGACGTAGAGTCGGAGTCGGAGCCAGAGTCGGAGTCCACGATCTCGACCGTGAAGGGGCCGGTGACCTTGGCGGCCTCGATCAGGTCTCCCTGCACGGCCTCGACCGCGGGCGCGACCTCGGGCGCCACCGCCAGAGCGACTGACAGGATCGGCGTCTTCTGGCTCGTCTTGGCCTCCGACTTCACCTTGCGCAGCGCAGCCAGGGCGGCCCCCGCGTGCGCGATCAGCTCGGGATCGGCATCGCCCGCGGCGGCTCGCAGCTCCGCCGCTTCGGGCCAGGCGGCGCGGTGCACGCTCCCGGTGCGGTACCAGCTCCACACCTCCTCGGTGACGAAGGGCAGGAAGGGGGCCAGCAGGCGCACGAAGGTGTCCACCGCGATCGCCAGCGTCGTGCGGGCACTGCTCACCACTCCGGCGTCGTGCGCGCCGTCGAAGTCGTTGGCCCGGTCCTTGACCAGCTCGATGTAGTCGTCGCAGAAGGTCCAGAACAGCGACTCCGTGGCCTCCAGCGCGCGGGCGTGCTCGTACCCCTCGAATGCGGCCGTCGCGGACTCGACAACGTCAGCCAGGGCGGCCAACACCGCGCGGTCGATGGGCTCGGTGACGGCGCTCGCATCCAGGCTCGGCGGCGGCGCGGCGGCCAGCGCCGCCTCATCGGCGTCGAATGGGATCCCCATCGACAGGGCGAACTTGGAGGCGTTGAGGACCTTGATCGCCAGGCGCCGCCCGACCTTGATCTGCGCCTCGTCGAAGGTGGCGTCCAGACCCAGGCGGGCCGAGACCGCCCAGTAGCGCACGGCGTCGGAGCCGTACTTCTCCAGCAGGTCCATGGGGGTGACCACGTTGCCCTTGGACTTGGACATCTTCTTGTGGTCCGGATCCAGGATCCACCCGGACAGGCCGGCATGCGCCCACGGCAGTGCGCCGAACTCCAGATCGGCGCGCACCACGGTGGAGAACAGCCAGGTGCGGATGATGTCCTGGCCCTGGGGGCGCAGGTCCATGGGGTAGACGCGGCGGAAGAGATCCTCATCGCTCAGCCATCCCGAGGCCAGCTCGGGGGACAGGGAGGAGGTGGCCCAGGTGTCCATGATGTCGAGCTCGCCCACGAAGCCACCGGGCTCGCCGCGCTGCGCCTCGGTGTAACCGGGCGGGACGTCGGAGGAGGGGTCCACCGGCAGGGCGGACTCATCGGGGGTGATGACGGCGTCGTAGTCGACCTCGCCGTCGGCGCCGATCGCGTACCACAGCGGGAACGGCACGCCGAAGAAGCGCTGGCGGGAGATGAGCCAGTCGTTGTTCAGGCCCTTGACCCAGTTCTCGTAGCGCACCCGCATGAAGTCCGGGTGGAAGACCAGCTCGCGGCCCCGGGCGAGCAGCTCGGCGCGCAGGTCCGCGCCCGTGGCGGGATTGGTCCACTCCTTGCCGCCGTTGCGGATGTACCACTGCCGGGAGGTGACGATCTCCAGGGGCTTGTCGCCCTTCTCGAAGAAGTTGGCCTGGCGCACCGTCTTGGTGGGCTCGCCGCGCATCTCGCCGGTGGCGGCCAGCTCGGACACCAGGGCCTCGCGGGCGGAGTAGGCGGTCTTGCCGGCCATGGCGGCGTACATCTCGCGGCCCGCCTCGGAGGTGATCCAGTCCGGGGTCTCAGCCTCGATGCGCCCGTCCTTGCGCAGGATGGCGCGCAGCGGCAGCTCCAGGTCTCTCCACCAGTCGATGTCGGTGGTGTCGCCGAAGGTGCAGCACATGGCGATGCCGGCGCCCTTGTCCTTCTCCGCCGCCGAGTGGGGCAGCACGGGCACCTCGACGCCGAAGACGGGGGAGGTCACCGTCGTGCCGAACAGCGGCTTGAAGCGCTCGTCGTCGGGGTGGGCCACCAGGGCCACGCAGGCCGGCAGCAGCTCGGGACGGGTGGTCTCCACGCAGACGTCGGCGGTGCCGCCCGGGCCCTCCTCGATCGGAGCGCCGGCCGCCCTGGCCGCGGCCGCGGCCCCGGCATCGGCGATGTGGAAGGCGATGCGGTGGTAGAAGCCCGGATACTCTCGGGACTCCAGCTCCGCCTGAGCCACCGCCGTCTGGAACGTCACGTCCCACAGGCCCGGGGCCGCCGACTGATAGGCCTCGCCGCGAGCCAGGTTGCGCAGGAAGGCGGCCTGGGCGACCTTGCGGGCACGCGAGCCGATGGTCTGGTAGGTCTGCGACCAGTCCACGGACAGGCCTAGGCGGCGCCACAGGGCCTCGAACTGGGCCTCGTCCTCGACCGTCAGGCGCTCGCATAGCTCAACGAAGTTGCGCCGCGAGATGGGCACCTGATCCCTGGCCTTGATCGACTTGCCCTGACCGCCGGTGAAAGGCGGCTCGAAGTCGGGGTCGTAGGGAAGGGTCGGGTCGCAGCGCACTCCGAAGTAGTTCTGGACCCGACGCTCGGTGGGCAGGCCGTTGTCGTCCCAGCCCATGGGGTAGAAGACGGCCTTGCCCCGCATGCGCTGGAATCGGGCGACGGCATCGGTGTGGGTGTAGGAGAACACGTGGCCCACGTGCAGAGAGCCGGAGACCGTGGGCGGAGGGGTGTCGATGGAGAACACCTCGGCTCGCTCGGCGCTGCGGTCGAAGGCGTAGGTCCCCTCGGCCTGCCAGTTCCCGCCCCACGTGGCCTCCAGGCCATCGGTGGAGACCCTGGCGGGCACTCGCGGGCTGTGGACGGAGTGGACAGAGCTGGCAGAGTGGGCGGGGGCGAGACGGGGTGAGGACCCTGCTGGAATCGCTGAAGCCGCTGAAGTCTCTGGAGTCGCTGGAGTCTCGGGCATGAGCCCGATTCTGTCATGGGGCGCGAGCCCGCCCCGAACGGGAGCCCGATGCCGCCGTGTGAAGTGGACTACGAGCCGGGTTCGGCTGCTGCATGGTGACTGCGTGGGACGAGTGCCACGTTCCCGGTAATGACGATGGGGTGAAACGAAGCCCGCAGACGTTTATCGTTCTGTTAAGAAATCCGCTGACCAGCGATCCGCCCCATCCCGAGTCCCGAAATCACTGAGAGGAGAGCCCGTGGACGAGCGCCCTCAGACGGCCCCGTCCGGGACATCCCCTGACCCCTTCCCGGAAACCGATCCCGCTCCCGCACCTGCTCCGTCATCGCCGGCTCCTGAAGCCTCTGAAGCCTCTGACGCCTCCGCCGCAGCCCCTGCAGTTTCTGCAGCTTCTGCAGCTTCTACAGGGGCCGCCCCCGCAGGATCTGCCGAGCTCGAGGCGCAGCGGCGCCTGCGGGAGGATACCGGCGATATCGAGCCCATCGATGAGGCTATCGCCGTCCCCATGACGGCTTCGGAGGCCTCCGAGGCTTTCGAGGCTTCGGCGCCTTCCGACGAGCAGCCCCCGAATACGCCCGTGGCACCGATTCCCGCGGTGAAGGCCGCGGCGGTCAGTCGACTGTCCTCGTTGGCGCGCGCGCAGATCGGTGTCGCCGCGGTGGCGAGCCTGGCGATCGTTGCGGCCCTTGCCGTATTCGTGCCGGGTTTCGGCGGTCGGGAAGGCGCCGCCGAGAAGGCCGTCGCACCCACGGCCACCAGTACGGCCGAATCCGAGCGGCCGTCGCCCACGCCGCAGGCGACGAGGACTGCCACTGCCGAGGCGAGTCGGCACGACGGCGAGGGCGCCGTCGCCGACTCCGATCAGCCGGACGCCGGATCCCCCGAGGCGACGGCTGCCGCCGGCTCCGATGACGCCTTGAGTGACGCCGGCGCTGACGGTGCCCCCGGTGGTGCCGGTGGCGCTGGGGGTGCCGGCGGTGCTGGTGGCGTCGCCGGTGGGGTCAACAGTCCCGACGGCGGGAGTGATAGGGCCTCCGGCGGGGGCGGCTCCTCGACCGGAGAAGGATCCTCAGCCGGGGAGGGGACTCCGGGCGGAGGATCCGAGGATCCTCAGCCGCAGCCCAAGGAGCCTCGGGAGGATGACCTCAACCCGTTGGAGCCAAAGCCTCCGGTGCCTTCGAAGCAGCCCGCCCCCAAGCCCACGACCCCTTGATCCTCGAGGGATCTTCGAGGGGCGACGCCAGGGCGTTCGGTCGAGCAATCGCGGTCGAAGATAAATTGCAGATAGATGGCCAATAGGCTCCCGCTAGGAACCCGATAGGAATAGGATCGAGCTGTACCTCTCGCGCCGTCCTCGTGACGTCCGGGCCCGTGACCGCTTGCGACGCTCGCAGGACCACCCCTCACCACCGAAGAAGTTCTCGAAGGGACCACGCGACCATGGATCATGAAAAGCATTCGAAGAATCCCGATACATCCGACGCAGAGGGCGCGGAAGACGCGGAGGACACAGGGCGAGTCCGGTCCGCATCAGGCGTGACGCCGCGGCGATGGGACGATCGCATTATCAAGACCGTCAGCCTCGTCCTGGTCGCCGTCGTCGTCGTTTTCGCGGTGCTCAATGGTGAGGCCGCTGCGCGTGCCATCGGTTCTTTCAGAACTTTCGTGACCGGAAACTTCACCTGGTACTTCGTCGTGCTCGCCACGATGGCTTTGATGTTCTGCATATACATGGCGATCGGCGAACGCGGCTCCATTGTGCTGGGAGGGAAGGGGGCCAAGCCGGAGTACGGCCGCTTCGCGTGGTATTCGATGCTCTTCGCCTGCGGTCAGGGGATCGGGCTTATCTTCTGGTCCGTGGCCGAGCCCATTCTGGTCAAGGACGACGACCCGATTCAAGCTCATATGAGCGTTGATAAACTCGACGGCGCGCTGATCTGGAGCTATTTCCACTGGGCGGTGCACGGATGGGCCATTTACTGCGTCGTCGCCCTGTGCTTAGCACTCTCTTTCCACAACCGCAAAGCGCCGATGACCTTCCGGGATGCTGTAGTCGGGATGTTCCCGGAGAATACTCGCCGGCCGATCGGGCTGGCGGTTGAGATCATTGCCATTCTGGCCACTGTTTTCGGACTGTCGACTTCTTTCGCATTCGCGGCCATGCAGCTCTCCTCCGGTTTGGTGCAGACCTTCGGATTGGGCAATGGGAGCCTCATCCGCATCGTCGTCATCATCGGAATCGGAGTTTTCGCCGGGGTCAGCGTGTACCTGGGCATTGAGAAGGGGATGAAGCGGGTCAGTGAGGTCAACTCCATTCTGTCCATCGTGCTCGTTGTAGGGGTGCTCATCGCCGGCCCGACCCTCTACCTGCTGTCGGTTCTGCCTCAGACCGCCGGTCAGTACTTCTGGTCGATGTGGTGGATGGGAACCTGGACGGACGCCGGTTCCGCGATGGCGCCGCCGCATGTGTGGAGCGACAGCTGGAATGGCGTCTGGACCGTATTCATCTGGTGCTGGTGCTGGGCCTTCTCCCCGTTCGTGGGGTCGTTCATCGCGCGCATCTCCCGCGGTCGCTCGGTCAGGGAATTCGTTGTGGGCGTGCTCGGCATTCCCTCGGCGATCTGCGTCGTGTGGATCGGCGTCGTCGGCGGTGCGGCTCTTTTCTACGACGAGACGAGGGGCGGTGTCGTCAGCGAGGCCGTGGGTCAGGACACCTCGCTGGGGCTGTTCGCCATGCTCAAGGAGCTTCCCTATCGGCCGGTGGTCTTCTCTCTGCTGCTGGCCGCCACCATTCTGGTGGGCACCTACTACCTGACGTCCCTGGACTCCGGCGTGCATGCATTGAGCGGATTCGTGGCGTCGGCTTCCAAGCCGTCTCGGGTATTCCGAGTCACCCTGGTCGTTGGCATCGCCGCCATTGCCTTCCTGCTGCTCAGCATCGGCGGCGAGAGCGTGGTCGGCACGGTGCAGACCGGCACCATTATCGGCGCCCTGCCCTATACCGTCGTCGTGCTCCTGATGATGCTGAATACGGTCCGTCAGACCAATCTGGAGATCAAGTCGCGTAACAGCGGCTCATAGCGGCTCGCAGCAGCCCTCAGCGGCTCTCAGCGGGCATCTGGTTGCCCCGCCCGCATCGGGTTAGGCTTGCCTGACCAGGTGTGGTGCGTCCGGGCGCCGATGCCGAATCTTGAGCTCTCTCCGGCTCTCTTCAGCTCTCTTGGGCTCTCCCGGCGCACCCGTTGATGAGGAGGCATGAGGATGACTGTCACCATCGGCACGCTCATCAGTCCCGCGCGCAAGGCCATGATCGTCTCCGGCCTGCTCACGGCCGCCGGGGCCGTCATGTCCGTCGTGCCCTATGCGGCGCTGCGCAATATGGCGGCCATCTGGCTGGGGGAGTCGGAGGCCACGGGCTGGGCCGCCAGTTTGTGGGCCTGGGCGGCCATCGCCGTCGTCTCCCTCTTCGCCGCGCAGATGCTCTACCTCATGGGCCTGGGGCTCACCCACCTTGCCGAGGCGAAGCTGCGCCACCTGCTGCGCACGCAGGTCGTGGACGCCATCGGCCACCTGCCGCTGGGGCGCGTGGCCGCCATCCCGCACGGCGCCATCCGCAAGATGGTGGCCGATGACACCTCCTCCATCCACACCCTCGTCGCCCACGTGCCCGGGGACGCCACCAATGCCGTCGTCGGAGCCGTTGCCGGCATGGCCTACCTCCTGTGGACGGATTGGCGGCTCGCCTTGGCGCTGCTGGGCGTGTGGTGCCTGGTCCTGGCGGCCATCGCCCTTCCCACCATGCGCGGTCTCAGCGGCATCACCGACCGCTTCGCCGTCGCGCAGACCCGGCTGTCGTCCGCCACCGTCGAGATGCTCGAAGGCATGAAGGAGATCAAGAGCTTCCATGCCACCGATGCGACCCGCACCCGCTTCAACACCGCCCGGAAGCACTTCTCCAGCATCTCCTACGAGTGGGTGTCCGCCTCCGGGAAGACCATCAGTCTCATGGGCGCCTTCCTGCGCCCGGCCACTGTCTTCGCCACCGTCGCGCCCCTGGTCGTCCTCTTCGTCTCCCAGGGATGGACGCAGCTGTCCGCCACGCTGCCCTTCTTCCTCCTCGCGCTGGGCCTGCCCGAGGGGCTGCAGACGCTGATCGGCATGATGCAGCAGATGTACGAGTCCCGTATGGCGGCCCAGAGCACCGCCGACCTCCTGTCCCAGGCGCCCATGCCCGAGGGCTCCCACAATGAGGGGGAGGGGCCGGCCCCGGGCCGCGTCGAGGCGGATGACATCACCTTCTCCTACGAGGCCGGCTCACCGGTGCTGCGGGGCGTCTCCTTCACCGCCGAGCCGGGCACCGTCACCGCTCTCGTCGGCCCCTCCGGCGGCGGCAAGTCCACCCTGGCCCGCCTCATCGCGCGCTTCTACGACGTCGACGGCGGCGCCGTCCGCGTGTCCGGCATCGATGTGCGCGAGACGACCTTCTCCTGGCTGCTGTCCCGCGTCGCGATCGTGCTGCAGGACGTGGACCTGTCCCACGACTCGGTGGCGGACAACATCGCCCTGGGGCGGCCCGGGGCCACCCGAGAGCAGATCGAGGACGCAGCTCGCGCCGCCTGCATCCACGAGCGCATCACGCGCCTGCCCCACGGCTACGACACCGTCCTGGGCGAAGAAGGAGGATTCCTCTCGGGCGGCGAGAGGCAGCGGGTGACTCTTGCCCGCGCCTACCTCCAGGACGCGCCCGTCCTCGTGCTGGACGAGGCCACCGCCCAGGCCGATCCCGCCTCCGAGCGCGACATCCACCTGGCCCTGTCCCGCCTGGCGGTCGGGCGCACCGTCATCGTGATCGCCCACCGCCTGTCCACCGTGCGCGACGCCGATCAGATCCTCGTCGTCGATGACGGCCGCATTGTCGAGCGCGGGCGCCACCGGGGACTCATGGAGGCCGACGGCCGCTACGCCTCCATGTGGCGCAGCCAGGACTTCGACTCCGCTGATGGTGCCGACAGGGCTGACAGGGCTGACAGGGCTGATAGCGCTGGTGGACATGCTGACGATCAGGCCGGCGTCCCGGCCGCCGCTGCTGCAGAAGGGGAATGACGATGTGGACGATGCTGCTGCGGCTCGTCAATGCGCGCAGGATGCGGGCGATCCTCGCCTGGTTCGTCGCCTCGGCGATCCTCCAGGGCGCGACCCTGGCCCTCATGATCCCCTTCCTGCGCGCCCTCTACGGGCGCTCGGATTCCCTGATCGCCTGGCTCATCGCCGTGATCGTGCTCGGGGTGGTCACGGTCGCTGTGGACACCACCGCCATGTACCGCTCCTACCGGGTGAGCGTCTTCGAGGTCTGCGACACCATGATCGATCGCGTGGCCGAGCACGTGCTCGCTCTGCCGCTGGGCTGGTTCAACGCCCAGCGCGAGGCCGCCGTGGTCAATGCGACCTCGAAGGAGGTCAACACCCTGTCCCACCTGACCTCCATGGTCATCCCGAATCTGTGCAACGCCTTCGTCGTTCCCCTGGTCATGCTGGTCGCCACGGCCTTCGTCGAGTGGCCGCTGGCCCTCATCATGGCGGTCACGATCATCCCCCTGGTCCTCATCTGGCGACTCATGTCCGCGGCGACCTCCCGCGCCAATGAGATGGAGGACTCCGCCTCGGCGGCGGCGGCCGGACGCCTGGTCGAGTTCGCCCGACTTCAGCCGGTCCTGCGCGCCACAGGCGTCACCGAGACGGGCTGGGAGCCCGTACGCGCAGCTCTCGATGCCGACTCCGAGGCCACCCTGAACGGCCTGCGCATCAAGGGGCGCCCCGGCCAGGCCTTCAACCTGACCGTCAACATCGCCTTCGCCCTGGTCATGGCCACGGGTCTGTCCTTCGTCAGCGGTTACCGGCTCGACGTGGTCGCCTACCTGGCGATCATGACCGTCACCTCGCGGATGCTCATGCCGCTGACCAGGGCCGCCCTGTTCTCCACCGAGGCCGACGGTGCTCGGGTCGCCCTGCGCGCCATGAGTTCCATCCTCGACGCCGAGCCCCTGCCCGAGCCCGCCCCCGAGGAGCGGGCCCGTCCGGAGGGCACCACGATCGCCCTGACCGACGTCTCGTTCTCCTACGACGAGGGGCGTCCCGTTCTGAAGGACGTGTCCCTGACCGCGCCGCAGGGACGGGTCACCGCACTGGTGGGGCCCTCCGGCGCCGGGAAATCAACGATTCTTCGTCTGGCGGCCCGTTTCTGGGATGTCGGCTCCGGGGCGGTCACCATAGGCGGCGCCGATGTGCGCGCTCTGCCCACCTCCGAGATCATGGGAATGACCTCCATGGTCTTCCAGGACGTCTATCTCTTCGACACGACCATCCGGGAGAATCTGCGCATCGCCCGACCTGAGGCCACCGACGTCGAGCTGGAGGAGGCGGCCCGCCGCGCCCGCCTGGACCGGGTCGTCGAAGCGCTCCCGCACGGATGGGAGACGAAGGTGGGACCCGGTGGCCTGAGCCTGTCCGGAGGTGAGCGCCAACGCGTCTCGATCGCCCGCGCCTTCGTCAAGGACGCTCCGATCCTCCTGCTCGATGAGATCACCTCCGCCCTGGACGGGGAGAACGAGTCGGCGATCACCGAGGTCGTCCGCGAACTGTCCCACGGGCGCACCGTCATGGTGGTGGCCCACCGTCTGTCCACGATCCGCCGCGCGGATGAAGTCGTCTTCCTCCAGCCCGCCGCCGGCGGTGCGCGGGTGGCGCAGCGGGGCGCACCGGACGAGCTGGCCGCCATGCCCGGGCCTTTCCGCGACTTCATCGAGGCGTCCACCGCCTCCTCCCGCTGGCACCTCGCGCGGGGCTGAGCTCAGGCCCCGAGGGCGCGGTCGCGGGCGATCGCCGCCCGCACCGCCTCGATCACTGCGGGGGAGAAGCCCGCCCCCTCCATTGCGATCAGACCCGCCACCGTCGTCCCGCCGGGGGAGCACGCGGTGTCGAGCAGGTCCGCCAAGGTGCGGCCCGTCCCGTCCTCGGCTCGACGCTCCGCCTCGCGGCGGACCATGGACGCCGATCCGAGCAGCGCCTGAGTGACGATCTCGACCGCCCGCGCCTTGGGAAGTCCGGCATCGACACCGCCTCGGGCGAGTGCCTCGATGAACGTGAAGATGAATGCCGGAGAGGAGCCGGCCAGGGCTGTGAAGGCCGAGAAGTCCTTCTCGTCCAGAACCATTGTGCGGCCGACCCGGCCCATGAGGGAGGCCGTGAGCTCCAGGTCCTCCTCACTCGCCGCCGCGCCTGCCGTCAGGGCCGTCATGGATTCGCGGACCGCCGCCGCCATATTCGGCATGGCCCGCACCACGCGTGTGCCGTCCGGCAGCAGGGACTCCAGTCGCGTCGTCGTCAGCCCCGCCGCGATGGAGACCACCAGGGGCTTCCGGGCGGCCAGGACATCCTGCAACGGTGCCAGTACGACGGGGATGACATGCGGCTTGACCGCGAGGATCACGACGTCGCTCGTACCTACGAGCTCCTCGGCGCTGGGGGCGAGACGCACGCCGGTGCGAGCGGCCAGCGCCGAGGCCGAGTCGTGCGCACTCCACACAGTCGTGCCGCCACTGTGCCCGGAGGCGATCAGACCGTCCACGATCGCGCCCGCCATATTGCCCGCACCGATGAAGCCGTACGTCGTCATGACCTCAGTCTATCCGCGCCCCGTGAGCCGGAGCCGGACCGATCTCGCGGCGGAGTGCGACCGATCTCGGTGCGGAAGTGGACCGATCTCGAGCCGGAGTACGACCGATCTCGGCACGGGTTTCGACCGATCTCGGCGAGGGCGGGCTCCTCAGATCAGGTCAGGTGAGGACTGCCCAGCCGAGCGGCGGCAGGACGACGCCGTCGCCCTCGGGGCGCGGGGGCGGGGCGTCGCACGTCGAGGCCAGGACGACCTGGTGCCCCGCCGTGGGCAGCCAGGCCTCGGTCTCCTCCAGGCTGAGGATGAGTACCGCCTCAGCCCTCTCAGTGCTCTCAGCGCTCTCGTGCTCGGGTGAGCGCGCCCGCATGCGCAGGGACAGCACCGTGTTGTCCAGATGAAGGGCGTCGACCTCGGCGTCGTGCAGCCACGGCAGGCGACGGCGCACTCCGATGAGCTCCTGGTGCAGGGGCCGCACCGACCCGCCGTCCCGCTCATGCGGCGAGGCGGGCAGCTCGGAGCGGATGGCGTCGTCCCCGCCGAGCCGGTCCTCCTTGATGGCGCGCAGGCCGTCCTCGTCGCCGTAGTAGACCGCCGGCGTCCCCGGCAGGGTCATGAGCAGCGCCAGTGCGTGGGGCAGGCGGCGCGCATCGGGCAGTTGGGAGGCGATCCTGGAGGTGTCGTGGTTGCCGATGAAGGTCCATGGCACGAAGGTGGCGAGCAGATCGGCATTGCGCCGCAGGGTCCAGTCCAGCTCGTAGAAGTTCGCCTCCGCCAGGGAGTGCCAGATCGCCTGCCACAGCTCGTACTGGGTCACGGAGTTCATGCCCGAGGCGGTCACGATGGCGGCGTAGTCTCCGTGGATGACCTCGCCCACGATGTAGACCTGCGGATGGTCGCGGCGCACCCGGGGGAGCACTCGCGTCCAGAAAGCCGGATCGACGGCGTAGGCCGCATCCAGTCTCCAGCCGTCCACGCCGCGCTCGCACCAGTGGGTCATGACATCGGCGACCAGGTCCACCACGGCCTCGCAGGAGTGGTTGAGCTCGGGAAGCCAGTCCTGGCCCTCGAAGCGCCTGTAGTCGGGCGCAATGCCCGGGGCCCATGTTTCCCCGGCTTCTTCGGCTTGTTCGGCTTCCTCGCCTGTCGCGCCGCCTGCTTCGCCGCCTCCGGGCCACGTCAGGTGGAACATGGAGGCCTCGCGGGAGTGGGGGCCGGCCTCGGGCAGAGCCGCGAAGGCCGGATGGTCGATGCCGACGTGATTGAAGACCCCGTCGAGCATGACCCGCACCCCCCGGGCGTGGGCGGCGTCGATGAGGGCGAGCAGGTCCTCATTCGTGCCCAGTCGGGGGTCGAGCCGCATGTGGTCGATCGTGTCGTATCCGTGCGACATCGAGTGGAAGACGGGGCCGAGCATGAGCACGTTGCAGCCGAGCTCGACAAGGCGGTCGAGCCAGGGCAGCAGGCGGCGCAGGCGGTGCTCGGCCGCCATCGCCCCGGCCGGTGACGAGGGATCGTCCGGGTCGCCCTCCGGACACAGCGCCGGAGCGCCCACGGCGCCCAGGGGGAAGACGTGCCAGGCGATGGCGTGACGGACCCAGTCCGGTTCATTCGGAGCAGTGGAGCGGAGGGCGGAGGACTCGGGCGCGGCGTCGTCGGCGTGCATGCCCTCAACCTACCGCGCTGACGATGCGAATAGTCGGAAGGTCGCCAGAACGTATGGGGTCTTCGCGCGCAACTCGCGGGATCGCGGCGATGAGGGGCTGTCGATTGCTTAATCCATACCGTATGGTATTTTACATACCGCCTAGTTCGTACCGATCGGTATATCGATTGTGCGATACCGCGACGATCCGGACATCCAGCCAGTACCAGTCAGTTAAGGAGCATCGGGCATGGCCGCCATCAGCGAGGACACCGACGAGAGGACGAACAAGGGGATGAACGAGGATCTGCTCACCATCACCGACCTCCACAAGCACTTCGGCTCCGGTGCGCGCACCGTGCGCGCCAACGACTCCATCTCGATGAACGTGGCCTCCGGCCAGGTCGTCGGACTGCTCGGACACAACGGGGCGGGCAAGAGCACGCTGGTCAACCAGGTGGTGGGCCTGCTGCGCCCCACATCCGGGACCATCAGACTCGACGGCTTCGATGCGGTCGCCCGGCCCGCCGCGGCCAGGCGCGTCGCGAGCGTCCAGGCCCAGGCCAATATCCCCATCACCGGCCTGACGCCGCAGCGCGCCATCGAACTCGTCGGACGCGTCCGCGGGGCCGACCGGCGTCGTGTGCGCCGGCGGGCGGAGCAGCTCATCGACGCCCTCGACATCGGTCAGTGGGCCCGCACCCCGGCGCAGAAGATCTCCGGCGGGATAGCCAGGCTGACCGCCTTCGCCATGTGCGCCGTCGTCCCGGGTCGGCTCGTCATCCTCGACGAGCCGACCAATGACGTCGATCCCGTGCGCCGCCGCCTGCTGTGGGACCAGATCCGCGCACTCGCCGACGACGGCGCCGCCGTCCTCCTGGTCACCCACAACGTGCGCGAGGCGGAGCGGGCGGTCGACCGGCTCGTCATCCTCGATCGCGGTCGCGTCATCGCCCGGGGAGCGCCCGATGATCTCATCGCCGCGCGCCCGCACCCCGTCGTCCTGGAGCTCACGGCCCCTCCCGGCACCGTCCTCAGCCCGCCTCCCGGACTGGCCGTCGAACGCTCCGAAGGCGCTCGCACCGTCGTCGGAGTACCCGCCGAGCAGTCGACCGAGGCCATCGCCTGGGCCTCCCGGCTGCGTGAGGACGGCGTCGTGGAGCGCTACAGCCTCGAGCCGGTCTCGCTGGAGGACGTCTACGTCGACCTCACCGCCCACGGCTCCCGGGGCTGATGAACTCGGCGACAGTCCCGATACCCAGACAGCCCCGACACCCCCGACTGTGCCTGATCATGAAGGAGAAGAAGCACGCATGACCGCTGCGATCACGACTGCACCAACCACCCCGACCGGCCTGTGGCGTCAGACCGGCCTGCTCATTCAGTGGCAGCTGCGCCGCTCTCTGCCCGTGATGCCGTTGCTCATGGTGATCCAGGCGTTCCTGTCCGTCTCCACGATTCTCGGGTACGGGCTCATCGCCGGCGACCCGGGGCCGGAGGCGAGTCTTTACCTGGCGACCGGTGCGCCCGCCATCTCCCTGGTGGTCCTCGGCCTGGCCATGACTCCCCAGTGGGTCTCCCAGTCCCGCACCGAGGGGAGCCTGGACTGGATGCGCACGCTCCCCGTGCCGCGGATCGCCTTCCTGCTGGCGGACCTCACCCTGTGGACGCTCCTGGCGCTGCCCGGCCTGGTTCTCGGGGTGGTGGTCGGCGCCGCCCGCTTCGACATCTCTCTGAGTCCCGCCTGGTGGCTCCTGCCCGGGGCTGTCCTGGTGGCCCTGACAGCCGCCTGCATCGGGTACGCCATCGCCAACCTCCTGGCGCCTCCCCTGGCGCAGATCATGTCGCAGGTGCTCATCTTCGTCATCATGCTCTTCTCGCCCTTCTCCTACCCGGCCTCCCAGTTGCCCGGCTGGGCCCGGACCGTGCACGAGTGGCTGCCCTTCGAGCCCATGGCCCAGGTCGTGCGCGCGGGTCTGTGCTCGCAGGACGCGTCCATGACGGTTCGCTCCTGGATCGTGCTGGGAATCTGGGGCGCGGCGGCGATGGCGGGGGCCTCCTGGGCCCTGGGGCGCCGCGTCTGAGAATCCGCGGGATAAGGTGCGGCGCCCGTCTAGAATGAGGCCATGGCACGCCAGGACTCCCCGCGCGACTCGGACGACCCCCTCGCCGAGGTCCAAACAGCCACGCGCGCCCTCAACGACGCCATCAATTCCCTGACCCGCTCGGTTGTCGAGACCTCCACTCGCACCAGTCAGGACGCCGTCGCCGGTTCCATGCGCAAGGCCGCCCGCTCCCTGAGCGCGGCGGCTGAGCGTCTGGGCGGAGGCGGCAGAGGCGGCGGAGGATCTGCCAAGAGGGACGGCGCCCGCGGGCGGTCCGAGGCGACTCGTCAGCTGCTGCTCGAGGCGGCCGGGCGCGTCTTCGCCGCCAAGGGCTACGAGGGGGCCTCCGTCAGCGATATCGCAGCGGCCGCCGGTTTCACCAAGGGCGCCTTCTACGCCTCCTTCGCCTCCAAGGAGGAGGTCTTCCTCGAGATTGCGCGCTTGCGCTGCTGTGCCGAGGAGGGCGGCGGGCGGGGCTCCTGCTGGCAGTACGACCTGGCGGACGTTCCCATTGAGGATGTTCTTCTTCAGCTCGAGTTCTGCTTGTACGCGGTGCGTCATGAGGACCCGGGCTCTCGCAGGGTGCTGGTGGACAGCTGGCATCACTCCTTCGAGGCGGTGGCCGCTCAGGTGGCCCGCTCCAAGGGGCGCGACGCTGCCGCGGAGGAGGATGTCGAGACCGCCTTCGCCATGGTGGCCGTGGGTCTCCTGGGGTCGATCGTCGGTGCGGCGACGAGCCCGGAGGAGACGAATCCGATGGTTCAGGGCGTCTGGGGGCGCCTGCTCGATGCGCCAGATAGTCCTGACAGCCCGGACAGTCCTGATAGCAAGACCTCCTGAGCGTCCACGGTGCGGCTGCCCGCGGGTCTGGATATGAGAGAGGAACCAGAGAGGATGAATCGATGAACCACTCGCAGAGCCAGTTTCAGGGGCGGCCGGGGCCTTCCGGCGCGCGTCGAGCCCTCGTGACCGGAGCCTCCACCGGCATCGGCGAAGCCACGGTTCGCCTGTTGCGCGCCCGCGGGTGGGATGTGGTCGCCACTGCGCGCCGCGGTGAACGTCTGAGGGCCCTCGCGGCTGAGACCGGCTGCACCTGGGCGGCTGCCGATCTTCAGCGCCCCGAGGGTGTCGAGCGTCTCGCCGATGAGGCGCTCGCCGCCGGAGGCGTGGATGCGGTGGTCAATAATGCCGGCGGAGCGCTCGGCGCTGATCCGGTCGCCGATGGCAGTCCCCAGGAGTGGCTGACCATGTATGAGCGCAATGTCCTGGCGGCGCTGCGCGTCACCCAGGCCTTCCTGCCCGGCTTGCGCGAGCGAGGCGGCGACGTCGTCTTCCTGACCTCGACCGCGGCCCACGACACCTATCCCGGCGGGGCCGGCTATGTGGCCGCCAAGCACGGCGAGCGGATCATTGCGAACACCCTGCGTCTGGAGTTGGTCGGGGAGCCGGTGCGCGTCATCGAGATAGCGCCGGGAATGGTCGCCACCAGCGAGTTCTCCCTGAATCGCTTCCACGGTGACCGGGCGCGAGCCGATGCCGTCTACGCCGGGGTGGACGCCCCGCTGAGCGCCGAGGACGTAGCCGAGTGCATCGCCTGGGCTCTGGAGCGCCCCGCCCACGTCAACATCGATTCCATGGTGGTGCGGCCGCGGGCTCAGGCCTCCAACACGGTGATCGCGCGCGAATGAGAATGTGATTGAAAACGTGACACGGACCTCCTTGCTGGTGGGGACTTTGTACGGTCTACTTATATGCACAAGTGCGCAGGTGCACGACTCGCCGGTCCCGCCCGATCCCAGGGGAAGCCATGTCCTTCAAAGACGCCGTCGTCTATCAGATCTACCCGCGCTCCTTCCGCGACTCCACGGGCGACGGCGTCGGCGACCTGCGCGGAATCGTCGAGAAGGTCCCCTACATCGCATCCCTCGGCGTCGCCTACGTCTGGCTCAACCCCTTCTTCCCCTCGCCGGGCAAGGACAACGGCTATGACGTGTCCGACTACTGCGCCATCGACCCGGACATGGGCACCCTGGAGGACTTCGACGACCTCGTCTCCGCCCTGGAGGCCCACGGGGTCGGCGTCATGCTCGACATGGTCCTCAATCACACCTCGACCGAGCACGAGTGGTTCCAGCGGGCACTGGCCGGGGAGCAGCGCTACCGCGACTACTTCTACATCCGTCCTCCCAAGGCGGACGGCTCCCTGCCCACCAACTGGGTCTCCAAGTTCGGCGGGTCGGCCTGGGCGCCCTTCGGGCCCGTTGATGAGGACGGGCGCCCGCTCTCGGGCGAGTACTACCTCCACCTCTTCGACCCCGGTCAGGCCGACCTCGACTGGCACAACCCCGAGGTGCGCGCCCGCGCCGCCGAGGTCGTCAACTTCTGGCGCGCCCGGGGCGTGCAGGCGTTCCGCTTCGACGTCGTCAACCTCATCGGCAAGACCGAGCCGCTCCAGGATGCCCCGGTCGGGGTCGATGACCGGCCCACCTACACCGATGGCCCGCTCGTCCACACCTACCTGCGCGAGCTCAACGAGGCCAGCTTCGGCCAGGACCCCGACTCGGTGACGGTGGGGGAGATGTCCTCGACCAGCATCGGCGCGTGCGTGGAGTACACGCGTCCGGAGAACCATGAGCTGTCCATGGTCTTCAACTTCCACCACCTCAAGGTCGACTACGCCGACGGGCGCAAGTGGACGCTCATGGAGCCCGACATCCTCGCCCTCAAGCGCCTGCTCAACGACTGGTCCCTCGGGCTTCAGGCCGGCGGCGGCTGGAACGCCCTGTTCTGGAACAACCACGACCAGCCCCGCGCCCTCGACCGCTTCGGCGACGCCGACCGATTCCGCTACGAGTCCGCCACCATGCTCGCCGCCGCCATCCACCTCATGCGCGGAACCCCCTACGTCTACATGGGCGAGGAGATCGGCATGAGCGACCCCGGCTACACGACCATCGACGACTACGTCGATGTCGAGGCGCGCAATGCCTTCGCCGAGCTCGTCGACGCCGGGCACGACGAGGAGGAGGCGTTCCGGATCGTCCACTCCAAGGCGCGCGACAACTCCCGCACCCCCATGCAGTGGGATTCCAGCGCCGGCTCCGGGTTCACCGATGGCACCCCCTGGCTGCAGCCCACCAACCAGGCCGAGGTCAACGTCGCCCACGAGGAGACGGCTGGACGCATCCTGCCCTTCTACAAGCGGCTCATCTCCCTGCGCAAGAGCACCCCGGTGATCTCCGAGGGCGACTACGAGCCCTACGCGCCCGACCACCCGGACGTCCTGGCCTACATCCGTCGGCACGAGGGCCGCCGTCTGCTGGTGATCTGCAGCTTCCGCGGGCACGAGACCGAGATCGATGTGCCCGAGGACTTCCTGGACGGCGAGGTGTTCGTCTCCAACTACCCGGCGCGGCCGCTGCGTCCGCGTCTGAGCCTGAGCCCTTACGAGACGCTGGCCCTGCTCGTCTGAGCCCAGTCGCCCATTCAAGCGGTTCGGTCACTCGCTCAGCGGCGAGGCGACGATCCCCTCGCCAGATCTTCTGACGACCCACAGGCCGTATCCAACTCCATTCCTGATCCATTCCTGACAACATCCACCTTCCGACAACCGCCTCTTGTCCGCCCCGGAGTACCGCACACCGCTTGCGCGGCTTCTCCCCGACCCTGCTGCCAGCACAACGCTCCGAAAGGAACCCCTCATGTCCCAACCGGCAACAGATCGCGAGGTCCCGATCGCCTCCCCGGTGACGGGGAAGGTCATCGACCTGGCCGACGTCCCCGACCCCGTCTTCTCCTCCAAGGCAGTCGGCGACGGTCTCGGTGTCGAACCCGACGACGGAGCCATCGTCTCCCCGGTCGATGCAGAGGTCACCATGGTGGCCGGCACCGGGCACGCCATCGGGTTCAAGGCCGACTCCGGCCTGGAGGTCCTCGTCCATCTGGGCGTGGACACCGTGGAGCTGGAGGGCAAGCCCTTCAATCTCACCGTGAGCGTGGGCGACACCGTCAAGGCCGGGGACAAGCTCGGGACCATGGACCTGGAGGCCATCCGCGCCGCGGAGAAGGCCACCACCGCCATCGTGGTCCTGACCAACACCATCACCCACCTGGAGTCCCTGTCCGTGGACACCGGTCAGGCCGAGGCCGGTGCCACCGTCGCCACCGCCACGCTCAAGGGCGAGGACGACGATGCTTCCGCCGCCGGCGCCGGGGCCTCAGCGGTCGCGGAGGCCTCGGGTGACGGCGAGCGCACCGACGGGCTGACCGGCTTCGACGCCACCGCCGCCGACATCATCAAGAACATCGGCGGCCCCGACAACGTCCGCTCGGTGCTCCACTGCATCACCCGCGTGCGCTTCTACCTCAAGGACGAGTCGATCGCCGACGACGCCGCCGTTGCCGGCACCGAGGGCGTCATCGACGTGGCCAAGGCCGGCGGCCAGTACCAGGTCGTCATCGGCCCCGAGGTCGAGGACGTCTACGAGGCCGTCGTCAAGCAGCTGCCCGGCACCTCTAAGGGCGATGCGGAGGGCGAGGTCGAGGAGGTCGAGAGGCCCACCACGCTCATAGGATGGGTCAAGTTCGGCTTCTCCTCGCTCATCGGCGTCATCACCGGATCCATGATCCCGATCGTCGGGATGCTGGCCGCCTCCGGAATCCTCAAGGGGCTGCTGGCCCTGCTCGTCCAGTTCAAGGTGGTGGCCGAGGCCTCGGACACCTACCAGATTATCGACGCCATGAGCTCGTCGATGTTCTACTTCCTGCCGATCATCGTCGGCTTCACCGCCGCTCGGCGCCTGGGGTCGAACCCCATCGTCGTGGCCATTGTCGGCGGCGTGCTGTGCTACCCCTCCATCGTGGCCCTGTCCAACCCCGACCATATCGTCAAGGTCACTCAGGACGACGGCTCTGTGCAGTACACCGAGACCTACCACGTCATCGCACAGTTCGGGCAGACCGTCTTCAACGCCGACTTCTTCGGGATCCCGGTCACCCTGCCGCAGGGCAACGCCTACGCGTCCTCGATCTTCCCCATCATCGTAGGCGCTTGGCTGGCCGCCAAGATCGAGCCCTGGCTCAAGAAGGTCCTGCCCGCGGTCATCCGCCCCATCTTCGGCCCGCTCATTGAGATCTTCGTGGTCTCCGCCCTCATCCTGCTGGTCTTCGGCCCTGCGGTCATGTTCGTCTCGGGTGGCATCGCCTCGCTCATCAACGCGATTCTGGACTTCAACTACCCGATCGCGGGCTTGGTGATCGGCGGCTTCTACCAGTGCCTGGTCATCTTCGGCCTGCACTGGGCGGTCATCCCGCTCATCTCCTCCGAGCTGGCCTCGACCGGGAACTCGTACCTGAACGCCATCGTCTCGGCCACCATGATCGCCCAGGGCGGCGGCGCCCTGGCCGTGTGGATCAAGATCAAGAAAGCCCGTATCAAGAGCATGGCGGGCCCCGCCACCGTCTCCGCCTTCTGCGGCATCACCGAGCCCGCCATGTACGGTCTCAACCTCAAGTACGGCCGCATCTTCATCACGGCTTCGCTCGGCGGCGCCGTGGGCGGGCTGCTCACCGGTCTGTTCAATGTCAACATGTACGGGTTCACCGGCGCCTTCGTGGGCTTCCCCTCCTTCGTCAACCCCGACGGCATCGACTCGGGCTTCACCGGATACTGGATCGCCTCTGTTGCGGCCCTGGCGGTCTCCTTCGCCTGCACCTACTTCTTCGGTTTCAAGGAGGAGGACTTCGAGCAGGGCAGAACCGTCAAGAAGGTCCGGCTGGGCAAGCGCGAGCCCGCCGGTGCGTGACTCCGGGAGGGGGCCGGTCGGACGGTAGGCGGCTCCCTCCCGCGCCCTCGTGCTCCTTCGGCCACTGCGGCCGGGGGAGCACGAGGGCGTCTGCGCCTCCCGGGCCCCGCGATCGCTCAGCGCTGGGCCGGCAGGCGCTGGGCGGTGGAGATGAAGCTGAAGGTCCGGGGCGCGTGATGGGAGCGGGTGTACTCGAAGGGCACTCCCGCCGAGTCGAAGGAGAAGGACTCGACAACGCCGACGCAGTTCTGCCCGCCCAGGTCCAGGTGGCGCAGGTCGTCGTCGTCGGCCGGCTCGATGGTGGCCAGGCGGGAGGAGGAGACGATGCTCACGTCGAGCTCGTTCTCCAGGTAGGCGTAGATGGAGGACTCGGCCGCGTCCCGCGGTATCCGGGGGACGACCTCGGCGAGGAACATGTTGTGATCGACGATGGCGGGACGCCCGTCGAGGAGCCGCAGTCGCGTCAGGGAGAGTGCGCTCGCCCCCTCGGGCAGGCCGGACCGTTCCGCCAGGCCCGAATCGACGGTCACCGTGCGGGAATCCAGCAGCCTGGTGCGCACCTCAATGCCCAGGCGCCGGCCCGCCTCGGCCAATGACTCGACGCCGGCCAGCAGGAAGTGGGACGCCCGGTACTGACGGAAGATGACCTGGATGCCCCGGCCCTGCATCGCCTGGACGTACCCCTGGCTCGCCAGGTACTGGAGCGCCTTGCGCACCGTGTTGCGCGAGATCCCGAATTCGTCCGCCAGGGAGTTCTCCGAGGGGAGGAATGACAAGAAGGGGTACGTGCCCCGTTCGATCCCCGTGCGCAGTGCGGAGTAGATCTCCTCGTACTTCGCCACGTGCCTCGCTCTCTCCCGCCCGGATTCTCACCGAGCGACCAGTTGTCGGACGACCGGTAGGTCGTTGGGGCTCAACCTTATCCTCTGAGGCGCTCAGGACGGGAGTGCTGACCGATGGCGGCCCGATAGCGCCTGGCGACGAGCTCCGCGATCGCGGGATGATCGCCCAGGGGAGCGGAGACCACATCGGCGTCGGCGCTGTGCAAAGCGCGGGAGAAGCGCCCCTCCGCCAGGAGATAGGCGGCGACCGCGATGCTCCTGACGCCCCCGGCGCGCCAACGACGGATGGCCTCGCGCACGCCCGGCCGGGCCGCCGACAGGTAGGCCGGGCGCACCGGGACGCCGAGCAGCCGGGCCAGCTCCCGGGCAGCGGTTTCCACCTCGGCCACCGGCCCGCGGCGACGCGAACCGGCCGCGGCCAACACCACGCCGTCGAGCTCCGTCAGATCCGCGCCCTCGCGCGCCAGTGCTTCCCGGAGGCGCTGCGCCGCTGCCTCCACGACGATGGGCTCCGGCCCCAGATGGGCGGTGATCGTCCCGGAGCCATGCTCGCTCATGAGGCGCGGCAGATCGTGCTCGACGTGGTATCCCCCGCCCAGGAAGAAGGGCACGACAACGGGGTCGGCGTCTCCCGCCAGCGCCTCCGCCGCGCTCGGCCTCTGGAACTCCACCCAGCCATGGCGCACCTCCGTCCCGGGGAGCAGCTCGCCGACCCGCCCGGCCGTGCGCTCCAGCAGCGGCACGGCGCTGGAACGACGGGTGCCGTGGGCGACCAGGACGAGGGTGCGGGGCGCCGCCGTGGTGGAGGCGGGACCCGGAATCCGTGCGAGCACTTCGACGGCCATGGGGTCAGGCCGCCGGTGCCACGATGGAGCCGTCCAGGTCCTCCAGCGGTCCCGGCCTGCACGGGGGCGGCTCCGCCGCCGCCGTCGAGGTCGGCCGGGGCGCACCGCGCCCCGAGGATCCCGAGAGCCCTGCGCGTCCTGAGCGTCCCGAGATTGCGACCAGCAGTGCCCATACGGGCACGAACGCCAGGAGGGCGATGGCGATGAGCGGTCCCGGGGCGTGCAGAGCGGACAGGATCGTGCGCGCATTGGTCAGCACGATGAGCCCGCCGACCGCGCTGCCGAGGATCCGCCCCGGCAGCCTCGATACCAGCCAGGCCGCGATCGGCGCCGCGACAAGACCGCCGGCCAGCAGTGCTCCCACGACCACGGGGCTGATGCCGGCCGTGCCCAGCCCTGCGAGGAATCCCGCCGAGGCGGCCAGGGCGACCATGAACTCGGAGGTGTCCACGCTGCCGATGACGGTGCGCGGTGCGGTGCGGCCGCGTGCCAGCAGCGTCGTGGTCGCCACCGGGCCCCAGCCGCCACCGCCGGTCGCGTCCACGAAACCGCCGACCAGACCCAGCAGGGCGAGGAACCGGACCGAGTGCGGACTGCGCCGGACGGCGGAGCCGGCCGGAGGGCGCACCGCGAAGCGGACCAGGACGTACAGCCCCAGTGCCAGCAGGAGGCTCGAGGCCATGGGCGCGGCCGCCTCGGTGCTCAGATGCGACAGGACCACCGCGCCCAGGAGCGCGCCCGCCGCTCCCGGGAGGCCCAGGCGCGCCACGAGTCGCCAGTCGGTGTTGCCCAGCCGGTGGTGGGCCGTCCCCGAGATGAGCGTTGTGCCGATCTCGGACAGGTGGACGCTCGCGCTCGCCAGGGCGGGGCCGATCCCGACCAGCAGGAGCAGCGAGGAGGAGGTGACGCCGTAGCCCATGCCGAGGGCGCCATCGACGAGCTGGGAGGCCAGGCCCACAAGGGCCAGGACGAGGAGCTTTCTCACGGGCTGATCCGATCTGTCTGTGCGGGTGCGGTGGGAGCGGGCGGTCATTCCCCGGGCACGAGCCGGTGCCTCCAGGCGGGGCTGACCGTGACGACGTCGCCGAGGACGATGACCGCCGGGGCTCTGACCCCGACGGATTCGGCGACGTCGGGCAGACATCGCAGGCGTGTCGTCGTCACCCGCTGATCGGGCTGGTACCCGCGCTCGACGACGGCCGCAGGGGTCTCGGAATCGGCCCCGCGATCGGTGAGGATGGCGGTGGAGCGGCGCAGGTGGTGCACGCCCATGAGCAGGACCAGGGTGTGGTCGCGGCGCACCGGGACGGTGGCGATCAGATCCTCGTGGGCCGAGACGACCGAGAAGCCGCGGGCGAGCCCGCGATGCGTGAGCGAGATCCCGGCCGCCGCGGGCACGGCGATGGCCGAGGTCACCCCGGGGACGACCTCGACTCTCACGCCGGCGGCGCGGCAGGCCCGCGCCTCCTCGCCGCCGCGGCCGAGCACGTAGGGGTCGCCGCCTTTGAGGCGCACCACCCGCTGCCCGGCTTCGGCTCGCGCTACCAGGAGGGCATCGATCCCGTCCTGGGGGACCAGGTGGTTGCCGGGCCGCTTGGAGGCATCGATCACCTCGGTGCCCGGACTCAGGTTGTCCAGCAGGCCGCGCGGCGCCAGACGGTCGGCGACGACGACGTCGGCGCGGGAGAGCAGCTCCATCCCGCGCACCGTGATGAGACCGGGCTCGCCCGGGCCTCCGCCCACGAGCGCGACCCAGCCTCCCGGCTCATCATCGAGGATGCCCTCCCGGGCGGCCGAGGCGCTCATATTCCTGTCCGGACGCCCGCGTTGTACTGCTCGGGATCCTCAGGGCCCTTGAGGGGAGCGGGAGTTCCGGGAGTTTCGAGGGCCTTGGGATCGCGGACCATGCCGGCCCCCAGGGTCCAGCCGTCCTGCGGGTCGATGAGCAGGAAGGCGCCGTCGGCGCGTGACGTCGCGTAGTCGGCGGCGGGAAGCGGCTCGGCCAGCCGCAGGCGGAGGCGTCCGATGTCGTTCAGGGCGAGTTCGTCCGCGGGCGAGATCGCCAGGTCGTCCAGCTCTAGGACGCCCTCGATGCTCGCCACGAGTGCCCGGACCGTGCGGGCGCCGTGCTTGACGAGGACCCGATCGCGCGCGTGCAGGGGGCGCTCGGACAGCCAGGCGACGTGCGCCTCGATCTCGCGCACGAGCGGCGGGAGGTCGTGGCCCGCCGCGATGAGATCGCCGCGGGCGATGTCGATGTCGTCGGCCAGTTCCAGGGACACCGATTGCCCGGCCCGCGCCGCGAGGACGGGCCGGGCTCCCAGGTTGATGCCGGTCACCGTGGTCCGCCTGCCCGAGGGCAGGACGACGACGTCATCGCCGAGTTCCACCGCGCCGGCACTGATCCGCCCGGCGTAGCCGCGGTAATCGGTCAGCCCCTCGGCGGCGGCGCTCTGGGGGCGGATGACCAGTTGGACGGGCAGGCGCAGGGCGCGATCGGCCTGAGTCGAGTCCGCGGGCAGGGACTCCAGCAGCTCCAGGAGGGCGGGACCGTTGTAGAAGGGGGTGCGCCCCGAGCGCTCCACGACGTTGTCCCCTGCAAGCGCGGAGGTGGGCAGGACGTGCGCATCCGCGACTCCGAGCGCCGCAGCGACCCGTTCGATCTGCTCGGCCGTGCGCGCGTAGACCTCGGCGGAGAAATCGACCAGATCGATCTTGTTGACCGCGACCACCACATGGGGGACCTTCAGGAGCGCCGCCACCGCCAGATGGCGCCGGGTCTGCTCCACCACCCCGTGGCGGGCATCCACCAGCAGCACGACGGCGTCGGCCGTGGAGGCGCCGGTGACCGTGTTGCGCGTGTACTGCACGTGTCCGGGGCAGTCGGCCAGGATGAAGGAGCGCTGCGGGGTGGCGAAGTAGCGGTAGG
>ERZ773038.320-NODE-320-length-33290-cov-3.445855_pt1 | contig 33290 bp, 23 predicted proteins | sample MGYA00511665_ERZ773038 | MGnify/ENA primary metagenome ERZ773038 (study PRJEB29015, sample SAMEA2737966) | human oral metagenome | biome: human oral; feature: human-associated habitat; material: dental | place: China | collected 2028 ... | reverse complement strand
CCGTCCTCGGCGGGAGAAGACCCACCGGAATCCGAACGCCGGCCACGATCGCGGCACGAATGCGAGGACGACTGCATATGGCTGCCCCCTCCAAGCGCATTCAGACCCCACATGATGCCTACTGTCAGCGCGATCGCGGACACCACCGCACCGACGCACACCCCCAGCGAGACGGTTCGCGCATGTGGTTTGACATCGTCTTCGCCGCCGTTGTCAGCCGCGCAATTCGGCGAGGCGAAAGCGACCGCCTGGCCAAGAGGCACCGATAACCGTTCTCCCCCGACCATCGAATAGTGGGGTACGGTGTCAGGTTGTGCATATCGTTCGTCTTTCGGTGAGTATTCGGAGCCAGTCATGAAATCTCCTTAAGCGCGTGAGCCGGAGTCGCCGACGTCGGTGAACCCTCGGCGCCGTCAACCTTACCCCATCAGATCGTTTTAATCGCATCGAAATCACCATTAATGGTCGCTAAAAGAAGAAAGAGACAAAATAATTTCTTTATTGATACGAAAGCTTGAAAAATGACGTTTTAAGTTACCTTTTTCTTTATTCTTTCCTGACGCGGATCAGAATTTCCTATATGCCCGACGTCGTTAAGGTTCGCGCACCGTCAACGAGCCGAAGTTCCGCACGAAAGACGGTTCAGTCCATAGCCAATCGACCGGGGCCTCAGCAAACGTCTCCGAGACTCCATACGGAAGCCGATTCAGTGCCATACAACCGAGAATTGCAGCCCATTCCGAGCCGAATTTCCGTATGGAAGACGGTTCGACGCTGCGGATTGACATTCGCTCGGCCGCCGCAGATTGACATTCATTCGACCGTCACTGGCTGATTGACTTTGTAAAAAATCATCGCCTTGGCGCGGTTCTTACCCTCGGTTCCTTGGCTCGCCTTTCCGCTACTGGCGTCATCCGTCCCACTACGGCTCGTCCCCGCGCTTTCATCCTCGCCTGGATCGCCGCTTTCGCCGCTATCCGGACCATGGGTGCCGACATCGTCCCCATCACTCGTCCTACCGACTTTTCCACCTGCAGGTGTTTGGCTAGGCCGACGTCCCGACGTCTCATCGCTCTCGTCATCCGGCGTTCCGCTAGCCTCCCTGACCGGCGTGCTGGTTCGCTCTCTCGGGATCACGCTCGCTCGACGCCCTGGCGTTCTGCTGGCCTTGGCCTTCGGTGCAAAACCAGCTTCATCATCCTGTATGTCGCCGACCTGACTGCTCACAATGGAGCCTAAGCCGCTTCTTGCAATTCCAACAACTTCGCCTCTCCACACACCGCTGATTTCACCTCCCCGCGTGCCGGCGGCTTGATCTTTCGGCATGCTGTTTCGATTTCCCAGCATGCCATCAGCGCGGTCCCTTCGAGTGCCGTTTTGACTTCCCGACGTTGTTCTTTGACTTCCCGGCGTTGTGCTTTGGCTTCCCCCCGGTGCGCTTTGGCTTCCCGGCGCGCTGCTACGACCCTCCGGCGTACCGCTTGCGCCATCGTCGGCTCCGCGCACGCCAAAGAAAAGCGTCCCCTCGTGGAAGTTCTCTCTCACTTTGAGAAGAACTTTCAACGTCGTCTTCTGCCCCCGCCTCACTATCGCGTCCTCCCCCAAGCCGACGTCGGCCTTAGACGAACTGTAATGGTGGTGTTCGGCATCCATAAGAGCGAAATCGAGGTTTGCCAGAGAAACATCCTTTTGCCCGTTGTTTGTAACGTCCAAGACAACCTCGATGAAATACTCCGCCTTGTCTTGGGAAGGCGCAGTTTCGCCCTTGCCGCGATCGATTTTTCCCGTGACAATGCGGGAAAACCTCTGGATCTCAACCTTCATCGAACCGCCGCGCCAGCCATTGCCGTCGGCAACGGCGTCCACGACCTTCGCCGACGTCGCCCGTGCCAAGAGCTGCGCGGCATTCGCCCCTCGGGGGCCGGGAACGTAACTGGTGAAGGCATCGTCAGGTTCGTCTGTGCCCGTACCGGAAGTCGGATCCGTCGCGGTGGGCGTCCCCACGGAACCGGACTGTGACGAGCCGGACGGCGCGGATTCTTCCGCCCAGCTCCGCCCGTAATAGACAACGATCCACCCAAGCAGCAGGATCGCTCCGAGAGCGAAAGCTATCGCCACCACTGCGAATTGGGTGCGTTTCTCGCCGGGCTCCTTTCCCGCGGGGTCAGAAAAAACATCATCGACAGACCCACCGGCATCGGAATCGCGCGGGATTGACATCATTATCCTTAGATTTAGAGACAAGCGGTTTCAGGTGGCTGTATCCAGCCTACGGTCACACGGCGACGAAGCATAGGGGGAGCGTTACCCTGCCCGACAGCTGTACGCGACTGGCTGTGCGCGGCTAGCGCGATTCGCCCTGCGCGACTAGCGCGATTAGCGCGAGCCGCATTCGGCTAACGCATATCTCGCGTCACTCACAGGTGCTGGCAGAGCATAGAAAGGAAACGCATAGCGCGAAAAAGGCACGAAGATTCAAAAAATTCTATTGCAGATAAATTAGGAAATAGGAATTCGCTCTTTGACCGCCGAGAATCACCAGCCGCCCTTGTCGCCCGCATCATCCAAACAATCCCACGAAATTACCTCACATTTTCCGAATTGTTTTTCGCATATTTTCGAATCTTCGTAATAGTTTTCCGAATTTTAAATATCTTTTCGAATTTTCGAAGCCGCCTTCCGGCCATCGCGAAAAGCGGCTTCAATTCGAGGCCAACAGAAGCCTTATTCAGAGGCTTTATTTGAGAAAAGGCGGAGCTTTCAGCGACTCGACGCCGACTCCACCGACTCCTTGAACCACCCGGTCACGGTTGTCGGGTGCGTGATCGCCGTGCCGACCACTGCGGCCCACGCACCAGCCTCCATAACGGCTCTGGCCTGCTCGGGAGTGTGAATTCTGCCTTCACAGACGACCGGGAATTCGGGAAACTCGGCGACCATTCGGGCAAGCAATTCGACGTCGGGCCCCTCCGTCTTCGGCCGCTCTCCCGTATAGCCAGCGAGGGTGGTGGAAAGGATGGCGCAACCGGCGTCGGCGGCTTGGCGTGCGTCGTCGAGCGATCCGCAATCGGCCATCACGGCAACCCCATCCGCATTCAAAGCGCTCACCGTTTGAGCGAACGTCAGACCGTCGGGGCGCGGGCGGCTTGTCGCGTCAATCGCGACGACGTCGGCCCCCGCGCTCACACAAGCCCTCGCGTGCCGAAGCGTCGGGGTGATGTACACGCCTTCGTGCCCTTCCTTCCACAAGCCTATGACGGGAACTTCGACCTGTCCCTTGATCGCGGCGATATCCGCCAGCCCCTGACAGCGGATGGCGGCCGCTCCCCCGCGCTCAGCTGCGAGAGCGACTTGCGCCATCGTCTCGGGGTGGCGCATCGGCTCACCGGGATAGGCTTGGCACGAGACTATGAGGCGGCCTCGAAGCGAGGCGATCATCGGATGCATCTTTTCTCCTTTCGGCGACGGCGAGATCACCGCCGTCGCATTGCGATGTGGCCTGACGGCCGTGACTATGAAGCTTTGGCGAAGAAATGATGGAATTTCTCGTGTATAGCCCAGAATTTTTGTAAATGTTGCGGTTTATGTAGATATAATCAGGAAATTTTCCAATTATTGTTTGAACCTGCTGTCACAGGCATAGGCCAGAGCTCCCAACAAGGGCGCGTCTCCGCCAAGCCTTCCACGCATCAGCGGAACCTCGCGGACCGGATCCATGGCCTGCCGCCGATATCCGTCTCGGAGAGCCTCCCACCATTGTTCGCTCGCACCGGTCATCGAACCGGAAAGCACAATCGCCTGCGGATCGAGGCTATTGGCCAGCGATCCAAGAACCTCGCCAAGTGCCGTGCCCGCGTCGACGAAAGCCTTCGAGGCTTCGGCGTCGCCGTGTTCGGCAAGCCTGAGCAATTCCAGCCCGCCGCTTGGCACGGCCTCTTCTCGCTTACGCGGCGAATCGGCCGGGCTCGCATCCCCGCTCGGACTCGAATAGGCAATGCTTGCTGTACGCACCTGATCGTCTGCCGCGCGCGAGATATCGGCTCCCGCGCTCACTCTGCCGGCTCCCGTGCGAAAACGATAGAGATCGACAACCCCGGTTCCCGAGGCGACGGACTCAATGTGCCCCTGGCGCCCACAGGAGCACATGAAGCCCTCCGCGAGCCGATGGTGGATGTGGCCCAGGTGGCCGGCGAGATTGCGCGTCCCGAACAACACGCGCCCGCCGGCCACGATCGCCCCGCCGATTCCGGTGCCTACACCGACGACGATGGCGTCTTGAATTCCCGCACCCGCGCCACATCGCATCTCACCGAGGGCGTGTGCATGGACGTCGTTGAGCACGAACGCAGGAAGTCCTGTGGCCTCGCAAAGGGCCGGGCCAAGCGGTGTCCCCGCCCAACCGGGAATGAGATCCGTCGCTGACGTCACGGTGCCCGTCTCACGATCGATCACTCCCGCGCTGGCAACCGCGACGCCAGCCAGTGAGTCGCCCGCTTCGCGGGCAACATCGCCGGCCAATTCGAGCACGGTCTCCAGCACCGCGGCGCCCCCGTGAGCCGGCAGGGTAGGACGAGTCGCCCGATGATTCAAAGAAGTGAGACCGGGCGTTCCGACGCCCGCCGCTATTTTCGTGCCGCCAATGTCCAAGACGAGATATCGTCCAGGAACCGAAGGCGCCGTCGCCCGATCCTTCATCGAACCAGCATTCCCGCCGCGACGAGGACGTCCCGAATCGCTTCGACGTTCGTCCCCTCCAGTGCCCGCACGGGGCGGGGCATTTGATTGGTCTCGAACACGCCGAGCAGCTGCAGTGCCGTCTTGAATGCCCCGACTCCGGCTCCGAAGCCCACGGCACCCTTCGTCACCGAGGTGATGGTCATGAGCAAAGCCAGCCTGTCCTGAATCTGCGCGACGGCTTTCCAGTCACCTTCGCGATACGCCTTGTACTGCTGGACATATCCGCAAGGATCGACATTGCCTAGCCCGGGAACCACTCCATCGGCACCCGAGAGAAACGCTCCGTCGACGACGACCTCATGGCCGGTAAAGAGCCTGAGAGGGCTACCAGCCGCCCTATTTTTGTGCACGAGAAAGCGGAAAGCGACGTCGTCGCCGGAAGAGTCCTTGACACCCGCAAGAACTCCTTCGGTTCCCAGCCTAACGAGCATGTCCGCGTCCAATTTCTTGTGGACGCACACCGGCAGATCGTAAGCGAACAACGGAAGGTCCACGTCGTCGTGGATTGCGCGGAAATTGGCCTCGATCTCATCGGGCCCCCCGAGGGCGTAGAAGGGGGCCGTCGCCACAATGGCGTCGGCGCCGAGGTCGCGGGCCACCCGAGCGTGTTCGATCATTCGCTCCGTTTGCGCATCGATGACGCCGACCAGCACCGGGACTCTACCGGCCGCCGCTTCGATGCCGGCTTCGATGATTTCCCGACGTCGGGCATCGGTGCAAAAGACCACCTCGCTGGACGAGCCGAGGAGGAAAAGCCCGTGAACTCCGCGTTCGATCATTCGATCGATCGAGCGGCGGAAGCTGACGCGGTCGAATTCCCTATCCGCTGTCAGGGGCGTGACAACAGGCGGGATGACCCCGCTGAAGTCCGTGTGGGTTGCCATGTGCTCATTCCTTTGCTGTATGGCTAGTTTTATGCTGTCTGGCTAGTTTTGATTTCTTGACGCTCGACTTCGAGCTCATCGGGGATGCTGGGGTGCAAAAGCGAGGGAGCCGCGCCAAGGAGTTTGCGCGTGTAGGGATCCTGCGGATCCGCCAGCAGCGTCGCAGCGGGGCCCTCCTCGATGATTTGGCCTCCGTTCATCACCACGATCCTGTCCGAAACATAACGGACGGTTTGAATGTCGTGGCTGATGAACACCATGGCCAACCCCAATTCCTCCTTGAGATCCGTCAGAAGATTGAGAATCTGGGCGCGAACGGAAACGTCGAGGGCCGACGTCGGCTCGTCGGCAATGATCGCCGCAGGCTTGATCGCGAGCGCGCGGGCTATAGCCACACGCTGACGCTGACCGCCCGAGAGCTGACCGGGCAGGGCGTCGAGGGCCGACGTCGGCAATCCAACCATCGAGATGAGCCGGCGGACTCGGGCCTCGCGTTCCTCCTTGGAACCGACCTTGTGCACGTGGAGAGGGTCGGCCAGCTGATCGCGAACCGCCATCCTCGCGTTGAGCGCCGTCGCGGGATCCTGGAAGACCACCGAGACGACGCGTCCGATGGCGCGCCTGTCAGAAGCCGTGCGCTTGGTGACCTCACGCCCTTGGAAGTAGACGTGGCCGGCGGTCGGCTTTCGCAGCCCGCACATGATGTTGGCCGTGGTCGATTTGCCGCAGCCGGATTCGCCGACGATACCGATCGTCTCGCCGGGCATAAGCTCCAGGCTCACACCGCGCACTGCCCTGATCGATTTGCCGGCTGTTCGAGTCCGGAATGTCACGTGGACGTCATCGAGTTTGATGATGGGCGTCGGTTTGGATTGAGCCTGGCCGGCAGCGACTTTGGACGCGGCCACCCCGGCTGGCCCGCCGGAGACGTCGCGCGATCCGACAGCGCCGCCAGACCCGCCATGAGGCGTGATGGAATCGGCGTCAGCGCCTGACCCAACGGCGGCACCTGACCCAACGGCGGCACCTGAACCGATGGCGGCGGTCCTTTCGGCATCGCGGGGTTGACGAGTTTCGGGGCTCATCTTTCCTCCATTTCGTTGGCGAGATTCCCGGCGGCCGCCTTTTTCTCCGCGGCTTCAAGGCCACCGACAACCGCGAGATCTTCAACAGCCGTATCGCTTGCCGCGGCCGGTTTGGATTTTTCGAGAGCGGCAACGCGGGCGCTTGCGCCGCTGAGTGTGCCATCGCCGCGGGCGCCGCCACGGGCACTGTTGCCACGGGCAGCCGCATCTGCGAGCGCACCGCTTTCCGCACGATCGCCGCCGTCGGCGCCACCCGAAACGGCGCTCGCCTCCCGCTCGCCAGGGCGCAGGCCGCCGTCGTCGGCGGGTTCTCGAAGGGACGCATCGCCGGACTCACCGAGAATCGCGGCGTATCCCTCGGGATGGTCGGCATAGAAATGCCAGGTGCCTTCGACTCTGCGCATGATCGGCCGAATATCGGCGCCCACATCAGGATGGCTCGATCGCGGCGCGAACCGATCGCCAGCGGGGAAATCCTTCGGCGAGGGAACCGCGCCCGGCACCTGATGGAGCCGCCCAAAAGCCGCCTCGATCGAAAGGACAGATCCAAGAAGGCCGCGAGTGTACTCGTGGCGCGGGTCGGTCAACAGCTCAACCGTGGAGGCCTGTTCGACCACCTGGCCCGCGTACATGACCGTGATCGAATGAGCCACTTCGGCCACAAGAGCCAAATCGTGAGAGACGAAGACCATGGCGAAACCGAGTTCGTCGCGCAGCTTGTTGAGAAGTTCGACGACCTGCTTTTGCACGGTGACGTCGAGCGCGGTCGTCGGCTCATCGGCTATGACGAGTTTGGGATCGCGAGTCAAAGCCATGGCGATGAGGACGCGCTGGCGTTGGCCGCCCGAAAGCTCGTGCGGATAAGAGTTGAGGGTCCGTTGCGGATCGAGTCCCACGAGCTCAAGGAGCTCAACCATCGAACGCTTTCCGCCGCGCTTGGTCAACTGCTTCATCTGGGATTTGATGAGCATGGATGGATTGAGGGAGGAAAGCGCGTCCTGATAGATCATTGCCAGCTCGTGGCCGCGAAGGGCGTTGCGCTCGGCGGGCTTGAGATCGAGGAGGTTCTTGCCCTCGTAAAGGATCTCGCCGGAGATTTCGGCCCGAGGGTCGAGCAAGCCCATGATGGCCAGCGACGTAATCGATTTGCCGCAGCCGGATTCACCGACGAGGCCCATTGTTTCGCCCGGGCGCACCGAGAAGCTGACGTGGTCGACCACGTCGACGTCGCCATGGCGCGGGAATTTGATGCACAGGTCCTTGACCTCCAGAAGCGGCGCCTCCCCGGAAACGGGATTGTGACGGTCCGTTCTGAGGGTTTCCATCTCTTTGAGGGCATCGAGCCGGTTGTTGAGCGCCTCCGCTTGAAGCCTGTGAGCCGCCACGGGATCGACGAGCATTTTGTCGGCCTCGCGTTCGGCTTCCGAAGAAGTTTCCGGAACGTCGACGGGCCCCTTGGGAGCCGCGACCATGGCATCGGTCATGCCCTCGGAAAGGACGTTGAGGCACAGAACCGTAAGCATGATGGCAAGGCCGGGGAAGAGAGCAGCCCACCAGTAGTTGTAGATGACTCCTTCGCGCGCATTGGACAGAAGGTTGCCCCACGTCGGCGTCGGCTCTTGGATCCCCGCCTGGATAAAGGAGAGCGAGGCTTCGAAGACGATGGCGTCGGCCACCAAGACAGTCGTGAAAACCATGACGGGAGCAACGGTGTTGCGCGCGACGTGCTTGACGAGGATCCAGGGTGCCCGGGCGCCAGAGACGACGACGGCGTTGACGTAGTCCTCTCCGTATTCGGCTATGACATTGGCGCGAACCACACGGGTGATCTGAGGTATGTAGAGGAATCCGATGGCCAGGATGATGATCGGAAGGGTGGTGCCAAACACCGAGATGAAGACGGCGGCGAGCGCAATGCCCGGGAAGGACATGATGATGTCCATGATCCGCATGATCACTTCGGAGATCCATTTGCGCGAGACGGCGGCTATTGAGCCGATGACCGCGCCGCATAGGAGCGCGAATGCCGTTGCTGCCAGGCCGATGACAAGCGAGTATCGCGCGCCGTAGAGCATACGCGAGAAGATGTCGCGCCCGCTCCCGTCCGTTCCGAACAGGAAGCTCAAAGGTTCTTTGGTCGCCCCCACCCACACGTCGTGTGTGCCGGGTGCGAGGTTCTTGCCGTAGGTCGTGTAAGGATCATGCGGCGCCACGAGGGGTGCAAACACCGCCAGAATGGCCATGAAACCGATGAAGACGAGGGATATGCGCGCCCCGGCGTTCATCGCCTTCCAGCGGCGGAAGCGAAGGCGGCCCTCGATTTTCTTCGTGAGCTTGGGACGCATCTCAAACCTCCCTGATTCGCGGGTTGATGAGCACATAGAGCATGTCGACCGCGATGTTGATGACGATGAACGAGAGGGCGACTATGAGGGTGACTCCCTGCACCAACGCGGGGTAGTTTTCCTTAACGCCTTCGAGGATCGCGCGCCCCATGCCGTTGAGATTGAAGATGATCTCGATGATGACGGCGCCGCCCATGAGGTAGCCGATGCGCAGGCCCAAAACTGTTATGGGGGTGATGAGGGCATTTCGCAGCACATTGCGGGAAACCACAACGCTCTTGGGGATCCCGGCCCCAATTGCCGTGCGCACGTAGTCTTTGTCGAGTTCTTCGACGACGGCGGTGCGGATGACGCGTGTAAGCGACCCGGCCACGGGCACGCCCAGGGCCAGCGCGGGAAGGAACATGCGGTTAAACCACGCACCGGGATTCTCGCCGAATGGAACGAGTTCGCCGGACACGTCGAAGACCGGGCTATTGATCGCGAAGGCCAGAATGAGCAGCACGCCCAGCCAGAAAGAGGGCGTCGCGATGGCCGCGATGGAAAAGACGCGGATGGCCTTGTCGGGCCAGCGGTCGCGGTAAAGTGCCGCGACCACGCCAAAGACCAGGGAAATGGCGACGCCGATGAGCAGCCCGAGGAAGGTGAGCTGGAGCGTCACGGGGAATGCTTCGGCGACTCGTGCGCTCACGGGTGCGCGGTTGGCGCCGTAATTGCCGAGGTCTCCCTTGGTGAAGAAATTCCAAAGGAAGGAACCGTAACGGACGAAGAATGGATCGTTGAGGCCGTGGCTTTCGCGGTATTCCTCCAGCGCCCGCTGGGACGCGCCTTCGCCAAGGGCCGTGTAGGCCTCATCGATCTTGGAGAAGGACATGAGGAAGAACACGAGGAACGTCACGCCGAGAATCATGATCGGCAACGCGACGAGGCGCCTTCCGATAAGTCTCAAGAGATTGTTCACGAGGATCTCCTGGTGGTGAGCGCAGACCGAGAGCACGGCTGACGCTAGGGATGAATGGTTGTATTCGCCTTCGGCAGGTGAGACCGAACGGGCAGCGGGGAAGAAATGGGCCGCGCAACGCGGCAGGTACGTACTGAATGATGCGGCAGGCACGAGCCGCGCCGAGGAACGGAGAGAGAACAGCGAGGCAACGCGGGGCGACAAGCGGCTGCTCGCCGCCCCGCCCGTTCGATTCGCCCTCCGACGAATCTCCCGGTTTGCCGTTGCTCAGCTTCACGGTTTTCTCGGTTTGCCGTTGCTCAGCTTGGCCAGCTTTGGCGTTACTTGGCGCCGCTTTCGCTTCCCGCACCGGCTCCGACGAAGTCGAGGCCCGTGGTGCTGATCGGAGCGTAAGCCGACACCCTCTTCGGGTAGTGGGCGGTCACGACCTTGCGGTGGAACAGCGGGTAGAGCGGAACTTCCTTGGCCACGATGTCGTAGGCCTCATTCCACGCCTTCTGCTGTTCGCTACCGGTCGAACGAACGGCCTTGTCGAGCTTCTCGTGAAGCTTCTTGTACCCTTCGGAATCCTTCCATTGGGTGCGCTTTTGGGTCCAGCTGTTGTCGCCGTACCACCAATTCATAAGAAGGTCGGGGTCGTTGCCGAAAACGGAAGGATCTCCGGGGGCTAGAACCACATCGAAGTTCGGGTTGTCGACGTCGGTGTGGTCCTTGTAAAGCGAGCTTGAAGCGAGTGATTTCAGTTCCACGGTGACGCCCACAGCCTTGAGGTCTTCGACCACCTGCGGCGAAAGCTTGGTGATCCACGTGTGATCGGTGGTCAAAAGGTTGAGGTGCAGTTTCTCGACGCCGGCTTCCTTCAGGAGCTTCTTGGCCTTCTCGGGATCATACTTGTAGACGGTCGAAGCCTTGTGGTAGTTCGGGTGAGTTTCGGGAAGGAAGGAGGACGCCGGCGTCGCCGTGCCGGAGGTGCCCAGGTCGATGAGCTTTTCCGTGTTGATCGCGTAGAACAGAGCCTGACGGACCTTCGGATTGTCGAAAGGAGCCTTCTTCGTGTTGAACATGAGGAAGGGCAGATTGAAACCTTGGACCTCGGTGGTCGTCGCCCCCGCGGACTTCAAGAGCTCGGCCGATTCCGCGGGTACAGACTCCATAACACTGACGGTCTTTTGCTGCATGGCCGTCACGCGGGCGGTGTCATCCTTGAGGATCTTCCACTCCATGCGCTTGGCTTTGGCGGGCTTCGAACCGTTGTAGTTCGGGTTGGGGGCAAAGGCGATATGCGTTGAGTCGATGGCCTCGTACGTCCACGGACCGGTGCCGATCGGCTTGGCCGTCAGCGCTTCGTCGGTGGCCGCCGCGGGAACGATCTTCACCAGCGAAAGGCGTGCTTTGATTAGCGAGAACGGGTAGTTGAGGTTGATGGTGACAGTCGTATCGTCTTTCTTCTGCACGTCCTTGATGAAGGAAAGCATCGGAAGGTAGATATTTCCTTCCTTCATCGACCGTTGGAAAGATGCGACGACGTCGGCGGCGGTGACGGGAGTTCCGTCCGAGAACTTCGCCCCATCGCGAAGTTTGACCTCGTACTGGGTGTCGTTGACCTTGACGGGATCGTCCGTGGCCGCCAGAGCCTTGTACGGCTTGTAGCTGTGCATATCGAGTTCGTAGAGCCCCTCGACGACGTGCCAATTCGCGCCCTGCGCCAGTGCAGAAGACGTCGACGACGGGTGGTAGTTGTTCGTCTCGTAGGCAACCGCGGCGGTGATTTCGCCTCCGTCCATGACCTTGTCCGTCGGCGAGGGAGCGGCGGTCGGAGCGGGAGACTTCGACGTCGAGGAGGCGCCTCCACTGCCTCCACAGGCGCTCAGCGCGAGCGTGCACGCGGCCGCCACGGCCAGTGCCCTCGCGCCAAACCTCTTGCGATTCATGGGTATTCCTCTCCATTGAGTGTAGTGAGCGGTGCGCCCCTTTAGGGGTATCCCGTATACTCAGCATATGATGTCTGACAAATTCTTGCAACAGATCATCAGCGAGTCGTCTGACGTATTTCACGACCGAAGCGGCGATTCCCCCATCACGCCCCCCTTCGTCAATCGATCCACCGCGACAATGCAAGCGGTGCGGACATATATCCTCTCCCACGATCTGCAACCCGGATCACCTCTGCCCACCGAAGCGGTTCTGTGTGCCGAGCTCGGGGTTTCACGCTCGTCTGTGAGGGAGGCTTTGCGAAAGCTCGAAGCCCTCGATATCGTCCATGTCCATCAGGGGCGGGGAACCTTCGTTGGCGACATGTCTTTGCGCCCGCTCGTCGATACGCTCATTCTCCGCTCTTCGCTGACTTCTGGCTCCGGAACGGATTCGCTGGCCGACGTCGTCGCCCTGCGCAAGTATCTCGACCTGGGAATATCGGCCGACGTCGTCGCCGCGCTCAAAGGAACAGAGAACCCCATGCTGCACGCGGCGGTGACCGCGATGGACGCGAAGGCCGCGGCCGGCCAACGCTACCTCGAAGAAGACGTCACCTTCCATTCGGGGATCCTGGACGCCATCGGCAACTCCATCGCCAAACAGATGGTTTCGGCGCTATGGCTTGTACATATGGCTGTTCTCCCCGATCTTTCCGAGCACATTGAGGCCAACCTGGAAGATACGGCACGGGCGCATCGAGCGATCCTTGAGGCGGCCGAGGCCGGGGACCTCAAGGGATACAGGAAGGCCGTTCGCGCACATTACCGGCCGCTCGAACAAATCCTCGCCCAGCGGCACGAGGCGGAGACGATGAAGCCCGAATAAGAGTTGGCGGACCGCGGGGCCTAGACTGGGACCGGTACCTTCGATTTAGGAGTCGCATGCCTTCGACACACCCGGTTCAAGACGTTCTTCAAGCCGCCACCGTCCCGGCAAATCGTCCCATCGACAATCTTCGGCGCGCCGGAACGGGCCTCTTCGTCGGAAACTGCATCGGAACAGTCGTGGCAATCCTCGCCTACGGCAACCGCCTGCAGGGCGGCGATTACCTCTATGTCGGCCTTCTCCTCGTTGGCCTTTCCTTCCTGTTCTTGGCCCCGTGGATCCTTCGCCCGCGCGACGGCGCGGGCGTGCCCGTCGTCGCGCGAACCTTGGAAACCTCCGAGTCGATCGCATCCAGGCTCACCAGGCGGGGCCTGCGAGTGCCCGTGGTTGTTCAACCGATCAACGATTCCCCTCCCTTTCGATCTTTCGTCACCCTCGGAGGAATGCGGAAGAAAGACGCCGCCGACCCGGAAGTCGGTACACTTCTGGCGCTTCAACAGGTCGAACCCAATATGGGCGAACTTGCCGCGGTCGACCATCCGTCCGAGCCCCAAAAGCAGCTCATGGCTCGGTTGAAGAAGCATCCGCGCAAGCTCAAATCCAACGCCCCCGTTTTACCGATGCGGCGCGGCCCGCTCGAAGCCAAACCGGTGTGGGCAGGCGGCATGCTCGCCTCGACATGCATGCTCGGCGTGACCGTGGCGCTTGGAACGATCCTCACGGTGACCGCTTAGTGGCAGCCCAAACTCGCGGCGAAAAATTCACTGCATTCTCGATGCTCTTCCCTTCGCTCGTAGGGGTGGAGCTGTTTCTCATCGCGCCGATTTTCTTCATCATCTTCGCCTCACTGACGGACTGGAACCTCATTTCCCCGCCCCATTTCGTGGGTTTGGATAATTACGCACACATCCTGGGCGACGCGGGATTCCGGCGGTCGATTCTGACCACCGCGGCTTTTTCTCTCATGGCCATCCCGACGGCCGTCATCGCGGGCCTGCTGATCGCCGTGGCTTTGAACCGCAGGCTCCCCGGGTCGGGCTTTTTCCAGCTCCTCTACGTCCTGCCGTGGGTGTGCGCCCCGCTGACCCTGGGCATCGTGTGGAAGTGGCTGCTCGACCCTTCGAACGGCCTGATCAACGACCTGTTCGGCCGAAGGATTGAGTGGCTGAGCGATGCCTCGCTCGCCCTGCCAACCGTCGCTTTCGTCTACGTATGGCAGAACGTCGGCTACATTTCGCTCTTCTTCCTCGCTGGATTGCAGGCGATACCACGGTCCGTCGTCGAGGCTGCGAAGCTTGACGGTGCAGGGCCGATCAGGCTCATCGTGCGCATCTATCTTCCCATGCTGCGGCCCACCACCTTCTTCGTTCTCGTCACGTCCTTCATCTCCTCTTTCCAGGCCTTCGACGTCATCTACGGGTTGACGGGCGGCAATCCCGGGTACCCGGGAGGAACCACCGATGTCATCGCCGCGCAAATCTACAGGACGGCCTTCGGCGCCCCCAACAGGATCGGGCGTGCCAGCGCGATGGCCGTCATTCTCCTCGTCTTTGTCGTGGCCGTTACCCTCATCCAGCAGCGCTATTTCTCGAAGCGGACGGTGTACGAACTTGAGTGAGAGCAGGCAGGCGAGCACGTCGAAGAAGCACACGCCCGCGGGCAGGTGGACGGCAACACTCGCAACCTACGCGATTTTGGCCGCGGGAGCCATCCTCATGGTTGCGCCCTTCGTCTTTTCGGTTTTCACAAGCCTGAAGAGTCCGGGCCAATTCGCCACCGGCAGTCCACTGTCACCGCCCAATCCGCCGACCGGCGAGAACTACACGTCTCTTTTCGGAGGGCGCGCAAATTTCGTTGTCCCGCTGGCGGTGACGGCACAGGTCGTCATCGTCTTGACCCTCGGGCAGATCATTTGCTCCGTATTGGCCGCCTACGCTTTCGCCAGGTTGCGCTTTCCCGGTAGGGACGTCATTTTTTGGGCATACGTCGCCACACTCATGGTTCCGGCGATCGTCACGATGATCCCGCTGTTTTCCATGCTCACCCAGGCGGGTTTGAAGAATACCTTCGCCGGCCTGGTGGTCCCCTTCCTTTTGGGCTCGCCCTACGCGATCTTCCTTCTGCGCCAGAATTTCCAAGCGGTACCGCAGGACGTGCTCGACGCCGCCAAACTCGACGGGGCGGGACACTGGCGCACTCTGTGGTCGGTAATGCTTCCCATGAACCGTCCAATTCTGGCCACGCTGGTTCTCATCACGGTTGTTTCGCAGTGGAATTCGTTTATGTGGCCCTCGATCATCGCCCCTCAACCTCAATGGCACGTCCTGACCGTAGCCACGCAAGCTTTGCAGCAAGAGCACTCGAATGCTTGGACCTTCGTCATGGCCGCGACCACCTTGGCGCTCGCCCCTTTGATCATTCTCTATCTCGTATTCCATCGGCAAATCGTCAGGTCTTTGGGCATATCAGGCATGAGATAGACAATCTCAGAACCTCGAGACTTCACCCCGCAGGCCCGCCAGCCCGCAAGCCCGCAAGCCCGCAAGCCCGCAAGCCCGCAAGCCCGCATAGTCGCTCGCCATCCGCATCCGCTTGGTCCCGACCTCACCCCGCCGGCCCGCGGGCCAACAGCTGACGCGTCTGACGGTTCACGGGCCACCGGGCTGCAAGCCGTCACATCACAAGCTGACGATTCGCGCCGTCGTCGCCCAAGCGTCCCCCAAAACCAAGAAACGGTAACGACGCAGGAAAACAAAGACCTCTATGTAGCCGTGTACACACGGCGAATCAAACAAGAACGAACATTGCATACGCTCGAGTAGAAGCCACGGCACGCTAGATGGGAATAAAGAAGACACCGAAAGAGTTTTATAGGATGGATCTCATAGAACACAGCACCCAATCTCGTTGAACGCCATAGTCGTTCCTCACGAACGAACAACGAAAAGGACACCCATGAAGCGATTCTTCAGATGTCAATGGAAGAAGATCGCCGCCCTAGCCGCGGCGGCAACCCTTGCCCTTACCGCCTGTTCTCCCGCCGATTCATCCTCAGATTCGACGGACGGCACAACGGTCACCTTCCGCGTGTGGGATCAAGATGCGGCGGGCGCCTACAGGGAATCGTTCAAGGCGTTCCGAAAGAAGAATCCTGACATCAACGTCAAAGTTGAAGTGGTCTCCTGGGAGCGCTACTGGGACCGTCTGCCGTTGGACATCTCTTCGGGCGACATGGCCGACATCTACTGGGTCAATTCATCGAACTACGCTCAGTATGCGGACAACGGCAACCTTATGGACGTCGAGGAGACCGTGGGCTCGGATCACGAGGAATGGCAAAAGTCCGTCGTCGATCTCTACACCCGCAAAGGAAAGCTGTGGGGGGTTCCCCAGCTGTGGGATTCCATCGCCCTGTATTACAACAAAGATCTAGTCGAGGCCGCCGGAGTCGATACGTCAAAGCTCGCGTGGGCACCCAAAGCGGGCGACGGCGACACGTTGCTGGAGGCCGCGCGCAAACTCACGACGGACAAGAAAGGCAAGCATCCGGGCGAAAGCGGCTTCGATGCAGGCAATATCGCCACCTACGGTTTCAATGCCCAAGCCGACATGCAGGCCATCTACCTTCCATTCCTCGCCCAAGCCGGGGGCACTTACCAGAATTCCGACGGCAAGTTCGCCTTCGCTTCCTCCCAGGGCGAGGACGCATTCTCCTATCTCATCTCGATGATCGGCACCCACCACGTGGCCCCACCCGCCGCTGACACGAATACGAACGGCGATTCGACCCGCGATCTCTTCGTCAAGGGCAAGCTCGCCCTCTTCCAGTCCGGCCCTTACAACCTCAAGGAGATCGCCGACAACTCGAAGAATTTCAAGTGGGGCATCGCGCCCATGGTTTCGGGCCCGAAAGGCCGCATTTCGACGGTTCACGGCGTCGCGGCCGTGGCGAACGCCCAGACGAAGCACAAGGACGCCACCGTGAAAGTCCTCAAATGGCTCGGGTCAGCCGAAGGGCAGCTTCCTCTTGGCGAACGCGGCGTCTCCTTTCCGGGTGCGGTGGCCGCGCAATCGGCCTTCGCCGATTACTGGAAAAAGAAGAATGTCGACATCTCGGCTTTCATCGAAGCTTCGCGAGGCAAGACGACGAAGCCCCCGGTGGGCCCGTCCGTTAATGCGGGAACGAAGGCATACACGCCCGTGCTTCTCGACACGTTCCTGGGAACCCTGCCGGTGGCCGAAGGATTGAAGAAGGCTCAGGATGCCGGCAATGCCGAGATGAAGTGAGCCGCTCAGGCCGCCGGCGGCTTCGGCGCAACCCGCCGGCGAGCCCTGCCAGATCCGCCCAACGGCTTGCCCCGCGTTTCGCCGGGCCTTCGCATTGGCCGGGTTTGGCCGGTGTCAGTTAGCCTCGCGTGAGCTCGGCGATAAGGCCGTCCGCTCCAGCTTCGACTTGTGCGAGAGTCCGATCGTATTCTTGCGGGCCACCGCCCCAAGGGTCCTCGACATCCCAACGCCCGCTCGAATAGTAGAGCTCGGAGCGGCCTCGCTCGCCTTCACGATCGGCCAGGGCGCCACCGGGCCCAAAGCAGCCCTCAGGCGCAATCTCCAGCCCTGAACCGTCGAATTCCCGCCACAGATGGATGCGAGCAGCATCGACGCCCGCATCGGCGCACATGCGCTTCAAGGCACGGGCATGCCCGGCCGTCATGGCCATAACGAGGCCTGATTCCCTGAGCTCTCCCGCTGTGGCCCGATGAGCACTGCGCACAGGCACGGTGTAGCCTGCCTCCCGCAACACCCGTGCCGCGGGTGGATAGATCGGATTGCCGTGCTCTTCACTGGAAACGCCGCAGCTAGCGACGTCGTAATCCAATCCGGCGCGCTCAAGGCGTTCACGCAGCACCACCTCACCGATCGGGGACCGGCAGATATTTCCCGTGCACACCACCAGAATTCGCGGATTGGCCGCCAGCTGGCGCTGGATTTTCGTAGGCATGGGCCTATGATATCGGCCCCGTGACTCACATGCAGGTTGTAAGAGTCAGGCACGCGCAGGCTTATTTCGAGGCTGTTCTTCGGCATCAGATTCAGAGACGCCGCACCGTGCCCCACCGCCGATTCGATCCACATCTCTTCGGCCAAAATTACGGCACGCCATATTCAACCTCGCCTTCCACCCCGATACACCCAGCCCGCCTGTGATACACCCACCCCACCTGTACGAAAACTATTCGTGGCGGGGTTACACATTCGTTGTCAAGAAGATCGGAGCAGAGAACAACCCAGGCGGAGCCAGCCTTCAAGCCCCGACGGTCTACTCGACAGCCGCATCGACGGAAAAGCCTCGGCGAGGCCGACCTGCAGAACAAGCCGGCCCCGCGAATAGACGGTTTACTAGAAGAACACCGTCGAACGAACAGATCACCCGTCAGACTGGCTGATATCGGCCAGGACGGACAACCCGGTGTGATCCATGGCTTCGATCTTGACTTTTCCCCCTCCGGCAGGGGCTTTGTAGGTCACATTGGCCTGTTTGAGGCCGCCCGCGGACTTGGTTTCGGTCCAATCGCTCAGACCCTTCGTCGTCCCGTCGGCAGCAACCGTAACAGCTCGCACCCGAAGAATGCCTCGATCTACACCGCCGCGAACATCGACTTTCGCCGCTTGTCCGTTGGCCGACGCCGCTCCAGGACGTGCCATGACGCTCATGGGCCGGTACCGCTTGAGTTGTTTGGCCGGATCCATGCCCGCGTTCGACATCTGCTCCTCGGCAAGTTTCCACGCGGTTGAACCGGGGTTGGCCGCCACGTAGAAAATCGCCTCGCTCCTCCACGCATCTTCGGTCTTCTCTTTGTTGATACTGAATTTCTTCAACGTACTGGGAAGGACCAACACTTTCGGGAACCGATAACGATACGTGATATCGGTCATTCCCTCGCCAAAGTAAGCCGCAGCGGGTCGGGAAGCGTTGAGGTCGACGATGTTGAGGCCCGTTTCATCCCCTTCCACTTTATTGTCACGGAACTTCCCGTTATTGCCGCCGCGCACAACGAGCCGTTCTGGAGTCACGCCAAGGAAGGCGCTGTCGAGTGATGCGATATGAGTGCCGAAGTCGACCTTGTGAAGAGATTCAGTTTTACCGAATCCAGTGACCGCCTCGAGGCTGTCGGGGAAACGCACCTCTTCGAGGGCTTTCGCATCCTGAAACGCCATCATCTCAATTTGTTTGAGCCCATCGGGAAGATAGATCTTCTTCAACGCGGCATTTCCGTTGAAGGCGCCCCGCCCGATCTTCGTCGTACCGTCTTTGACTCGATAATCGGAAAGGCCTTTGCCCTGGCCAAATGCAATCAGGTGCAACCCCTCTTGATATTTGGCATACAACGCGACCCCTCGGTCTACGCTGAGAAAAGAATTGCCTTCGGCGACCGTCACTTCACGGACTTTCGAGCTCTCGTCAATAAGAGCTTCGCCCACTGCCCGCACGCCTTTGCCGAAATGCACCTTGACGAGCTCTGGATTCTCGGCGAAGGCCGAGTCCTCAACCACCGTGACCGAGTCAGGCAGCTCCACTTTTCCAAGCCGGGAACGTTCAAACGCCCCTCGCCCAACCTTGGCGAGTTGGCTAGGTTTGGCCTGCGTATTTTCGAATTCGACCGCGGTCAGATTCTTGCATCCCTGGAAGGCCATAGCTTCGATTTCAGTGACTGTGGCGGGAATTGTCACCTTTGCGACGCCCGTCTCGGCGAAGGCTTCTTGACCTATTGCTTTGACCGATCCGGGGATCCGAACAGTGGACGCCGATCCTTTGTATCGCACCAATTTTCCGTTGCCATCGATCTCGAAATCCGCACCCGTTTGCGGAACGTCCTTCGGTGCGCCCCTACCCGGCGCCTTGGAGTTCCAGGCATCCCCAGGGATATGGGACGCAGCGGTGGCACGCAACGCGCTGTTGCTTGCAACTTGCCTACTGGGGGACGTGTCGCCCGCGGCAGTCGCCGGCGACATCGACATAGGCAATACGAGCGGAATAGCGGCGAGAATGACGGTCGACGAGAACCGCCTCGCTGAAATGGACATAGCTTCTCCCGTGAATACGCAATTAAATTTTGGCAGTAACTTATGGTATTTCTGCCGTCTCCAGGTGACGTCTACTCTACATGTGCTTAATGTCCGAGTAAATAGCTTAATGTTTTCAATTTTTAAATTATTCAAATTCGATCTAGCGCACACGGGTACATAAGAAAGCGGCTATGGAAGCTCTTTTTCAGGCGCATGAAAAGCTCCCCACGAACGCTTGAAACCGTTCGCGGGGAGCTTTGGTCCGAGCTTGGATGCCGGCCTAACTCGGTTTTTGAGCGCCTGACATCACCACATCAGTCCTTATTCTTCCTGCGCAGGAAGATAAGGGCAGCACCACCGACAAGCGCCAGCAAGCCGACGATTCCGAGGCCGATCACCGCGGCACCCGTATTCGGGAGCGACGGTTTGGCAGGGCCTGAAGGCTGCGCGGTTGGGCCTGAAGGCTGCGCGGTCGAGGTCGAGGGCACCGACGGCTTGAAGCTCGGCGCAGACGGACGATCCTCTGACGGCGTGGACGGCGTCACCGACGGAGGAGCCGAAGGCACCGCCGGAGAGCTTGGAGTTCCCGGGGAGGTTGGAGTTCCAGGAGACGTCGGCGGTGCGACCGGCGTCGGCGTATCCGGCGTCGCCTTGTTCGCCTTGTTTGTCACAACGACGGACGTAACCGACCGATCGCCGATGGTGACAACGGCGATCTTGCCGCCCTGCGACACTTCAACGTTGGAATCCTTGGAAGAGAAGACCGGGTCACCCCACGTGACGCCATTGTCGGCTGGCTTGATCTCCGAGAGGGTGACTTTAGTTCCCTTGGGAAGGGAACCGATGATCTTGGCGTCACCGCCAGCCTTAAGGCTGAGCGTATCGCTCTTTTCCTTTCCGCCCACGGTGTATACAGCTTTGACCGAATATTCCTTAGAAACATCGACCTGCGAGGCAGCATCGCCCTGAAGCGGGGCCTTGGTTACACTGATCGAGCCGAAGCCGGGCCCGTCAAGGTTGCCGGCGCCGAGCGTGACGATCTTTGCGTCAGTCTTAGCGGAAGAACCGTTGACGCTCGCGTGATTCTCCACGGTGTCCCCGGCCTTGATCTGCGAGGGGTCTTTAGGAACCGCGTAGTAGCCGATCTCGTAAACGTAGCCGTCCTCGCGAGGCCACGCAGCGTCGAAGCCCTTGTCATTCGGTGTTAGTTCGAAGTTTGCTCCACCGTTGACGGGCTGACCCACTTTGACGATCTGGTCGGCGTCGGCTCCGGACTCGAAGTTCTTCGAATCCTTCCACACGCGCAAAACAGGCTGGTACTGCGAATCATCGGACAGTTTGTACCCACCGTGATCTGTGCTGAAAGTATCGGCGATCTTGATCTGCTTGTCGCTACCGAAAGCGCCGGCGTTGACTCGAATTCTCCAGTAGAAAAGATTGGGGCTGACTTCTCCTTCGATCCAACCTTCCTTGTAAGCGTTCTCGGGCAGCCCCCGGCGATCGCCGGGCTTGACCATCCCGCCGGGGATCGGGACGACGATCGGATTTCCAGGAACCTTGAACGTAAAGTTGTTGACGCCTTCGGACTTGCCGATTTGGGTGCGCACCCAACCGCCACCGGTCATGTCCGGGTGAGAATCGACGTAGTCGGTGAGGGTGCAGGTGAGCGTCTGGCCGGAGCCGCCGGGAACCCTGCATTTGGCGACTTCGGTCTTTCCGTCCTTCGCGTACATCGGGAAGGACGTGATGTGGGTGCGCATGGAATCGGGCAGGCCGATGGTGAAGGTATCGCCAGCCTTGGCGCCAGACCCGGTCGTGTCCACAGTGAACTTGACCTTGATCATGTCCCAGGCGTGGTAGGGCGACGACTGATCGTCGCGGGACAGGTTCTCAACCGTGATTCCGGTGACCACCTTGACTTCGTTCGCACTCGCCGCGGTAGGCATGGAAATGAGCGCACCGAGGCTCAGCGCGAGCGTACAGATGAGAGTGAGGACCCCGGGCAGTTTCCGGCGGGTCCCAACCGGTGAGGAAGTTGTCATGAATTCGTCCTTGCGTATTGCGCCATGGAGCGTTGTTTAGATTAGAAATATGCGGGGTGAAGTGCCCATAGCATGGGCCCAACCACAGATTGGACGCCCTTGCTAGTTCGTTCGGGCTATGGGGAATGTTACCCATCGGAAAGGTCGTTCTCAAGAGCCGCACCGGAGTTTCGCATAACTCGCGCTCCAGCTTCTCAAGCGCATGTTTCAACCGGCAAGATTGCGGCTTAACTTGCCTAAACTGCGACTTCAAGCCAACAAGAATTCTCTGGACCGACGCCGATGCGACCGCGGCCCGCAATCCCCGCGCGGGCCGCGGTCGGCCGCTCCGTGTGCGTGAGCCGGAGCGACTATGACAAGGTTAAGGAGAACGAAGGAAGCTCCTTTTCATCCCCTAAGACGAGGCGGCCTATACTCCGGGAGGATGCAACGCAAACCATGCATTGCGAAGCGGCCATTCCTCCTCGTTCAATCATCAGTCTCACGCTTTTACCTCGCAGTACCTTACGGAAGAATTGAAACTCGCAAGCGGTGTGGCATTCGCCACTCATGGGTTTCGGGGTGCTCCATTGGGAGTGCTCCATTCCAGTCAGGTTCGAGGGTGGCTGCAGCCGATTTAGACGATTATGGCAACCAAATCGAGGAATCATCACAATCGGGTTGGACAGTCGCCGCAAACGAATCGAACGATCACGGCAACCGAACCAACCATGGCCATAATCTTGAATCTTGGCTAGAAGTCCCAATCCTCATCCGTCGTCGCCTCGGCCGTACCGATGACATAAGAAGATCCGGATCCCGAGAAGAAATCGTGATTCTCGTCAGCATTTGGAGAAAGCGCAGCCAGAATCGAGGGGTTGACAGCCGTCTGGTCAGGCCCGAAAAGCGCCTCGTACCCCAGGTTCATGAGGGCCTTATTCGCGTTGTAGCGCAGGAACATCTTGACGTCCTCGCTCAGCCCCATCTCGTCGTAGAGGGACTCGGTGTAAAGCTCCTCGTTGTCATAGAGGTCCATCACCAGGTTGTAAGTGTATTCCTGAAGCTCGTCGCGCCGTTCCTGCGAGGATACGGCCAGCGCCTGCTGGTATTTGTAGCCGATGTAGTAGCCGTGGACTGCTTCATCACGAATGATGAGGCGAATGAGATCCGCGGTATTGGTCAGCTTGGCGTGCGAAGACCAGTACATCGGTGCGTAGAAGCCGGAGTAGAAAAGGAAGGACTCGAGCATCGTCGAGGCCACTTTGCGCTTTTCGGCGTCGTCGCCCCGATAGTAGTCGAGGATAATCTGTGCTTTCTTCTGAAGGTACTCGTTTTCCTCCGACCACCGGAAGGTCTCGTCGATTTCTTCCGTGGATATCAAGGTGGAAAAAATCGAGGAATACGATTTGGCGTGGACCGACTCCATGAAGGCAATGTTGGTCAAAACAGCCTCCTCGTGCGGAGTCACAGCGTCGGGTATGAGGGAAACTGCACCTACCGTTCCCTGCACCGTGTCGAGCAATGTCAGTCCGGTGAACACTCGGGTGGTCATCTGCTGCTCGTGCGGTTTGAGGGTATTCCACGAAGGGATGTCATTCGAGAGCGGTATCTTCTCGGGCAGCCAGAAGTTGCCGGTGAGGCGATCCCAGACTTCCAGGTCCTTTTCATCCTCGATTCGGTTCCAGTTAATCGCCTTGACGGAATCGACCAGTTTGATCTTCGGCGGCGTCATGATTCTCCTCGGTCGTTGAATGGCCCGCTCGTACTCTGACATTCTTCCACGTCACGGTGAGCGATGAAATGAGCATGTCCGTCCAACAGCGTTCCACCAACCGGCCTTCCCGTTGTCCTCACTGCCGCCAATGGACTTTTTCCCACCGTCTCCACTGCCAACGCCAGGTTCTTTTCCCGTCGTTTCCCAACCACCAGTTCCCTTCCTACCGTCGGAACCTTCTCACCATCGACTTTTCTGCCAACACCCTTCGCCCTAAAACCCTTCACTCCCTTAGACTTGTGGCATGAGCACAACCGAGCCCGCTTCGTTTCCCACGCACATCGGCGCCGGACTCTCCGACGACGACGCTCAAACGCAAACTTCCGCGGCGGAGAAAACCGCTGCAACGGAGCGGGAAAACCCTGGCGATAGCCGCCCCGATTCCGCGACGGACAAGGGAAAGGACAACCCGTCGGACGGCCCTTCCAGCTCGACACGCCGCTACGCGGGACGAATCGGCGGCCTCGACATCGCGCGGGGCTTAGCGATCCTTGGAATGTTCTACGCTCATATCGCTCCAATCGGCGACGGATCGGACAAATGGTCAAAACATCACACCATCTTGTCCGACATTCCCAATGGTCGCTCCGCGATTCTCTTTGCCTTGCTGGCCGGAATCTCCCTGTCGATCCTCACCGGCAGAAATGTGCCCTATAGAGGCGAGCGTATGGCGACAGCGCGCAAACGGATCGTTGGGCGAGCCCTCATCCTGGTCTTCTTCTCGATGCTGACATCCTTGCTCAACGTGGCAGTCATCATCATTCTCAGCTATTACGCGGTATGGTTCTTGCTCGCCTTGCCCTTCACTTCTTGGAACTCACGCAGGCTGTGGACCGCTGCCGCATTTACCGCCGTGTTCGGACCGCCTCTCGCACTGCTGATCAGTTGGCTGGCATCATCGTTGGGCCTTGCTGTGGCAGAAAATGATCCCTTCCTGTGGACCACCCTCATTGCCGGAAACTACCCGGGAATGACCTATATGGCTTTCATCTTCGCGGGAATGGCCATAGGACGATCTCAGATCACGCAGATGGGCTACCAGGCCAAACTCTTGGGACTCGGTGTGACATTGATGATCGCTGGGTACGGCGCGAGTTACGCCCTGAGTCAAACCTTCATCGACCCGAAGCAGGAACCCGCGTCCTACGGCTCAGTGGCGGATGAATATGGCGGAACTCGCGCGCCTTCGTCGACACAAAAAGAAGATACCGAAACCGACAAACCACCGCTGAATCCCAACGGTGAACAGCCTAAGCACGCCTTCGATTTCAAGCCCGTAGCCTTACCCGCTGCCTCCCAGTTGGTTTCGGCCAAGCCCCATGACAACACCTCTTTCGAGGCGGTCGGATCGGGAGGTTTCGCAATCGCGCTCACAGGACTCTGCCTTCTTATAGGGAGGCTCTCGCGCAACGTTCTATGGCCGCTTGCCGCCGTCGGCTCGATGTCGCTAACGGCCTATTCGGTCCACCTCATGGTGGTAGGCGTCAAGCCCGATCTTGTTCAAAACAGCTGGTGGGGCACACTGTGGATCTCAGTCGGTGCCGTCATTGGGTGCAGTCTGTGGCGTTTAGTCTTCAAGCGCGGACCCATGGAGTGGATGACCTGGCGATTCTCCTATCGTTTTGCCACTCTCCTATCGGCGGAAAAGATCTCGCCACCAGGCGAATCGGACGGCCCCCTAGAGTCCGGCGGACCTATTGCATCCAGCAAGTCTGTTTAACCCGGCGGGTCTATCGCATCCAGCGAGTCTGTTGTATCCAGTGGCCCCGTTGTAACTGGTGGCCCTGTTAAATCCGACGAACCCACCGTAACCGGCGGCCCCGTTAAATCCGACGAACCCGTTGTATCCAGTGAAACCGTTACATCAAGCGAGTCTGTTGGATCCCTTTAATCGGCGAGCTGACACGGCTATCCACCCGGCCGGACAGCCGTAGAAAACACCACTGAACGAGCAGGAAACCAGGAAGAGCCGCGGGTGGCTAACACGCACACAACGCGACTCTCCCTTAGCCCTTAAGAACCTTCTCAGCCTAGCGCCCGTTCGAAGTTAACGGCGCCCACCGCAGCTGCGCCCTCAACCACGGTGACTCCACAAAGCATCGTTTAGGCACGGCGGCTCAACAAAGTATCGCCTAAGTATGGGAAGACTGTTTTGGCGTCGCTTCGTCGTCGCGTTCAGGCATCCCTTCATTCAACGGAGCCGGCTTCTTCGCTTCTGATGGAGCGGAGTTCTTCGCTTCGATCGATTCTTCGCCTGAGCCGACGTCAGAAGAAGTCGCCGCCGCCCGTTTTGGTTTGGGAAGAGAAAGGAAAGCCGTTGCCGCAAAGATAGACACGAGGATCATTGCCGTCTTGCGGTCATCACGGGCAATTTCGCACCCCTTGTCTATAGCTTTTGTCGTTAGGTCCCGTTCCTCGTCACTTAATAGGTTTCTTTTTGCGAACCTCTCATAATGAGCAACTTGATCCGGATATTTTAGATCAAAGCCAGGAAGGGAGCTGTAAGCGTCCCCTAAAAATCTCCAGCCGACAGGCTCGCAGCGAAAGTCGCCATTGTCGACTCCTACATGAGGCCGTGAGAAGAATAGCCAGCAAAGCACAAGTGCTGTGCCGACAACAAGAATCATTCGGAGAGTGAAGAACCACTTTCTAGTCATCATTGTTCCTTCGTCCTAATGCGGTTATGGGCTTCCTATCTGCGATCCTGCCACGGGTCAGGATCTTCGCCGTCGCTGTCTTCTATTTTCTTATTCATCTCATCCAGCTTTGCTTTAGAGTTCGCATCTTGCTCTTGAATAAACGCAATTGCACGTTCAAAATCCTTTATCCCGTATTCGACCTTCCGCTTGGTCTTTTTTACAAGATCGTGAAGAAGCCATTTCATGTCGTGAAATCGCGATGAAGGGCCATAAATGCCTAAACCTATGTTTTTGTCGCGATTTACACAATCAGCCATCGAAACGTCCTCTATTTTCTTTTGCGCTGTTGCCAATTCAGTGACGATTGGCGGGGAAAAATTCTTTACGATGGCGTCGACGCGATCTTGTTGAATAAGAAGAGCTTCCGATGACTTAGTTTCGGAAGATTCAATAGTGTCCATTGAGAAGTCATACCGCTGGCGGCTGGAGTGGATAGCGTTGAAATTATCGATCAGGTTTCGTTCTACCGCCTTCTCACTATCGGTTATGTTCTCATCAATCGCTTTAAAGACTTTTTTCAATACACTCATCCCATCTTCAAAAGACTGCGAGGGAGGAGCGGAGAAGTTCTTGTCCGACAGACCTGTTACCGTTTTTAAGGAATCGACGGCTTTCTTGGCCACTTCTTTTCCGGTTTTGCCTCCCGTCAGGAAAATTGAAAAGCCGCCCAGAGCGAAATCGGCAATCTTCATGACAACTTTAAACTCTTCTGAAGACGAAGATGAATTTGCGATTTCTTCAAACATCTCTGTCGCTCTAATGACGGCCTGCGCAACAGCCTCGCGCGCTTTCTTGAAGATTCCCATCTCAGAGCCCAAGGCAGCGCCCCAGAACTTGGCAATCTCCGCCTGACCGTTGACCGCACCATCAAGTCTTCCGACGAAGTTCGCCCTAAAAGCCTTAACGGTCGATCCACGCAATTCTTGGAGTTCGCCCTTGATGGAGTCAAGGTTATCGTGTATCTGTCCGTTAGGAACGATTACATTCCCCTGTATACTCGAATCTTTGGATAAGCACTCAACTACCTTGCGGCATTTACCGATCTCATCGTCAATATCTCTGGGATCGGGCAAATCGACCCACGGATCGAGGATGCGATTGATTCGGTCACGAATGTCTTCGAACTTATTCCAGTAACTTTTTCCTTGCATCTCACGGCTACCAGCAACGTTAGTCATTGTGCACGTCACACTGCCGCCGCCCTCACCGCGCGCGTTCGGACGGCTAATCTTTTTCTCCATCGAAGCGCCTGCAGAACCGGAAGAGATGCTGTATTCCTTCTCGTTCCGCTCAAAGACGACTCCAAATCCGTCTTCCTCGTCCCTCACATAAGCATCAATCGCAGCACGCGTGAGCTTCCCTATACGGTTGCGGAGGTCACCGTATACAGCTTGATAGTCCATACCCATGTTAGTTGTCCTTTATGTCATTAGGCGTGAATCGGTATTCCGCCATTCGAGCCTCGCGAGAAATTCCAGAGGCGCAAACGACCAATTGGCAAATGACGGCGCATTTGCCTTTGATAACTTGATCCTAGCGCGGAAGCATCATGCACACAAGACGTATCGGACGTAAATGCTTGAGATTCATCCGTGGAATCCATTTCCCTTCATTATTCTTGTTCAACGCGACACCAAGAACGATTATTAGCGGTGATATATTTAAATATCGAACCAATAGCGGTTTACTATACGCTTTACCTACCCAAAGCTACGTGGAGGCTTCAGTCACGCAGTGAATCGGGAAACCCCGCTGAATCCTTGAGGCTTGCAGTGAATCCGTCAGTCGAGATGCCCGAAGTTGGAGTCGCGGCCGAACAATCTGTCTAGCTCTCGCCGCTCTTTCTTCGTCGGCCTTCCGCTTCCCGGTTCGCGGCGCATGACCGGCACGTACACGCGAGGGCGTTCCGGGGTGAGATTCTCGTAGCACGCCTGTGCCAACGGAGCGCTCGTGCGCTTGGAGATAATTCCCGTGACTTTGAGAATGCGATCGAATCCCTCGTACCGATATCGCACTTCGTCACCGATGCGGACGACAGTCGCGGGCTTGGCCGTCTCCCCGTTGACCCGAACGTGCCCGGCCCTGCACTCCGACGTCGCCAGCGAGCGCGTCTTGCACTGACGCACGCTCCACAACCACACGTCCACGCGAACTTTCTTTTGCTCGTTAGCCGCGGAGGAGGATTCATCGCCGCCGTTGGCGCGTTTTTCACTCGCCTTCATTTTTTCTTCCCGGCCGCCTTATACACTCCAAAAATCGATCCCGTCAGATCGGTGTAAACCAGGCGATCGCCTTGCCACGAGAAACCGTAGGGCCTCAACACAACGCCACTTGCGGCCTGCGCAAACAGCTGGTCGGAGCGAGTCTTGTCGATTCCGGCGACCGTCGCGCCATCGTCGTCTACAAGAATCGAAGAAACGATAGACGGCGGCTCCGAAGATGCGCTCGACGAGCTTGCGGAAGGGTCCTCCGCGGAATCTCCCGAAGCCTTCGTCGCAGGGTTCCCGGAAGGCGTACCTGATGAGTTCGCCGGCGATGCGCCCGAAGAAGCTCCAGTAGATTCACCGGAAGAGTTTGCGGAAGGGTCCGACGAGCTCCCGGTAGATTCTACGTTGACAACGGCGATGCCGTGACTGAGATCCACGCTCTTCAGCTTCGCCTCACCAATGGCAACGCTACGCTTTCCATCGATCGACAGCTTGCCGTCCCCCGCGGAAAGAAGCACCGGAGCCTGCGGCCCGGCAGCCAAATACCGCTTACCTGGAGGCAACGGGCGAGTTCCATTATTCGAATCGGCTGCACTTCGATCCGGCCCAGTCTTCTCCTCATCCTTTTGGCCCTGTGCCGGCTGAGAACTTGTTGGGTCCGGACTCGACTCGCGCGTGGCTCTTGGGCCGTTCGCGTTTACTGCAGCGTCGTAATCGGAAATGGCAGCCTCACGCGTGACTCTCGGGCCGTCCCCCGAGAGAATGGACGTATCGTAAATCAACGAGGGTCTGCCAGCAGGATGTTTCGAGGCGCCGCCCACAGACTCTTTGGAGGCGCCGCCAGCGGATTGTTTTGAAGCACCGCCGTTTGAGGCGGCCGCATCGGAATCCTCAGAAAAGTCCTCAGAGGAATCCTCAGAATCATCCGGGATCCCCAAGCGTGAACGAAGGTCTACTTCGGCTTCCACCAGTTTGGATTCGGACTGGACGGCCGAACTCAGCACCGTCACATCGGTCTCGAGCTCCCAAACGTCGCTATTTCCTGGGCCAATCCCGATGAGGCCAGACTCGGTTTCACAGATCACGCCATCGGCAAGTGCGGCGCAGGCACCGTCAAAATCCTGCTTGATGAAACGATTTCCCCGAGTGAAATAGACCCCCGAGGCTGATTCCGTTCGGATCACGAGATAGGAACCGGTCAGTTGCGCGCGTATTCCAGTCGCCCGAGAAGCGGGAGGCTTCTCGACAGGCTGTCTAGGTTTTGCCGTTGACTGCGCAGGTTTTGCGGACGTTTGTGCGGGTTTCCCTGCCGGTTGCACGGGTTTTTCTGCTGGTTGCGCTGGTCTTGCCGACGAATTCGGCGATTTCGACGCCTGCGACGCTTTCGCCGATCGGGGCGCCTGTGAAGATTTCGAGGTTTTCGGGGATTTCGGAGGGCTCGCAGACTTTGATGATTTCGATGACTTCGATGCTTTCGCGGACTTTGACGCTTTCGCAGGTTCGACGCCGTTCGGGGCGGGAATCCGCAAATTCTTGTCGGCTACAGGAGCGCCGTCGGCGCCGAACCCCGTGACGTGAACATCCTTGGTTCCATCCCAGGTGAGAAAATAAGCGACGCCGCTGCGCACCCCGACGAACTGAAATGTTCCCGCCGGGCCAACGCTAAGGTTCTTAAAGCGCCCGTTAGAAAGGTTGAGAACACGCGGATTGCTCACCGTCCATTCGCCATCCTCGTGAGTGGTGGTCAAACAAACGGTGGGAGAGTCCCCGGCGCAATCAACCCACCCTTCTAGCGATTTCTTCCATAACGGCTTCCCTTTGCCCGGCAGGTATCCTGTGAGGACCGAGCTTTTGCCGCGAAGGCTCTGGCGGACGGAAAGAACGGTTTTTCCGCCGACGGTCACCCCCGCGAGTTCACCGGGGCCGCTCTCCTTGCGTTCGAGGAGAGCGGCCGTTCCCGGTATTTTCGGTGCGTATTTGAGGGCGGTAAGAGTGGGTGCGGGAGTCGACGCCGCCGAAGAGGACGACGTGAGCGACTCCGTGGGTTTCGGCGTCTGCCCGCACGCAGCACCAGCCATGAGAAGACCCGCAAACATGGCCGATGTGCGCATGAACGGCCTACGGGTCATTCTCCTTCTCCTTCCGGACGGCTTTGGCGGGCCGACTTCTCTACCTTTTCATGGACCGCAAGGAATTGCGAGCCGAATCCCCGGCGACATGTCCCCACGCCAATCGTATCGTTGAGCACCAGAATGACGCATAGGTCAAGTTTCCACCGGTCGGTCACCGATCACTCACCGGGACTACCACCCGCATTCACTGACAATACGCCAATGAACGGATAGCCGGCGCTCGGCTCACCGACCGACGACGGACGTCACATCGGAGGGAGCGGGAGTCTTGCCGACCTTGACATTGGTGAGCATGAGCACACGTGCATCTTGCATGTTCAAGATGACGTCAGCCCCGGTCCCCTCGGCGTCGAAATCCCCTGCCGCGAGCGCTCGAATCTGGCTGGGATCGATTCCTGCCGCTCGAATATCGTAAGAGCTGATGCGATAGACGGGAAGATTTCCTTTGGATTGATCGTCCGTGATGAGCCAGGCTCGCGACCGACCTGCGCGGTCCTTGCCGATCACCATGACGTCGGTGAGCTTGCCACCGCCGAAGTCTCCCGCGGCCGCAACACCGTCAATGCCATGCGCCAGGGCGCCGCTCGGGCCGCCATCGCTTCCAACGAGGCCCTTCAACCCGCGTACCGGCCACGGTTTGTCTTTGCCAAGCCCGTTTTTAGACACGTGGAGATACACGCTCGTGGTGCCGTCTGCCCAGACAACAAGCAGGTCATCTTTCTTGGCATCGCCGTCGGGGCTGAAATCGCCGCCGATGATTTGGCGCGCTTGCACCCAATCGACCGGATTATGCGGATTGAGGTACACGGGTGCGCGCGGACCGCCCTGACCGGGGTCTTGAATGAGAAAGACCCTTCCGTCGTGGTCGAGGGAGACGAGGTCGTCATGGCCCGAGCCATCAAGATCCGCTGTGGTGAGCATTCGCGGCGAGGGCCTCGACGCGGGTTTTCTCATGACGGTGCGCCCGGCTATGAACGGGAAGGAAAGATTGCCTGAGCCCAAGAAAGTGTCGATCTTTCCCCCGCGCCAGCCTACAACCAGGTCGTCTGCGCCATCGACGGAGCCAAAGTTACCGGCGGTCATAAGTTGCGCGTTCTTCCAATTGCCCGCCTTCGCCGGATCGAAAGCTTCCGCTTTCGCGATGAGTGTGGTGACGAATCCAGACATGCGCACGCCAACAGACTCGTCATCGGTGTAACCGCCGCCGTCCTGGCCACCACCCGTTATCGCCACCATGCACCACGTGGTCACGCCGTTGAAGGTCTTCGGAACCAGCCAAGGGCCACCGGAAACACCACTGGCCATGCCGGAACACTTGATGTTGAAAAAGTTCGTCCCGGCTTCTTGGTAAACGGAAGTCGAATTGAGGCAGTGCCGCGGATAGGCCGCCGTGTAGGTCGAGTTATCCGAATCATCGGCCGGGTAACCCACAATCTCCACCTTCGGCTGATCTATCTGCGCATCGAGAACGATGTCGAATCCGCCGGTTACATCCTGGATAGTCTGATTGGCAACGTTCGGCGCCACGGAGAGCACGGCGACGTCGTAAGCGACGCCGTCGTCCCCTTTGTCCTCGTACCGCGGATCGATGTAAATCGTCGACCCCGACATCTCCCACACCCCATAGGGAGCCCGCGCCTCGCCGTTAACCCACGAGAACTGCGGGATGAATACTACGGACTGTGCGTTGACCTGATACCAGCAGTGGGCGGCAGATATGACGATCGTGCCCGACGCCGAGTTGATGACCGAGCCCGAGCACGTGTGGTACTCAGCCGTAGAATTTATGCCTGTGCGGTAGAAAAATGTTCCCGTCTGAGGCAACCCGATGAAATTCTCACCCACCCCCAAGGATCCTTGGCCGAGCTGAACGTTGGAAAGCTTGGGGTCGGAGGCTGCCCCGGCAGGAAGCGGATTCGTTCGATTGGCTTGGTCCGGCGGATGTGTGTCCGCGGTTCCTTTGACGGCTTTGCCGATTCGGTCTCTCGTCCAAAATCCATTGCCACCGATGTGGTCCTTCGCGCGGGCATCCAACGTTGCTCGCCCTCCATGTGAGAGCGGACGCGGGATCGGCGGCTTCACAATGGGATGGGAGCAACCTACCAGCACGAGGCACGTGCACACCATTGCCAACAAAATCCGCCGACACCCTGCGACTTTCGCCATCTGCCCTCCTGTTCGGACACCACCGAGCCTAACGCCGCACATACCCGAGGAATTCCCCGGCGGCGCGTCGGCTTCGCAAAGCGAATTTGCGGCGTCGTGCAACGATGCCTTCCCAGCGACCTATTCTAGTGCCTCCCCTCAGCCCGTCGACGCCTCTGCCTCAAGCTTGCGTGTCTCCTTTATGTCCTGCGCGCCCTCTTTGGCCTGCGCGCCCTCTTTCGGCCTGCGCGCGCTCTTTTGGCCGCGTGTCCCCGCGGCCCGCCCTTTGGCCGGTGCGTCTTCGGAGCGGCGGTTTTCCCCGGCCAAAATGAACGTGCAAAATATTCTTGGCTGTTGTCACACCGCAGCAACACACCGACTGTCTGGAGCCCTCAGTGTTCTTCAACAACTTTGTGAGCGTCTTGCAGCTCATCGC
>ERZ773038.319-NODE-319-length-33379-cov-3.304435_pt1 | contig 33379 bp, 20 predicted proteins | sample MGYA00511665_ERZ773038 | MGnify/ENA primary metagenome ERZ773038 (study PRJEB29015, sample SAMEA2737966) | human oral metagenome | biome: human oral; feature: human-associated habitat; material: dental | place: China | collected 2028 ... | reverse complement strand
GAGAAACTTCGCCAGAGGTGACCACTTCGAGGCCATTCCTCGTGAGGATTTCAAGTGATGCGTCAGCCAAGACGCGAATGCCTTCGCCCACTACGGGTTCGAGGCGGGGGCGGCCGACGGTGACCCCCGGCCGAAGTGTTTCCGTGACCGCATTGGCTTCGTCGACGAGGCCGGCAGCTTGCGGATCGCCGGTCTCGATCAATGCGCCCAGGCGCGAGTGCAAGCCTTCGAGGTATGTGGCGATTAACTCATCGCGCCCAGCCACGTTCAGGCCCGACGTCAACAGGGATGCGGACGCCGGCGTGGGCAATTCGTCGGCTCCCAGCGACATATTGAGTCCCCATCCGAGTATGCATGCGATCGCACCGTCACGTCTGCCGCACACTTCACCCAGTAAGCCGCCGAGCTTGCGCGGACCCTCGGCGGTGAGGGCGACGACGTCGTTCGGCCAACTGACGGCGACAGCCGAGGAGTTGTCTGCGGCGCAGTGCAGCCGAACTGATTCGAGTGCTGCCATGGCCCCAGCCAGCGTCACCCATGCCAGATGATCGGCGAGAGCTTCGTCGAACTCTAAAAGAACAGAAACGAGCAGGGACTTACCCGCTTGCGTGTACCACCGGCGGCCAACCCTGCCCCTGGCCGCGGTCATGTCGTCGGCTATCATGACGGTGCCGACCGGAATCGATCCCTCACGCCACAATTCGGCGAGATCATCTTGCGTGGAGCCTGTGAGCTCCGTGTGAAGAACGATAGGCGATTGCTTTCCAGTCAACGGAAAGAGCGCCTGGCCAGCACTTTGTGCTCGACCGCTGCCATCCCCGTCCACACGCTGTTCAGACAAGTAACACTCCCATCTTTCTGCCCTCGCGGGCGTGATCCGCGAGGTACAGTTCCTCGGAGTCAACACTTACGAAATAGTAGGTTACCTTATCGTACCGGATATTTCCCAACCGTTGAGTGTGGCGTACCAATCATAATCGACGAACACCCCTTCCTGCCGACCGGTGCGTCACGCTTCACAAAACGACTTTTTGCCGATTTTACGCGGCTCGCAATGCCAAATAGAGAAAAGGCTCTCACCGCGGAAGCAGAAGAATGTGATTCTCATCAACCATATACACTTTCCCAGGCATTGACGTCATAAGCAAGTGCATTCGAGTCTGTTCAATCCTTACTCCGCCCATGCTCGAATGTTCATTTACACCTTCAGTTCCTTCCCTCCTCTCACGCTGCGAGACCCGCCCGCCATTGTCCAGCGGATGCACGGGCCCGGCGGCCGGCACTGCGCGGTGCGCTATGCACATTGGCCACCGGGCCCTCGCTTTTCGGCGCTCTCCGACGCCGACGAGTCAACCTACTTGATGAGACCCAAAGTGCGAACCGCGTCGAGCTCCTCCTGAGCTGCCTTGATGTTGTGGTCGATCCCGGCACGTGTGCGCTCGGAGACCTCCAGGCCATCGACGACTACCCATTCGCCGTTCTCCGCAGTGGCGGGCATGCCGAAAATAAGGCCTTCGGGCACGCCGTAGTGGGACCCGTCCTGGTAGACGCCGGGGGTGACCCAATCGCCTTCTGGAACGCCATTGACCCAGTTGTAGACGTGATCGATCGCCGCAGAGGCAGCCGAAGCCGCCGATGAGGCGCCGCGAGCCTCAATGATGGCGGCGCCGCGCTTGGCGACGGTGGGAACGAAGAACGACTCGAGCCAATCGGCATCGACCAGCTCCGAGGCGGGCTTGCCAGCGACAGTCGCATACGAAACGTCGGGATACTGATCGGCCGAATGATTGCCCCACACCACCATCTTCTTGATGTCCGCGACCGCCGCACCCGTCTTGGCCGCCAGCTGGGAAATGGCGCGGTTGTGATCGAGGCGCATCATCGCGGTGAAGCGCGACTTGGGGACATCGGGAGCCGAGTGCATGGCGATGACGGCATTGGTATTCGCCGGATTTCCGACGACGAGGACCTTGACGTCGTCAGCTGCGCGATCGTTGATCGCCTTGCCCTGGGGGCCGAAGATGCCGCCGTTGGCTTCAAGAAGGTCGGCCCGCTCCATTCCCTTGGTGCGCGGGCGGGCTCCCACGAGCAGGGCGACGTTTGTCCCGTCGAAGGCGTCATCGATACTGTCGTAGACATTCACGGACTCAAGAAGGGGGAATGCCGAATCGTTGAGCTCCATGGCGGTACCCTCCGCGGCTTTGACCGCCTGCGGAATCTCCAACAGATTGAGGCGCACCGGCGTGTCAGAGCCGAGCAAAGCCCCCGATGCAATGCGGAAGAGGAGGGCATAGCCGATGTTTCCGGCGGCGCCCGTAACGGTGACGGTAACTGGCGTGCGAACCATCAGTTCTCCTTTGTCTGGATCAATTCGTCGCGATCTGTCTATTCAGCGCATGCGCGCCCGCATGTGAGAACACGCTTGCGCCCATGCTCAAGAATAGGCGTTGCCGCACATTTTTCTCAGGCCCATTGGGCCTAGACATTTCCCACACATAGGCCTAGACGCCCTCCCCCACACGGGCCTATACATTCCCGCACCGTCGGCCAGGCCTCATACCGCAGAACCTTTCGCCTTCTCGTCGTTCAGCATCCTCAACTACTGCAACGTCCTCAACTATTGACCACAGCCCACGACACAGAATTTTATCTCTCACCGTCACGGTCACAATCGTCTCGGAAGGCATCGTCTGCAACGGGCTTGCACGCGATCATCCTCCAGCGGTTACGGTCATCTTGAGCCGCGAGCAAAACGTGAAAGGACCTGAAGGTCACGCCCCGCAGTCACGGTTATCTCGAAAATGCGATCGCGGTCGCCTCGAAAACGACGGGAGGGGATGGTCGTCGCTCCACCCCCTCCCGCCTACCGCATGCGGGGTCCAGTCAACCGCATACGGAGCTTATTAGTTCTCCCTTTCTTTCGTTTCCTCTACGTGCCCCGCTTCGAGGAAGGTGATGACTCGCTCGTGCTCGTACTCGGAAACTCTCGTTTCTTCGACGGGCTGAGACAAAGATTCGTCCTTACGGCTGTCACGGCCTCTGCCACCGGTCAGCCCAGCGACGGCCTTCGACGTTTCGGCCTTCGACGCCGCCCCCGTAGGAGTGCGCCCCGACAGCCCTTGGACGGCGCCCCTCGTGTTTGTCGCAGACGTCCCCGCGCGAGCCGTTCCCATCCCCGGTTGGGCGGTCGCTCGCCCACGGGCAGCCATTTCCGTTCCCGTACGGGCCGATACCCCCTGTTGCGAACCTGCACTGGCCGGACGAGCATTTGCGCTCAGGCTTCCCGTCGTCGCGCGAGAAGTCACGCTTCGAGTACCGGCAGCCCCCTGCCCCGCAGTTGCTTCGCGGGCGCCGCCAACCCTGCCGAGAGCACCGAGTCCCTTGCCACGGGAATTGACTCCCTTGGCACTGACCCCCTTGGTATTGCCTCTCGCCACGTTGCCTCCCGAAGCCCTGGACCCCGTTTTCGCGCTCGCACTGCCCGAAGTTCCCATACCCGGCCGTGCGCTTGAACTGCCACCGGCCGCCCCGGCGGGCGAGGCCGATGTCCTGGCCCGAACGGCCGTGGTGGCGCCTTTGACGATGCCGTTGCGCGGAGAAGCGGGAGCCGCAGCCCGCGACGCCGTCGTCGCTCCTTTGACAATCCCCGATCCTCGAGCGGGGGCCGCGTCGACACGCCGTGCGATCCCGGAAGCCCCTCCCCTGGCGGAAACGTTTTGAGCCGGCATCGACGACGTTTTCCGCACGGCGGTGGTGGCGCCACGCACAATTCCAGAACTGCGCGTTCCCGTTGCCGGCACTCGCGTGGCAGCACCCGATTGATTTGCCGCACGCAACGACACAGGGGAAGCCGATGCGCCGGACCGCACCGCTTGATACGCCTTATATCCGGCCACGGCCGCCCCACCCGCCATCGCCGCCGCGGTCGCGACCGTGTTGTGGACGGCTGGAGAATGCAAAATCGAGGGCCGAACCGTGGCACCCGCATCACTGCCAGCACCGTGGTGAGAAGTGTAGTGCGAGGCTTGCAATGACAAATTGCCGACCTCACCAACGTTCGACATGCTTGCCGAGCTCGCATGGCTGCCCACCCTATCGATGGACGTATCGACACTGCTGGCACTCCACTCCGTCACAGACCGCCTCGGAGCCGGCGGGAGCGTACTGGAATCGCCGCCCGATTCACCGCCACCCGATTCACCGCGCCTCCAGCCGGTATCTCGCGAACGATTGGCATCGTCCCCGCGGCGTGAACGGCCGTTGTCGCCACCACGGTTATGGCCATCGTCACCGGACGAATGCTCACCCTTCCTTCTCAAACGTTGCACTGGCTTACTTTCACGGAACGGCAATTCACCAATGGCGGCTTCGGCCTCTTCGCGCAAAGTCGTCAGGACGGTGGTCGCCTGCTGTTCCAGTTCCTTGTACGCCTGATTTCGCTCAAGTGCGGCTTCCAACCGAGCCGTCCCGGTGCCCATTCCGGTCGCCAGCGCGTTGGCGTACGCCTCATTGGCATCGACCAGAGATTTCTGCAGTTCGATATTTTTCGCTTGAGCCTTGCGTCCAGCGTCGAGCACTCTGCCACGAACTTTAATGAGAGTCTCCAGTCCCGCCGAATTATTTTTCACATTTTTGCTCAGCTCGTCCAAGTCGGCCATTGCCGCATCAGCGGTTGCTCCCTTTAAGCCAAGACCCAGATTCGTCGCCACGGACGTGGTCAGATCTGCCACAATGTCGAGTTCATTCTTGATTTCGCCCAAAGCTCGATTCGTCTCGTCATTGACCCTGGGGTCCCACTGGCCAATTCCACGAAGTTTCTCAACGTTAGGAGTCTCCATGCTTATTTCTCTCCCTCATCGTCCGCCGTTTTCTTTGCCTGTAGATCGGCCACCCATTCCGGGGACGTATACGAAAACTGGTCGGTCAAACCGGCCAACTCTTCCATGTACGTTATCCGCTGTGCGGCGTCGACATCATCGAAATCCATGACCGCCTTCTTGAGATTGAGAACGACGTTCTCATATCGCAAAGATATTTCCCCCAGCTGTCGATTCACCGTTAGCAGCGATGCTCGTAAAGGCGGATCGAATTGTCTCAGTTCGCTTAGCTCCGACCAGACTTCACCCGAACTGTTGACACTGCAGTGAAACGTCTTCTTGGCTTTCTGAAAACTGTCACCGGCCGATTGCAACACCTTCAGCTGCGCATCGAAATTGTCTTTATCGAGATAAACAATCCCCACGGGACCATCTTCCCCCTGTCCGCTATCACTACTTACCTCTCACTTACACCCTGTCGATTCGAGACTTCACACGGGTCAGAACCCCCAGCATCGAAGTGGATCGAAGCCACCGGTGGGCACTTGTCCCCTCGAAACCATCGCTATCGACATGTCTTCATACTATCGTCGGCACAAAAGATCTTCCACCCACCAGAAAGAAAATTAAGGTGCAGCTCTCCCCAGAATCAGAAACTATGAAATCAAAATCTATCAATAGCAATATTTAGATACAGTTAAATGGCAAAAAGCCAAAAATCAATTAGAAGAATCTAAAACATTTAAAAATAAAGGACCCTTTCATTGGCTGCAGGCGCAAGCCGATGAAAGGGACGTTTTACGGCCGGTCGGCGGTAGATCCGCAGAGCCCGCCAACCGACCGTTTTTCTATCTACTTCCTATTGGCCCGGTAATAGCCAATCAGCCCCGCGGTTGAGGAATCCTGGGCTGCGAGGGCATCGGTGTCACCAGAAATGGCCGGGCCCAAATCCTTGGCCATCTGCTTGCCCAGCTCCACACCCCACTGGTCGTAGGAATCGATGCCCCACACGGCCCCCTGCACGAAGGTGATGTGTTCGTAGAGAGCGATGAGCTGGCCGAGGACGGACGGCGTGAGCTCGGGGGCCATAATCGAGGTCGTCGGCTTATTTCCGGGGAAGACGCGCGCGGTCACAATCGTTTCGGGAGTGCCTTCGGCGCGAACTTCCTCGGCCGTCTTCCCGAAGGCAAGAGCCTTGGTCTGGGCGAAGAAGTTGCCGAGGAACAGCTCGTGCTGGTCCGTGCCGTCCTCGTCAACGAGCGGGTGGTGCGGAGTGGCGAAGGCGATAAAATCTGCCGGGATCAGCTGAGTTCCCTGATGAATAAGCTGGTAGAAGGCGTGCTGGCCGTTCGTTCCGACCTCGCCCCAGAACACCTCGCCCGTTCCGGTGGTGACGTCGCTGCCGTCCCAACGAACGCGCTTGCCGTTCGACTCCATCGTCAGCTGCTGCAAATAGGCGGGGAAGCGATGGAGGTACTGGGAGTAGGGCAACACGGCATGGGTCGCGGCCCCGAAGAAATTGGCATACCACACATTGAGCAGCCCCATGAGAAGAGGAACGTTCTGGGCGGCGGGAGCCTGCGCAAAGTGCTCGTCGATCGCCCTGAAGCCACCCAGGAAATCGGCGAAATTCTCCGGACCTATAGCGATGGCCAGCGACGTGCCCACGGCCGAGTCCACCGAATAGCGTCCGCCTACCCAGTTCCAGAATCCGTAAGCGTTCGCCGGATCGATGCCGAATTCAGCGACTTTTTCGAGGTTCGTGGAAACGGCGACGAAGTGCTTGGAGACGGCGCCTTTCGTCTCGACGCCGCGCTCGGCAAGGCCGCTGAGCAACCAGGATCTGCATGCTCTCGCATTGGTGAGAGTCTCCAGAGTGGTGAAAGTCTTCGAGACGATGATGAACAGCGTCGTCTCCGGATCGACGCCGCGAAGCTTCTCCCCCGCGTCGGCGGGGTCGATGTTGGAGATGAAGCGGCACTCCAGCCCGTCTTTGACATACGGCTTGAGCGCCTCATAGGCCATGCCCGGACCGAGGTCCGAGCCGCCGATGCCAATGTTCACAACAGTGCGGATCGGCTTGCCGCTGGCCCCCGTCCACTCGCCTGAGCGCACACGCCTCGCGAGATCGTAGACCCTTTGGAGGATGTCGTGAACATCGGCGACCACGTCCTGGCCATCGACCGTCAGCTCGTCGGTTGCGGGTCTGCGCAGCGCGGTGTGGAGAACCGCACGATCCTCGGTGACATTGATATGTTCACCGGCATACATGGCGTCGCGACGTGCGGCCACGCCCGTCTCCTCCGCAAGTTCGAGCAGGGCGGCGAGGATATCCTCATTGAGATAGTCCTTTGACAGGTCAACAAAGAGGTCGGCCGCCCGGCGAGAATACCTCTCGGCACGCTGAGGGTCGTCGGCGAAATCCCGCCGGAAATCGGGCGTGTAGGCAGAGGCGATCTCAGTGAGCTTCGCCCATGCCGCAGTGTGCGTCGGATCGACGGGTGCGTTCACATTTTTTCCTTTCGTTGTTCCCGGCCACCCGGTAAACCGGGCCCGGGAAGTTCCTTCTTCCCGGGCCCAATCTTAGGCGTTGGCATGCCCGTATGGCGAGAGTCGCTTCGCCGTTCCTTCGCTTCGCTACCTCACTCGGTTTGCGGCCTTGGCTTTCTCGTGCCGTGGCATCGGCTTCTGGGCGAGCGTGAGCACCGCAACCGTTCTTGCCGGAATCGTGATCGTCCCGGTCCCCCTATCCCAAACGGTCGTTTTGACGACGTCGTCCTCACCCTGCGCCTGGACCTCAGAAAGCTCGTAATTTTTGCCTTCCATTCCTTTGATCTGTTCGGCGATCGGCGCCGGAGAAGCATTGAAAACCACCAGAATCGCGTCAAGCTGCGGATCGCGCTCTTCTCCTTTCGTATCGTCGATATGCATTACCAACAGCCCGGGGGTCGCCTTGGAACCCGAATTGGGGAACGTGACCTTCTGATGGATCGCCTCGGCGTCGCCCAGGGTAAAGAGAGGGGTGCTCGATCGAAGCCTGAGAAGGTCGAGGGCCTGGGCGTGTGCAGCCTTTATATCTGATTTGTCGGGCTTGTTCGCCGGGTCGGACATATAGGGGCTCATTGCGTTCCATCTGGCGGAATTGTCACGCGCCGGCGGCAGCCCGACACCGAAGTTGGAATGCTCACCCGACCAATCGACGGCGTTAAACCAATCGCCAGAATTGTAAGAGTTGCGATCCATAGACTTCGAGCGCAAGAGATCAGTTCCAGCGTGCCAGAACACCGGGGACTGCCCGAGAGTTGCGGCTGCCAGCGAGAGTGTATTCATCCGCACCCTGTCCGACATGCGCGAGCCGCTTGGCATTTTCCACATATTCAGATCGAAAAGGGTTTCGTTGTCGTGGGCGTCGACGTAGTTGACGGACTCTTCCGGCCTTGTTCCGTACCCGACCACTTGGCTGTTGAAGTAGATCGAATCGCCCCTGGTCGGCACCCCATCGGTCGACCATATTTTGAAGGAGGTGAGATTGCCGGCCAGCCCAATGCGGATGACGTCCGTGTACGAACGCAACATGGCGGCGTCTCCCCCGGCCACGCCGTTGGAATCGGTGAACAGGCCGTTTCCGAATCCCTGTGTGTCATTCTTCTGATCGGATTGGGAACCGTGGACGGCATCGCGCAGTCTATCGTTGAAGGCGCCGATTCCCGTGCCGGCGAGTTTTCCCTGAAGCGACGGTACAAAGCGTGAACCGTCGGCCGTGGTCCCGAAAGCCCATCCTTCTCCGTACAGGTACATGTGCGAACCGTCCACACCGTCCTTCTCGAGCGTGAGCGAGTCGAGTTCGGCGCGTATTCGCTTCATCGTCTCAACCGAGATGAACTCCATGAGATCGAAACGAAATCCGTCTACTTTGTAGGCTTTCGCCCATGTCAGGAGCGAATTGACCATAAGCTCCTCGGCCATGACATGCTCAGTCGCAAATTCCCCGCAACAGGGCGTCGTCAACGTCTGCCCTTCGTAACCGAGCCGGTGGTAATAGCCGGGGACGATCTTCTCGAACACGGATTTTTCATCCTGCCCGTGGGCATAGGTGTGATTGAAGACAACGTCTTGAACCACCTGATATCCAATTTCGTGGAGGCTGCCCACCATCTCTCGGTACTCGGCCGTTCGCGCGCCACCATATGGGTTGAGAGCATAAGATCCCTCCGGCGTCGTGTAATGGAAGGGATCGTACCCCCAGTTGTAGGCATCCCTATCGGCGACGGCGCCAACGGCAGCCTGCTGTTCCTGCGAGGTCGCGCCGGCGTCGGGCACATCGGCCGTCGCCTGCGCAGCCCGGCTTTCCGGCACAGAACCGAAATCGTAAGTGGGCATCAGGTGAATCGTGTTCATTCCGGCGCGAGCGAGCTCACGAAGGTAGGCCACGCCGTGCGAATCTTTGACCGTGAAGGCCCGATAGGTTCCACGCAAAAGTTCGGGAACGGTGGGGTCGGTGGCCGAGAAATCCCGCACATGCATTTCCAGGATCGACCTCGCGGCCTGGTTGACGATCGGGGGCGTGGCAATCTCTTTCCACGTCTTCGGCATGTATTGCGGATCGTCCAAATCCACAATCACGGAACGCTTCGAATCGATCGTCAACCCCACAGAATTGGGATCGGTGACCAAATTGTGCACCACTTTGCCCGCCAGGCCTCTTTGAGAGGCGTCGTCCTTCGTGACCGATGTCGGGGGGATGTAGACCTCGACGTCGTACAGATATGCCTTGTCAGCCCAGGAAGCCTCTCCCTTGACGGTCCATGACCCGTCCGGCTGGCGAGTCATGGGATGCTCGTCGTAGTCGGATGTCTCGCCGTCGGCGTACAGGCGAAGCTTGACGGACTTCGCGGTGGGTGCCCACAGACAAAGCGTGGGTATGCCGCCGGCGAAGGAAATTCCCTGCTTACGCTGCTTCGCCGCACAAGCGTAGAGATCGTCGAGCACACGAGCGGTTTGCAGCGAAGAATAGGCGATTGGCTCGCCCTCCTCACTCATCTCCATCACCGCGATTTGGCCCGTGAGAATCTTGCGAACATCGATATTCTCCGACGTCTCCAGCGCCAAAAATTCCTCTTTTTTGCTCCTGTACGGAGCCGTTATGTACGGGTCGAGGGCCTTCTGCTCGGGTGTGAGGCCCCCGTCTTTCACAGTCAGTTCAACGGAACCGTCGGCGCCCACGACGTCGGCGCCTTTTCTCGCCATACCTCCTTGTGCAGCGTAGTAAAGGCGATAGCTCGAGCCCTTTCTTCCCGGCCACGCTATTGTCTTCTCGTCTAGCCACAGGCCAATGGCCTGCTCCTCACCCTTAATGGGACCATCCGTTGTATTCATCATTCATGCGTGATTCATTAGGCGTCATGGAACATGGCCAGTTTACCTTTTTAGGCGTAAAGGAACAGGGGTTCAGACATTTGACCGCGGTTTCCAAACCGTTCGAGACCAACCGTCAGCTGAAGATGCGGCAATAGGCGGGGAAGGCGGACTACCAGATGCCGCGTCGCCCGAAAATAGATAGACGGAAACCGCCGTTCGAAGACAGGCGGAGTCTTCGATGCCGACTATTTGAAGAACGCCGAGCCCTCGCCTGACTCATCATCCGGCCCGCCTTCTTCATACGGTTCAATCGGTTCGTCATCCAGGTCGCCCAGCTCGTATCTCCACTTGGCGAAATCGACTTTCTCGGCGACGTCTCCCCGCATTTTCTCCAGGCGAGAAATGAAATCTGCGTGTCTCTTTTCCAGTTTATCAGCTGCTTTTTCTGCTACTTCCTCCAGGTTTGCTCCCGGAAGAGCGCTTGGAATCGCTTTTAAGGCAGCCGTCACGTCGTCTTTGGCTTGACGATGCGCTTCAATCTGAGCATCGAGGCCCGTGAGAATGGCATCGAAACTATCCACATCCTGGTTTTCGGAATCGCAAGCGCCCAAGTCAGGTTTGTCGGTCCCATGGTCATCGAACGGGCGGGCATCCTGCTTATGGCTTTCACGATCTTTGTCACCTATATCCCGGCCACCCGAATCACGGCCATTGAATTCAATGTTCGAATTTTCCGCCACGATTTTCTCCTTCCATCAGTTTAAGACGACGTCTGCCACACGCACGGTGAGCGATGGCGACTTTCGGCAGCGTCGACGCATTCTTCGCAACACCCTACACTTCTCGGAGCCGTCAGTCACCGACGGCGTCGATCGGGCTTCTCCCGCTCTGAATGGCATTCCGCCGACTGCGCAGCGAGCGAGACGATGCCGATCCCGGCCAACGCCAACATCATGAGAGCCTGGCGGCACTGCCTAGCCTTAACGCATACTGGGCTCCATTTTCCGTGCGCGTGCCGATCACGGGATACGAAGCCATCCCTCAAGAAGGCATACGTAGCCTTCCCCGTGTTAATGGCCTTTCTGGGCCCTGCGGCTCTTGGCATTCGCCCGCAAAACGTCAACAATGGGAGGGACGCCAAGCTGGCCAATCAGCGGAAACCGCGAGAAGCGTGCAGCCAGAAGCACACAAGAAGGAGTCACCATGGACGAGCCTACGGCGGCCGCGCCGAACGAACGGACCGAGAATCAGAGGCCAAACCAACAGCCTACGGCAGCACTCACCAGTGAGCCGGGCGAAGGGCGGGCAGGCGAAGGAACGAAGGGCGAGCCGAAGAAGATCGCCGTCCTTACCTCGGGCGGGGACGCACAAGGAATGAACGCCGTCGTGCGGGCGGTTGTGCGGACAGCCCTGCACGAGGGCGCCGTGCCCTACGCGGTCATGGAGGGATGGAAGGGCGCCGTCGAGGGAGGGAGCCTCATACGCGAGATGACGTGGTCGGACGTCTCGGGGATCCTCAACGAAGGCGGAACCGCCATTGGGACGGCGCGATGCGACGCCTTCCGGGAGCGCGACGGCATGCGTCAGGCGGTCAAGAATCTGGTGTCCGAGGGCATCGACCGGGTGGTGGCCGTCGGCGGTGACGGCTCACTCACGGGGGCCGACGAGCTGCGGGCGCAATGGTCCGGACTTCTCGACGAACTGGTCGAACGCGGCGAGATCACGCGCAAGCAGGCGGACGCCCACCCGCGCCTGCACCTGGCCGGCGTCGTCGGGTCGATCGACAACGACCTGGTTGGAAGCGACATGACCGTGGGAACCGATTCCGCCCTTCACCGGATCATTGAGGCGATCGACGCGATTTCCTCGACGGCGGCCTCGCACCAACGCACCTTCGTCATCGAAGTGATGGGAAGACGATGCGGCTATCTGGCGCTCATGAGCGCCATAGCCGGCGGCTGCGACTACGTGTTCATTCCCGAGCTCCCGCCAGAAGAGGGATGGGAAGGGCGAATGTGTGAAAAATTGCGCGAAGGCAGAGCCGCCGGGCGCAGGGACTCGATCATCGTCGTGGCCGAGGGCGCGCAGGACCGCCAGGGCAATCCCATCACGGCGAAGATGGTTCAGGAAGTCATTGAGGATCGCCTCGGCGAGGATGTGCGGATCACGTCCCTGGGCCACGTTCAGCGGGGCGGCACGCCGTCGGCCTACGACCGGTGGATGTCGACGATCCTCGGATACACCGCAGCTCTGGAGATGGTCCGCGCCGGGGCGGAGGATGAGCCGTGCATCATCGGTACGCGACGCAACCGCGTGGTGCGCCTTCCACTTATGGAGGCGATCTCGAAGACCAGGGCCGTCAAGGGATATCTTGCCTCGGGCGACTACGGGGCATCGGTCGATTCAAGAGGTCCGGGATTCCGGGAAATGCTCGACGTCTTCGAGACAATGTCCCTGCCCGTCGAAAGCCATCGAGGCCATGTGACGATGCCAGACGGCCGGTCTCCGCGCGTGGCCGTCGTGCACGCCGGAGGCCTCGCACCCGGCATGGATCCGGCCGCCAAAGCCACCGTGCGCCTCGGGTTGGACCGGGGATTCACAATGCTCGGGGTCAACGGCGGCTTTCCCGGACTTTTAGAGGGCGATATCCGCGAGCTCACGTGGGCGGATGTCGATTCGTGGGCGGGATCGGGCGGCGCGCACCTGGGAACGCACCGGTCGGTTCCCGCCGTCGATCAGTACTATGCCTTGGGGCGGGAGATCGAGAAGAGCCAAATCGACGCCCTCGTGATCATTGGGGGTTTCACCGGCTACCTTGCCGCTTGGCATATGGTTCGCGAGAAGGATCGCTATCCGGCCTTTGATTTGCCCATCGTTTGCGTTCCTGCTTCGATCGACAACAACCTGCCCGGTTCGGAGCTGTCCATTGGGGTCGACACGGCGCTCAACAACAACGCCGAAGTGATCGACCGCATCAAGCAGTCCGCGGCGGCCAACCATCGGTGCTTCGTGGCCGAGGCAATGGGGCGCCGATGCGGGTATCTCACTCTCATGTCCGGCATTGTCACGGGCGCCGAGCAGGTCTATCTTTCGGAAAACGGCATATCTCTGTCACAGTTAAGCGAGGACGCCGCGCGCATCGTCGAGGCATTCGAGGGCGGACGCGATCTCTACCTCATCATCGCCAACGAAGAGGCCTCTGAGTACTACACGACGGATATGCTCACCAGGATCTTCGAAGCCGAAAGCCGAGGCCTGTACGACGTACGTCCCGCGGTTCTCGGTCACATGCAACAGGGCGGCAATCCCTCACCTTTCGACCGAACTCTGGCCGTGCGCCTGGCCAACCATGCCGTGGCCGAACTGGCCGCGCAATTCGAGAAAGGCAAGCATGAAGCGATTTTTGTGGGCTTGACCGACGGCGACATCAAAGTGCAGCGGCTAATGCACATGGACGAACTTATCGATCTCAAAACTAGGCTTCCGATCGATCCATGGTGGCGTGGCCTTGAGGAAATCCTCTACACGGTGGCGGATAAAAACTTCGACAAGAAGCTCGATATGCCCGCGATCTACCAGGCGAACTAGGCTGGCTGCTCCTCGGCGTCGTCGGCTTTACTCGCTCGCAACCAGGCAATCCTTCGGCCTTCAAGGCTCTTGACCCGAAGGATGCGCCCGTCCCAGCGGACCTCATCGCCCACTCGGGGCATGCGTCCCAGCTCGTTGACGACATACCCGCCGATCGTGTCGAATGGCCCCTCGGGAAGTTCGCTGCCGAAGACTTTCACGATTTCAGCCCGGCCGGCCAGGCCGTCAATGTCGCGCGAATCTCCGCGTTTGATGGCTACGGGCGTTTCCTGATCGTATTCGTCCCGTATCTCGCCGACGAACTCTTCGACGACATCTTCGAGCGTGATGATGCCGTCGGTTCCACCGTATTCGTCCACGACCACCGCGAGATGGGCGTGCTTGGCGCGCATCTCCTTCAGGGCGTCCATGACCGGTTTGCCCGTCGGGAAAAAGAGGATTTCACGGACGAGGTCGCCGATGGTTCTCACATTGGAGGCTGGGTTGATGAGGTCGCGTATGTGAATAAAGCCGACGACGTCGTCGTCGGAGGTCCCGTGGCGAACGGGGTAACGCGAATGCTCCAGTTCGGAAACCTCCCTTTGTGCCTCCTCTATGGCGGTGTTTGCCGAAAAGAACTCGACTTCCGTGCGCGGGGTCATGATCTGTTCAACGGTCCTGTCCCCGACCGACAGCATGTCGACAACCATTTCACGCTCGTCCTCGCCAATCGTGTCCTGGCTGGCGACGAAAGCGCGAAGTTCGGCCACGCCCATCGTGTCCTTCTGCTCGCGTGGATTCCTGCCCATCAGGCGGAGCACCACGTTCGTAGAAACGCCAAGAAACCAAATGACCGGGCGAAGGAGGAACGTGATGACCGAGAGCGGACGGGCGACCACTCGGGCTATCGCCTCAGCAGACTGAAGTGCGATTCGCTTGGGGACGAGCTCGCCACACACGATGGACAGGTAGGCAATCGCAACCGTCACGAAAATGAAAGCGACCGTTTGAGCTGCAGACGCGCCCAATCCCCAATCGCGCAGAACGGGGGCCAGAACGGGAGCGATTTCGGAAGCTCCGAAAGAAGCGGAAAAGAAACCGGCAATCGTCACGCCAACCTGAACCGCTGAGAGAAAACGGTTGGAATCCGCAGTCAGGCGGGCAACGGATCGGCCCGCAGCACTCTTCTTCGCCATTTCGTCGACCTGGGTTTCGCGAAGGGAAACGAGCGCCATTTCCGACGCCGAAAAGATCCCTCCGATAAGTGTGAAGAGAAAAACAAAGAGAATGTCTTTGACGAGTGGATCCACATTCCTATTGTCACCCACGCGCGCCACCAACCACGCCGTGGCACGACAAATGAGTAAGTAATCACCACCGGGCGAATAGTGAGGAAGCCGAAAAGGAATCGACCGGTCTCCCCTCCACGCCAAATCGATCAGCCCCGCCTGTGGGAAGCCGCTGAACCGCTTATAGAAGGCGGATGAGCCGCTCGCGATAAACTTAAGGACACCGCGTTTCGCTTCGAGGGTCACCCCGGTACTATCATTTCCACACAGCACATTTGGACTTATGCAAGGAGGCACATGTCATCGCTCTCGCAGACATCCGTGGCATCAGAGGACGCGAAAGTGCGCGAACTGACTATCCGCGGAATTATCCTTGGCGGAGTCATCACGCTCGTTTTCACGGCCGCAAACGTATATATGGGTCTGAAGGCGGGCTTAACTTTCGCCACGTCTATCCCGGCCGCCGTCATTTCCATGGCGATCATCAACCGTTTTAAGAACCATTCGATCGCCGAGAACAACATTGTCCAGACGATCGCCTCGGCCGCCGGAACGTTGTCAGCGGTGATCTTCGTCCTCCCCGGGCTCGTGATGATCGGCTGGTGGCAAGGCTTCCCCTACTGGACGACAGTCGCCGTTTGCGCCATCGGCGGCATCTTGGGCGTCATGTACTCGATTCCACTGCGTCGAGCGCTCGTGACGACGTCGGACCTGCCCTATCCCGAAGGAATCGCCGCGGCCGAGGTTCTCAAGGTCGGCGACTCGGAGAAGGGGTCGTCCCGCAACCGCTGCGGCATGAAAGCGATCATCGTCGGAGGCCTCGCCTCGGCGGGGTACGCCTTGCTGACCAATCTCAAAGTGGCCGCCGCGGAAGTCACCGCAGTCATCAAGGCTGGGCCCTTTGGCACATGGATCGGTGCAGGGGCGAGCATGGGCTTGCTCGGTGTCGGCCACCTTGTCGGGTTGAGCGTGGGAATCTCAATGATCGTCGGCATCCTGCTGTCTTTCGGCATTCTTTTGCCGATCCTCGTATGGGGCGATGACGCCGCCATGGCCTCTGAGAAAGCCATCGGGGAAGTCTTCACCGGCGAGGTGCGGTTCATCGGCGCCGGAGTTATCGCGGTCGCCTCCGTGTGGACCCTCATCAAAATCCTCAAGCCGATCGTCGTCGGAATTCGCGAAGCGGCGGTCGCCGCAGGAAAACGTCAGGCGGGCAAGAAAGTCGAACTGACGGAGCGCGACATTCCGATCCAGATTGTCGGCGCAACGATCGCACTGCTCATGCTTCCGATCGGATTCCTCCTGGCCGATTTCATCAACGGAACAGCCATTCACAATTCGATGCACCTCATGATTATCTCGGTGGCATTCATCTTCATCATCGGCCTCGTCGTCGCAGCAGTTTGCGGATATATGGCCGGGCTCATCGGATCCTCGAATTCGCCGATCTCGGGAGTGGGAATCCTGGTTGTGCTCGTCGGCGCTGTTATTATCAAGCTTGCCTACGGCACCGCGGACGGTTCGGAAACAAAAGCGCTCATCGCCTTCACGCTTTTCACCGCAACCATCGTCTTCGGCATCTCGACGATTTCCAACGACAACCTGCAAGACCTCAAAACCGGTCAACTCGTAGGAGCGACGCCGTGGAAGCAGCAGGTCGCGCTGGTCATCGGCGTGCTCTTCGGATCGGTGGTTATCGCTCCGGTCCTGAGCCTGCTGCAGAGCACTTTCGGCTTCGCTGGAACTCCGGGCGCCAAAGACGGCGGGCTCAACGCGCCACAGGCTTCGATCATCTCCTCCCTGGCTAGGGGAATCTTCGACAACTCACTCAACTGGACGTATATCGGTTGGGGCGCGGCCATCGGAGTTGTAATCATCGTCATCGACGAAATTCTCAAGCGCAGCACGAAGAACAAGCTCAAGCTTCCGCCCCTTGCGGTGGGAATGGGCATGTACCTCATGCCCACGACAACCCTGACGATCGCCCTCGGCGCCGTGCTTGGCATGCTCTATGACAAATGGGCCGAACGATCCGGCGGCGACGTCGAAGGGAAGAAGCGCATGGGGGTTCTCATGAGCACCGGGATGATCGTGGGCGAATCGCTTTTCGGGGTCGTCTACGCAGGAATCGTCGGATTGTCGGGCAAGGACGCACCTTTGGCAATCGTCGGGGATGGATTCACAACGCCAGCGAAGCTCATCGGAACGGTGGTATTTGCCGCCGCGGCTACCCTTCTCTACAAATACGCCCGAGTGCTGGCCACTAGGTGATCCGTGGGGTCCCGGCGATTTGCCGGGACCCCACGCATCGGAATCATGGCTCTTCTATGGAATCAAGGCCCTTCTATGGCCGTCCGCTGCGATTTTTTCTTCGCTTCATAGGCGATGAGAAGAATGGCGAGCCATATCGGCATGATGATTGCGGCGGCCCGATAGTCAGGATTGAAGGCCATGAGGATGAAGACGCCTACAAGCGAAATGAGGGCGATCTTATTCGACGCCATTCCACCCGGAAGTTTGAAGGCCAAACCGACTGCGCCAGAACCAATGTGTTTTCGGAATGCTCCGTGCGTCAGCAAGATCATGACCCATGAAATGATAGAGGCGCCGAGCGCCGTCGACATGAGGATCGAAAATGCTGCATCCGGGAGGAAATAGATGACGGCCACGGACACCGCCGTCACTAACGAGGAAAAGAGGACCCCCACATAGGGAATGCCGCGGTGCGACAGACGCATGAACGCCGTCGGTGCATTCGCTTGGCGGGCCAACGAATAGAGAACGCGGCCATTCGAGTACAGACCGGAGTTGTAGACGGACAGCGCGGCGGTCAACACCACGAAATTAAGGATGTGCGCCGCAGCCTGGATGCCCACTGAATCGAAGATCTGAACAAAGGGGCTGAGCTTGCCGTTGATCGCGTCCCACGGCACCACGGCCATGATGACGAATAGAGCACCGATGTAAAAGATGAGAATGCGGTAGACCACCTGATTGATCGCTTTGGGGATAGACCGTTTGGGATCGTCGGCCTCCCCCGCTGTTATCCCAATGAGCTCAATCCCGCCAAAAGAAAACATGACGAAAACGAAGGAAAGCAGAAATCCATCCAACCCTCCCGGAAAGAAGCCGCCATGATCAACAAGGTGCGAAAAAGAAGGGGCGGGTAGGTGCGGGTTGGAGTCGACTCCCGCCACGATCACGTAGACGCCCAAAACAATCATGCCGACGACGGCTATGACCTTGATGATGGCAAACCAGAATTCGAATTCGCCGAACGCCCTGACTCCCACCAAATTGATGGCTGTGATGATGAGCAATACGACGGCCGCGCTTGCCCACGCCGGCACTGACGGGAACCAGTATTGGATGTATGTGCCGACCACCGTCAGTTCGGCCATCGCCACGGCAACGTAATTAAACCAATAGTTCCAGCCGGCCACAAACCCCGCCCGAGGGCTCCAATAATCGTTGGCATAACGGCTGAAAGAGCCCGAACTCGGCCGATGGACCGACATTTCCCCCATCGCCCGCACCACAAAGAAAATGAGAGCGCCACACAACGCGTAGGCAACGAGAATCGACGGGCCGGCAAGCTTGATTCCCGACGCCGAACCGTAAAACAAACCCGTGCCAATAGCACCGCCAAAGGCGATCATCTGAATATGGCGCGTGGTCAGCCCCTTGCGAAGGCCATCGGCGTCTTTCTTGGCGACGACGTCGCCGAGCTCGCCCTCGTTCCCGACACTTGACGGCGATTCTTCGCTCCCGGCACTCCGTAACGATTCCTGCGGACGCCGGCTCGAATCCTTGCGGCCGCGGCCACTTACGCTTGTGGGATCACTCATTGGTTCTTCACTCCTCGCGTGTCACCGGGCTATCAGCCTCAGCCGCCCGCACTGGAACATCGGACCCCATCGGTGACGCGCACACCGGGTCACCGGGCCCCGTGGAACGGCGTTGGACCAACAGACTTCGCGGACGGCACCGGACCAACGGGATCCCGTCGCCGCTGCTGGGCCGCGTAAGCGATAAATAGAATTGCCAACCATATCGGAAGAATGATGACCGCCGTTCGATAATCGGGACTGAAAGCCATGAGCGTGAGGAGGCCCGCAAGCCACACGAGAACAATCGAGTTTGTAGTCTTCCCACCGGGGAGCTTGAATGAAAGCTCCGCCTCGTTGTGGGGGCCGATGACCTTCCTAAACTTCCTTTGGGTGATCAAAATGATCACCCATGAGATGATCCCGGAGGCTAATGTCGTCGAAATGACGATCGTGAAAGCCGTTTCCGGCAGGAAGTAGATGATCGCGACCGCAGCGGCTGTCACAGCCGAGGAGAAGAGCACACCGACAAACGGAATCCCACGGCGAGACAGCCTGGTGAACGCCTTTGGCGCGTTGCCCTGCCGCGCAAGCGAATAGAGCATGCGCCCGTTTGAATAGAGACCGGAGTTGTAGACGGACAGCGCGGCGGTCAACACCACGAAATTAAGGATGTGCGCCGCAGCCTGGATGCCCACTGAATCGAAGATCTGAACAAAGGGGCTGAGCTTGCCGTTGATCGCGTCCCACGGCACCACGGCCATGATGACGAATAGAGCACCGATGTAAAAGATGAGAATGCGGTAGACCACCTGATTGATCGCTTTGGGGATAGACCGTTTGGGATCGTCGGCCTCCCCCGCTGTTATCCCAATGAGCTCAATCCCGCCAAAAGAAAACATGACGAAAACGAAGGAAAGCAGAAATCCATCCAACCCTCCCGGAAAGAAGCCGCCATGATCAACAAGGTGCGAAAAAGAAGGGGCGGGTAGGTGCGGGTTGGAGTCGACTCCCGCCACGATCACGTAGACGCCCAAAACAATCATGCCGACGACGGCTATGACCTTGATGATGGCAAACCAGAATTCGAATTCGCCGAACGCCCTGACTCCCACCAAATTGATGGCTGTGATGATGAGCAATACGACGGCCGCGCTTGCCCACGCCGGCACTGACGGGAACCAGTATTGGATGTATGTGCCGACCACCGTCAGTTCGGCCATCGCCACGGCAACGTAATTAAACCAATAGTTCCAGCCGGCCACAAACCCCGCCCGAGGGCTCCAATAATCGTTGGCATAACGGCTGAAAGAGCCCGAACTCGGCCGATGGACCGACATTTCCCCCATCGCCCGCACCACAAAGAAAATGAGAGCGCCACACAACGCGTAGGCAACGAGAATCGACGGGCCGGCAAGCTTGATTCCCGACGCCGAACCGTAAAACAAACCCGTGCCAATAGCCCCACCCAGAGCGATCATCTGGATGTGCCGATTGGTCAACGCCCGGCGGAGCTCACCCCCGGCCGGGCCCGAGCTTCGTGGCTCAATCGAGTCTGGGCCCCGCTTGCTTTGGAACGGGCCTGGACTCCGGGGCTCGGCCGAGTCTGAACCTCGTTTGGCGCTATCGGTATCGTTCATCGATTTCTCCATAGAATCGCTGCGAATTTTACGCTAATCGATCGATTCGCACTTTTTCGCGGATAGATGGGACGCCGCCCGAATGGCGGTCAGGCGAGCCAAGGGCCATCCATCCGCGAGGAATAGGGTTCCCCAGGGAAAAGCCTTTAACTCTGGGAATCGTCGGCTTCGAAAGCCAGTTTCGCCCGATCGGTGGAGACTACCCCGGGCCCGGAACGCTCGGACTCGAGGGTTTCCATGACCACCGCACTTTGGGTTTCACGCCCCTCGCGCCGCCCCTTGACGACCAGGGCCACGACGGAGGAAATGAGACCGCCCCATACAATGAGTATGGTCACAAGCATGAAGATTACCGCACTGGAAGTCATCGTGCGCCCCCTACCCTCGAATCGTTCTGCCGATCGCCAACGGGAGATGCAACGCGATCGCCTTCCGACGCTTCGGCTTGATCGTCAACCAAAGTCCCTGCCTGCCCACCGTCAGCCGAAGCTTTTTTCTGCGCGCTGCCCGCTGACCCGCGCAGGCCCGATCGCGGCTCGTCGACGTTGAGCGAAAGGGGTTCGAAGTCATCGACCGGTGTGCGCCATCGAATCAAGGTCAAAATGAGCGCACCGAAGAACACCACAGCCACAGATCCCCAACCGAAGACGTTCTCGAAACCCCTCGTATAGGATTTCGCGTCATATTGATTGCGAATGTACCCGATGATGCCGCTGATGAGCACGTAGCTGAGGAAGACGGGAACCACGACTCCCACGAGCCACCGCCACCATGCCCCGACGAAGTTTCCCGACTCCGAGACGAAATTCAAATGTCGCTGGAGCTGCCTGAGATTACGCACACCGTAGGAGGTGATAAGGCACACCAGCACGGCAGAGGCGACCACGCCGATCGCGTTGATATAGGCATCAACAACGTCAAGGGAGTATATCCCCGACTTTGTGCCGAAAACCATAAGTGAGACAACAGCAGCGGGGATCCCGACGACCATGGACGAAGCGGCGGGCTTGAGATCGAATTTCTCGGCAATGCCCGCGGCGACGACTTGCACGAGGGAAATGAGCGACGTGATTCCCGCAAAGGTCAACGAGAGGAAGAAAAGGACGCCGAAGATTGCACCGCTCGGCATCTGGGAAATGACCGTGGGAAAAGTGATGAAGGAAAGCTTGATGCCTTGCAGATCTTTGAGCTCGGCAACTGATATGTGCTGCTGCGCGGCCATGAAACCGAGCGTGGCAAACACGCCGAAACCCGCCAGTACCTCGAAAGAAGAATTCGCGAAGGAGGCAACCAGGCCGGTTCCCACCAAATTCGAGCGACGCCTAAGATAGCTGGCATAGGTCAGCATGATGCCGAAAGCGACGGACAGCGAGTAGAAGATCTGCGTGAAAGCCGCAAGCCACACTTTCGGGTCTTTCAACGCAGAAAAATTCGGTGTCCAAAGGGCGTTGAGGCCCTCGGTGGCTCCGGGAAGCGTGAGGGCGCGCACCACCAGGGCAGCAAAGAGAATAACCAGGAGTGGCAGGAATATCTTATTCGCCACTTCGATGCCGCGCGAGACACCCCGGCCGATGGCTACGAGAACGACAATCCACACGACGGCAAGTGGAAGTGCGACGTTCCACACGGGAGCGAGCGAATAATGAGCAGTCGGCGCAGCCTCGATAAAATCGTTGAAGTAGTTGGCTGAATTGCTTCCCTTACCCCAGGCCACGTTCATGGAGTAGAAGACGTAGCGCAACGACCACGCAATAATGACCGCATAGTAGGTCATGATGACGAAGCACAGCAGAACCTGCCACCATCCGAGGAATTCCAATTTCTTCGAGATTCTTCGGAACACAGCTGGTGGGCTGCCGCGAAAACGATGGCCGAGTGCGTAGTCGAGGAAAAGGATGGGAATTCCCGCGGCGATAAGAGCGACGACGTAGGGGATCATGAATGCCCCGCCGCCGTTGTTATAGGCAACCCCTGGAAAACGCCAGATATTTCCGAGGCCGATGGCCGAACCGATGGCGGCTATGAGAAACCCTAACTGGCTCCCCCATTGCTCGCGCCCCGATGCGCCGGTGCCACCGATCGCCGCGCTGCTTTCCGTTGCGCCGCGGCTTTGGGTACGCACAGTACTCACCGTGGCTCCCTTCTTCCCTTCGATTTCGCGAAGATAGCCTAAAATCACCATGCATCGCGCTAGACCGGACAACGCTACGCTAAGAAATCTCTAGCGTCAATGGCCATTTCACGATTCGAAACGATTCGATGCGGCACAGGCTAACGTCAGCTGACTCGAATGTGACATCGAAGCTATCCTCGGCGACCCTCGGCTATACGCAGGCGACCGACAATTGTGGCACATATCTCCAATCGTTTCTCTCGGAGGGAAGCTAGAGCCCGAGAGAACTAAAGGATCCGAGAAGAAAGAGAACTAAAGGATCCGAGAAGGATCAGCGTCGGCCCTCGCCGACGATTCCCATTCCTCCGGGAAAACGACCTTCGCCTTCCCCGGGGAAACGGCCTTCGCCTTTGCGCCCCTCATCCTGAGCATCCACTTTTTCTCCGTAGGGCAGAGGAATACCCGGTCCGCTCGGGTACTGAGCAATTTCACCGTAGGACGACATGCCGAAAACTGTGGCTTCCGGATCTTCCTGTTGTTGAGCATCCTGCTGAACTGGTTGCTGAGACTGCATCGGTTGCGGCATAGGCTGCCCAGGGACGGCACCGGCAGCCGGCATGTGAGAAGGCCGCTGTTGAGCGAAAGCGTCTGACTCATACCCACGAATCCCAAGCACGGTGGCATCGGGATCGGGACCGTTGGCAACAGCATCCGATCCTCCTGGACCGAAGCTCGAGTGCGCTGGATCGACGCCAGCTCCCGTTCCACCGGTGAAAAAGGTTTCGTCCCCATCGCCTTCCGCAAGAGCGGCGGGGATTGCGGGCACCGCCGAATAACCTCCGGCTTGGGGATGCCCACTGTTCTGAGAGTAGCCGGAAAGCTGCTGCGGAAGGTCAGAAGCCTGCGGGTATCCGGCGACCTGCGGATAGCCGCCAGCCTGCGGGTAACCGACTGTTTGGGGGTTTCCCGGCGCGCCTTGAGGGTGTCCACCGGGCTGATTACCCGCCTGCATACCGAAAATAGTCGGATCATCGTCGGGAGCACCGACGGCGGAAGCCTGCGGGGCGGCAGGTTCACGAGGAGGTTCCGGCCTCCGGAATGCGGGATCTAGCGAATAGCCCGAATCGGCATCCGAGGGCTGCCCGTATCCGCCATCCAAAGGCTGCTCGTACCCGCCATCCGAAAGACGCTCATTTCCCCTCTCCCACTGTTGCTCGTATCCGGCCGCCCCGAACGTCGGCTGAAAGGCGGATTGTTGCGGCGAGTCCCCGGGAACATTCGCCTCGTAAGGCGGGGCCCACGGAGCTTGCGAGCCAGCCCCTGAGGCTGGGAGCTGCCCGCCCGGATAAGCTTGCTGACCTTGTGCCCCCTGGGGCGAGTATCGGAGGAAATCGTCCTGGCCCTGAAGATAGCTTCCTTGGCTCGAGGCGGAGAATGGGCTGTACGGCTGGTATGGACTTTGGTCGGGGTATGTGCTGATCACCCCGGGAACGTCGCCGACAAATTCTCTCAATTCTTCGGGAGAAGGCCAACGTTGGAACTGGTCGAAAAAAGCGAAGCGCGAACTTATCGGCAAGACGCTAAAAAACGCCCCGCCAATGTGGAATATGGTTCCCTGCGAATCCCTCATCTTCACCATGGGCCCTTTAGCCTGGTGGACCATTTCTTTCCACACTATGTCCGTAAATCTGATTCTCTGCTCGCCTCTAAAGGCCCTCTGGAAAGAGATGCCTTCGGGGTCAATCGCATACCAAAACCTGACATAGGTGAGGAGAGAGAGTAATCCGACAAGCGCGAACACCACGCCAAAGGCTATCCCGGCAATGCGGTATTGAGGTTCGCTGAAGAACGCCCCGATGATTGCTGTCAGACCCAAAAAAGATATCACCAGCCCGGTCCACATCACGAACTTTGGCATCAAGATTCTCTCGGGATGCTTGCGACTACGATTGACCTTCTGTGCGGCCGACTCAATCAATTGGCCGGAGATTTTCTTTCCGATTTGCCTTCCGAAATTTTGAGCCAGCAGACTCATATGATCCTTCTTTCCTTTCGTCGATATGCATCGTCGTGATCGCTAGATGCCACGACCGCTAGGCGCAGTGGAACGAGTTTCCCGAGATACAGATATGTTGACGCTCTTTGCTTGCCCCGGAGCGGCCATCACGACGTCGGGGCCATCATAGGCCAGCTCCCAGGGTGACGGAGGGGGTTGCGCCCCATGCCGAGAGATACCACAGGCCAAGTGCGAGCATTACTCCCACGATTGCGTCAATTCGCCGACGTCGCACTCGTGGCAGGCTTCCCTCGGGAAGGAAAACCCTGCCCAGGGCGTGGCCGAGCACGAGAACCGCTAACAGACGGCAGCCCACCACGCTGCCCCATACAAACGACGCCGCAGCGATGGCGATTAAGCAGATGAAAATCGCCGCGTAGACGACATCTTTCGGCACCCTCACATCTCGCGAAGGCTCTTTGTCACCCATGCCTACACTCTAACCTGCACTGTCGTTTTCTCAAATGTTCTTAGATGGGCACATGACCCCTCACATACCGGCAAGAGCCAGTGATGACCAACCGCTGTCGTGGACGATGAAAGAAGCCCGTGCGCATTGGCGACAAGTCCGCAGGAAGAAGCGACAAGTCCGCAGGAAGAAATAGCCGTAACCGCTCGAGGTTATCCATCTCTCACCCGAGCCCGTGTATTTGGACGCTTTTCGCCGCACGCGTACACTCACTTCACAACACGCCGCGAACGACGTCGGCGCCAAAGCGGACGTCGTCGCCACAACTACAGTGAGGAAGTCGACGATGGGTTCCGGCCCCATAAAGCACAGCGACGACAACCGTCTGCAGCGCAGACTGCACAGCCGTCACCTGACGATGATCGCAATTGGCGGGGCGATTGGAACAGGTCTGTTCCTTGCCTCGGGCAAGACGATTTCCCAGGCGGGGCCCGGCGGCGCCATCGTCGCCTACGGCCTCATCGGCCTGATGGTATACCTGCTCATGCAATCCCTCGGCGAAATGTCCACATATCTTCCCGTGGCGGGCTCCTTCGGCGAATACGGCACCCGGTTCATCAGCCCAAGCTTCGGATTCGCGGCTGGATGGAACTTTTGGTTCAACTGGGCGATCACGGTGGCCGCAGAGCTCGCAGCCGCCGCACTCGTCATGAAGTTCTGGTTCCCGGACACCCCGGGGTGGATGTGGTCGGCGATCTTTCTGACCCTCTTGGTGCTTCTCAACGCACTTTCGGCCAGAGCTTACGGCGAGGGCGAGTTCTGGTTCGCACTCATCAAGGTCGTAACCGTGGTCATTTTCCTCGTCCTCGGCGTTCTCATCATCGCGGGGATCCTCGGCGGAAAGGCCCCCGGTTTGGAAAACTGGACGAAGGGCAAGGCCCCGTTCGTCGACGGCGGTCTGGGCATCCTCGCCATTTTCATGGTGGCAGGTTTCTCCTTCCAGGGCACGGAGCTTGTGGCGGTGGCCGCAGGCGAAACCGAGAACCCCGAGAAAACAGTTCCTCAGGCCATTCGAACGATTTTCTGGAGAATCCTTCTCTTCTACATCGGAACCATTCTGGTCATTGGATTCCTCGTCTCCTACACGGACCCAAATCTTCTGCGCAACGAAGAAACGGATGTCGCCTATTCTCCTTTCACATTGGTGTTCGATCGGGCGGGTATAGCGGCGGCTGCTTCCGTCATCAACGCCGTCATTCTCACCTCGATCCTCTCGGCCGGAAACTCCGGCCTCTACGCCTCCACCCGCATGCTCTACGCCCTTTCGCGTCAAGGAAACGCCCCCTCTTTCCTCGGGCGGGTGAACTGGCGAGGCGTGCCGGTGCCGGCCCTCGCGGTCACAACGGCCGTCGGCGCGGCTTGCTTCATTTCTTCGCTTATCGGCGACGGCGCAGCCTACACGTGGCTCGTCAACGCTTCGGGGTTGGCTGGATTCATCACCTGGATGGGCGTGGCGTGGTCGCATTACAAATTCCGAAAGGCCTTCCTCGCGCAAGGGCATTCTTTGGAAGAGCTGCCATATCGGGCCAAGTGGTACCCGGCGGGTCCGCTGCTGGCGATGGCCATGTGCGCGATCGTCATCGTCGGTCAGAGCTACGAGGCCTTTGATGACACGGGCGCCGTAGACCTTATGGCGCTCTTGTCCTCCTACGTCGGCCTGCCGCTTTTCCTTAGCGTTTGGGGCATTCACAAACTAGTCACGCGATCCCCCAAGGTTCGTCCACTGGAAGCGGATCTCGCGCGAATGCACACCGATCATGCGGACAGGGAATCTGCCGTCTAGAGTCCAAGCGCAGCCTGCCGCGCGGCTTCCCCATCTGAAGCCTGCCATCTGCCCCCTTCCTAATCCTGCCGCGCGGCATCCCTTTAGCATTGTTGCCATGAACATCGACCGCATCGGAATCGTCGGAACGGGACTGGCGGGCTTGCGCGTGGCGGCCGAGCTTCGCGAAGCTGGATTCAGCGGGGCGCTGACCGCTTGGAACGCCGAAGGCTACCCGCCCTACGACCGTCCGCCCCTTTCCAAGAATCTGCTGGATGCACCCCTGCGTCCGCTCGCAGACGAAGGGTTCGGCGATCTGGCCGACCTGGACGTCGACGTCGTGCCCCGCCCCGCTGAACATATGCGTCCGGAAGGCGAAGGATGGTTCATTGACGGGTTTGACGTCGACGTCGCCGTCATCGCTTCGGGAAGCAGGCCGTGTACGAGCATCCCCGGGGCGCTCACCCTCTATACGGTCGACGACTCCCTCCGTATTGCTGACTCCCTCGCTAATGGGGCACGTGTGGACATCGTCGGAGCAGGATGGGTCGGAACTGAGCTGGCTTCCATTGCGAGCGATATTTGCGAGGTTCACCTGTGGGAATCCTCACCCCACGTTCTTGGGCGAACGTTCGACGGTGCAGTCGACGATCTGTGGATTAGCTGGATCGCAGACGCCGGAGTTGTCCTCCACCTGGGTCAAACCTGGCCTGGCAACACGCGGCCGGGCACTGCAGTAGCCGAATCCGCGCTCGTCCAAGCCACAGGCTCCGTACCTGTTTTCCCACGACTCGGGCTCGAGGTGGACATCAGCCCAAGGGGTGCGCTGGTCACAGACATGCACACCCGAGTGCTTCACAACGGTCGCCCGGTCAGCGGTTTGTACGCCGTAGGAGACTGCGCGGACGCCACCACGACCTTTGGCCCGAGAAACGGCGGGCACTGGATGAAAGCCCTGGCCGACGGAGCCTTCACAGCGGCGGCCATATTCGGAGGCACACCCCCTCGATTCCTCGCTCCCCCTGAGGTCTTCTCCACGCAGTTCGGCAAAAATATAGGCTTCGTCGGGGCGATTCCCGAGTGTGGCCTTACGGGGGCACCCGGAGAAACGGATGTTGAACGCATCGACACCGCCGAAGGTGTCGCCATCAGCTGGTCCAAAGAAGGAAAGCTCATCGCCTTGCTCGCCGTCGACTCTCCCCGCGAGCTGGCTCGCGCTCGAAAATCGCTGAGGATCAAACTGTGACCCCGGTCTCCACATAGGGTATTTTAGAAGGGTCGCACACGAAGGAGCGTGAATATGCCTACTGATCTCACCGGACCGAACGGCGGATTCGACGTCGTGCAAACCTACACGGACCACGCGAGGCGCGTCGATCCAAACCTCGGCGATGAGGAGCTCGACAGACTGATTTCCGCCCATAAAAAGCTCTCGCGGGAAGCCAACGGCGGAACTTCCCTCGCGGTGGAGGGAACGACGATCCTATGCGTGACCGAGGACATCCCCTTCCTGGTGGACTCGATTTCCATAGCGGTCAAGTCAGCCGGCTACGCCGTCACTCGGCTGCTTCACCCGGTGATCAACGGCGAGTCGTGGATTGCGGTTGACGTCGCTCCGAAACCCGACGCCGCTCTGGTCGATTCTCTCGCCACGGTCGTGGACGACGTCCACACGATAGTCGCCGATTGGGCTCCGATGACGGATATCGCGCGCAAGGCGGCCGCAACCCTTTCGGGATCCGACCGCGAGACCCTCGAGTGGATAGCGAACGGATCATTCACGATCCTCGGGGCCTTCGACGGCGAACAATCCTTCGGATTGGCTGCGAAGTACCCGGAGTTGCGCAAGCAGCTCGAACACTTAGCCACGGCCTCGCTGCGCCACGCCGCAAGCCGTCACTCGAAGCCGACCCTCATCCACACAAAATCGAGCTACCGTTCGAACATCCACCGCAACGCTTACATTGACGTTTTCGCCACGGGTTCAACGATCATCTTCGGCCTTATGACCGCCAATACCTACGCTTCTTCCGTTTTGGCGACGCCTTTGGCGGCTTCACGCGCCAATGCGGTGCTGGAAGCTTCGGGCCTTCCACGCGACTCGCATTCGGGCAAGGATCTTCTCCAGATTCTCGAAAGTTATCCCCGCGACATTCTCATGCTTCTGAGCCCCGAGGATCTGCTCGCGGATGTCTCGCGCATCTCTCGGTCGCAAACAACGACGATCGTGCACAGCGGTATCTTCCCGGGTGCTGTGGCGTGCCTGGTGGTCACCCCGCGCGAGCGCTTCACCGCACAATCACATGCCCGAATAGCCGAGCTCGTCGAGCAGACCTTTGCAAGCTCGGACATCGACACGCAGCTTGACGTCAGTTCCGGGCCACTGGCCTATATGAGCTACATCGTGTGCGGAGGCAAGAGCGACGTCGATGAGGAAGATTTCGCGCGCACGGTGACCCGCGCAATCTTGGACTGGGATGAAAGCTTCCTCGTCGCCGCAAAGTCGGGGGCCACCGGTCTGTCTCTCGTGCCGGCCTCCTACAAAACCGAGTACTCGCCCGAAACCGGGGCGCGCGACGCAGCCAGGCTTGCGGCGCTCGAACCCGGCGGATTCGAGCTCGAGCTCTACGCGCCCGACGATTCGCCCGCTGCTCGCCGCCTTAAGATCTTTGTGCGTGAAGAGGTTTCGCTTACCGGTATCTTGCCTATCTTCTCGAATTTCGACCTCGTCGTCACCGACGAGCGCCCCTACGCCTTCGGCGACGCCAAGATGTTCGACTTCGGCTTGCAAGCGAAAAGCGGCGAACTCTGGACAGATGCCGACCAACGCTTCATTGACGCCGTATCGAACGTATGGCGGGGCGAAATCGAATCGGATTCTCTCAACGCCCTCGTGCTCTCAGCCGGGCTCACAGGGGCACAGGTGACGGTGCTCAGAGCGATCGTTGGTTACCTTCGCCAAGGCGGCCTGCCGTTCTCACGAACTTACTTGCGCAAATCGCTCGTGAAAAATCCTCCGTTGGCAAAGGCCTTCGTCGAGTACTTTGAGGCGAGGTTCCAGCCCGGAGCCGAAGCCGATCCGCAGACGCTTCGCGAGGGCGTGGTCGAACGGATTGAACAGGCCACGTCTCTCGATGACGAAAGGATCGCCAGCGCTGTCCTCACCGTCATCGACGCAACCGTGCGCACGAATGCGTACAAGCCCGGAGCAACGTCCTTGGCTTTAAAACTAGAGCCCTCCCGGGTGAGTTTTCTTCCCGAGCCCCGTCCGTTGTTCGAGGTGTGGGTGTACGCCCCCACCGTTGAGGGCGTGCATTTGCGGTTTGGTTTGGTGGCTCGCGGGGGGCTGCGGTGGTCGGATCGCCGCGAAGATTTCCGCACCGAGGTGTTGGGGCTGGTCAAGGCGCAGATGGTCAAAAACGCGGTTATCGTCCCGACCGGGGCGAAGGGCGGTTTTTTCGCAAAGCGTCTGCCCGATCCAAGCATCAATCGTGACGCCTGGCTCAATGAGGGGATCGCAGCCTACCGGATCTTTATCAGCGGATTGTTGGATATCACGGACAACCTCGTCGACGGGTGTGTTGTGCCAGCCCAGGGGACAGTTCGTCATGATGGCGATGACACGTATCTGGTGGTTGCAGCCGATAAGGGAACGGCGACCTTCTCCGATATCGCGAATTCTTTGGCCCACGATTACGGGTTCTGGCTTGATGACGCCTTCGCTTCGGGCGGGTCGGCCGGGTTCGATCACAAGAAGATGGGAATCACCGCTCGAGGGGCCTGGGAATCTGTCAAACACCATTTCCGTGAACTAGGCATCGATACTCAACGCCAAGATTTCACCGTTGTGGGCATCGGGGATATGTCCGGTGACGTCTTCGGCAATGGCATGCTGCTGTCTGAGCACATTCGCCTGGTCGGGGCCTTCGACCATCGCTCGGTTTTCTTGGACCCGAATCCCGACCCGGCCGTTTCTTTCGCCGAACGTCGACGCCTGTTCAATCTGCCGCGGTCCTCGTGGGCTGATTACGAGGCCTCACTGATCTCTGCGGGGGGCGGGGTATGGCCCCGAACGGCCAAATCCATTCCAATCTCGCCGCAAGTACGCGACAGGCTCGGAATCGACCCGGACGTGCAGGCGTTGACTCCCGCCGAGGTTATCAGGGCCTTGCTGAGCGCTCCGGTCGATCTGTTGTTCAACGGCGGCATCGGCACCTACGTCAAATCCGGCACCCAGACCAACGAGCAAATCGGCGATCCGTCCAATAACGCCATTCGCGTCAATGGGGCCGATCTTCGGTGCAAGGTCGTGGGCGAAGGCGGCAACCTCGGCATGACCCAGCGCGGCCGCATCGAAGCCGCACAAAACGGCGTCCGCCTCAACACCGACGCCATCGACAACTCCGGCGGCGTCAACTGCTCCGACCACGAAGTCAACATCAAAATCCTCTTCGCCCCACTCGTGGCTTCCGGCGAACTGTCGTTGACCGAACGCGACAAGCTCCTGGAGGAGATGACCGAACAAGTCGCCGCCCACGTCCTGCGTGACAACTACGAGCAAAATATCCTTCTCAGCAATGCGCGAGCCCTGGCACCGGTCATGGTCCACGAACACATTCGTCTCATGCACTACCTCGAAGACCATGCCGACCTCGACCGTGCCCTGGAATTCTTGCCCAGCGACATCGAATTGCTCGAACGTCTCCAGGCACACGGGCAAGGCCTGACGTCTCCCGAACTTGCCGTTCTCGTCGCCTACGCGAAGATCGCTCTCAAGAAGGATCTCATCACGACGTCGATTCCCGACCAAGCCTGGTTCTCTCGGGAACTTCACGCCTACTTCCCGCCGCACATCGTTTACACGTACGGTGACAGGCTGGCCGCCCATCCCCTGGCCCGTCAAATCATCACCAACGCGATCGCCAACTCGGTTGTCAACCACGGCGGCCCAACTTTCCTTCTTCGTGCCATCGAAGACACCCAAGCTCCAATCGAGGACATCGTCCGCGCTTTCGCTGCCACCCAGGAAATCCTCGACCTCTCTGGAATCGTCGGCGCCATCGAAACCCTCGACAACAAAATACCCACCCACACGCAAACCCATCTCTACCACACCCTCACGCGCACACTCGACACCACCATCCGATGGCTTATCCAAGCTCCTTCGGCTTCCATCGAGCAAACCGTCGAACGATTCGCCGCCCTCGGCTCCTGGATCGGCCGCCTCAACGACTTTTTGAACGCGGCAGACGCCTCCAGGCGAGCCGAGGAGATCAAGACCCTTCTTGCCGAGGGAATACCCGATGATCTAGCCGCAATCTCGGTCGATCTGCCCAGAGCGACCACGCTCATGAACGCCATCGATACCGCGGCACGCCTTGACGAGAACCCCGATGAAGTCCTACGCATTCTGCTCGATCTGTACGAACGCTTCTCCATCGACGAGCTCGTTCAGCTCAATGCCAACCTTCCGGCTACCAATGCGTGGACCGCGACGGCGCAATCGGCAACCGAAGCCGACCTCCATGCGACAGCGGTGGAACTAACCGAGCGCGTACTCGCGGACACCGAACCCGGCATGGATCGAGTCGGTGTATGGCTGGCCGAACATCCGGCTTCCGAACGAACGCTGGCGGCAACCAAAGAGTTGGTTAAAACGCAGGAGGCCTCTCTCGCCTCGCTCGTTGTCGCTCTTCGCTCGATGCGGGCCCTCGCAAAAAGCTAAATAAAAGCTAAATGCCGGCACGCTGGCCGCATAGTTACACGCTGGCCCACAGTTACACACTGTTCTGATCCACAACTAAACGGTCGAGGCTCGTCTCAAAGCTAAACACTGATTGCCGGCCGCAGCAAAAAGGCTCTAGCACTTTCGAAGGTGTGAAAGTGCTAGAGCCTTTTTGGACGCGACGTTTTTGCACGCGACCACAACGTTCCAAACCGACAGCCGTGGCTTCGGATCACATCATTTTCGCATTCGATCCGAATGCCACGGCCTTCAAGGTCTTTCCCGTCAGGGCCTGCCTTAGATCACTCCGTCAAGGAGCTTCGTCGGATTCCCAAAACGGTGGTTCGTGGCCGAAACCGCTTGCTCGCGCACGAAGGGAAGCAATTCGACACGGCCGCAGCCGGTGATCGGCTCGGCATAGATCCCAACGTCCACGCTTCCGCCCACGGCTTCTGCGAGCGCCCGCGGATCGGAATCGATGAGGCGGTATCGCACGCCGTCAGCCGAATCGGCACGTGTAGCGGCATAGGCAAGGAAATCCTCATCCGATTCGAGTACGACGTCGGCCCCTCTCGATTCAAGGAAATCGACGGTCTGCCTGGGCAAAGACACGGATGTGGAAACCTTGGGCCGGGCTCCTATCGCCAGCGCCCCCGCCGCGACGGCGAGGATGTCGCCGCCGCCCCCGCCGGATTGGCGAATGACGACCTCGGGGAAGGGAACATAGCGCAGGATGTTCTTTTCGACGCCGAGCCC
>ERZ773038.308-NODE-308-length-34012-cov-6.021998_pt1 | contig 34012 bp, 30 predicted proteins | sample MGYA00511665_ERZ773038 | MGnify/ENA primary metagenome ERZ773038 (study PRJEB29015, sample SAMEA2737966) | human oral metagenome | biome: human oral; feature: human-associated habitat; material: dental | place: China | collected 2028 ... | reverse complement strand
CTAGAATGACTGAGTATATGGAAATGCCTGAAAAAACGGGTGTAGCTCGTATGACTTATGGGTATAATTTACCGGCAAAGCATGTACTTCACACTGTTGGGCCTATTATTTATGAAGCGGTAACAGATAAAGAACGAAATGAACTAGCCTCTTGCTATCGCTCCTGCTTAGAGCTGGCTAATGCGTATAGCTTACATTCCATTGCCTTTTGTTGTATCTCTACCGGTGAGTTTAGATTTCCGAATGAAGAGGCGGCACAGATTGCTATTGATACTGTGAGAACCTATTTAAAAGAATCAAATAGTAAAATCCAAGTGGTATTTAACGTATTTAAGGATATAGATTATGAGATCTACAACAAATTATTGGGATAATATAGATGCATTATATGTGCCGGTTAATATGGAGGAACAATCGAATCCATTTGATGTTCAGCAAAACACAGTATCATTTAATAATGACATACAAAAGGTATTGAATGATTTATTAGTCTAAAAAGGAGTCGATGTACATGAACTATAAATATACTTATGAAAGTCCATTAGGAACTATGATTATGCTTGGTACATTAACATACTTAACAGATTTATTTTTTGTTGATGAAAGTTACACATCGCCTTATGATGATGCGGAGTATATCGAGCAGTTGACCGGCCCTTTTGAGGTGACTGTTATGTGGCTCAATGATTATTTTAAAGGGCAGAGGCCACGAATATACCCGCCGATGCAATTGGAGGGATCTGCTTTCAGAAGGTCAGTGTGGGCTATACTTCAAACGATACCGTATGGTGAAACGACTACATACGGTGCGATTGGAAAACAGATTGCAAAGGCGCAAGGTAAAGAAAGTATGTCCGCTCAGGCGGTAGGAGGAGCTGTAGGTCATAATCCCATATCCGTCATCATTCCATGTCATCGCGTAGTGGGGTCTAACGGACAGATGACGGGGTATGCAGGGGGCATCGCTCGTAAAGAATATATGCTTCGATTGGAACAAGAGCATAAATGATAGATGCAGTATTACTTTCAGATAAAGTATCTGTTGTGGTGATTGTACCGTATCGAATTGAATTCTATAGAATCTATTGAAATTACATGCATATAGTGTTAAGATTATTCATATATTCAAGAATGTTTTGGAGGTTATGGTTATGAGTAAAAATATCGACTGGGACAATATCGGGTTCGGTTACATAGAAACCGATTACCGTTATTTATCTACATATAAAGATGGTAAATGGGATGAAGGCGGACTGATTACAGATGCCAATGTCGTTTTGAATGAATGTGCCGGTGTATTCCAATATGCGCAAACCGTTTTTGAAGGTTTGAAAGCATATTATACAAAAGATGGTCATATCGTATGTTTCCGTCCGGACTTGAATGCGGAACGCATGAATAATTCTGCAGAACGCCTTGTGATGCCTACATTGCCTGAAGGCAGATTTGTAGAAGCCGTTAAAAAAGTAGTAGAAGCGAATAAAGATTTCGTACCTCCATATGGTCACGGTGCAAGTCTTTATATTCGTCCTTACATGATGGGCACAAATTCCGTTATCGGTGTAAAGCCTGCGGATGAATATCAGTTCCGCGTTTTTACGACACCTGTAGGACCTTATTTTAAAGGCGGCGCTAAACCGATTAAAATCCGTATCACTGATTTTGACCGCGCAGCTCCACATGGTACCGGTCATATTAAAGCGGGCTTGAATTATGCGATGAGCTTATATGCAATTACCGATGCTCACAAAGCGGGTTATGCGGAAAATATGTATCTTGATGCGGCTACGCGCACACATGTAGAGGAAACCGGTGGTGCAAACTTTATCTTTATTACGAAGGACGGTACTCTTGTAACGCCTAAATCTGACAGTATTTTGCCGTCCATAACACGTCGATCCTTGATGTATGTGGCTGAACATTACCTCGGTATGAAGGTGGAACATCGTCCGGTACATGTAGATGAGTTGAAAGACTTTGCTGAAATCGGTCTTTGCGGTACTGCAGCGGTTATCTCTCCGGTCGGTTTGATTCATACTGAAAGCGGTGATATCAACGTACCTGCCGGTATGGATGATATGGGCCCTGTAACGAAAAAATTATATGACACATTACTCGGCATTCAACACTGTGAAATTGATGCACCTGAAGGCTGGGTTGTGAAAATCTGTTGATTTATTATTGAGTCAACAGATATATGGGGATAGGGGCAAGTTTGTTTTATCTTTGTTATATTCCCGAAGAATTAAATCTATAGTTAGAGTAGCAGCCGATTCGGTTGCTGCTCTATTTTTATTGATTGATTAACTGTAGGAACTTTTATTGGAATACTTTAATATTTTGCACATCATATATATTTCCATATTGGCGTAAATTGATTAAATGATGGCACGCATTGATGTTACATTTAAGGTTACAGTCAGATATAATATGAGTGTAATGATTCAGGGCATTCTGGTAAAATAGAATGTGCATATTATGAAATGAGGTATATAATGAAACATACAACAGCATTAATTACAGGGTCTACGGGTGGATTGGGCATCGAGTTTGTTAAATTGCATGCCCGTCAGGGCGGTGATGTAATTCTTGTAGGCCGAGATGAAAATAAGTTAGATGAGCAAAAAAAATGGGTGAAAGATACCTATCATGTTCAAGTTTACTCTATTGCAGCTGATTTTACTAATCATAATGCGGCAGAGACAATCTATAATACAGTTAGAGATTTGGGCGTAACTGTCGATTATCTGATCAATAATGCCGGTTTTGGAGGTCAAGGCACATTTGTTGAGCGTACCATAGAACAGGATTTGTATATGGCAAATGTAAATATGATTACGCCTACAAAATTGATGAAACTGTTTCTTCCTGAGTTCATAGCTCGTAATAGCGGGCGAATTTTAAATGTGTCCTCCACGGCAGCACTGATACCCGGACCGTTACAAGCTGAATATTATGCTACGAAAGCGTATCTTACATCGTTGAGTAATGCGGTGTGGTATGAATTAAAGGATACCGGTGTAAGTTGTACTGTATTGATGCCCGGTGCGATGGCGACAGGATTTGCAGTGGCCGGCGGCTTGGCTGATACGAAGATGTTTGCCAATGCAGGTAAGCCCGAACAGGTTGCAAAGGATGGGTATGAAGGTATGATGAAAGATGAGATGAGCGTTATTTCCGGATTACCGGGATGGCAGAAAGGGTTTGTGAAGCTTATGCCGATGATGCCTAAAAAAATAACTATGGGGTTTATAGCGGATCAACAGACTGTTAAATAAGGTTAAAAGCAATGAAAAAATATCATTTGGATGGGCAATATGAGGAACTGTTAAAACGAAATAATGTAAATTTGACTGAAGTATTAAAGAAAGCAAATCTTCCGTCAGGATTGTTCCGTGCTGAAAAGGTGATGATGACATCTGACGAGTATAGGCGGTTTATGGATGTCATAGGGGAATCCTTACAGACTCCGCAAGATTTAATCCGTATGGCTACAGGTGAGGGTATAGAAATATTCTCACCTCCTATTTTTGCGGCTTATTGCAGTCAGAATGGAATAGAATGCATCCGGCGGTTAAAACAATATAAACTGTTAATTGGCCCCATGAATTATCGACTTGAAATAAATGCATCATCAGTGACGGTTTCGTTAATATCTTATGATAAAGGGCAATTATCTGCTACGTTTGTTGTCGGTGAATTTCTGTTTCTTGTCAATTTATTACGTAAAGCGACTAAAGAACATATAAGTCCCATTTATGTAGGAATAGATAATTTCACAATAAATACAGATCTGTATAGCGAGTATTTCGGTATAGATATTACAAACGACAGTCAACCAAATATAATCTTTCGGATTTCTGATTTACATATTCCCTTTATCTCGAACAATGATACGATGTGGACGTTCTTTAAACCAGAGTTAAATAAACGGCTATATAACATGGGAACCGAAGAGTCGGTTTGTAAGCAGGTGAAGGCTATATTACTTGAAGCATTGCCGGCCGGTAAATATACTGTTGATGATGTGGCACATGAATTGGGAATCAGCAGACGTACGTTACAACGTTATTTAACAGAAGAACACAGTACATTTCAGAGCATATTAAATGAGACTCGGAAAGAACTGGCGATATATTATTTTGAACATACGACCATGGAAACGCGGGAGATAGCATTTTTATTGGGATATCAAGAATATAACTCCTTTACACGTGCTTTCACTGTATGGACAGGAATGAGTGTAAGTGAATTCAGACGACAGTTGTCATTAAATTGACGGTTACTGGTAATGTGATGGTAAAGTTAACATTTAAGTGACGTAAGAAAAATAAATACCGAGCATATATAAATTTAATAGTGTTTCATGGATATGTAAACATGACCGCTCATATCTCTAATGTTTAATTTGAGATATGAGCGGTCGTTTTGTGTGTGATTTTCCGTCATGGCATTAATTGCTGGAGCTGCGTTGTACAACCTTCTTCATGAATTTATCATTGTTGATGATGAATCGTTCATGCGTACCGCGTCCGATAATACCTATTCCGTCAGATGCTTCAATATCGAATGTGAGTTTGCGACCTTCGACTGCGCTGACAGTAGCTTTTGCCGTAATCGTTGCACCGAGAGGTGACGGTGCTTCGTGAGTGATGGATAGGGAAATCCCCACCGTGCCTTCGCCGGCTTCCAGATGTGGTTGTACGGCTGCCTGTGCGGCTTCTTCCATGAGAGCGCACATAGCGGGTGTGGCGAATACATCTAAGGCACCGGATTTCATTGTTCTTGCGATGTTAGACTCTGTAACGACGACAGTGGCTGTTGCTGTTTGACCTACTGATACCATAGTATACCTTCTTTCATTGAGAATATTGTTATAATAATTGTATTATACATCTTTAAATAATTGTTATGCTATTCTATGGTAAATAATTTTTATGATATTAGCGCTAGAGTGCTAGTTAGAATTAAATTTTTTACGCTGCATAACTGTTCTATAGAATCCATGATATAATGGAACTAGTTTTTATAAAACGAGGTATATATGAGTAAAAGACATTTAAAGCCTTCCGGTGAAGGCTGGGTTCAGTTAATAGCTGGCATTGGTTTTGTTGCCCTATTAATTGCCATTAATATAGTAGATCCTACATTTTATCCGACCATGTGGCATCTGGCTACAGATGGATCGATGGAGGAAATCGCAGAGTATATTCAAAGCTTCGGGCCTATGGCGATGTTGATCAGCATGGTCCTCGACATTTTTGTTAATGCGGTCGGCTTTTTACCATCCATTTTTATTTCTACAGCTAATGGTTTGGTTTTCGGTATGTGGCCGGGCATTATTATCTCTTGGCTCGCTGAAACGATTGGCGTTGTTATCAGCTTTTATATCATGCGATACTTCTTGCGCGATACGGCGGATAAACTGATTGCCAAGAGCAGCGTGCTGATGAAAGTAGATGATTTTTCCGGTAAAAACGGCTTTGTTGTTATGCTTTTTGCACGGTCGCTACCGTATTTTCCGTCCGGTGTCATCACGGCTTTGGGCGCTATCAGTAAGATTAAGCCGCGTGATTATATCTTGGCCAATTTAATCGGTAAGTTTCCTTCGACGGCGCTCGAAGTTGCCATCGGTACGGATATCGTTAATTTTCAGGACAATATGTCCCGCCTCGGTATCATCGTCGTTGTGGCAGGCATTGCATATTTTATATTGTGGAAAGTATATAAATATTACATCAATAAACGAAATGCCGAGCAGGATCATGATCCGAATGCGTAATGCGTAATGTGTTATATGTTATATGTTATACTGCAGCTGATTAATATCGAGTTGCGGTGCAGCGTGTAATTTGTAATGGTGCTATTGAATGCATATCGTAATAGAACGTAGATATAGTTATTATGTGAAAGAGGCGATTTTATGAGCTTTTCCCTTCCTGAACGGGTGACCTTGAAAGGTCCTAATTTTATTCGTGAAGTTTTTGAACGTGGTGTGGGCGTAGATGGTTTTATCAGTTTCGGTATCGGTAATCCCGCACCGGAGGCGATTCCTGTTGAAATTATTGAAAAAGCTTTTGATAAGGTGGTACATTCAAACCCTATGAGTCTGTTGCAATACGGACCGATGCAAGGCGATGCCAGACTTGCAGAGTTGACTTTACAGCGCTTGGTTAAAACGCATCATATGAACCCGGAAGGCCAAGGTTTCATCATTTCTAATGGAGCGGGGCAACTGTTAGGACTTGTGCCTATTACCGTTATTGAACCGGGTGACGAAGTGTACATGGATGAGTATACTTTTACCAGTGCAATCAATTCGGTGCGCAATATGGGCGGTAAGGCCGTTGGTATTAAAACCGATGAATACGGGATGATTCCGGCTGAGCTGGAAAAGGCTGCTCAATCTGGAAAGGGGAAATATATCTATCTTATTCCTAATTTTCAAAATCCTACAGGGATTACGATGCCGCTGGAGCGACGGAAAGAGATTTACGCAGTTGCCTCAAAATACGACTTATTTATTTATGAAGATGATCCTTACGGTGAAATTCGCTTTGCCGGTGAATATATTCCGACCTTTAAGTCTTTTGATACGGAGGACCGTGTCCTTTATGCAGGCTCTTATTCCAAGACGTTATCAGCAGGTCTTCGGGTAGGTTTCTTGTTCGGACCGGCGAAGATTATCGAGGCGGTTCAGGCACTTAAAAATAATACGGCAGGGCAGATGCCGCTAGTGACACAGAAGGTAGTGGCCCATGTTTTAGATACCATTGATTATGATGCACATCTCGATAATGTACGCAAGGTATATAAAATGAAGTGTGATGCATTGCTCAACGCTTTCGATACATATGCGAGTTCTAAAGTTCATCTTACAAAGCCTACAGGCGGTATGTTCGCATGGATGACGATGCCGGAATCCGTCGATTGCGACGCATTTTTTGAAGCCTGCATGGATAAGAATGTGGGCATAATTAAATGCGGAGCCTTCGCGGCGGATGGAGCCGGTGAGGGTCATGCATTCCGGTTGAGTTATACGGTGCCGACTGTTGAGGAAATCACAAAAGGGATGAAGATTTTAGGCGCCTTGACGAAAGAATTCTGTGGTGAATGAGATAAGCCTTGAATTTGTATAATAGTTATTTTATAAGGGTTTTATATTATCGGAATGTAAAACCGGATTAATTACATTGTCATCATTATGGTATATCTATATATTGATAAATTTTGATATAACATGATACAATGTTACTGTAGATACGTTGTATTTACAGTGTAAAAATTAAACTTTTATATAGATTATAAAGGCAAGTCCTTTAAAGAAAGTAGGTGTTTACTATGGGTTGCAGTAGCAACGGCAGCGATTGCGGCGGATGCCCATCTCAATCCTCCTGCGGTGGTGGCGCACCACAACAACCGCAAGATCTTACGGCTCCATTACATGAATTGAGTTCCGTTAAGCATGTTATCGGTGTTGTTTCCGGTAAAGGCGGCGTAGGTAAGTCCTCGGTTACGAGCTTGATGGCTATTACGATGGCTCGTAAAGGGTATAAAGTCGGTATTCTAGACGCGGATATTACAGGTCCGTCAATTCCTAAAATCTTTGGTATCAAGGAAAAAGCGTATGCCGATGAAATCGGTATGTATCCTGTGAAATCCAAGGGCGGTATCGATGTTATGTCCGTAAATCTCCTCTTGGAAAACGATACGGATCCTGTTTTATGGCGTGGTCCGATTTTAGGTAATGTGGTTAAACAATTCTATAGTGATGTTATTTGGAAGGATATCGATTATTTATTTGTTGATATGCCGCCGGGCACAGGTGATGTGGCGATTACCGTTTATCAATCCTTGAAGTTGGACGGTATCATCATCGTTACGTCTCCTCAGGATTTGGTATCCATGATTGTTGAAAAGGCCGTAAAAATGGCTGATCTCATGCAGGTGCCGATCATCGGTGTAGTAGAAAACTATTCTTACTTCCATTGCCCAGATAACGGCAAGGATTATGAGATTTTTGGTAAAAGCCATATTGAAGAAATTCTTCAGAAGTACGGCTTACTTTTATTGGGTCGTTTGCCAATTGATCCTACCATTGCCAATCTTTGTGATCAAGGCGATATTGAATCCATTGAAAAGACGAATTTGGAGGATGTATCCTTACCGCAATAGGTTATATTCTACATGTGAGCTGTACATGCCATCGGTGTGTGCAGCTTTCCTTTTTACAATAGATTTTATTTATGATATGTAAATAAATTTATATTTCTATTTTATATACTATGGATTTATACTAAAGATAACATAGTGAAAGCTATAGACGATATGGCTGTCACTATAATACCTTGAAACTTTAATAATGAATTGTTAGGTTTTTGAGTTCCTAAGTAGGAGGTATGTAAATGAAGAAATTTACTAATTGGTTAATTCCAATCATCTTAGGTGTAGGGCTATGGTTTGTGCCTACACCGGAAGGGCTTACACCGCAGTCATGGCATTTATTCGCCATCTTTGTCGCTACTATCGCAGGTTTCATTACGCAACCGTTGCCGATCGGTGGCGTATCTATTATCGTTATCACAGTTGCTGCATTGACGGGAACATTAAAGATCAGTGAAGGCTTATCCGGCTTCTCTAATTCTGCTATTTGGCTCATTGTAGGCGCGTTCTTATTCTCCCGTGGCTTTATAAAAACCGGTTTAGGCAAGCGCATTGCATATAACTTGATTTCTGCTTTCGGTAGCTCAAGTTTACGATTGGCTTATGCGTTGGCATTATCTGACTTGATATTGGCACCGGCAACACCGTCTAATACGGCACGTGTAGGTGGTGTTATCATGCCGATTACAACAAGCTTGGCAAAAGCATTCGGTTCTGAACCGCAAAATGGTCCACGTAAAATCGGTTCATTTTTGATGCAGTCTATTTATCAGGTAAATACCGTTACATCTGCCATGTTCCAAACTTCCATGGCCGGTAATACATTGGTTGCTGCGTTGGCACTTCAATCATTTGGTATCGGTATCACTTGGGGGGACTGGGCCATGGCCGCTATCGTCCCGGGGATAATTGCGTTGCTGATTATGCCGTACTTTATCTATAAGGTATATCCACCTGAAATCAAAGATGCCCGCGAAGCGCAGCAAATGATTCGTCAAGAATTAAAAGAATTGGGCTCTATGAGCTTTCAGGAATGGATTATGCTTGGCGTATTTATTTTAGCGCTTGTATTGTGGGCTACATCTCAATTCACGAATCTTGATGCAACTGTTGTAGCCTTCTTGGGTATTTCTATTTTATTAGCTACAGGCGTACTGATTTGGGATGATGTTAAAAGTGAAAAAGGTGCCTGGGATACATTGGTATGGATGGGTACATTGATGGCTTTCGCCGGATTTCTTTCCAAGCTGGGCTTTATTAAATGGGCCACCGTACTAGTTGGCGGTTATATTCCGGAAGGCTCCTGGGTTATTGCATTTATTGTAGCCGTGGTTGTCAATACATATGCACATTATGTGTTTGCATCGCTAACAGCGCATATTTCCGCAATGTTCGTAGCATTTTCTGCGATAGCAATTTCCGCAGGTGCACCACCGATGTTGACATTGTTGATGATCGCTTTCACATCTAATCTCTGCATGTCCTTGACTCACTATGCGGCAGGTCCATCTCCGGTAATCTTCAATACCGGTTATGTTCCTCAAAACACATGGTGGAAACTCGGTTTCTTCACGTCCGTAATTAACTTGATTATCTTCGTGGGCATTGGTTCCGTATGGATGAAAGTGATCGGTATGTGGTAAGCCTGTATAAAGTGTAATTACAAATTAAGATTTACATAGTATAATTATAGTCCAATTTTATTGATGTGAACATATCTATGTATACATGAAGCCGTCCCGTTGGGACGGCTTTTTGTGATAAAATAAGAGCAGTAATCATATGTGATTAATCTGTAATATTATTATAGATTGAATGAATAGTGAAAGTATTCATTATGATTGTACGATTACATGCATGCTTTTGCATAGGAGGTACATATGAAGTTTGATAATCAACAATTATTGAAATATATTGGTGCGTGTACGTCACCGTATCATACGGTAGATACGAGTTTACAAATGCTACTGGACTCGGGATTTACCGAACTTTCATTGGAGAATACATGGGAACTGCATCCCGGTTCTTATGTAGTGAATGTATTCGGCACGACATTGTTTGCCTTTCATATCGGTAAGAACCCTCGTCAGACATTGCGGGTTGCATCGGCACATACGGATTTTCCCGCGATTCGTGTAAAACCGAATCCCGTTGTGTCCGTGAAAGGTTATAAAAAATTAAACGTGGAAATGTACGGCGGCCTCATTGAAAATACATGGCTCGACAGACCTTTGGGGGCTGCCGGGACCGTCGTGCTTAAGGGGGAATCCGCATTTGACGTGGACTCCGTTTTAGTGGATACAAAGCGGCCCATCGCCATCATTCCGAACTTGGCGATTCATATGAATCGCGCCGTTAATGACGGGGTAAAGCTGAATCGTCAGAAAGATATGTTGCCGATTCTTATGATGGAAAAAAGAGATGCCGATAACGGAACCCGTAACGGGGATAGTCATGTTAAAGCCATGTCGACGTCGGATAATAATGAATCTATTGAATGTTATGATGAATGGATGCATTTTCTTGCGGATGAGGTCGATTGTGATCCATCGGAAATTTTATCATATGAAATGACGTTATATCCTGTCGAGCAAGGCTGTACATTAGGGATAGAAGGTGATTTTATCAGCTCACCGCGATTAGATAATCTGACATCCTGCTTCGGTGTATTGTCGGGAATTATTGCAGCTCATAAAAATAAAGTCGACGGCATTCGTTGTGCCATTTTATTCGACAATGAAGAGGTAGGAAGTCGGACTAAACAAGGCGGAGCCGGTATGTTGTTACCGAATCTGGTAAAACGTATTTATGATGTATTAGGCTTTACTGCGCAGGATATGGATGAAGATTTGGCAAAGGGTTTTATGATTTCAGCCGATGTAGCTCATGGATTACATCCTAATTATCCGGAGAAAAATGATATTACGAATATACCCGTGCTCAATCAGGGCCTGGCACTTAAAATGGCCTCCAGTCAGTCCTATGCGGGTGATGCGAAGGCGATTGCCATCGTTAAGGGGCTTTGTGAGGAGGCCGATGTACAGTATCAGATCTACGTAAATCGTTCCGATGTTCCCGGAGGCTCTACGGTGGGATCGATTTCTTCCGCTATGTTACCGATGCGTACCATGGATATCGGCTTACCGATTTTGGCGATGCATTCCGCGCGAGAAACAATGGGATCCGCTGATCAAAATCAACTGAATCATTTAATGAATTATTTCCTCGGAGATGAGTAAATACTATCTTTTATTATGGTGAAAATATTGTATAATAAGTGTATATCAGTATGAATACAAGGATATCGTTATTTTTGATGAGTCATATCTATATATGCTTATAACTAAATATATATCCGATTAGTATTTATATATTAATAAAATTGAAAGCTGAAGGTTCACATCCGTCGAAGCTGGTAGGAGGCAATACATGAAAAAAATCAAATCCGTTTTGGTTGCCAACCGTGGTGAAATTGCAATTCGCGTATTTCGCGCATGTAATGAAATGGGTATTAAAACAGTAGCCATTTACTCTAAAGAGGATACATTGTCCTTACATCGTAATCAAGCTGATGAAGCCTACCTCGTAGGGGAAGGTAAGAAACCTGTTGATGCATATCTTGATATTGAAGATATCATCCGTATTGCAAAAGAACATGACATCGACGCCATTCATCCGGGTTATGGATTCTTATCCGAAAATGAAGGTTTCGCCCGTAGATGCGAAGAAGAAGGAATTATTTTTATCGGTCCTAAAATTGAACATCTTCATATGTTCGGCGATAAGGTTAATGCCCGTGAACAGGCAAAATTGGCTGACATCCCTATGATTCCGGGCTCTGATGGAGCGCTTAAGGATTTTGCTCAATTGGAAGAATTTGCTGATACTCATGGCTTCCCGTTGATGATTAAAGCTGTTAACGGCGGTGGCGGTCGCGGTATGCGTGAAGTTCATCGCAAGGAGGATCTTCGTGATGCGTATGATCGCGCTAAGTCTGAAGCGAAAGCCGCTTTCGGTGATGACGATGTATACGTGGAAAAGCTCATCGTAGAACCGAAACACATTGAGGTACAAATCCTGGGTGATGAACACGGTAATGTGGTTCATCTCCATGAACGTGACTGCTCCGTACAACGCCGTCATCAAAAGGTCGTTGAAATGGCGCCAGCCTTTGCGTTACCGTTGGAAACGCGCAAAGCTGTATGTGAAGCAGCCGTTAAGATCATGAAGAATGTTCACTACGTCAATGCCGGTACAGTTGAGTTTTTGGTAACAGCGGACGGCAGTTTCTACTTCATCGAAGTTAACCCTCGTATTCAGGTAGAACATACCGTAACGGAAATGGTTACGGATATTGATATTGTACATTCTCAGATCCGCATTGCTGAAGGCTACAGCTTACATAGTCCTGAGGTGGGGATCCCTGAACAGGATAAAATTCCTTGTAAAGGGACGGCTATTCAATGTCGTATTACCACTGAAAATCCGAAAAATAACTTCATGCCTGATACGGGTAAAATCCTGGCATACCGTAGTTCCGGCGGTTTCGGTATCCGCCTTGACTCGGGGAATGCTTTCACGGGAGCTGTCGTAACACCGTATTATGATTCCTTGCTTGTGAAAGCGACTGCATTCGGGCCTAATAATGACGAAACTATTCGTAAAATGTTACGTTGCCTGAAGGAATTCCGTATCCGCGGCGTAAAAACTAATATTCATTTCTTGATCAATGTATTGGAAAATCCTGAATTCCAAAGTGGTCATTACAATGTAAACTTCATTGAAGAACATCCTGAATTGTTTGAATTGAAACCGGATCGTGACCGTGGTACAAAATTATTGCGTTACATTGCGGATGTGACGATTAACGGCTATTCCGGTGCCGGTCATCAGGAAGTTCCTGACTTTGATCCTATTCAGATGCCATCTGCATTGGATATAAGCCCTGCGGAGGGAACAAAACAGAGATTCGATAAATTAGGCCCGGATAAATTTTCCAAATGGTTGAGCGAACAGAAACAAGTATTCTTTACGGATACTACATGGCGTGATGCCCATCAATCATTATTTGCGACTCGTCTACGTACCATTGATATGGCACGTGTAGCCGGCCATGCGGCAAAAGGTGTACCGAATTTATTCTCTCTTGAATGTTGGGGCGGTGCTACCTTTGACGTATCCTATCGTTTCTTGCATGAAGACCCATGGGAACGGTTGCGCATGTTCCGTCGCGAAGTACCGAATACATTGTTGCAAATGTTGCTTCGCGGTGCTAATGCGGTAGGTTATACTTCATATCCGGATAATGTGGTACGTCAATTTATTCAACGTGCCGCTGTAAACGGTATCGATGTGTTCCGCGTATTTGACAGTTTGAACAGCTTGGATAATATGCATGTAGCCATCGATGAAGTTCGTGCTCAGAATAAAATAGCCGAAGTGGCTCTATGTTATACGGGCGATATTTTGGACGGGAAACGTACAAAATACAACTTGGACTACTATGTGAACATGGCGAAAGAGCTTGAAAAAGCAGGGGCAAATATTATTGCCATCAAAGACATGGCGGGTCTCTTGAAACCGCAAGCGTCTTATAATTTGGTATCCGCCTTAAAAGATGCGGTGTCCGTTCCTATTCATTTGCATACACATGAAGGCTCCGGTAATTCCATTTATACATACGGCCGAGCAGTAGATGCCGGTGTAGATGTTATCGATTTGGCGTACTCCGCGTTTGCTAACGGCACAAGTCAGCCGAGCATGAATTCCATGTACTATGCCTTGGCAGGTCATGAACGTCAGCCTGAAATGAATATCGACTACATGGAGGAAATGTCCCATTACTTCGGCAGCATTCGACCTTATTATAGAGGTGTCGATAAAGCTGAAGCATATCCTAATACAGAGGTATACCAACATGAAATGCCGGGCGGACAATACTCCAACTTGCAGCAACAGGCAAAGATGGTAGGCCTTGGTGACCGCTGGACGGATATCAAGAAAATGTACCATCAGGTCAATATGATGTTCGGTGATATCATTAAAGTAACGCCGTCCTCCAAGGTTGTAGGGGATATGACATTGTATATGGTACAAAATAACTTGACGGAAAAGGATATCTTCGAAAAAGGAGAGCTTCTTGATTTTCCTCAATCCGTAGTGGAATTTTTTGAAGGCCGCCTCGGAACACCGTACCAAGGATTCCCTGAAAAGTTACAGAAGATTATCTTGAAAGGGGCGCGCCCTATTACCGTTCGTCCGGGTGCCGTATTGCCTCCGACCGATTTTGAACATGTCCGCAATGAATTGAGCGATATGGGTGCGCAAACCACTGATGAAGATGTAAGTGCATATTGCCTATATCCTAAGGTTTATCAGGATTACAATAAATTTGTAAGCGATTTCGGTGATGTGTCCGTACTTGATACGCCGACATTCTTTTTCGGTATGAAGCGCGGCGAAGAAATTCAGGTAACCATTGAAAAAGGTAAAACCCTTATCATCAGAATGAACGGTTATTCCGAACCTGATGAGGATGGTAATCGCATTGTATTGTTTGAGTTTAACGGTCAATCGCGTAGCATTAAGGTTCATGATAAACATGCAAAAACCACCGGTGTTGTTCGTCGTAAAGCGGATGAATCGAACCCTGGTGAAATCGGAGCTACATTATCCGGATCTGTTGTTAAGATTCTCGTTAAGAATGGTCAGTCCGTAACGAAGGGTGAACCGTTAATCGTAACGGAAGCCATGAAGATGGAAACGACGATTACGGCTCCAATCGACGGTATCGTTGAAGAGGTTCTCGTTCGTGAAGGCAGTCGTATTGAATCCGGTGACTGCTTGCTTCGTATCGAGGATGCTTTGAAGCGATAAGGACTATAACTTAATAAAAGTTTATTCTCTATTTTGATAATTTGAAAATCGTGGGAATAATGAAGAAATCCCTAGGAAATCCTAGGGATTCTTTGTATTTTAGCGGTTTTCATGGTACTATATATAGTGTAGAAAATGGGCTTATTATGCCTGTTTCACTTAATATTTAGTAGAAAAGGAGTAGTAACAGATGAGATGTCCTTATTGCCAACACACAGACACGAAGGTAACAGACTCGAGAACGACTGATGAAGGTAATAGTATTCGCCGTCGCCGCGAATGTATCAATTGTGGCCGTCGCTTTACTACATATGAAATTATAGAAGAAGTGCCGCTTATGGTACTAAAGAAAAACGGACGCCGTGAACTCTTTGATCGCGGTAAATTATTAAACGGTTTATTGCGCTCCTGTGATAAACGAACTGTGCCGATGTCCGTGATGGAACAGGTTGTTAATGATGTGGAACGCGATATCCGCAACGAAATCAATCAAGAGGTAACTACGGACCGTATCGGTGAACTGGTATTGCAACAATTAAAGGATATCGACCAAGTTGCCTATGTTCGCTTTGCCAGTGTATATCGCAAGTTTGACAATATTGACAGTTTTATGGAAGAGTTAAAGGCCCTTAAAAAGCTAGATGCCAAAAAGCCGAAATGTAAACCTGCCGTTGAAGAATAGTTATTTTCGCAGTATCGATTATACATGGTTTTGAAATCATGATGTATACGATGTGTGGGGCCTTATGATAGATTTACATTGTGATACGATGATGCAGCTGCTGGATCATCCTGACAGCGGTGATTTATATCGAAACCGCTGGAAAATAGATATAGAAAAATTACGGAAGGCTCACAGCAAGGTGCAAGATTTTGCATTTTATATCGATTTACATGAAACAGATAATCCTTATGGTCGCTATGAGGATATGCGTGATTTATGTACATCGCAAATTGAGCGTTATGGAGAGCACATAGAGCATGTGCTCTCTTATCAGGATATACAGGGGGTATATGAGTCCGGCAAAATCGGGGCTCTTCTTTCCATTGAGGAGGGCGGTGTTCTCGGTGGTGATTTACAGAAACTTTCACAAGCCTATAAGGACGGCATACGTCTTATCACATTGACCTGGAATTATCCGAACGGATTGGGAGAACCTCATTGTGGGGATCAATCCAAAAAATTGACGGCTAAGGGTGTTGAATTTGTCGAAGCCATGCAGGATATGGGGATTATTGTTGATTGTTCACATCTCAATGATGCTGGAACGGAGCAGTTAGGTGATATCCTTGATGTCCCTTTCGTCGCATCTCATTCAAATGCGCGGGCAGTGAGAAATCATACGCGTAATTTACCTGATATCCTTATTAAGCTCATCGCTAATAAGGGGGGCGTTATAGAGCTCAATTTTGCGCGGAATTTCCTGGGCACATCGCCGGTCAGTCGTATTGAGGACATTGTTAAACATGGACTATACCTTATCGATAAGGGCGGTGAAGATGTGTTGGTGTTGGGCACTGATTTTGACGGTATTCCACTGGAAACGGAAATCGCGGATACATCGCAGATGAGTCGTCTCTATGATGCGTTTGGAATGGCCGGTTTGACCGTGGAACAACGGGATAAGATATTTTGGAAAAATGCGGACAGACTGTTAAAGGAGCTTTTATGATGAATGATTTAAATCCTATGATTGCAGAGCGATTTTCTGAGCATTTAGATGTTTTTGGAAAGACCATGGAACAGATGGAGATTATCCAGGACATAGGAATTCGCTGTAAAACAGCTATTGAAAATGGAAATAAAATATTGTTTTGCGGCAATGGCGGATCTGCAGCAGATTCTCAGCATTTGGCGGCTGAATTGATCGGTCGGTTTAAAAAGGAACGTCGTTCCTTGGCTGCTGTTGCACTTACGACGGATACATCTATTTTGACATCCATTGCCAATGATTATGACTATGATGTTGTCTTTGCTCGTCAGGTGGAGGGACTTGGTCGCTCCGGAGATGTTCTCATCGGAATTTCTACGTCGGGAAATTCCAAAAATGTTCTGAAAGCTGTTGAAATGGCACGCTCCATCGGTATGCATACAATCGGATTTACCGGCGAAGGCGGCGGCAAGATGGCCGAGCTTTGTGATATTACACTCGCCGTTCCGAGCAAGGTGACGGCCCGCATTCAAGAAATGCATATTTTAGCAGGTCATATCATCTGTGAATTAATCGAAGAAGACTATTGATGAGTAGATAGGAATATAAGCTATGATCAATACCACAATTAATCAATTTTTAATGAATACATTGCCAAATCTTAACATTGCCGTTATCGGTGATGTGATGGTGGACCGATATGTATTTGGCGATGTGAGTCGCATTTCGCCGGAAGCTCCTGTTCCGGTAAATCGCGTTTCTCAAATAAAAGAGGTGCTTGGTGGCGCCGGTAATGTGGCGTCTAATTTGGCAAACCTGGACTGTCATGTATACTTAGGAGCTTTATCTGGCAATGATGATCATGGTCGCCTATTGAAATCCCTCTTGGAGGCAGATCACATTGATACTTCAGGACTCATCATCGATGATAATCGCTCCACCATTACAAAGATGCGTATTTTAGGTGACCGTCAACAGATGATGCGCCTTGATTTTGAAATAATTATAGATTTAACCTCCGATGAGGAAATGCAACTTGCAACATGGTTGGAGAATCTTTGCAAATCGGGTATAGACGGTATCGTTATTTCCGATTATGGTAAGGGCGTATGTACACCGAGCCTGTTAAAAAAGGTCTTTGCGTTGGCAAAACAATACAATGTACAGACTATCGTGGATCCTAAGGGGGCCGATTGGTCTAAATATAACGGGGCGACGTGTATTACCCCGAATGTGAAAGAACTCGGTGAATGCGTGGGGCGTACGTTGGTGAATGATGATGAATCTATCGTCAATGCGGCGAAGGAGATTCTGCAATCTGTTGATTTAGATTATATTGTAGCCACTCGCTCCGCAAAAGGGATTACCGTTATCGCGAAGGATGGCCGTACATGGCACAATCCTGCGACACAGCAGGAAGTATTTGACGTAAGTGGTGCCGGCGATACGGTGGTGTCGATGATTATTACATGTCTTGCAGGTAAATTATCGATGCGATTAGCGCTTCATATTGCAAATGGTGCGGCCGGTATCGTCGTAGCGAAGGTGGGAACCTATCCGATTCATCGCTCCGAGTTGATAGAACTGTGGCACTCTTTGCAACGGGGCTTACAGGATAAGCCTCTATACACGAAAGAGGAGATGTCAGATCTCGTGAAACGGTGGCAGCAAAATGGAGACACCGTGGTATTTACGAACGGATGCTTCGACATTCTTCATCGCGGACATATTACATATTTGCAAGAGGCGGCTCAACTCGGCGACCATCTGATTATAGGCCTTAATTCAGACTGTTCCGTCCGTCGTTTGAAAGGGGAAACGCGTCCCATCGTAAGTGAAGATGATCGTGCTGCACTGCTCAGCGCTTTGGGCTGTGTGGACGGAGTTGTACTGTTTGAAGAAGATACGCCTGCAGAACTATTGGCCTATTTGCGACCTAATATACTCGTTAAGGGCGGAGACTATAAAAAAGAAGATATCGTAGGGCGTGAGTCCGTTGATGATGTAGAGGTGCTTTCATTTAAAGAAGGCTATTCCACGTCGGATATAGTAGGAAAAATAGCCGAGATGGCTAAGGAGGGCAAATTATGATTATCGTAACCGGTGGTGCCGGTTTTATCGGCAGTAATATTGTGAAAGCCTTGAATGAGCGTGGTCGTACGGATATTATTATCGTTGATGACCTCACAGATGGGTGTAAAATTCGCAATATTCAAAACCTGGAATTTTTAGATTATATCGATTGTGATGATTTTGATTATGCTGTTGCTGACGGATCTTTTGATGTAGGGCCTATTGACGTCGTGTTCCACGAAGGCGCTTGTGCAGATACGATGGAATATAACGGTAAATATATGATGAAAAACAATTATGAAGGGTCTAAAAATCTCTTTCATTATTGTCAGGATCGTCGAATTCCATTTATTTATGCATCATCCGCGTCTACTTACGGTAATGGTACCAACGGTTTCGTAGAGAAACCAGAAGCGGAAGAAGCACTTAATCCATATGCGTATTCTAAGCTTTTGTTTGATCGTTATGTGCGTAAATTTGAAGGTGAATACACCGCACAGGTGGTAGGACTTCGCTACTTTAATGTATACGGCCCTAACGAAGCCCATAAAAATAAGATGGCATCGCTAGTTCGTCAAATGTTCTATAAAAATCAGGAGACCGGTGTAATCAATTTGTTTGAAGGCACGGACGGTTATGAAGATGGCGGTCAGACACGAGATTTTATCTACGTAAAAGACGTGGTCAATGTGAATTTCTATTTCTGGGAACATCCTGAAATCTCCGGTATATTTAACTGCGGTACGGGTAATGCACATAGCTTTAATCAATTTATGCAGGCTGTTATCGATTACAATGGTAAGGGTAAAATTGAATACATCCCGTTCCCTGAGGTATTAAAGGGCAAATACCAAAGCTTTACCGAAGCGGATACGACTAAATTGATGGCTGCCGGTTATGATAAAGGCTTTACAAAGATGGAAGATGCCGTTAAAGAATATTGTGAACTGTTGGAACATAATGAAGGATATTTACGTTGATGCGCAAAGTACTGTTTCTCGATCGGGACGGGGTCATCAATAAGGATGTGAACTATCTTTACAGGATTGACGATTTACAATGGGTTGATGGTGCTAAAGAGGCGCTTGCATATGCCTACAGTAAAGGGTATGACCTCATTGTGGTGACCAATCAGAGCGGTGTGGCCCGGGGGTATTATACGGAACATGATGTGCAGATTCTGCATGAATATATGGGGCGTGAACTGGATGCCTGCGGGGCTCCGATTCTACGTTTCTACTATTGTCCTCATCATGTAGAAGGCACGGTGTCTTGCTATGCCGTTGAATGTGAATGTCGCAAACCGAAACCCGGTATGATATATCAGGCCATTAAGGATTATGATGTGAATGTTGGTGAAAGCTTTCTCATAGGAGATAGTCCGCGTGATATTGAGGCCGCCGAGGCGGCCGGTATAAAAGGGTACTTATTTACGGGTACCAATTTGTTGGATTTTATAAAAACGATTATTTAGCGTGTAATTTTATACTTTGATATAGATATGATGGAGGTGATGGTATGAAAGATTACAAGAATATACTCATTATCAAGATGAGCTCTTTAGGCGATGTTATACATGCATTACCTACCTTGTATGCAATTCGTAAGAACTGGCCCGATGCGCGTATCACCTGGGCTATTCATGAACAGTTCGCCAGCCTCCTGCCCGGTACCCCCTGGATCGATGATGTCATCATTATCGACAAGAAGAGGTTGAAACAGCCGGCATATCTTTGGGCGCTTAGAAAAGAGCTACATAGTCGTCATTTTGATATGACCTTAGATTTACAATGTATTGCAAAAAGTGCTATAGTTTCTCTACTATCGGGGGCGCCTGAAAAATACGGTTACTGGGAACTGCGCGAAGGCAGTAATCTTGTGAATAAAGCTCTTGTAGGAGCGCACAAGTACGATCATGTTATCGAGAGATATTTAGATACGGTTCGCGCCTTGGGTGGCGAAGTGGAAGGTGTTGAATTTCCCATGCCCGTCTACGGGAATGCGGAAAAATCGATTAAATATCGTCTTCAATGCTTTGGTATTTCCGATGATGAATATGTCGTAGTAGTACCCGGCGCACGATGGATAGTAAAGGAATGGCCTCTTCTCAATTTTGGCGAACTCTGTATTCGCCTCTGTGAATCAGGTAAGAAGGTCGTCATCGCAGGTGCACCGGAGGATATTGAGAAGGGCGCTTTCATAGAAAATTATGTAAAGAATGATAATCTCGTAAATCTCGTTGGGGCTACATCGATGGAGGAACTGATAGAACTGATTCGTCGATGCGAAGTATTTATCAGCGCCGATACGGGACCGCTACATATTGCAAATGCCTTGAAGCGGCCTCTCATTGCCTTATTCGGTACGACATCACCTAAGCGGACAGGTCCTTATGGAGGCAGTCACGTACATCTCATCATTTCTCCTACCTCAAAGGCGACGCCGGAGGCCCCGTTGGTTGATGATCCGGACTGCATGGCTCAGATCCCGGTGGATGCGGTGTGGTCCGTATATGAGCAAGTGCTTGGAAAGGAACTGTAATGGAACTCGATAATAAGCGAATTGTTGTGACCTTTCTCATGCATCTGGGTGATGTTATCCTGACGACACCGTTTTTAGAGGTATTGCGAAAGGCGGCACCTCATAGTCATATTACATATGTAATAGATGAGAAATTACAGCAGGTTATGCAGTATAATCCAAATATTGATGAACTTGTCGTCGTGGATAAAAAAGGGCGTCATAACAGTATTTCAGGCCTCAATGCGGTCGCGCGTGAGATCAATGCGAAGGGTAAGCCGGATATCGTGATTAATCTGCATCCGAATGAACGCACATCATATTTAGCGTGGAAGATTCATGCACCTGTTACAACGGGGATGAGTCATTTTTTATTCAGACCCTTTATGACGAAGTATACGCGTCTCGACCGCAAGACGCGTCATGCCGCGGATATGTATATCAATGTTTTGGAGCAGTTAGGAGTTACGGATTTATCAAATTCCGGTTTACATATAGAAACTTGTGAAGCTTGGCGCCGTGAGGCACATGATTTCTATACCGATCATGGCGTAAAGGATGAAGATAAGCTTATCGGATTCAATATCGGTAGTGCGGTCCCTGAAAAACGATGGCCTGCCGAACGTTTTGCCCATGTGGCGGATTATTTCGGACGGCAAGGGTATAAGACGATATTCTTTGGAGGCCCTATGGATATCGATATGGTAGAACCGGTTGTAAAGATGATGGAAACAAAGCCGATTGTCGCGACCGGTGCATTTCAGTTAGGGCCTTTGGCTGCGGCTATGGGGCGGTGCTCCTTGCTCATCACTAATGATTCGGGACCGATGCACGTCGCTGTGAGTCAACATGTGCCCGTGGTAGCACTTTACGGACCGTCAAATCCATTTTTTTATGGACCGTATCAATCTGAATCTATTGTTCTTGAGTCCATGGATACATATGAAATCGGTAAAAGTATGAAACAGATTATCAAGGAAGGTCATTACGCGGGAATTTCCGTAATATCCGAAGATGAAGTGATTAAAGCGGCGGAAACGTTGCTTTCAGAAACAAAATAAAGGCCAGTTATGAATTATATTGTATTTGATTTGGAATGGAATCAACCGTACAGTAACGATATCAGTTTTATGAAACGCACAAAGATGCCGTTGACGGGTGAGATTATTCAAATCGGAGCAGTAAAATTGAATGAACGGATGGATATCGTAGATCATTTTACGATGTTTATCAAACCTCGATATTTAACACGCATGCATAAACACGTGCGTGAATTGACGGGGATTACATCGTTGGATTTGAATCATGGCGTGCCGTTTAAGACGGCCATGCATCATTTTCAAGCCTGGTGCGGCGATCAATACATGCTCTTATCGTGGGGTTCTGATGATATTCTCATTTTACGGGAAAATCTCATGTTGCACAGTATGAAAGTGCTGTCCTATGATCAGTGGGTGGATGCGCAGATGATTTATGCCTATCAACGGTACGGAACAAATCAACAGTATTCCGTATCCCATGCCATGGAGGATTTAGGAATTTCCTCAGAGCATTTGTCGGCACACAATGCATTGCATGACGCGGTTTTTACGGCACATATTTGTCAGAAACTGGATATTCCTGAAGGAATACGGCAGTATGATGAGATCCGTAAGACCGGTTCCAATCCATTGTTATATCCGCCGATTCTGACGTTTTTTATGTATGAGAACTTTTCCGAAAAGAAGCGTGTTGTCCATGATAAACGGGTTAGATTGTCGTTTTGTCCATATTGCCAGAATAGATTGGATATGACGCAGCCGGAACGGTTACAGGGGGATAAGTATCTTGCACTCGGTATTTGTCCTAAACATGGCGATTTTGCGGTGCAGTTAAAGGTTGGAAAATATACGATCAGATCGGGAATTACAAAGTTTTATGTTACAAAAGTACTGACACATTGTACCGATGAGATTCGTTTATTATATAAAAACAAGTCCGAGGTTAATCGGGAGAAAGAAAGATTATATCATGAACATCGCAGAGCGGAGCTGGAAAAGCGACATGCGACTAAATGATTTGATTTTAATGTCAATCGAATAAGATTTCTATGAAGCTGTATTCTGTAGATTTAGAGGCTTATTTTATACAGGATATTGAGGTATAGAATACCTTTAGAAAGGATAATTGTATGGAACGTAAATATGCATGGCACAATTATGATGATGCGACCATATCCAAAGTATATGAGTTAAGTGATGGATATCGTCAATTTCTAGATGATGGAAAAACTGAACGGGAATGTGTGATTCAGGCTGTACAGATGGCAAAAGCGAAAGGCTATGTTAATTTACAGGATTTAATTGTATCGAATACGTTAATCAAGGCGGGGGATAAGGTGTATTATACCCACATGGATAAATCCATCGCTCTTTTCAATATCGGTACGGATGATATCGAATTGGGCATGAATCTGTTAGGAGCCCATATCGATTCTCCTCGTATCGACGTTAAACAAAATCCTCAATATGAAGACAGCAATCTGTTATTTTGGGATACTCATTATTACGGGGGAATCAAAAAATATCATTGGGTTGCGATGCCTTTGGCTATTCACGGTGTAGTTGTGAAGACTGACGGTACCCGTATCGATATCAATATCGGCGATAAGGACACGGATCCTGTTTTCTGTATTACCGATTTATTGCCACATTTGGGTCAGGAACAGATGCAGAAAAATGCGGCAAAGGTTATCGAAGGGGAGGCGTTGGATCTGCTCATCGGCAGCCGTCCCGTAAAAGATGAAGAGAAGGACGGGGTTGCTAAATTTATTAACGCCCTTCTTGAAAAGGAATATGGTTTTGAGGAACGGGATTTATTATCCGCAGAACTTGAAATCGTTCCTGCCGGCAAAGCACGCGATATGGGTTTTGATCGGTCCATGGTTATGGCGTATGGCCAAGATGACCGCGTATGTGCCTACACTTCATTGGTAGCGATGCTCGAAGTGGATCAGGTAAAACGTACTACATGCTGTTTGCTTGTGGATAAAGAGGAAATCGGTTCAGTCGGCGCTACGGGGATGCAATCCCGATTCTTTGAAAATGCGGTGGCTGAAATTTTAACGCTTATGAGAAAACCGAATTCTGTCAGCGTTCGTCGTACATTGGAAAAATCACGTATGTTGTCCTCCGATGTAAGCGCCGGATATGAGCCTCTTTACAGCTCCGCTTTTGAAAAGAAAAACGCCTCTTACTTAGGAATGGGCGTTGTGTTCAATAAATTTACGGGAGCTCGCGGTAAATCGGGCTCTAATGATGCCAATGCGGAGTATATGGGCTTTATTCGCCGCATTATGGAGTCCAATAATGTTACATATCAAACGGCTGAGCTCGGTAAAGTCGACCTCGGTGGAGGCGGAACCATTGCATATATAATGGCTTTGTACGGTATGAATGTCATTGATTGCGGTGTGGCTGTACTCAGCATGCATGCTCCGTGGGAAGTTACCTCCAAAGCGGATATTTACGAAGCTAAACAGTGTTATGTCGCGTTCCTTAATGCGGCAGATGAAACAATCTAATGATAGAGGGCTTTCACCGGTGGTGAAAGTCCAATTCATGTATGAGGTGGATTATGAGTAAAACGGAATTGGGCGCCGCTATTGCAGCCGCTAAAGACAATGCATCGGAGGTAAAGACCGTAAAGGTCGATATCTTTGATATTCCTGAATCGAAGGCGGATGAATACATTGCAAATCGGAAAGAAGTGGCAAAGGCTGCCGTAGAGGTTATGAAACCATACTGTGTAACGGTAAAACGAGAAACACTTGAGATGGATGAAGGTGAAGCTGTTGTCGGTTACTATGTGACAGGCGAGATTTTGATGTGTGTTATCCTGGATCCCTTTGAAGTTCCCGTTATGAAGATGGCCCTCGATAAGGGAACGCTGAAGGAGTATATTCTAGCCGCAAACGAATTGACGGAAGAAATGTTGGCGTCTTTAAATCGATAACCTTATCTCATAAAAACAGTATTTTCTGTATATTCAATATGAACAAATGTAAAATACTTTAGTCTGCTACATTGATGTAGTAGATAAAGTCGTTTATAATTAATATATTATTAGTTATGACGAAGAGGAAGGAAATCCCTATGAACTGGAAAAAAGGAATCGCCTTGGTACTGACTGCGGCAGCTTTTATGGCCGTTACCGGGTGTGGTACAAATGGAACAAGTGATGGCGGTAATTACAAGGTAGGTGTGGTTCAACTTGTTGAACATCCTGCTTTGGATGCAGCCAATAAAGGCTTTGTCGATGCATTAAAGGAAAAAGGCTTAGATAGCAAGATTACCTTTGATCAACAAAATGCTCAAGCCGATCAATCAAATTTGAATACGATTGCTCAACGTTTTGTATCGGATCGTAAAAATCTGATTTTAGCGATTGCTACACCTGCGGCACAGACGATGGCTAATGCGACTCATGATATTCCGATTTTGGGGACGGCCATTACCGATTATGAAGCGGCAAAGCTCGTTAAATCAAATGAGCATCCGGGCGGCAATATATCCGGTACGAGTGATATGAACCCGGTAGAACAACAAGTTGATCTGATATTACAAGTCATGCCGAATGCGAAAACAATCGGTACCATTTATAGTTCCAGTGAAGTGAACTCTCAGATTCAAGTAGAGAAAATGAAGGCTTATGCTGCTACAAAAGGGATTAAGGTAGAAGAGGTTACGGTATCCACCGTAAACGATATTCAACAAGCGGCTCAAAACCTCGTATCTCAACATGTAGATGCGGTATATGTACCGACAGATAATGTGGTGGCATCTGCGATGAGTAATCTTGTCGCTATTACAGATCCTGCAAAGATCCCGGTTTTCGGTGGTGAAGATAATCATGTTAAAGGCGGAGCACTCATGTCCTTATCCGTGGATTATTATAAATTGGGATATCAAACGGGCTTGATGGCTGCAAAAATCTTAACCGGTGAAGCTAAAGTTGAAGATATGCCTATCGAAACGCAAAAAGAGTTTAAATTAGTTGTGAATAAAGACAAGTTGGAAAAATTGGGCATCACCTTACCAGAGGAATTGATGAACAAAGCATCTATGATTTAATACGCAACTGGTAAGGAGTAATGTTACATGAACTGGAAAAAAGGTATTGTAGTGGCCCTCAGCGCCATTACCGTAATGGCTATGGTCGCAGGTTGCGGTTCCAACACGGCATCCGGAGATCAAAAGAAAATCGGTGTTATTCAACTGGTAGAACATCCATCTCTTGATGCAGCAAATAAGGGCTTTATTGACGGCCTTGCCTCCAAAGGTTATAAGGATGGAGAAAATATCAAGATTGATCAACAAAATGCACAGGCCGATCAATCTAATTTAAATAGTATTGCACAGCGTTTTGTATCTGATAAAAATGATTTGGTGCTTGCCATTGCAACACCGGCGGCACAGACAATGGCTAATGCATCTCATGATATGCCGATTTTAGGAACAGCTATTACCGATTATGTGACGGCTAAGCTTGTTAAATCTAATGAACATCCCGGCGGTAATGTGTCGGGTACATCGGATATGACACCTGTAGAAAAAGAGGTGGATCTCATTGTAGCATTGGTACCGAATGTTAAACGAATCGGTGCTATCTACACATCTTCGGAAATCAATTCCCAGCTACAGGTGGAAAAAATGAAGGCTTATGCTGCGACAAAGGGGATAACTGTAGTAGAAGCGACGGTATCTAATGTTAACGATATTCAACAGGCGGCAACCAATCTCGTAAATCAGGATGTACAGGCCATCGCCGACGGATAATGTAATCGCATCGGCGATGGCCAACTTGGCACAAATTACGGATTCCGCAAAGATTCCTGTATTCGCTGCTGATGAAGGCATGACTATGACCGGTGGTGTGGCAACCTATTCTGTAGATTACTATCAATTAGGTTATCAGACGGGATTGATGGCTGCAAAAATCCTGTCAGGGGAAGCTAAAATCGGGGATATGCCGGTTGAAACACAAAAGGGAATTAAATTAACTGTCAACGAAGAGCGTGCCAATAAATTGGGGATTACTATTCCGGAGGCACTTCGAAAAGATATGAAAAAATAGAGGAGATATTGATGTTTGATTTATTGGTAGGCACCATAACTCAAGGCCTTTTGTGGTCTTTATTAGCGATTGGTGTATTCATCACATTCCGCGTTCTTGATGTGGCGGACTTAACGGTGGAAGGAACGTTCCCTATGGGGGCGGCTATTTCAGCCATTTTGATTACCAATGGCATGAATCCGATTTTATCCATTTTAGTTGCCGGCATCGGTGGTATGGCGGCAGGTGCTGTAACAGGCTGGATTCATACAAAATTAAAAATACCTGCTCTCTTAGCAGGTATCTTAACGATGATCGCCTTATACTCCATTAATCTCCATATCATGGGCAAGGCTAATGTATCCTTACTTCGTATGGATACGGTGTATAGCATGCTCGGCGGTGTATTACATACACCGAATATGTGGTCTGCGGCCATTGTAGGAATTTTGGTGGCTATCGTTGTATGTCTGTTCTTATTCTGGTTTTTCGGTACTGAAATCGGTACAGCTCTTCGGGCGACCGGTGTAAATCCGCAAATGATTCGCGCTCAAGGTGTGAATACGGATAATATGATTGTCCTTGGTCTGTTGATATCCAACGGTTTTGTAGGTATATCCGGAGCCTTAATCGGTCAAGCGCAAGGGTTCGCCGATGTAGGGATGGGTATCGGTACAATCGTAATCGGCTTGGCATCTGTTATCATCGGTGAGGTCGTATTCGGTACAAAATCTTTTGTACAGAGTCTTATTGCCGTAGTGCTCGGATCTATCGTATACCGTATCGTAATTGCTACCGTTCTTTATCTCGGTATGCCGCCGAACGATTTGAAATTATTCACTGCTATTCTCGTAGCTATTGCGCTTTCGTTGCCTACATTGAAAGCCAAATGGCTGGCTCGCTAAGGAGGTTTCTATGTTAGAAGTAAAAAATATGGTAAAAACCTTCTTTAAGGGCACCATTAATGAAAAAACCGCTCTTCAGGGTATCAATCTTAGACTTGAAGAAGGTGATTTCTGTACGGTTATCGGTGGTAACGGTGCCGGTAAAAGTACGCTATTGAACTCTATTGCCGGAGTATTTCCCGTAGATGAGGGACAAATCACAATCAATGATATTGATGTGACGAAAATGGCTGAATATAAACGTGCTAAATATATCGGTCGCGTCTTTCAGGATCCGATGGTAGGAACTGCGGGCAATATGCAGATTGAAGAGAATTTGATTCTCGCCATGCGTCGCGGTAAAAGATTGGGCCTTAAGTGGGCTTTCAAAGACAGCGAACAGGCGTTTTTTAAAGAGCGACTCGCCCTACTTGGTCTCGGTTTAGAGGAACGGTTATCGGCTCGCATGGGGTTACTATCGGGTGGTCAGCGTCAATCGATTACCTTGTTGATGGCGACTATGCTTCGCCCGGAAATCTTGCTGCTCGATGAACATACGGCGGCACTTGATCCTAAGACAGCGGAAAATGTACTGCAGTTGACGGAAAAGCTCGTATCTGAACATAATTTGACAACCCTTATGATCACTCACAATATGCGCGATGCATTGCGTTTCGGTAATCGTCTCATCATGATGGATGCGGGTCGCATCATTTACGATGTAAAAGGGGAAGAAAAGAAAAAACTCACCGTTCAGGATCTTCTTGAAAAATTCGAAGTGGCCGGTGAAAATGCATTGAGCGATCGCATGGTTTTAGGAGCGAAATAGTTTTTCTTTACAACATCAGGCAGATACTGTATACTAAATAAAGTCATTAGACACATCGTAAGCGAAGTATTCGACTCTCCGACGGTTACTTAAGCTTAACGAGATTTTTATTTATAGGAGGTAACAGAAATGTTAACTACAGAAGCTAAATTAGCAATCATTAAAGAATATGCTACACATGAAGGTGACACAGGTTCTCCGGAAGTACAAATTGCGATTTTGACAAGCCGTATTCAGTACTTAACAGAACACTTGAAGGAACATAAAAAAGATCATCATTCCCGTCGTGGCTTGTTGAAACTTGTAGGTCAACGCCGTAATATGCTTGACTATCTTCGTCGCAAAGATATCGAACGTTATCGTTCCATTCTTGAAAGACTTGGTCTTCGTAAATAATAAAATTTGCCGTCCTCCGGGACGGCTTTTTTATTTATAACTCTGCAAATAAGCGGTACCAACAACTAAAGTCTTTAAATACATGGCTTATTTTTATATGATGATATATAATTAGAAGGTATACATATAAGAAGATTTTTAGGAGGAATAGGAATGGAACAATTCCAAATGGACCTAGCTGGTCGTACGCTTACGATTGAGACTGGGGAACTTGCAAAACAAGCTGGCGGTGCCGTAATGGTTGGTTATGGAGATACACGTGTACTCGTGACCGCTACGGGTTCTAAAGAGGCGAAGGATATCGATTTCTTCCCGCTTACCGTAGACTATGAAGAAAAAATGTATGCTGTCGGTCGCTTGCCTGGAGGATTTATCAAACGTGAGGCACGTCCACCGGAATCCGCTATTTTGAATAGCCGTTTGATTGACCGTCCTATTCGTCCGCTATTTGATAAGGGTGTGCGCAATGAAGTGCATGTAGTGGCAACGGTTATGTCCGTAGATCACGACTGCGATCCTGCTATATGCGGTATGATCGGTGCATCTGCAGCACTTTCTATTTCTGATATTCCTTGGAACGGACCTATCGCAGGTGTTCGAATGGGACGTGTTAATGGAGAATTTGTTGTTAATCCGACTAAAGCTCAAGCTGATGAAAGCGATCTTAATATCGTTGTAGCCGGTACGAAGGATGCTATCCTCATGGTCGAAGGCGGTGCACAGGAGGTGCCGGAAGATATAATCCTCGAAGTTATCATGACCGCTCATGAAGAAATAAAAAAAATCGTAGCCTTCCAGGAGGATATTAAAGCTAAAGTCGGTAAGGAAAAACGCGTCTTTGAAAGTAAAGAAGTGCCTCAGGATATCGCTGATGCAGTACGTGCATACGGCCATGATAAATTAGATGCCGCTGTTCGTTGTGCTGATAAACAACAACGTGATACTCAAGAAGCGGAAGTTCGCTCCGACGTATTGGCTCATTTTGAAAGCATTTATCCGGATAATCTTTCTGACGTTAATAAAGCATTTGATGCGATGACGAAGGAAATTGTCCGTCATATGATCACCGTTGAAAAAATTCGTCCGGACGGTCGTAAGCTTGATGAAGTTCGTCCGATTTCCTGCCGTACAGGCGTATTGCCTCGTACACATGGCTCCGGATTATTTACACGCGGTCAAACTCAGGTATTGAATATTACAACAGTAGCACCTTTATCCGAAACACAAACTATCGACGGTCTTGGTGTTGAAACTGAAAAACGTTATATTCATCACTATAACTTCCCGTCCTTCTCCGTAGGGGAAACACGTTCTTCCCGCGGTCCTGGCCGTCGCGAAATCGGTCACGGCGCATTGGCTGAACGAGCATTGGTTCCTGTAATTCCTAGTGAAGAGGATTTCCCATATGCATTGCGTCTCGTATCTGAAGTATTGGAATCTAATGGTTCCAGTTCCATGGCGTCCGTATGCGGCTCCACATTATCCCTGATGGATGCCGGAGTGCCTATCAAGGCGCCTGTGGCCGGTATCGCTATGGGGCTTGTGACTCAAGGTGAACATTACACGATTTTAACAGATATTCAAGGTATGGAAGATGCTCTTGGCGACATGGACTTTAAGGTGGCCGGTACCGCTAAAGGGGTAACGGCAATCCAGATGGATATCAAGATTTCCGGCTTGTCCCGTGAAATTTTGCATGAAGCATTGGAACAGGCCCATAAAGGTCGTATGCATATTATGGGTATCATGCTTGATACTATCGCTGAACCGCGCAAACAAATGTCTCAATACGCACCGCGCATCATTACGATGAAAATCGACCCTGATAAGATTCGCGATGTTATCGGTACAGGCGGTAAAGTAATTCGCAGCATTATTGAAGAAACAGGTGCTAAGATCGATATTGAAGATGACGGTACCGTATTTATCGCATCCGTGGAACAAGAAGGGGCTGCGAAAGCGCAAGAAATCATTACGAACCTTACTAAAGAAGTGGAAGTAGGGGAAGTATATCTAGGAAAGGTAACACGTCTCATGGCATTCGGCGCTTTTGTAGAGGTATTGCCTGGTAAAGAAGGTCTTGTACATATTTCAAAATTAGCTAAGGAACGCGTTGAAAATGTAGAGGATGTTGTAAACGTTGGGGATGAAATCATGGTAAAAGTTATCGAAATTGATAAACAAGGCCGTGTTAACTTATCCCGTAAGGATTGTTTAAAGTAAGAGGTGTCTCATGGATATTCGCGGATTTGAGGTAGTAACTGCCTTTGAAGAACAAGATATCAATTTACCGACCCGTAAAACGACGGAAAGTGCAGGATATGATATAGAATGTGCTGAAGCCGTTACATTGGAACCGGGTGAAATAAAGCTTGTGCCTACGGGTCTTAAGGCTTTTATGGCATATGATGAATACCTTGCTATTCATATCCGCTCCAGTATGGCCGTTAAGCGTCATTTGGCACTTGTGAACAGCACGGGCATTATCGACAGTGATTATTATAATAATGAGGACAATGAAGGTCATATTATGATTGCCCTCCTGAACTTTGGTCAAGAACCGATAACCCTTGAAAAAGGAGAACGCGTTGCTCAAGGCATATTCTCCAAGTATCTTATTACCAATGATGACGATGCTACAGGTGTAAGAACCGGCGGTATCGGCAGTACGGGGACTATGTAAAGTCTATATGATTCATAATAAAATGGTGAAAGCCGCTCAACTTGGTTGGGCGGCTTTCATGTGTTATTATGACTTGTCTACAATTCTTTTTCATAATACTATATAATAATTCTTATAGAAGAAGAATTCGGGAGGCGTTATGAAACAGGAGTCAAAACAAAAAAGGAATATGAATACATCAATTATGGGAAATGATGTCGAGTCAACACAGAATACTATGCACATACTGGATGAAAATAAAGTTCTAAAAAAAAGTTATGAGGATGTAGTGTATATTTCTCAGCCCTTTGGAGCCACTTCTCTAAATACATTAGCGGCACGAGCTTTATTATATGGATTGGAGCCTGTACCTTTAAAAAAGGCTCGCGTTCTTGAACTGGGCTGTTCTTTTGGGGGAAATATTATTTCTCAAGCTTTATATTATCCTGAAGCTTCCTTTATGGGTATTGATCTATCATCTTCGCAGATTGAGATGGGGAATGAATTGATTGCATCGATGGAGCTTACCAATATACATTTGATTGAACAGGATATTTTAGATATTGACGAATCCTTCGGTACTTTTGACTATATTATTGTACATGGGATTTGGTCGTGGGTTCCGGATATGGTAAAAGATAAGATTTTATCGATCTGTAATAAGAATTTATCCGATAAAGGTATTGCTTATGTATCATATAATACTTATCCCGGATGGAAACGGTTAGAGCAATATCGAGAGATTATGCAGTATGCGGAGCAAAAAGCGCTAGAGATGCCGTTGATGGAGCGGACTTTATATACAAAGAACATATTGAAGCTCGTAGCCGATACGATGGGACTGGATAATCGGATGAGTCAGACGGCGAGTTATAAAATTGATAACATCCAAAAGGTATTGAGCTCTAATGATTATTATGTGGCTCATGAATATTTGGAGCCTTTTAATGATCCTGTATATGTACATGAATTTATAAAACGTGCCAATGATCAAGGTTGCGCGTATATAGGTGATGTGTTTCTTTCACGGTCTTATATAAGCTGGTTACCCGAGGATATTCATGATAATATAGCGCAATTGGCTAATGATGATTATATTGCTAAGGAACAATATTATGATTATATTTATGATACGCAGTTCAGAATGTCCCTTTTGACGAAGGAAAAACGTAGTGAAGACATCATTCGTAATGAACGGGTCGGCATAGATGTATTATCAAGATTGTATTTTTGCAGTATTGTTAATGTAGGCATTCCTTCCAATATGACGGATAGCATCCATATTGCTATTAAAGAGGTTATGGACATAGGGGATGTATTTACTGTTCAGGATATAGTGGATCATATACATGGAAAGCTGCCCGGATATACTATAGAAATGGACAGAGTCTACTCTCGTCTACTGTATTTGATCATCGTGGATAATCTTGATATGTATGCTGAACCATATGAAAGAATCGCTTTTGAGGATAATAAGGTATATATACCGCAAAGATTTATAGATTTTATTGCCACCATAGTCGAAAAAGAAGGCAGCTCCTATATCGGTATAGGGGATATGTACAATAAAGTGCAACAGGATATAGATAACGGGTTTCTTTTTATTATAAAGCAGATGGCGGAGCCTACGACAAAAGAAAAGATTCTTGCTATTATGGATGACAATATTACGGTTCAGCGTCATACGCAGGACGATATTGATTTTATCGTTCCTAATGAAGTGTATTTAGAGGAAATTTTACAACGTATCCGAATGCTCGGATTTTTACATAAAATAGAAGATTAGAGGTACATATGGCAATTAGTAAGGAAATACAGAAATCCAGTGAAATGAAATTTAACGGTAAGTTGATTCAAGTTACCT
>ERZ773038.304-NODE-304-length-34196-cov-6.615360_pt1 | contig 34196 bp, 40 predicted proteins | sample MGYA00511665_ERZ773038 | MGnify/ENA primary metagenome ERZ773038 (study PRJEB29015, sample SAMEA2737966) | human oral metagenome | biome: human oral; feature: human-associated habitat; material: dental | place: China | collected 2028 ... | reverse complement strand
TTAGTCTCTAAATTGAAAAATAGAAGCTTATTTTGTTTTGCTGGTCAAATTGGTAAGTGTCAAAACCACGTACAATAGCCTTAAAAGTTGTCACTTTAAGAAATAAAAAGTGATGACTTTTGAGGCTATTGTACGCTTGATTCGACGCACGTAAGGAGGGAAGCAGGCGTTTTGAAACTTGTTTAACCGGTCCCGTGGGATCGTCAGATTAATTTCACCGTACTTAGTGTCGATAGTGCGGGTGTACGTCCCGTTCCGGTAGTTCACGTCGTCTTTTGATCGGTCGATCCGAGTATGTGGTTCGTAGCCTAGCACCGCAGTCAGTTCATTTTGAAGGAACTGATTAGCGGCCACTTCGATTTGACGACGTAAGACTTCATTCAGGGTAATATCTTTGTCTGAAGATAGCGCTGCGATAATATCTTTGTTAAACTGGTTCATGGGGAAAGCCTCCGTATTCTGATTGGTTTTTAGCGATTTCAATCATACGGGGAAGGCTTTCCCTTTTTCAATACCCTCAAGGTATCAATTTACACAAAATATTTTACACTCCCTTCCTTTCAGATTTTACAAAGTCCTATTTAGAATTTACACCAATTATACGGACATAAACAAAAGACAGCCACCGCCCTTAAAACTTCTTGCGAAGTTTATTATACAAAGAAACTCGCAACAACATCAATCAGATCGAAGTACTAGATTTTGTTTAACGTAGTAACAAAATAAAGGAGAGGCTACCAATGTGTGTACCTAATTTATTGCAGTTTGTACCTAATGATTATATTGCAAATAATTATTTAAAAACTAATTTTTATTTAAAAGATGTTCTATGCTATAGAAAATTGGTCTCCTTCCATTCATGCTGATGTTCCATTAGTAAAAGTCTTAGTGTCATGCTTTTCTTATTGATTAGCATGGCTTTTCTTTTGCCTATTCTCAAAAAGCCCGCTACCTTCCCAATGAGGTAACGGGCCTTTTGATATAACACTGTTAGTAACTTCAGCCCTGTTACTAACAGTGTTATATCACGTGAACCATATAATTTCCTATCCAAATAGTCCAGCTTTCTTCCAGCCACATTGTTTCAAATAATCTCGAATCGACTTTTTAATGATTGAAGTATCTAACCTAGATTCAACAATTCCAACTTTACCGCTCTCCTTGTCCTGTCCAATACCAAAAGAAATACTTTTCTGATAAGTCTTTCCCTTAGAAAAGGAGATGTCTTTACTGAAAGATAGTTTACCGTTATGCATCCTAATACTTGATATCTTGCTAGAAGTGCTATCAACCTCCTTCCATTTCCCGTTATCTTTCAAAGTAACTGTAAAAGTAAACTCTTTGTCCTCATCGGAGATTCCACCCTCAGTGAAAAACCGGGCATCCATCCATTTCCATGTACCAATAATCGAATCTCCTTCAACAGTAACTTCCCAAGGATTGTTATCAGAATTTAGAACCTTTGGTGCATCGCTTAAAACTTTTTCTTTCTCAATCATAAGAAATCATCTCCTTCTTTTGATAATCATTACTAAACATAACTAATCTTATAATACCAAGAAGACCAGTCATATCGCCAGTAGTAAACCTGATCATACTATAACCGTAGTATACAATATCAATGATTCTAGATATAGCAAGAAGCAAAAATTGATCGATTGTCCGGCCGATTTTATTAACTAGGGGCGATGTATCATGTAGAAATGATAAGCCGACGTCCATATGGAGCCATGATGATGGGATTTTCACCAGATTAAAGCCATATTGGCCAATCGACAAGACATCGACGGCTTTGGCACAATCCTGAAGATTATTCCATGTTTCCATGGGCCTCACCTCACAAGGGAAAAGACAGCCACTGCCCTTAAAACTTCTTGCTCAATCCATTATACAGGGAAATTAAAAATCAACCAAGAACAATAAAACTGCTCTTGACAGCAAAGGAAAGCTACAACCCTAGCAAGGTCAGCAAGCAAGGCTAATAGTACTGCTGCAATGGGAAATAACAAGTGTCCAGTAGGGCTAAGAGCGGGCACAAATCCTACCAGACAGTACGATTACAAAAGTAAAGAAGGTCATAAAATCAGTTACTAGAGGGAACTGTGGTAAAAGACAAATAAGATGGTTAAATGATGACTATAAAGTCAAGTCAGATAAACAGGTATTTGAGCATATAAATTGCTTTTGACATTTTACTTACTTATAATAAGTACAATAATAAATGACTAGTAAAAGGCGGGTAAAACAATGGATAAATTTAAAAATATTATTATTGGATTTGGTAAGGCGGGTAAGACATTAGCTAAGTACTTGGCGCAGCATGATGAGACCGTGCTTCTGATCGAACGGTCAAAACAAATGTATGGAGGGACTTGCATCAATGTTGGCTGCCTACCATCTAAAAATTTAATTTTAAATGGTCAACGTGGCTTAGACTTTACTACGGCAGTTAATAAGCGTGGTGAGATGACTAGACAGTTGCGAGACAAAAACTATCACATGGTGGCTGATGAGCCACTAGCAACGGTTTGGAATGGGTCAGCCCGTTTTATCGACAATTATGTTTTGGCAGTCGTAATGAGTGATGGAACAACTAAGAAGGTGAGAGGTGAACGCATCTTCATTAATACTGGAGCGGTTCCAAATTGGCCATCAATCCCAGGGCTAGAATTCGGTCAGCGGATTTTTACGTCTAAAGAAGCTATGGAATTGAAGAAACAACCGAAACGACTAGCAATTATTGGCGGCGGTTATATTGGCCTTGAATTTGCTGGAATGTTTAATTCATTTGGTACGCATGTAACGATTTTCGACCAACATACCAGATTGTTAGAGCGCGAAGATCCTGATATTGCGACCGAGGTCGTAACAGATCTGACTGACGCAGGGATCGAGATTAAACCGGAGACTCAACTAACTCAAGTAAAAGATAATGGTGAGAAGGTTACGTTATATTATCAACAAGGTGATCAAACTAACACTGCGGAATTTGATGCGGTATTAGTTGCAGTCGGTCGGCGACCTAATATAAGTAGTTTAGGACTAGAAAATACTGATATTGCTTTAACCAATCGCGGTGCTATTCAGGTCGATGATCATTTAAGAACTACAGTACAAAACATTTGGGCTTTAGGTGACGTTAATGGTGGCCCTATGTTCACTTATGTCTCATTGGATGATTTTCATATTATCATAGATCAATTGTTTGGTAAGGGGAATCGATCAACGGCTGATCGATCGGTAATACCAACTGCTTCATTCCTAAATCCACCGCTGGCCAACGTTGGCTTAAATGAACGTCAGGCCAAGAGTGCAGGTTATAACTTTCAAACTTTCAAGCTATCAGTTAAGGCGATTCCAAAGGCCCGTGTTTTAGAGGATCAACGTGGACTCTATAAGGTAATCATTGATCAAAATACACATTGTATTTTAGGGGCAACTTTGTATGCCGCTGAGGCTCATGAAACTATTAATCTAATTGCATTAGCGATAAAGGCCAAATTACCCTATGAAAAATTACGCGACATGATCTATACTCACCCAACAATGTCTGAAGCCTTGAATGACCTTTTTAAGACTCTGGTTGTGAAAAACTAGCACCCTAGAAGCATAAAGAAAGAACCGTTTGGAATTTCAAATGAAACTCTAAACGGTTCTTCTTCTTAGGAGGCTTATGTCATAAACCCTCTAATAAATTACCTATATTAGTCCACTAAAGGCCATCCAATCATGATCAGATAGTAAACCTGTTTATAACTACTAAACCTAAGCTTAATAGTAACATTACTATTCCAACGAACATCATACCTATTGATGATCTATCACCTGTTTGAGGTAATCTACTTGTTTTATCGTATGTTTTACCTTGAGTGAAATCTTTTGGTACTACCTTATTTCCATTATTAGGAACTTGAGGTTTCTTAGGCGTTGTCGGGTTATTAGGAACCTGGGGCTTCTTAGGCGTTGTCGGATTATGGGTATTAGTAATATTGTAACCATCAACAGTACTTGTGTACCCCGCAACTGCGTCTTCCGTAACTGTGTAGGTAATCTTCTTACCATTAGCATAAGCAGCTAGGTTGTCAAAACTGTACTGCCAGTTATCACTAGCACTAACTTTCTTGCTTGCGACTTGTTGACCATTGGCCAATAAGTTCACTGTGATTGAACTTGGGCGGATTCCATCTTGATTGTTGTTATCGTTCCAAGTCTTTGTTCCAGAAACTGAGGTTTTCTCAATCTTATCGATAATTTTAATAACGGCACCTTTTGAATCAAAATTTGTAGAAGTTACGATTACCGTATCTGCTAATTGATATCCCTTAGGTGCACTGACCTCTTTCAATTGGTAACTATCACGTAACAACCCATAGATAGTGCCCTGTCCTGAGGAATCTGTTGTGATAGTTCCTACAACTTCTCCGGTTGACTGTCGAATTACATCAAAGATAGCGCCATGTAATGGATTGCCAGATTCATCCACCTTTTTTATTGTTAAACTATAGTTATATCCGTTTGCAGTACCATTTGCCTCTTGATAATATACTGTATTAGTGTACTCGTTCATCTTATGATTATTATATAGATAACTTGATGAGTTTTTAATTTGTTCTCCGTTAATCAACTTATGAGAAGGCTTTACCTTATATGTGATAAGGAAACCCTGATTGATATTACCAAGATTCACAGAAAAAGATGAGCCATTGAATTCAGGGGTATATTTTTCAGTTACTTCTTTATAGTTAGCCAATGACCAATAGTTATTTTTGTCCTTAAACCAGGTTCCAGTTGCAATTTTTATGCTTGACTGTTCATAATTAACTCCAGCAGAATTAAGAATATCCTTAATAATAACATTATTCCGTTCAGAATTAGTTGTGTTTATAATAATACGGTAGCTAAGTTCATTATTATCATAATCCATCCACCCATATTTATAAAAATCAATATTACTATCACCTTTATTAACTTTATAGCTTATACCCGTGCTATCGATAGTAACTACATTCCCGTTTATTTTAATTGTTGCAGGAAGTACAGTGTCTTTCTTCACCTTTTCTGTATCAGCCATTATTTGCATATTAATGTGGCCGGTAACATCATTATGTTTATCTACATAGTCTGTGTATGTTAAGACCAGCGTCTTTTTTTCTTTATTGATAATTGCACTAGCAACCGTAGTCACCCCATCAGGAGCGTAGACATTAAATGATTGATCTCTAGTAAAATCCAACTCATTAGGAAGTGATATTGTCGTATAATCTCCGGATCTTACTGAATTAGGAACAGAAAAGTCAAAAGAGAATTCTGTAGTTCCTCCACCTGAGATCTCCTTAGTTGATGATCTCTGATTGGTAATTGTAATATCAACGCTAGTTCCTTTATTATGTGCAGATGGGGAACTATTATTCTTAGAAATACTATTAACTGATGGACCCTGATTAGTATTAGCCCCACTATTAGAAGTCGAGTATTGACTATTACTTATATAATTACGGTCCTCCTGAACTGGCTGATTATTGTCAGCTGGTGCTCTCGGTTGTGCTTCTGTATTAGTAACTTGTTTCTGAGACGTCTGATCGTCCGAAGAACTAGTATTATCTGTGGTATTACTATTAACGGTACTTATCTGCGGTTCTTCCTGTTGATTAATAACAGTCCCGGAACCCGTACCGTTCTGAGTAATATTTGTCTTGCTATCAGCATATACGGTCATACCATTATTAGATGATATCCATATTGACCCTAATAACGAAAATAAGACTAGTCCCATCATAAATAAAAGTCGACGATGCCTAGATTTATTACTCATACTATTGCCTCCTTCTTTGTTTTCTATGCGCAATACTAAAGATTATCACACACCCCTATATTACCATATTTTTATAGGAAATTTCACACTAACTTCACTAACCGTCAATAGTGACATCACTAGTATTAGCATAGTTATCAAACATATGTTCCTAATAACATAACAAAGGCGCTGTATCGACAGTGAAAAAGCCGGCACAGCGCCTTTTGTTATATTCAAATTCTGGTCTCCTCTATAGGATTTCTCATTTTCATATTCATACCTAATCTAACAGTACGAACTACCAAGAGAACATATTATCTATACTTTATAAAACGAGGTTGGGAAAAAAGTCTCAAATCTTAAAAACCGTTAGAAATCACGTTACTAAAAACGTTGATTCCTAGCGGTTTTTAATATAACTATTTTCTAAAATTTATCTGAAAATATAGTTTTTTCCCAGCCTCTTACTTATAAGAGAATTGCTATACAAATTTGTTCAATTTTCTTTCATGAAAAATTAGTAAAAATATACCCCAAGAGCTTATATATCTCCCAATCTTAAATTATTAATATCTTGAGATTTGTGTACTTTAACATACTTTCTTAAGTCATGAATAGGGATAAACAGTTCATTTGCATCTATAGGATCATCTAAAGTCAATCCCATTCCTGTTTTTGGAATATTAGATTGAAAGGCTTATATGGCCGGGACCTGCTTCTCTTTGCACGTTTAGACTCGGTAGCCAGCTTACTCCAAAATATTCCGTATTAAACAAAACATAAGCTTCAAGAAGAAAAAAGACCAAGTCACAACCGCAAAAACTATTAAAGTCGACTTGACTTTTATCAAAACAGTCGTACAATGTTTTTAATTAGATTAAAGGTATAAATTACTTTTATTTAAAAGTGATTTATACCTTTATTTAAAATAATTAAGCAAATGAGGTGCGGATTTTGGGAGTCCAAAATATTAAGCGGTCAAGTATCTGGAAGATTCGGTTGTCAACAGCAACGATGACGTTGATTCCTGCAGCAGTCGGAATTAATTATGTTGCCAAGGCGTTTGCCGAAGGATTAAAATTACCGGTTTGGTTAGGAACGTTGGGAACTTTTCTGGCAAGTATGTTAGCTGGCCCAGTGGCTGGTGCAATTAGTGGCTTTATTAATAACGTCATTTATGGATTGACGCTATCACCGGTTTCAACGGTCTACGCAATTACTAGTATTGGAATTGGGATTGCCGTTGGGGTCCTCCACGCCAAGGGATGGTTTTCATCCGCAAAGAAAGTATTCGTATCCGCTATTATTATTGCAATTGTATCTGCTGTCATTTCAACACCACTCAATGTCATTTTTTGGGGTGGCCAAACTGGGATTCCTTGGGGTGATTCAATTTTCGCTGCGATGATCGCTAACCACATTCCGGTTTGGATTTCATCATTTACTGATGAATTTATTTTGGACATTTTGGATAAAGTTGTTGTTGCTTACTTGGCATTCTTTATCTATCGGCAACTGCCACAGCGAATGATTCGCTTTTTCAGGGATGATAAATAATGAATGAACCAAATTCAATTTTACAAGGTTCGGTAGCTCACCGTGGCTGGACGTCGGTAGTTGATCCGGTAACGAAATTATTGATGGCCCTTGATCTGGCCTTACTAAGCTTTTGTTTCACCAATTTGTTAGTTGAAATTGCGCTTGTATTCGTTGCGCTAGTGATTCTACTGATTTCGAAAGCCGGCAAGTCGGTGGTTCACGCAATTGAATTCAGCTCATTCTTAATTTTTACAATGCTGATTATTCAGGGCCTCTTTTACAGTCACAATCAGACTCTGTTGGTTTCAGTGGTCGGGATTCGATTCTATCAAGAAGGGCTGTTGTATGCAGCAACGATGGGGTGTCGAATTTTTGTCATTATTTTAGCAACCAGCTTTTTTATGACAACGACTACAGTGTCAGAAAATTCTAAATATTTGGAGCAGGTCGGTCTCTCCTATAAAGCGGTCTATGTATTGATGTCGGTTTGCTATATTTTACCGGAAATGATGGCCAACATGAAAAAAATTCAAATGGCGCAACGGGCACGTGGCATTAATCAACAGAAAACCACTCTTGAAAAGATTAAATCAATTTTACCAGTGCTGGTTCCGTTAGTGATCAAAACGCTTGATCAATCAATGGAACGGTCGATCGCCCTGCGATTACGTGGATTTAACAGTCCCCATCGGGTAGCACTAAAATCGGCAAATCTTTATCGGCACGAAATGGTTAATCATCGTGGCTTGAGTTTATTAGCAATTATATTGATTGGGTGGAAATTATGGATAATCGGCAGCAAATTCATTTAGAAAATTTAAGTCTACGTTACCGAGGAATTGAAACATCTGCGCTAAAACATATTTCGGTTGACGCCGAATTTGGGCACGTTATTGGCATCATTGGTAATCATCATGCAGGTAAAACATCGTTATGTCGGGCATTAGCCGGAATTGTACCAACAATTATTTCAGGTGATGTAACGGGAACCATTCAAGTTGGACCATTATCGCCAAATTTGGATTGGCAGAAGTATAATCAGCAAACCGGTGTTGTGCTGCAGAATCCGGCTGGTCAATTGAGTGGGCTTGCCGATACGGTTGCCGATGAAATTGCGTTTGACCTCATTAATCAAGGAGTTCCAGCCGATCAAATTAAACGGAGAGTCTTCAATGTTGCCGATCAGTTGGGGTTAGGCGACCAATTAAATCAATCACCGGGAACGCTGTCTGGCGGACAAAAACAACGGCTGGCAATTGCCACAGCAATCGTAACTGATCCGTCAATTTTGGTTTTAGATGATCCCACTAGTGAAATGGATCCACTTGGACGTCAGCATTTCTTCAGTTGGTTAGTCAGTGTTGAAAAAAAGACGATCTTCATTGTGTCAAATGAAGTCGACGATCTCTGTGAAATTGCTGACCAAATTTGGGTTCTGAAAGCTGGCGAGTTAGTTGCGGCAGGAAAACCGCTGACTGTTTTTAATCATCTGAAGCCGGACTGGCAGCTTGCTGAACCGACTGTGTTTCGATTGGCAAAATTAATGAAGTGGTCAATCCCTGGTGCAGCAGACGAATTTCCGGTTACCAATCAACAATTAGAGGAGGCTTATTATGCCGCAAATTGAAATTAGTGGGTTGCGTTACACCTATCCAGAACACTCATTTCAGGTGGAAATTGATCGGCAATCTTTTGACAGTCCACTAACCGCAATTGTTGGTCAGAACGGCGCTGGTAAATCAACTTTGTTAAAGTTACTGATCGGATTGATAACACCGCAAGAAGGGACCATTATGATTAATGGCGTTTCAATAGATGAGTTAAAACCACAGGCAAAGTTGAAACAAATTGGCGTGACATTTCAAGATCCAGATGATCAATTATTTAACGCAACGGTTCAAAAAGAAGTGGCTTGGGGGCTTTCTCAAATTGAATCGGATCAATTGATGATTAAAAAAGCGGTTGATCAAGCTTTGATTGCGGTTGGATTAGCTGATAAAGCAGCCGAAAATCCATATGACCTTTCGTTATCTGAACGAAAGTTATTAACGTTTGCAACGGTTTTGGCCATTAATCCTGCAATTTATTTGTTTGACGAGCCGATGATGTCGTTAGACTGGCCCAGTCGAAAGCGAATGACTAACATTTTTCATCAACTTGTAAAAAGTGGTCATCAGGTGATCACGATTACTCATGATATGGATTGGGTAGCGGCTGAATTTTCGACAGTTCACGTGATGGCGCATGGTCAGATTGCCTTTTCCGGGACACCTTCAGCCTTATTTGGTAATTCAGGACTGGTTAAGCGGGTGGGATTGCTGCCACCAAGAATTATGACGATAACGAGTGCATTAGGTGATCACTCGGTTTATTTAACCCCAGAGGATTACTGCAGGAAGCATAAACAAGTTGTCAACAATTTAAATTGATAAAGATGATAATAGCAACATCTAATTAAAAGTAACAAACATTAAAGAGTGGGACGAAAGGCGGTTACGTGGCAGGAAGTTGCCTTTTGGCGCACATTTCCGCTCGGTAATAATGATGATAATAGTAGCATTTAATTAAAAGTAATAAACATTAAGGATTGGTCATTGTGGTGATCAATCCTTTTGCATATAATGAAAATATTAACCTTGAATTTACACTTTAAGTGCAACACTAATTAAATAAAGAATGGCCCATAGCCAAATTTCTGTAAAATGATGTTTGCGAAAACAATCATGAAAGGAATTCAGCCATGGACCACTACAAGCATATTACCATAGATGAACGGGAAACCATCTTTTTAATGAGGAATCATGGAAACTCACTTCTTGAGATTGCCAGCCATACCAAGAAAAGTTACTCAACCATTTCTCGAGAATTAAGTCGTAATTCTACTGGTAAATCCTATTCACCTTCGAAGGCTCAGGAGAAGTACAAACAGCGCAAAGAGAAGCAGGTTCCGACCATATAAGCCTTTCAATCTAATATTCCAAAAACAGAAATGGGATTGACTTTAGATGATCCTATAGATGCAAATGAACTGTTTATCCCTATTCATGACTTAAGAAAGTATGTTAAAGTACACAAATCTCAAGATATTAATAATTTAAGATTGGGAGATATATAAGCTCTTGGGGTATATTTTTACTAATTTTTCATGAAAGAAAATTGAACAAATTTGTATAGCAATTCTCTTATAAGTAAGGCCAATAGGGTATAGTCTTGAAGGCTAAACGAAATTAATACTATAGCCTAATCTCAAGAGTAATTGCTATTAGAAAATACGCTTCAGGTAATATTACCGGTACACGAATACCATAAATCGTCACTGTTGTTGGTCCAAAGTTTGCATGAAGGACCAGTCTCACAAAATTCAATGGTCAATTGTGCCAAGATAGGTGGTCGTTCATCCGCCATTCGAACGGTTTCCCGATTGTAGGGACTGGCTGACAATGCTCAAGGGCGAAGTTCTTCTTGTCCGGGTGGTCTTCCCGGGCTAGAAGAAGACTCGTATTTGAAATTGCGCAGTGGGGTTTCTGCGTGAGTTCAAATCGATGTCCGCCCTGTTCCAGCGTTGTCAGCCGGCCCCGGAAGTCGGACTAGGGCGCGCATCGGCTGACGAACAGGAATCCACCAACGACATGTTTCAACTCTATGTGAAACCACAAAAGTTACAATTAGTTGCGGTTTTAGGTGCGTATTACTATGACTTTGGCCGGAGTATGCTATGATTAAATACATAGATAATCAGGAAGTTATCATGATTAAAGCTGGGCACTGGGAGGTACTTATGCAGACATTAATACAGACATTTATGGATCGGCGGAGTGATTTGCTCACTGCGTTGTGGCAACACTTGGGGATTTCTTTGGCCGCGCTAGTCATTGCAATGGTGATTGCGATTCCACTGGCGATTTGGGTCGTTCGCCGACCACGGTGGGCCGAGGGGTTATTGCAATTGACCAGTGTTTTGCAGACCATTCCGTCGCTGGCACTATTGGGATTGCTGATTCCGCTAGTCGGTATTGGCACGGTGCCCGCGGTGATTGCGCTAGTGATTTACGCGTTGTTGCCAATCTTTCAAAATACTTATTTAGGGATCTCGGAAATCGACGCGTCAATTGAAGAAGCGGCCGATGCGTTTGGAATGTCGCGGATGCGCAAGTTGTTCAAAGTTGAACTGCCGATTGCCTTGCCACAAATCATTGCCGGGATTCGGACCGCCCTAGTGCTCATTATCGGGACGGCGACGTTAGCGGCTTTGATTGGTGCTGGGGGTCTAGGGACGTTTATCATGCTTGGGATTGACCGTAATGATACGTCGTTGCTGTTGATTGGGGCCATTTCGTCAGCGCTATTGGCGATTCTGTTGAGTGCACTCGTGCGCTGGTTCCAGACGGCCAAACCCCGCCACGCGTTGATCGTGTTCGTGGGTATTTTGGCGTTACTCAGTGGTGGTGGCGCGTACAGCGTTTATGCCAATCGAGTTGAAACAATTACAATTGCAGGTAAACTCGGGTCCGAGCCTGACATCTTGATCAATATGTACAAACAATTGATTGAAGCTGAAGATGACCACATCCACGTGATCCTGAAACCGAACTTTGGTAAGACGACCTTCTTATTCAGCGCTCTGAAGAATAATCAGATCGACATTTACCCAGAATTCACTGGTTCCGTATTGGAAACTTTGGTGAAGGGCAATAATCCGGCCAGTCAAACGGCTAATCAGACTTATCAGTTAGCCAAAAAGCGGCTAGCTAAGCAGGAACAGATGACTTACTTGAAGCCGATGCAGTACAACAATACGTACGCCCTGGCCGTCACTAAGAAGTTCCAACAAGAACACCATTTGAAGACCATCAGCGATTTAACACAAGTCGAATCGATCCTCAAACCAGGGATGACGCTCGAATTTATCGACCGCGATGATGGCTTGAAGGGAATCAAGAAGACGTATGGCTTGGATGTTACGGCCAAATCGATGGAACCGGCATTGCGCTATGAAGCGATTAGCAAGGGGAAAATCAATCTGGTGGACGCCTACGCAACGGATAGCGAATTACGACAATATAACTTGGCGCTGCTGAAGGATGATAAGCACTTCTTCCCGACGTATCAAGGGGCGCCACTCATGAAGACCAGCCTTGCTAACAAACACCCGAAAGTCGTCCAAGCATTGAATAAGTTAGCTGACAAGATTTCCGAAACCGATATGCAAGAGATGAACTATGAAGTCAATGTCAAAAAGAAATCGGCTTCCACAGTCGCACATAACTATCTCGTCAAACACGGCTTGTTAAAGGAGGAACGCTAATGACAACGGCAATTGAATTTCAGCACGTCCAAAAAGACTTTAATGGGCAAACCGTGATTCCCGATTTGAATCTAATGGTCGATCAGGGTGAACTGTTCGTCCTAGTGGGCACCTCTGGCAGTGGCAAGACGACGTCGCTTAAAATGATTAATCGTTTGGAACCCTTAACGGCCGGAAAAATCCTGGTCAACGGGGCCGACACCACCACGGTACCAGTACGGGATTTACGGTGGCAGATGGGGTACGTCTTGCAACAAATCGCTCTATTTCCAACCATGACGGTAGCACAAAATATCGCGGTGATTTCCGAGATGAAGGGGACGGCGAAGAAGACTATCAATCAAACGATTGACGAGTTATTGACGGAAGTCGGCCTGGACCCCCAAGAATACCGCGACCGGATGCCATCAGAATTATCTGGTGGTGAACAACAACGAATCGGTATTTTGCGGGCAATCGCAGCGCAACCCGATATTGTGTTGATGGATGAACCGTTCAGTGCGCTGGACCCAATTTCGCGGCAACAATTACAAGATCTAGTCCTAGGGTTACACGCCCGCTATCATAATACGATCGTCTTTGTGACCCATGATATGAACGAGGCGCTCAAACTAGGCGACCGCATTGGGGTCATGCAACATGGACAGCTCGTCCAAGTCGACACACCAACGGCACTGGCCCAACATCCGGTCAATGACTTCGTGCGGGACTTCTTCGGTGCGAGTCGTGCGAAAAACGTGTATGACGTTTACGTGGGCCGCGTCGGGCTCGTCCAAGGCTATCTCAAAACTGCGCCGGACGTGGCGGATGGCCGTATTCAGTCACTAGATATTCAGGCGACGTTGCGGACGGCCTTTACCGCCTTGACCGACCATGATTACTTGGCGGTCACGGAAGATGATCACGTGGTGGGTTACCTGGACCGACAACGGGTCGTCGCTTATTTGAGTCAGCATGAAGAAGTATCTTAGTCGTCAACTAGCCCGGATTACTTTAGACTAGGTGCTAGTTAGTGAACAATAATTTGATCATGAGAATTTAGGAGTCAATTGAGGAGGTCTCAGTAATGACGGAACAATATGATGTCGTTGTAATTGGTGGTGGCCCGGCTGGTAACGCGATAGCAAGTGGCTTACAGGCGCAAGGTAAGTCGGTGCTGATCGTTGAAGCTGACTTATGGGGTGGTACTTGTCCGAACCGCGGGTGTGACCCGAAAAAAATCTTGTTGAGCGCCGTTGAAGCCCAACAGGCAGCCCAACATCTCCAGCATCAAGGCTTAACAGGAACACCGACGATTGATTGGCCGGCCCTGATGGCGCATAAACGAGGCTATACCGATGGCATTAATGATGGCACGCTTAAGGGGCTGCAGCACCAAGGCATCGCGACCTTACATGGTCAGGCCCATTTTCAAAACGACGGCCAGCTAGCAGTCGGTGACCAAGTCGTAAGTGCGACGGATTACGTGATTGCGACCGGACAACGCCCAGCAATTTTGCCGATTACCGGACAAGAATATTTCAAGACTAGTACGGACTTTTTAGATTTGGATGAGATGCCTAAGCGCGTGACTTTCGTGGGTGGGGGCTATGTTGGCTTCGAGCTGGCAGCGATTGCGAATGCTGCCGGCGCCGATGTCCACGTGATTCATCATAATGACCGGCCACTCAAAGCCTTCGATGCGGACCTCGTCCAAGATTTGATGGCGGCCATGACTGCGGACGGTGTCACTTTTGACTTGAACACGGACCTCCAAGCCATCGAACAGACCGACGCCGGCCTGCAATTGACGGCACCTGACTTTGAGCTGACGACGGACCTCGTGATTAGTTCAGCGGGGCGGATTCCGAATGCGGACCAGTTAGGACTCGAAAACGTCGGTGTCACGTTTAACCGTCACGGGATTCAAGTGAACGATCGACTACAGACGGCTAATCCGCATATTTACGCGATTGGTGACGTGAGCGATACGCCCGTACCTAAGTTAACGCCAGTAGCGGGTTACGAAGCGCGTTACTTAGTTCAACAACTGACCCAGCCGGGAGCGGCAATCACGTATCCCGTCATCCCGACCCAAGTCTTTGCTGCACCTAAGCTAGCACAAGTGGGCCTTAGTGCGACGGATGTGGCTGACCAGCCGGATAAATATCGCGTGAATACGCTGGATATGACCAAATGGTTCTCTTATTACCGTTTTGGCGCACGACAAGCACAGGCCAAGGTCATTATTGATCAGGCTAGCGGGCAAGTCGTCGGTGCGACACTGTTGAGTGATGTCGCGGATGAAATGATCAATTACCTGACGTTACTGATTGAAAAACACGTCACTTTAGCCCAATTACAACAACTCGTATTAGCCTACCCAACACCAGCCAGTGACCTGCAGTATCTGTACTAGCTAGCGAGAACTGGCAACTGGTTGAAACACGGTCATGAATCGTGATTGAAATGGGCTAGTTCTTAAGTTCAAAAGCGGCCAGCTGAAAACCGCTGGAAAAAGTGCGTGTTCGTGTAAACTTGCAGTAATAGATTCGTCCTATTCCGGCTTCCAGGCATTCTGGACAATAGCCGTGACGTGGTGGACACAGATTTAAGCCGAAACCCACGTCTTAAATACTGGTCTTCCACGTTGCCCGCGATATTGCCGGAACGTGCTCGGTCCAGACTGGGACTTCCGGTTAGCTACGCCAGAACGCCAAGCGGAAATGCGCCGCTTAGCGCTCTAGCTAGGCTAATCCTCAGTCCCAACCCGTCTGGACCTCACACTCTGAAAGTCACTTGGCCTTGCCCAGAATACCTTCCAGCCGGGATGGTATTCGAAAGGCGGACATGTGTGGACTCAACTTTTAGAGAGTTGCTCGTTCACGTTTAGTAAACAGTCATTTTGATACCTAGCTGTAAAACTAGCCGTCAATAAGCGCCATTCCGATATACTCGTATTGGCGAAAACTCAATATTACTGAAAGGGGCATGGATTTTCTTTAGTCGTCCAATAAGGTATACCCTATTGGCCTTTTCTATTTCTGTGCTATACTAGGAATTATAGATGTTCATTAGAACTGTCCAAAAGGAGAATTAAAAATGGCTAAAATCGGTTATGCGCGTGTGAGTTCCAAGGAGCAACATTTAGATCGACAGTTAGCGGCTTTAAAAGACGTTGATAAATTATTTGCGGATAAATTAAGTGGGGCTAACACTAATCGGCCAGAACTGCAAAAAATGCTGGCCTATATTCGTGAGGGTGATATTGTCCTGGTCACTGAATTAGATCGCTTAGGCAGAAACAACCAGGATTTAACTAAGATTATGAACACCATTCAAAATAAGGGCGCCACCTTAGATGTGTTAAATTTACCGTCCATGACGGGGATTGCTGACCCAAATTTACGTCAACTGATGACCAACTTGATTATTGAACTCTATAAGTATCAGGCCGAAAGTGAACGTAAGCGAATCATTGAGCGCCAGCAGCAAGGGATTGCCTTAGCTAAGCAGCAGGGTAAATATCATGGGCGCAAACCCCAATACACCCAATACGATCCCCGCTTGCAACATGCTTTTAAACTTTATCAAGCAGGCATGAGTGACGTGGACGTTGCTAGGAATACTGGGATTAAACGGACAACCTTTATCAGATATCGCAAAAAGTTTAATATAAAAAGATGAGTCTTATATGTCAGTGACGTGTACCCCCAAATTAAAAACCGTTTTTTATAAGCAGCAAAACTATTTTGAGAAAATGATGGGAATCATGTTAGAGTGGTATCATTTATTAATCGGAATGCAAACAACTGTACTTCTTACCATAGTTTTTTAGGAATAGCGGTTTTACTAATTGATGACTTAATTCGAAGTAAGGACCTGCCGATAAATCAACATCCTACTATTTCATTTGGTGTTAATTTCTTTCTCTCAAATATAACCTATGCGTCAATTATAAAGTCTGGTCTACTGCAACGAGCTTTCTTGGCCCCTAAATCTAAAGAGAGCGTGTATTGAAATCCAAGGATTTCGATACACGCTCTCGCTTTTTACTACGTCTCCTTCTAGCAGAGATTAGAAATGAAAACAAAAATCCACCCGGCGCGACGAAGACGGCGGGTGAAAGTGGAAGGCCGGATTGGGCCTATCCCAGGGAAAGCAAGGCCTTGTAAAGGTCGTTGACCTTCGTGGGCATGTAGTCGTTCATCATTATCTGGTGGGAGTCCCCTGGGAGTAGGTAGAGCCAGTGGCGAAAATCATGGAAGCCCTCCTTTCATTCTTGCGTATCTTCGGAAAGTCGGAAGGTATCGACGAACTGCTTGTATTCCGAGCTGGAAGTTCCAAAGGATTCGAGGCCATAGATGCCAGTGGACGAGTAAACGACCTCTCGACGCATGATCACCGAGGAGTCCTCGCTATCGTGACCGGTGTAGGAAATGGCCATATGCCCGTCCACGGTGGTGAAGGAATACTTGTCAATCTGCAGAAGACGAGCGACATTGGTCAAGACCTTACGTTTCTGCGCGTCATTGAACCCCTTGGAGTCCTCGACTTGCTTCCGAGTGAATTTGGTGACGGACACAGCGTAGTTGATGTGATCCTTGTCATTGACCGTCGAATAGCGGGCATAAGCGCCGGTGGGATCCTTATAGGTGTCCTTCTCCGGAACGCCCGGGAAATAGACGGAATAGCCCAGATCCTTGGACGTGAACTTCTTCCAGCCCTGGGGGGCAGTGACGGAGGAAGTGGCTTTGTTCGCCGATGGGGCAGTCGACTGGGAGGAACCGCAGGCGGCCAGACCTGTCGTGAAAGCCATCGTTGCTATGACAGCGGAAATCCGCCTGAAAGACCTTTTCATATCAAACCTCTTTTTCTTTCTTGTCGTTTCTTGCTTTTTCATTGTAACACCTTCTAAAGTATGTGGATAAAAATAATCTGGAATAGTTTTATCTTCAATTAAACACTGAATAATATATTTCCAAGGACTCCGCTTTTGATCATCAAGCTCTTGAGGTAGTGAACTTTTAAATATTGAACGCCACTTGGGGTCTTGCGCCGCTTTTTGAACTGTTTTTTAAAAGTTTTGGTATATTTAATTACTCTCGCCATTTATTTTGAAGACTCCAATGCGTTATCGGAGCTAAACAATTGATCTAATTCTTTAAGGTTACGGGCTTCGGGTAGTTTTTCTTTTCCAGATAGATCATCAATAACTTCTTGAATCGAATTTTTTAACTGCCGATTAGGGATTGAATAATATTTAGGTAAACCATCATGAGCAACTGTTGTTAATGTCATGCGCATAAAATCAGAAATTGTTAGACCATGATTAGCCAATACGTCTTTGGCTTTACTTTTAATAGTTCCGTCAATTCGAGCTTCAATTCTTGCCATTCTCATCACCTCAGCAATATTGTACGTTATCTGGCGTACAAATTCAACCATATTTAACTAGGTTAAACTCTTTACAGAACGAGCAAAGATTCTTACATTAAAGACAACCATACAGTCAGAAAGCCGGGAGCAAGCTGCTTTTTTAGTATTTCTTATGATATACTTAAATTAAAAGTCGAGGTGGCCTTTATGTTTTTATTAAAACTACATGATTTAATCAAGCATAATTATGAAAATGGCTTGTATTCCAAAGATTACAGCTATAGGTCTAATAATTCTAATAGCCTATCAGACTTTGATAAAGGAAAGTTTCAAGCTCAGACTGATTATCAAAGTGGAAAAGCGTTCAAACACTATCCTAAATTACTATTTGAATTTTTAAATTTTGTTTTTTTACGAAAGATGCAGGAAATCGTAAATTTCATAAATGGATATAACTATGAAATGAGAAGACTGCAAAAAATGGATAAAAATTAGATTAGCTAATTATTGTTGTCGGCCTTTGAACCACTGGTCGCCACAACCTTAGCGGTGGCTTTCTTGGGGACCAAGTTGACGGCGGCGAGCGTCTTGGGTTCATTATTGATCATCCTGTGCACCCTAATTCAGTCGCTGCCACTCAAACGAATCTTGGATCTTTTGCACCTTGCCAAGCACTAACCATAACCTTTGATAATGAAAGTTGCCCTTACATTAGTCCATTTAAGTAGTGATCGATAAGGAGAGATGCTCAATGTACAACCAAATTACCATTACGCCAACCGAACTGGTCGTTTCCCCGGCCGGCCTCGACCGCCTCTGGGCGCTGAAGGGAGCCATTCGGGTGCCTTGGAGGCACGTGACCGGTATCTTTCGTGATCAGGGGGCCTTTGAGGAGCACAAAGGTTTGCGCTTGCCCGGAACCGCAATTCCTGGTTTATACTACGCCGGTAGCTTTTTTTATGACGGTCAACGCCGCTTCTATAACGTGCGCCGTAATACCCCGATCGTTGTTATAACGCTGATAAACGAAGGCTACGACCGGCTTATTTTGAGTGTTGAAAACCCCGCCACCGTTATCGAACGGGTGACAGGTCACTTGTTAAACAAGGCGTAAAATAAAATCAAAATTTTCGTTACTCAACCGACTTTTTACCCGGCAACGGCGCGAAAAGCCGGTTTTTGTGTGCTTATAAATAAACGCATTTTTCTTATTGGCAGATTGCAAGAAATAACTTGAACGAATTTAGTGACGTAGATTAAGCAAAAAGATCTCAATGGGTGAATGCCAGTTGAGACATTTAAGTGGCCGAGAATTTAAATACCAATTAATTTGAATCAGCTTGTGATTGCTTAACTCTTCAATGGCTTGGCCTTGGGAATAAAGCGTCGTAAAACTCGGTTACGGTTCTCATTACTGCCGCGTTCATGTGGTGAATAGGCATGGGCAAAATAAACCTGTGTACCAGTTCGCCGTTCAATTGTCTGATAGTTAGCGAACTCTTTACCATGGTCTACGGTAAGCGTCTTGAGCTTGCCTTGAAGTTGACTAGCTAGTTCAAGTACGGCTTGAGTCATGGACCGACTATCGCGGCCATGGAGCCGTTTAACAATGGTCAGGCGACTCTTACGCTCCACAAAAGTAGCCACAGCTTGACCTTTACGTTTGCCAGAGAGAACAGTATCAGCCTCAAAATGGCCAAACTCCTGACGGGTATCAACACTAGCGGGCCGTTCTTCTATGGAGCGCCCGTGGCTAAAGGTACCACGCTTTTCTTTGGCTCGATGTCTACGGATACCGTGATCTGGCAAGTCCTTGAGCTGGAGATCAAGCAATCCTTGGTCAATCCAATTGTAGATTGACTTATAGGCAATTCCGACCACATGAGCAACCTGTTCAGCTGACCATTTCTGGACCTTAATTTTCTCTTCAATCAGTTGTTTGAGATTAGTAGTTAGAGAAGATTTGCGTCCTCGTTGGGTGATCTTCTTTTCGAAGTCAGCTTGGGCTAATCGAGCTTGATAAGCAACATCTAAACGATGGAGTTCATTGAAGATAGTGGTCTTACTAAAGCCTAAGTAGTTAGCAATATACTGCAAGGAACGCTTCTCATTATGAAGTGTTTCGATGACAACGCGGTCTGAAAATGATAAGATAGTAGTACCCATAAAGGTCCTTCTTTCAATGGAATGTTGTGGTAACACCATTAAAGACCTTGATGGGTTTTTCTGTCCACTTAAATGTTCAACTTAAATTTTACAATCTACCTTTCTTAAAGTGACAACTTTTAAGGCTATTGTACGCATATCCCCGAGGTACCTTTTTAAATTCAAATTTTTAATGACTTACGATCTGTCAACAAAGCAACCGGCGACAGAATCAAAACAATCACCGCGCCTACTAAGTAGGTATGACTGAAGGCCTGGCTAATTTGTTGATTCTTAGTATGCTTAATTTTTCTCAAAGCTGTCGTTAAAGCTTCTTTTTGTGCCAATTGTTTGAGACCTACTAACAATTTTTTCTGACCCTGGCTTATTTTCTGATTACCCAAATTAATTTTTTGAGAAGCTACTGACAGTTTAGATATAGTGGTATTTTGATTTTCTAACTTGGTTAAGGTAAGTGCTAGTTGCTGGTTACCCGCTTTTAAGTTGTCAGTAGCTAGTGCTAACTTCTTCTGGGCTTGGTAGACCTGGTAAAGATCGGTTCCCTTTTGGGGCTGTGGTAAATCAACTTGAGATTTGGCCGCTGATTTAAGGGCACGTCTTAGGTTCGTCTGTTTGTTTTTAGTTGTTAATTTGGCTGATCCAGTAGTGGAAAATAGGCTATTCAATTGTTGATGAGCCACTTTGTTTACTTTGGGTGATAATTGCTGTCGATCAACAATTTGAATGGCATCTTGATGAATATGCTGCTTAGCTGTATTGACATTATTATCAAGGACTGTTACTAGAATTGCAATTCCTAAACAGGTGCCAATTTGACGCGCTGCGTTAACAATTCCCGAACCAATCCCACTTTTATTTTTTGGCAAATGCTTAACCGAGGCCACTAACGAAACCGAAGAGAACCCAAAACCAACACCATGAATCACCAGAAAAGTAATGATAACAGCTTTGGGCGTTGTGGTGGTGATAAACGACAAGAGGAGTAAACTAGCTGCCATGACTAAGAGACCAATCAAAGTAACCGGAACTGCGCCAACTTGATCAAATAACTTAGTTCCCAAAGGCATCGCTACCATGATTGTTAAGGAAACTGGAACAATAATTAGGGCCGCATGTAACGCTGTATCGTTCAGAACGTCTTGTAAAAAATAATTTAAAATCAGGGTGGGACTAACTAACGTAAAGCCAGTTAAAAAGTAAACTAAACTAGAAGCAGTTAAGGTTTTTTCACGGAACAAATCTAATTCAAGTAGTGGGTGTTTGACTTTGCTTTCGATAAAGATGAACAATCCAATAGCTAATACGCCGCCAATGAGGGTTCCTAAGATGATGCCCGATTGCCAACCATATTGGCGGCCTTCTAGTAGGCCAAAGGTTAAACCACCCAAGCCTAGTGTTAAAAAAATCGTTCCTGGTAAGTCAATTCTCCCCGCCAAAGATTCGTCATATGATTCCCTCACCCCCATAGCTATAATTAGAAAGGCTACAATGGTTAAGGGGACATTAATGCCGAATACCCAGCGCCAAGAAGCATATTTAATAATCACGCCACCAATCGGTGGCCCCCCGGCAGCGGCTAAAGCCGTTACCGCGCCCACAACGCTAGCAATTTTGGACATATGCGCTTTGCCAAATATTTCAATTCCCATTGGTAAGACAATCGGGGTGATAATGGCACCGCCTAATCCTTGAAAAAATCGAAAAGCAATCAATTCTGGTAACGACGTTGCCAGCATACAAGCCGCTGAAAAGCCGCCAAATAAGGCTAATCCTAATAACATAATTTTTTTACGACCATAACGATCAGCAATCTTTGAACCCGTGATCATAAACACGGCTAAGGCTAACGTATAGATGGTGGTAACCCAACTTGTATCAGTTAGACTGGCATTGAAATGAGTCATAATTTGGGGTAAAGCAATGTTGACGATGGTACTGTCTAAGGTACCCATAAACATCGCAATGGTTAACCCGATGAAACTGATAATTTTAGTAGCTTTTGACATCTATCAAGCGCTCCTTTCGGTAACAGATGAATACAAAGGAAACATTTGTTACCTTTATTTGCAGTCTTTAGTATAATTAGCCCTAAGCATTAAGACAATCCTTATTGGCTAAGTGCTACAGATTGCTATAATTTGTTACCGATAGTAGAGGAGATGTTAATAAAATGAACGGCAAGCAGCGTATGGTTGAGCAGTCTAAGCAATGGTTATGTGACGCCCTTATAAATTTAATGACGAAAGAGAACTTTCAGGATATTTCTATTACTGAAATTGCCCAAACCGCTGAATTATCGCGAAAAACATTCTATCATTCTTTTAAAAATAAAGAAGCGGTCATTAATTACCTGTGTGATCAGTTGTTCGATCAGTACTTTGAACAATTACTCCAGCAGAAACCGCAGGTAGGGGAACTGATGTTAAAAACTACTTTTGATATTTTTTTAAATTTTTGGTGGCGAAAACGGGATTTAATTCAATTATTGATCCGCCAAGGCTTATTTGATCACATGAATGAAATTTGGCAGCAAAAAGCAATCCCTCGTTATCAACAGTTTGCAGCTCCTTGGCATGTTCATGGCACTCCTACCCAAGTGAATTATGTGATGGCTTTTCAACTAGGTGGTTTAACTAATATTCTACGTGTCTGGTTAGGACAAGATCAGCCTGAGCCACCAGAGCAAATTAAGGATCTAATGTTGTTGGCTGCTCAGCAATTAGCTGATAGTTTAAATACAAATTAGATTAGTTAGACAGAAACAATCAGGACTCTATAAGTATCAGGCCGAAAGTGAACGTAAGCGAATCATTGAGCGCCAGCAGCAAGGGATTGCCTTAGCTAAGCAGCAGGGTAAATATCATGGGCGCAAACCCCAATACACCCAATACGATCCCCGCTTGCAACATGCTTTTAAACTTTATCAAGCAGGCATGAGTGACGTGGACGTTGCTAGGAATACTGGGATTAAACGGACAACCTTTATCAGATATCGCAAAAAGTTTAATATAAAAAGATGAGTCTTATATGTCAGTGACGTGTACCCCCAAATTAAAAACCGTTTTTTATAAGCAGCAAAACTATTTTGAGAAAATGATGGGAATCATGTTAGAGTGGTATCATTTATTAATCGGAATGCAAACAACTGTACTTCTTACCATAGTTTTTTAGGAATAGCGGTTTTACTAATTGATGACTTAATTCGAAGTAAGGACCTGCCGATAAATCAACATCCTACTATTTCATTTGGTGTTAATTTCTTTCTCTCAAATATAACCTATGCGTCAATTATAAAGTCTGGTCTACTGCAACGAGCTTTCTTGGCCCCTAAATCTAAAGAGAGCGTGTATTGAAATCCAAGGATTTCGATACACGCTCTCGCTTTTTACTACGTCTCCTTCTAGCAGAGATTAGAAATGAAAACAAAAATCCACCCGGCGCGACGAAGACGGCGGGTGAAAGTGGAAGGCCGGATTGGGCCTATCCCAGGGAAAGCAAGGCCTTGTAAAGGTCGTTGACCTTCGTGGGCATGTAGTCGTTCATCATTATCTGGTGGGAGTCCCCTGGGAGTAGGTAGAGCCAGTGGCGAAAATCATGGAAGCCCTCCTTTCATTCTTGCGTATCTTCGGAAAGTCGGAAGGTATCGACGAACTGCTTGTATTCCGAGCTGGAAGTTCCAAAGGATTCGAGGCCATAGATGCCAGTGGACGAGTAAACGACCTCTCGACGCATGATCACCGAGGAGTCCTCGCTATCGTGACCGGTGTAGGAAATGGCCATATGCCCGTCCACGGTGGTGAAGGAATACTTGTCAATCTGCAGAAGACGAGCGACATTGGTCAAGACCTTACGTTTCTGCGCGTCATTGAACCCCTTGGAGTCCTCGACTTGCTTCCGAGTGAATTTGGTGACGGACACAGCGTAGTTGATGTGATCCTTGTCATTGACCGTCGAATAGCGGGCATAAGCGCCGGTGGGATCCTTATAGGTGTCCTTCTCCGGAACGCCCGGGAAATAGACGGAATAGCCCAGATCCTTGGACGTGAACTTCTTCCAGCCCTGGGGGGCAGTGACGGAGGAAGTGGCTTTGTTCGCCGATGGGGCAGTCGACTGGGAGGAACCGCAGGCGGCCAGACCTGTCGTGAAAGCCATCGTTGCTATGACAGCGGAAATCCGCCTGAAAGACCTTTTCATATCAAACCTCTTTTTCTTTCTTGTCGTTTCTTGCTTTTTCATTGTAACACCTTCTAAAGTATGTGGATAAAAATAATCTGGAATAGTTTTATCTTCAATTAAACACTGAATAATATATTTCCAAGGACTCCGCTTTTGATCATCAAGCTCTTGAGGTAGTGAACTTTTAAATATTGAACGCCACTTGGGGTCTTGCGCCGCTTTTTGAACTGTTTTTTAAAAGTTTTGGTATATTTAATTACTCTCGCCATTTATTTTGAAGACTCCAATGCGTTATCGGAGCTAAACAATTGATCTAATTCTTTAAGGTTACGGGCTTCGGGTAGTTTTTCTTTTCCAGATAGATCATCAATAACTTCTTGAATCGAATTTTTTAACTGCCGATTAGGGATTGAATAATATTTAGGTAAACCATCATGAGCAACTGTTGTTAATGTCATGCGCATAAAATCAGAAATTGTTAGACCATGATTAGCCAATACGTCTTTGGCTTTACTTTTAATAGTTCCGTCAATTCGAGCTTCAATTCTTGCCATTCTCATCACCTCAGCAATATTGTACGTTATCTGGCGTACAAATTCAACCATATTTAACTAGGTTAAACTCTTTACAGAACGAGCAAAGATTCTTACATTAAAGACAACCATACAGTCAGAAAGCCGGGAGCAAGCTGCTTTTTTAGTATTTCTTATGATATACTTAAATTAAAAGTCGAGGTGGCCTTTATGTTTTTATTAAAACTACATGATTTAATCAAGCATAATTATGAAAATGGCTTGTATTCCAAAGATTACAGCTATAGGTCTAATAATTCTAATAGCCTATCAGACTTTGATAAAGGAAAGTTTCAAGCTCAGACTGATTATCAAAGTGGAAAAGCGTTCAAACACTATCCTAAATTACTATTTGAATTTTTAAATTTTGTTTTTTTACGAAAGATGCAGGAAATCGTAAATTTCATAAATGGATATAACTATGAAATAAGAAGACTGCAAAAAATGGATAAAAATTAGATTAGCTAATTATTCAAACCAGTGGTAGGGTTCCTGCAGGGTTAATATTCACTTTTGATATATCAGAAAGGAGCTAAATAATAACTAAACCTTATAAAGAGCCTCTTTATAATATAAGCCAACTGAAACTTGAAAGCGCAGAATGACAGGTTAAACCCGCGTGAAATACGGTATTAAAGGAAAATAGGGAACCCCTTCAGCTAGCTAAAGAGCAATACAAGAGTTGAAAAAATTAAACATTTAAGTTACTAAGACATGATTCTGATATGCCACCAGGGTCATGCCTTTTATTTTGAAAGAAGTTCGGAAGTTATTGAATATTGAACTAGGTCAAAGATAGTAACTTAAGTTCATCAAGATCACGGCATAATGGACGGTCACTGAGTAGTTCCGTTCTATGCAAGTAGAAGAAGCTTTCTACCGGTGCGTTATTAAGACAATTTCAGACTGTATCTAACCATAGAAAAAGCACCTCACAATGGTTAGAACTTTTATCTAACCATTGTGAGGTGTTTTTTCTAGAATCTTTACAATAGGTTCAGCCACCACATTTCTGTCTATATCAGTAATTTTATTTCTTAACTGGTGGGTAAACCCGTGGATGTTTCGCCGCTGCATCAGCTGTGAACCACCATTCTTTATCTGGGATTTTCCAATCATATTGAAACTCACGAGCATATTTAACTATATAAGATGCTTTGTATAATTTATTATACGTATATACCAATACTAGATATATAGCCATCAACATCAAAAGTTGAAACATTATGTCTAAGAAGACCAATTTTAAAGATATATGTCCATACATTACAAATCTAAAGATTGCCGAAACTAAATCAATAACTACCAATAAAATTACCGTTATCTTTAGACTAAATCTATCAATGGCGCGCTTTTTTTGTTGCCCATTGAATATTTTTTCTCTTACTTCATTACGATACGATCTGATCTTAAACAATATATATATCAGCAATAAAACCGCTTGGAGTATAAATGTAGGTAATCCATAAAGATAAACCGTTGTTCCAAAGGTTAAAGGGAATACAATAACTGATACACTAATTATTAATCCAAATAGCAATACATTACTTCTCATGTTAAACGAAGCGATATTTCTCCTTGGTGCAATAACAGAAATCCAATATCCTATTACTGTCACTGAAATAAGAATAGTTATTACTGGTGTAATTACTTGACTTATTAACAGAATACTTATTCCAAAAAGTTCTTTAAGTGAATTTGATGTCCCAATTCCGAGGATCATAGTTAACGGTCCCATAAAAACAGTCATCAAAAATGCACTTATAAATCTACTTCCAAAAGTACTTCCGTTATAAGTGGGCGCAGAAAATAATTCTCCTCTATTAACTAGCTTCTTAGCTTGATCATAAGGTAACCTAAACATATTAAGCACCTGCTAACTTTCCAAGAAAATTAAGATGATTCTTAGCACTATTTTCAAATGAATCGTAGGCTGTACCTTTGTTATACAAGTCGTTCTTACTATTTGTACCTAGCACTTTATCAGCTAAGACCCAGCCCCAATTAGCTGTGCCTACTAAAAATCCTACAGCAGCACCATATGGGCCACCAGTTGCGGCTCCCTCATCTGGTTGGAAACCACCATGGTAAGGTGCCCCAAGGTAGTCTGCGTAGACCGTTTCTCCTTTATCATCTTCAAAAACGGGACCCCGGGCGATGACCATCAACTTCATATCGCCACCCTTTAAATAAACTAACGAACCCATTGGTAATAAATCTGCTTTTCCCATCCTACTTACTTCCTTTCTCTTTGCGCCACTTTTTAAACATTGCCTTGATTAATCCATAAACTGCGATGAAGGGTATTACGCCGATACAATTGACGATCCAAAAGAGTGTGCTATTTCCAGCTCCCGTTTGTAGGCGGTTCTTGATAATTGGTAACCAAATAAGGGGTATATAAATCAACTCGAAAACTATAAAGCCGACAATTCCCCATAAATAGGTTTTATACGAGAAATTAGATTCGTCATCATCCATGCTTATTTCCCTCCTTTGGCGTTGGTTCCTTTGTTCCTTCCTCTACTGGTGGATAAACCCGCGGATGTTTCGCCGCTGCTTCAGCTGTAAACCACCATTCTTCGTCGGAAATTTTCCAATCATATTGAAATTGACGAGCATACTTAACTACATAAATTTCCTTATAAATCTTACCAAACATATAAAAATTGAATAAAATCATAAAAGGCATAAAGATACTATAGATCATACTGATTAAAGATAATCCAAGTGGTACCTTATTTGTAAATAGATTAATTATGATCAGTACAGCATCCATGGCTATTAAGATAATCATTATATGACCTAGGTTAAACCAGCTTATAAACCTTCTATAAGTCGTTTTTTTGGTTTCACGCTTATTTCCTAACGTACTAATCTTAAAAACTAAATATAGCAATATTACGATTGTTTGTATCAAAAACACAGTATAACCATAACTATATATCAATGAACCAACACCTAATGGTACAACAAGAAATATCATTCCAAATATGAGCGGAGACCAGATGATATCACTTCTAAGACCAAATTCAGCAATATTCTTTCTTGGAATAAACACGGATATTAGAAAACCTAATTCTGATAAAGACCCTATAATAATAAATATAGGTACAAAAATCTTTGATAATAACGGAATGTTAATCCCAAATAAATTATCTAATGATATAGTAGTACCAATTCCAACTATCATAACTAAAGGGATCATGAAGAAAGTAGCTACTAATAGGCTGGTAATCCTTGCTCCTAGCCCAGATTCAACATATGATCGCATATCATATAGTACCGACTTTTTTATAAATTGTCTTACTTGGTTATACGTAAGTTTAAACATATCATGCACCTGCCCACTTTCTAAATAATCCAAAGACGAAACCCATGGCTAAGATAAATACACCAAATTTTGTAAAAAAATTAGAATAGGAAAACTTCAGGATCTCGTTTATATCCTTTCTGCTGATATATCCTGATATTTGTTTATAAGTTTGGTTAAACATACTATGCACCCACTCACTTTCCAAAGGTATTTTGGGCCATTTTACCGGCTGCGCCATAACCCTTACCTTCACTATTAGTTTTCAAAATTTTATCGACCTTGGTTCCAACTCCAACTTACTCATTTTTTCGTAACCTATCCAGTTCTTTTGTCAACATCTGAACAATCGCAGTATACTGTGCAATACCATATTTCACAGTTATTTTCTGCGTCTTACTCATCCCATTTTTTATAATTTGTAGTTAATTGATCTATCTTTTCGTTTTTACGTTTTATTTCTTGCTTAACAGCTTTAATGATTTCTTGATTGGATAATAAGGTTCCAAAGAAGAGACGCATTAAAAAGTCAGATTTATATATATCATCTTGAATAGAAGAGGCTAAATATTGCGGTGTGGAGAACACAAATATCAGTGCAGACACCAGCAATCCAGACTTCATCAATCCGCCGTTCCCGCAGGTAGTTATCCAAATTAGCGTTTTGGAAGGAGGAGTAACGGTTCTTATTGAGTTTGTAGACATGGGAGTCGTCATGATGTTGATCAAACCAGCTGCCGACTTGGCCGTATAGTTTCTGACCGGTCGTCCCAATAATATTATGGGCCGGATATAGTTTGGTTTCTGGATTGAATGGGTCATTAAGCCGGTTACCATCAGTAGGAAAGATCACATAATCATGCTAGCTTAAGAATTGATCGGCTAACCGCATAATTTCTGGGGCCAGCGTCTGCGCTGGCTTGCCAACCGTTAGTGATCCCTTATCAGCCACAAAGTCATTTGTATAGTCAATAATTAAGAGCGCTTTAGCCATCTTAATGTTCCTCCGTAAATTGAGCTTTAGTAATTAGCTGTTCTTGCAATTCAGCCAATGTAGCTGTTAAGTAAACTGGGTACCGATCAGGGTTAACTAACCGTTTTGTGGCTTCTGGTAATTCTGCTACTTGATCCATTGAGAATTGCTGAATCTTAAAGAGATCATTTTCGATTGGGGAAGCATTGGAACCCAGATATTCTTGCATCAAGGGCTTAGCATTAAAGTTAGTCAGAACTTGGCTGGCGTGCGTAGCTGCCGAATTAGCATTAACCACTTTCAATGGAGCCGTGATGTGCTCATCAGCCAGGGCAATCACATCGGCGATCGCTTGATGAAGGTTATCTTGCCGGTAAATCCGGTAAACTTGCTTATTACCAGGCAGAGTGATCTTTTCTCTGCTATCACTAACCTTAATTTTTGGGATCCATTGATCATTAATCTTTTCTTCGGCGAGCTTATAAACGCCACTTAATACCGGACTGGAGGAACTGGTAATTAAACGTTCCCCAATCCCAAAGTTATCAATTGGAGCTCCTTCATCCAACAACGACTTAACTACATGCGCATCAAGGGCATTTGAAGCTGTAATCTTTGCCTTGGGGAAGCCAGCATCATCGAGCATCTTCCGGGCTTTGATGGCTAATTGCGAAATGTCACCGGAATCGATCCGGATCCCGACTGGTTGGTGCCCTTGAGCGCTAACTTGCTTGAAGACCCGAATCGCGTTCGGCACCCCTGACTTCAAGACATCATAAGTATCAACGAGCAAGGAAACTTTGTCAGGATAAACCTTGGCCCAAGCTTGAAAGGCACTTAATTCATCAGAGAAGCTTTCGATCCAGGCATGTGCCATTGTACCGGCCGCGGGAATATTAAATTTACTGGCTGCTTGTAAGTTCGACGTGCTGGTACAACCGCCGATCACCGCGGCTCGCGCCCCATACGTGGCGGCATCAGGGCCTTGCGCCCGCCGTGCGCCAAATTCCATAATTGGTCGGCCTTGAGCGGCATGGTTGATTTGCCAAGACTTCGTCGCAATTAATGATTGATGGTTAATGATGTTTAGAATAAAGGTTTCTAACAGCTGGGCTTCAATCAACGGTCCACTAATTGAAATAATTGGTTCCCGTGGGAAAACAGGGGTTCCTTCTGGCAAAGCCTTAATCGAGCAGTGATTTTTAATCTTGCTCAGGTAATCCAAAAACTCGGGAGTAAATTCATTCAGGGAGGTCAGGTATTCAATATTCTCCTTAGTGAAATGCCAATTTTGAACTTGTTCTACCACTTGCTGGAGACCAGCGACAATGACAAAACTACCGTTGTCGGGAACCCGGCGGTAAAAGACGTCGAAGCGAGCTTGTCGATCATGGGGTAGGGTAGCGTAGTACCCATTGGCCATGGAAAATTCATATAAGTCGGTTAATAGTTGTAGATTCATCTTAAATGCTTCCTTTTAAGTAAAAATTACTTTAATTTGGCTAAAAATAAAAGTATGGTTAACTTTTATTTACGTCTAGTATAAATATTTTGCAGCAAAATGCAAATGATGCCCTTTAGTTAAGTTGGTAGAGCTTTGGTGGCCGCCCAGAATGGTTCAAAGTGGCGGCCCCGACTTCTTTGAAGAGGTGGTTGTGAGTTTTCTTAAAGTTGGAATTATCAATCTTGTCAATTGTCGTACCTAAGAAAGCCGCAAAGACTTCGCGCGCTTGGCGCAGGGTAAAGGTATTACCTAAGATCCGAAGAATTTGGGGTTGATAGTCCAGCTTGTTTTTAATCCGATTAATGGCGGTGGTAATGATTTGAATATGATCAAAGACCAGGTGACCGGCGGGACTTAGGATAATCTCCTGTTGGTCATGAGTGATCACATAGTTGCCCTGATCTTTATCAAGCACAAACCATTGGGCATCTGTGGCTCCATACCCTGGATGCAATTTTGGGGTTGATGGTAAATAGGTCATATAGGCGAGTGCCAGTGCCCGAGTTCCCGTAACCCGCTTGGGATCTGTAAAGGTGGCCAGTTGTTCGGTTGAATTCATCGGAACTTGCAGGCCAATTTTATCGTCAATTAGACGAATACAGGCCGCGTCGGCACTCTCTTTACTCCGCAAGAGGGTTTCGGGGAGGGCCCAATGTCCCTTTAGAGGTTCATCTGCCCGCTTAATCAATAGTAATTGTGGTCGGTGTAATTCAGTATTAAAACTCCAAATAACGTTGGTGATGGTCACCAATGGCCGGGCAATAATTTCACTATCCAATTGACGCTCCTCCCTTCATAATTGTTAACTCAACTCTATTTTAGCATTTCTCGGCCACTAGTGATTGCCCAGTTGCTTTGAATCATGTTTGACGAGGATTGCTAAATTTTGAATGGTGATCGACGTCGGCTGGGCTAACCATAAGCAAAAAGTATTCCAGAAAATACCGACGGCAATGCGGGTCATATATTCAACTTTGGTATCGTTAGTGACATTGACGTGTCAAGCAACACTGGGGTGGCGGAGATGGAAACGCCGAAAGAAAACCGGCGTCGTTTGGTTAGCATTATCCAAGATCTTATAGCTTAAACCAGCTTTAACTAACAAAGCCAATTTAGCTGAGTGAGCTGGCCAGTAAGTAAAGAAGTCATCGATGACTTCTTTATAGGTTTGGGGGTTAACTTGCAAGATCCAATCAGTGTATTTCCTTAGTAAGGAAATAACATACTGATTAATCACATCGTCTTTGCTTTTGAAATTCCGGTAAAAAGTCCGCCGGGAAATATGGGCTTGGTTACTAATATCGATCACGAAAATTTCTTGGTACGGTTTGACGGTTAATAATTTTTTACAGGCTCAAACCAAAGAACAATCAGCTTTTATTGAGCTACTTAAACAGCAGTTAGAGGTTAAGGACGAACAGATTGCAACGACTAATAGGATTGCCGATCAAGCACAACAATTAGATTTAACTACACACAAACAATCACAACTATCATTACCTCAACAAATCGAATCTGAACACCCGCACAATAAAAAGCATGGATTGTTATGGTGAATAACACATTAATCAACAAATTTGATCTTTGATCAGCTGATTACTTATACGAACAGGCGGAGTGTCTGAAAAGATACTCTTTTTTATACTGGTTTTTAATTTAGGGTCCATTTTATAAATAACCCCTCAAGAATCCTGAAAAATAAACCCTAATGTCTAGTTAGGGGTTATTATTTTAATATATGTGATTATTCACCTTGATTTTGCGGGTTAAAAGCCACTGACAAGATGTAATTAGCCAGTTGATGGTTGGCAATATCTTGAACCTTAAACAGTGTCCACACCCGTTCATCAGGTTGGGTATCTTGTAAGTACTGTCGAATGGCCGCCAAGTACGGTTTAATTCGTTGAATATCCAAAAATAGGATCTCCGTATTCAACAAACATCGCCGCTCAGCGTCATCAAGCTGCATACCGGCTTGTAATTGTAAGTCTTCGTCCGTTTCCGCAATGATTTCCTGATTATTTTTGAGCATAGTAATAGCCTGCAAGATTTATTTTTTGTCACAAATCCTGTTCGGCGCTCGTGAGCGCCTTTAGTAAAAACCATCTTTAACTCAAGAGACTTCTGCTGCCATGATATAATTAAAGGGCTGTCACATTCTCACTTAGAATCCACTTTCTAATGTTGGGAGGTGAGAACCAATGAATTTTCTGATAACCTATCTTTTACACTATTTATCACAATTATCCCTCGTGGTAGTTCCCGTTTACCTGGCGTATTGGTTAAACCATCGTAAGTGATAATAGTCAGTGACAGCATCTAACCCACAATTAAAGCCCCTTGGTAATTATGGCGGATTACCGAGGGGCTTTTGTGTTAGTGAGAACCAAATGCATAATCCTCACCTATCTTTTACACTTATATTATAACATGAATCAACCAAAGGACAATTAACATGAAACAACTAGTTTTACCCATCAAGGATTCCAATATTCTGCACGAAGTCGAGGATACTTTGCTCAATAACTTCAAAGCTGGCCGTCGCAGCTACACGATTTTCCAAGTTGGCAAGGCGACCCTGCTCAGAGTGAGTGATGTATTAGCGCTCAGACGCACTGAAATTTTCAATGATGATGAGACGGTCGTTAAAAATGCGTACATTCGGGATAAAAAGACCAGTAAGCCCAATATTTTGTACCTAAAATCGGTTAAACAAAATCTCCACTCTGACTGGCTTTTTCCCTCCATTCAGCACCCTAATCGGCACATTACTGAGAAACAATTCTACAAAATTATAGCCAAAACCGGCGATTTACTCGGTATTGACTACTTGGGCACCCACACCATGCGGAAAACGGGGGCTTATCGGGTTTACACGCAAAACCATTACAATATCGGTCTGGTCATATCACTACTTAATCACTCCTCCGAAGCCATGACCCTCAAATATTTAGGACTAGATCAAGTTAGTCGGGAACAAGTGCTCGATGAAGTTAAGTTCGATTAGGCACTATCTCCCAATTTCACTCGTTAATCAGGTTAGGTTTAGCCATAAACCGGTCTGATTAACGAGTCTAGCAAGCGATAGCGCGGTAGTTTACATTTATTTGTATTTTAAGAGTATGGTATACTAACATACAAATAGAGGTGATTTAGATGAAAAGAACACCAACTACAATTCGTCTTGACGATAAGCTCAAGAAGGAGTTAAATAAGGAACTCAAATCCATGGGATTAAGCATTAATGGGTACTTCAACTTAGCTGCTCGTCAATTAATTATTCAGAAAAAGGTTCCCTTTGAAGTGCTGGCTGAAACTGATGAACCAACCGAAACGACTAAGAAAGCCTTAGTCACTGCCCAAGCGAAGGAACTCGGCATTATTCCCGATGATTCCCCTAGCTTCGACAATGTAGACGAGTTAAAGAACTACTTGGATAAAGAATAATGTATCAATTAAAAGCGGTTATGTCCGTATAATTGGTGTAAATTCTAAA
>ERZ773038.299-NODE-299-length-34308-cov-6.073950_pt1 | contig 34308 bp, 31 predicted proteins | sample MGYA00511665_ERZ773038 | MGnify/ENA primary metagenome ERZ773038 (study PRJEB29015, sample SAMEA2737966) | human oral metagenome | biome: human oral; feature: human-associated habitat; material: dental | place: China | collected 2028 ... | reverse complement strand
CGTCCTCGGAGGCGAAGCGCGTGATGCGCCGCGCCACGTACAGGGGGTCCTCGCCGCCCTCGAGCATGCGCGCCAGCCAGTACACGGCGGCGTCCGGATCCGAGTTGCGCATCGACTTGTGCAGCGCGGAGATGATGTTGTAGTGCTCCTCGCCGTCCTTGTCGTAGAGCAGGCTCCTGCGCGAGGTGCACTGCTCGACCGTCTCGGCGCTGACCCTCGTCACGCCGTCCTCCTCGTCGCCGTTGAGGACCGCCATCTCCAGGGTGGACAGGGCCACGCGCGCGTCCCCGTTTGCGAACACCGCGATGGCGCGCAGCAGGTCGTCCTCGATGCGCACGTCCTGTTCGCCGAAGCCACGGGGATCCGCCAGGGCGCGGCGCAGCAGGGCAGTGATGTCGTCCTCGGCCAGGGCGTTGAGGACGAAGACCTTGCAGCGCGACAGGAGGGCGCTGTTGACCTCGAAGGACGGGTTCTCGGTGGTCGCCCCGATCAGGATGATCGACCCCTTCTCCACGAAGGGCAGGAACGCGTCCTGCTGCGCCTTGTTGAAGCGGTGGATCTCGTCGACGAAGACAATGGTGCGCCTGCCTGTGCTGGCCTGCGCGTCGGCCTGCTTCATGACCTCGCGGATCTCCTTGATGCCGCTGGTGACCGCGGAGAAGTCGATGAACGAGGCGCAGGTGCGGCGGGCGATCACGCGCGCCAAGGTGGTCTTGCCGACCCCGGGAGGCCCCCAGAAGATCATCGAGGGCGTGCGGTCGGCCTCGATCATGGAGCGCAGGGCCTTGCCCGGCCCGATCTGGTGGGACTGGCCCACCACCTCGTCGAGGGAGGTGGGGCGCATCCGGTCGGCCAGGGGCCGCGTGTCCTCGCCGGAGTCCTCGAACAGTGAGTGTTGCTGGCCTGGCTTCATGGGTGAGCCCTCCTGGTGGTGTCACGAATCCCGTTCCTGAACCCCAGAGTAAGACGAGGCGCCCTCATCTGCGTCCCGCCGATCGCCACCCACACGCCCCCACTCGATTACCGCCTCTGGCGGTATAGTTGTGGCGGTAATAGGGGGGTGGTCATGGCCTGCGAGCCGTCGTTCGAACGCACTGACGTTATCGATGCGCTCTGCATGGAGATCGCGGAGCTGGTCGGTATGCTCTCCGCAGGCTCCGCTGTCGACCAGCCCCACGCTGCGCAGGGAGCTTCGGATCCGCATGATCTACTCCTCGCTGGTGCATCTTCCACTTCGAGTTCGAGTTCGAGTTCTGCCACCCCTTTTCAGATGGGAATGGCCGGATGGGAAGGCTCTGGCACACGCTGCTGTTGTCGCGGTGGCGCCCGGTGCTGGCCTGGGTGCCCATCGAGTCCGCGATCAGGAGGCGGCAGGCTGGATACTACGAGGCCTTGGCTCGCTCCGGCGCGGCCGACTCGTGCGAGGATTTCGTGGAGTTCATGCTCGAAGCAATCAGGGAAGCCATACTTCCGTACGCGCGGCCAGTGAGTGCAGCGGACGCGGAGCGCGCCCGCGCGCTTGATTTCCTGAGCGATAACTCGCGCTCCACCGTCGCTCAACTCGCGCGGCACCTCGGCTGCTCGAAGAGAAGCGCTGAACGCATCGTCGCGCGGTTCAAGGAAGGAAGAAGGCGTGCTCGAGCGTCAGGGGAGTCCTCGTTCGGGTTCGTGGACTGTCCACGTCGACCATAACTTGACTATTTCCTAGGAAGACAAGGAGTCCGACGATGAGGTATGCCAAGACGGTGGTGTTGAAGGGCGGGGTGGAGCTCCTCGTGCGAAATGCCATTGCGTCGGACGCCCGGGCGCTGCGCGAGACCATGCGCCGCACGCATTCGGAGACCGACTACCTGCTGTCCTACCCAGACGAGCAGAGCGTCGACGATGAACAAGAGGCCCGCTCCCTGGAAGAAACGGAACGCAGCGGCAATGAGGTTGAGCTCGTTGCCGTGATCGACGGGCGCATCGTTGGAAGTGCAGGAGTCTCAGCAGTGCGTAGTCGGCGCAAGGTTGCGCACCGGGCGCGTTGTGGGATCAGCATCCTCAAGGAGTACTGGGGGATGGGGATCGGCCGGGCGCTGATCGAAGCGAGCATTGACTGTGCTCGGCAGGCGGGCTACACCCAGCTTGAGCTCGAAGCGGTGGCGGACAACGAACGGGCGGTGTCCCTTTACCGTCGCGCAGGGTTCGAGGAATACGGGCGCAATCCCCGGGGGTACCGGTCCGCGTCTGCGGGCTACCAAGAACTCGTGTACATGAGGCTGGAACTGTAGCGTTGCGCAGGGTAGCTGGCATGTGTCTGCCTTGAGGAGCCTAGCGTCGGTGCGTGGGTGCGCCGCGTTGTGAGCGGCGTACCCTTGACGCGTGAAGGTTCTCGTCGTCCCCATGCTTGCCCGTTCGCAGATGGGTGGGCCGTGGTCGCGCGCGAAGCGTGTCGCCCAGGCATTCCGGGATGGCGGCCACGAGGTCACTCTCGCGTGGGGAGACGACGGCAACTGTGTCGATCCGGGCGGCCCGGCGCTCGAGATTCCGGTGCCCTCGCCTCTCGGCCTGCCAGACGCCATCGCGCGCCACACCTTCCCCCTGGCCTCGCGCATCGGCCTCATGGGCCGTAAGCCCGTGCGCAGCTTCGAGGAGGTCCTCTGGCTGACCGGTGCCCTCGATGAACGCTACACGCGCGCCGCCGTTGAGATCCTCCGCACGCACATGCGAGCCGCGCGCCCCGACGTCGTCTACTCGGAGTTCAACCTCGCCGCCATCATCGCCGCCCGCGCCGAGGGCATCCCGTGCGTGGGCAGTGGCTCGCAGCCGACGACTGCCTCCTACGCTTCCAACCCGCGCAAATCCGCGGGAATTCGACGCCTGCTGCGCGAGATGGGAATGCCCGCCCCGGCCTCGTCCCTGTCGATCCTTGAGGGGATGGCACGCCGCTTCATCCCCAGTGGCCCGACCCTGGAACCGCGTGCGGGGGAGCGGGCCGTCTACTGCGGTTTCCTGAACGAGCCGCCCGCACTGACGCCGACGCCTCGCGATTGCGTCCTCATCTACCTCGGGGCGGGTAGCGTCCCCGCGGGCGTGGCCGTGCGCGCCGGGCGAGAACTCGCCGAGGCGCTGAGCTGCGACGTCTACGTCGCGGGCGTGTCCGAGGCCATCCACGCTGTGGGGGACCAGGAAGTGACCTGCGCGCCCCGTTTCGACGTCGCTGAGCTCCTGCCGCGCGCCCGCGTCTTCGTTCACCATGGCGGGCAAAACTCGGTGATGGATGCCCTGTCCTATGAAGTCCCACAGGTTATTGTCCCGGGTCGCGTCTTTGAGCGTCAATTCAACGCCGAGGCCGTGGAAAACGCGCGCTGCAGCCTGACCGTACGCGAGCCCAAGCCGACGCTTATTGCACGCGCCGCCCGGACCCTCGTCGATGAGCCCGCCCTGACCTCGGGGATCCGAGTGGTGCGTGCGGAGCTTTGCGCGCTCGGCGGCGGCGCGCGCATCGTGCGCGAGGTCGAGGAACTGGTCGGCTAGCCTCAGTTCCAGCCGCGCAGGATCGCCTCCAGGCCTCGTTCGAACTGAGCGGTGAAGTCGTAGCGACCGTCCAGGAGATCCTCGATGAGCGGGCGCAGCGCCTGCGCGTCCTCGGGATCGAGTGCGGCGCTCGCGGCCGACAGGTCGGCGGGCTGCTCGGGCGAGCCGCCCACGGGCGGAACGACCTCGGCTGCGACGAAGGCCGTCGTGTAGATCGAGACCGCATTGACCAGCCCCAGCATGTCTGCATTCGGTGTGAAACCGCGCCGGGCTAGCGTCACGAACACGCGCGCCAGGAGCGACAGCTGCTCGGGCGTCGACATCGGGCGCGTGAGCAGCAGCATGACCGCGCCCGGGTGGGAGCGCAGCGTGGAGGCCAGGCAATGCGCGTAGGTGCGCATGTAGATCAACAGGGGCGAGGCTGGGGTGTCCTCGGTCGGCTCACTCGCCGTGGGCGTGGGTGTCGATTCGGGGTCGAACGCCCCGGTATCTACTCGGCCTAGGAAGGACTCGAAAGTGAGGCGCCAGACCTGCTCGGCAATGCCCTCCAGGAGCGCCGCCTTGTCTGGGAAACGACGATAAAAAGCGGCCTGGGAGACGCCGAGGCGTTTTCCCAAGGACCGCAGAGACAAAGCGCTGAATTCACGAGTTTTTCTGACAATCTGTCGCTGCGTGGGGAAGGGAAGCGGCCCTACACTGTCTGCGCGAGGCCTGAAGGAGGACTGAAAGTGTCAGGTATGGATACCTACGACGCGATCATGCTGCTGTCATACGGCGGCCCGAACGGCGAGGAAGACGTTCTGCCCTTCATGCGCAACGCCACGCGCGGTCGCGGAATCCCGGACGAGCGCCTGCTCCAGGTCGCCGCGCACTACAAGCGCTTCGGCGGAGTCTCGCCCATCAACGCGTGCAATCGGCGCTTGATCGCGGACCTGTCTGCGGAGCTCGCGCACCGCGGACACGACATCCCCCTCGGGTGGGGAAACCGCAACTGGCACCCCTTTGTGGCCGAGGGCCTCAATGAGCTCGCCCAGGCGGGCGCCCGACGCATCCTCGTCCTGCCCACCTCCGCCTACGCCTCGTACTCGGGGTGTCGTCAATACCGCGAAGACCTCGCCGAGGCCGCGGAGACCCTGCGCGAGAAGTGGGGGACGATCGTACTGGGCGGCGAGGACAGCGCCGACAACCCGCATGCCGACATCATCCTGGACAAGGTCCGCCCCTACTACTCGACCCCCGGCATGGCGCGCGCGCAGATCACCTCCATCCGGCGTTCGTGGGAGGCTCTGACGGCGCGCGGCGTCGACCCGTCCGGGATCCGCCTAATCTTCGTCACCCACTCCATCCCCGTGAGGATGGAGGCAGGATCCTCGCCCTTCCCGTTCCGATCCGCTATCGACGAGGCCACGGCGGCCTCGGGCGATCATGGCGAGCGGCAGGGGAGCACAGCGTCGTCGGAAGCGGGAACCCCCGCAACCGAAATCAGCTACGTCGCCCAACATCACGCCCTCATTGGGGCGATCATGCCCGAGCTGCGGCGCGTTCTCGGGCGCGTGGATCTGGGCTACGACCTCGTCTACTGCTCGCGATCAGGGCCCCCGCAGGCACGTTGGCTCGAGCCGGACATCAACGACTTCCTCGAGGAGATCGCCGGCGATGCTGCGTCAGACGGGACGGCACCGACCGGTGCCGAGGCGGGGTCGCTGAGCGGCGTCGTGGTCGTCCCCATCGGGTTCATCTGCGACCACATGGAGGTCGTCTACGACCTCGACACCGAGGCGCGAGAGACCGCCGCGCGGCTTGGCATCCCCTACGAGCGCGCCGACACCGTCTCCACCGACCCGGACTTCGTGTCCTCCCTGGTCGACGTGCTCGAAGAGCGCGCGGCCCAGGCGCGAGGCGAGAACCCCGAGCACGTCACCGTGACGGGCACCGGCCCCTTCCACACCGTCTGCCCGAGCGACTGCTGCCTCTCGCTCGCGCGCCCCGGCCACCCGTCACCCGTCGTCGGGGGCGCTCATCCCGGCGCGGTAACCACCCCTCATTCTTCCGGCGCGCCCACCCGAGCCGCCGGCCAACCCGACACAACTCAGGAGAAATCCATGTCCGCTCAGCGCCCCCATGCCGTATCGCCCGATCAGAACCCCAACAACCCCGGACACCCGGCAGGAGTGCCCGACCGCGTCGGAGAACACGCCGCGCGCCGCCAGGCCCGCCACGCGGGCACCGAGGCGACGCCCCACTCGCACGCCGCGCACGCCCGCGTCACCGACCCGCGCGACGCGACGGACGTTGACTTCGATGAGGTCAACAACAAGCAGCACTACGCGCTCTACTCCGTGTTCGCGCTCGGTGAGTCCCTGCCCGCCGACGATGGCGAGCGCGGTCGCGTCATCGCCGAGTCCCTGGACTATGTGCAAGGTGCGGGCGCGGAAATCCGCGGCTTCTACGACGTGTCGGGCTTCCGCGCCGAGGCGGACCTGATGGTGTGGTGGCTCGACGACGATCCCGAGGTCCTGCAGGACGCCTACCACCGGCTGCGCGCCTGCGCGCTCGGCAAGTTCCTGGATCCCGTGTGGTCCTGCATGGGCCTGCACACCCCCGCCGAGTTCAACAAGCGCCACATTCCCGCCTGCTTCGGCGGCGTAGCGCCTCGCGATTGGGCCATGGTCTACCCCTTCGTGCGTTCCTACGACTGGTACCTGAAGGCCCCCGATGAGCGCGCCCGCATCATGGCCGAACACGGCCGCAACGGCTTCTCCCAGTACCCGGACGTCAAGGGCTCGACCCTGTCGGCCTTCGGCTTCTCCGACTACGAGTGGGTGCTGGCATTCGAGGCGGACTCGCTGGATCGCCTGGAGGGGGTCATGCACGCGCAGCGCTACACCGAGGCGCGCCTGTACGTGCGCGAGGACACCCCTTTCTTCACCGGTCCCCGCGTGAGCCTCGGCGAGTGGGCCGAGCGCCAGCCCCGGGGGTAAGGCCCCCTATCTGAGAGCTGGCTCCGGCCTCGCCGATGCCCAGCGTGACGGACCCCGGCGGTCATGTGACGATGCGGTGGCACGTGACAAAACGCGCCTTGTTCGTTCTAGGCCTGGGGGAGGAGGTTCGTTCTAGGCCTGGGGGAGGAGCCGGGGCAGGTCGTGGGCGACCTGGTTTTGGATGGACGCCATGGAGTGGTCCTCGCCCTCGTCAATCCACAGCTGCAGGCTGCCCGGTGTCATCAGGTCCGGGTAGTCAAGCTGGAGCTGCTCGAGCTGGGGACTCATGTCCCACAGGGCGGGGTCGTCGGACCCGACCGACGCGAGGATCCGGAAGTCCTGGGCGCCATAGTCCGCGCGCTCGGCGCCCGCGGCGATCAGGTGCGCGATCTGGTCGATGTCGGCGTCCGTCTCGCGCCCGATCCACGACTCGCCGGCCATTGGCATGTAGCCGTAGAAGTACTGCGGCCTCATGGAAAAGACATCCCACGTTGTCGTGGCGCCCATCGAGAAACCGCCGAAGGCGCGGTGGGTGCGGGAATCCTGCAGGGACTGGTCCGAGGTGTCGCCTCCCGCGTAGGTCGCGTACCTCGACTCGACGGCGTCGATGATCGTGTCGATCTCGGTGGTCGCGAAGAAGCGGTTGAGTTCGTAGTCGTCCTCGTAATCGTCGCCCGCGAAGGAGCGATCCGGGTAGTAGGTCGCAAAGACGACGAGGGTGGGGCTCAGCTGGCCCGATGCCGTCAATTCGTCGACGACGGGGACGACCCCTTCAGCGAGCCCAGCCGCGCTACCCTGCCAGCCGTGCGTGAGGTAGACGACGTTGGCGGGGGTGTCGGGAGAGTAGGTCGGGGGAACGTAGACGTAGGCTTCCTTATCGTAGGTCACGCCCCGATAGGCCTGCTGGTAGGCAACCGTATTGACGGAGCCGTTCAGCTGAGACGTCATGTCGGTGAAGGCGGCCACGATCGACAGGGAGCTGTCGTCCTCATAGACAATGGGCGACGGGTCCGGCTGACCGGCCGCCTCGCCCCCGCCCGTGTAGGCCGCGAGGCCTGCCAGGCTCAGGAGGGATATGGCCAGCGTCGCCCCGACCAGGGGCGCCGCGCGCAGCGATGACCTCAGAAACCTGATGCTCATCGTTCGTTTCCCATGCGCGCCGCGCTCGTTACCTTCATGGCATCCACTGTAGTTCTCGTTCGCCGGCAGGTGCTAATGGGTGTGGGATGTCCCGCCTTTATCGGGTGCCATCCCGTCATTGGGGTTCCCCGGAGGCTTGCGATGCTTCACTGCCTTGCCTCGGCGGCGCCACTCTCGGGAGGAGCTCGGTGGTGCCTATCATGGGTGCATGACACCCGAGATCACCGACCCCGCCATCCGCGCGATCGCCGAGGCCATCGCGGCGGACCCGGCCAACGCCTCGTACACGACGCGAGGCGTGGAACCGCTGTTCTACGCGGGTCCCGAGTGCCGCATCATGGTCGTTGGCCAGGCGCCCGGGCGTGTCGCCGAGGAAACCGGCATCGTATGGAACGACCGCAGCGGCGATCGGCTGCGCGACTGGATGGGCATTGACCGTGAGACCTTCTACTCCTCGGGCAAACTCGCGATCGTCCCCATGGACTTTTACTTCCCGGGCACCGGCAAGAGCGGAGATCTGCCCCCGCGCAGGGACTTCGCCGACAAATGGCACCCGCGCCTGCTCTCTCTCATGCCCCGCCTCGACATGACCATCCTCGTTGGCGCCTACGCGACCAGGCGATACCTGCACCTGCCCTCGTCGGCCTCCCTCACCGAGACGGTGCGCCGCTACCGCGACTACCTTCCCACCTACTTCCCGCTGGTCCACCCCTCGCCGCGCAACCAGATGTGGATGAAGAAGAATCCCTGGTTCGCCGCCACCGTGCTCCCCGACCTCAAGGAGAGGGTCGCCGCCCTACTCGCCTGACGAGGCCGGGGCGGGACGCGTGGTGCACACTGGAACGCATGGACGATCTGCGCATCCCTCCCGGGCCTGGCTGCCCGCGCGGCCTCGTCGTGCCCGCGGGGGAGCTGATCGAGCGCTTTTCCCATGCCTCGGGCCCGGGTGGGCAGGGCGTCAATACTGCGGACTCGCGCGTGCAGCTTAGTCTGGACCTGGGCTCGACGACCGCCCTGAACGACAAGCAGCGCGAGCGTGCCCTGTCTGTTCTGGGGGAACGCCTGACGGGAACCAACCTCACGATCACCGCAGCCGAGCACCGCTCCCAGCGCCGCAACCGGGGTGCAGCGCGCGAGCGCCTCGCCCAGGTCCTGCGCGCGGCCCTCACCCCGCCCGCCCCCAGGCGCGCCACGAAGCCGACGCGAGGCTCGAAGCTGCGCCGCCTCGCGCAGAAGAGGAAACGTTCCGAGGTCAAGGCGCGCAGGCGCCGCCCCGACGCGGACTAAGAAGAACGAGGTCGGGGTTGGCTACGTCCACGCGCTCCCGTCGGTGTGCCAGCCGATGAACGTCCAGGTCACGGGGAGCCGGTAGTCGAGCGTCCAGTGCTCCGCCGCTGCGCCGTCACCGTCCGAATGCGGCGCGCGCACGACGTGATCGGAGGCGTAGGCATCGAAGAGCCTGGCCTCGCGCGCCGTCAGCTCTTCGGACCCGGCCAGGCGCCGCAGGTCGGAGCGGGCCTCGTCGAAGGAGGAGAATCGCATCGGGCGATATGTCCTCGTCGTTGCATAGACGGGGACCCTGCCCATGGCGGCGAGCGCCCGCCCCACGTCCCGGACGACACGCGGGGACCGCGCGGCACGTCCCAGGTAGGTGAGCAGTCGCGGGTCGCGGGAGGGCAGGAGACTTGCCGGGACAACGACCGCGGCCTTCGAACGCGCGGCCGAATCGAGCTTGCGCACGCTGGAAGGCACGTCACCGCTCATCAGGGAACGCGAGGCGAAGGCGACGTCAACGCTGTTGGCGCCCAGCCCGGCCGCCTCCCAGTCGTCCTCCCACGCCAGGAGGTGGGAGGAGACGGGCAGCTTCTCCGTGGCCGCGCGCTCGTCGAGAATGGCCAGCATGGCCTCGGCAAAGTCGCAGCCGTGGACGCGGTGCCCGGCGCGGGCGAGGGGAACGGCGAGCGTGCCCGTCGCGCAGCCCATGTCCAGGACCTCCTCGCCCTCTTCGAGCGCGAGCAGCTCCATGAGCCAGCGCTCGTAGTCGCCGGTCGCGCCTCTCGTGAACGTCGCGGCCCGCTTGTTCCAATAGGCCTGCGAGTCGCGGTTGATCGCATCCGTCTGTTCGCCGTGCGTGGTCGGCATTCCTTAATGCCCTCACTTCCGTGTCGGAAAGCCCGGCAGCTTCGCCCGGCTTACGTCAGGATAGTCCGTGTGCTTGAGCGGCAACAGATGTTCATGATGTAACGGGAACTATCTGTCCTGCCTCGTGGAATAATGGCCGCGTGAATTCTTCCCTCACGCAGCCCAACTTCTCCAGCGACTACCAGGAGGGCGCGCACGCCCGGGTGCTTGACGCCCTCGTCGCCACCAACATGGAACAATCCAGTGGCTACGGCACCGACGAGCACTGCGAGCGCGCCCGCGACCTGATTCGCGAGGCCTGCGCCGCCCCCGACGCCGACGTGTACTTCCTGGTGGGCGGCACCCAGACGAACGCGACTGTCATCGACGCGATCCTCCTTCCCTGGCAGGGCGTCATTGCCCCCAACACCGGCCACATCAACATGCACGAGGCCGGAATCGTTGAGCGTGGCGGCCACAAGATTCTGGACGTTCCCGCCGTTGACGGCAAGATCAACGCAGCCGACGTTGAGCGCATCTGTTCGGCGTGGGAGGGGGATGGCGCGCGCGACCACATGATCGCCCCCGCCCTCGTCTACATTTCGCAGCCCACCGAGTACGGAACCCTGTACACGCGCCGCGAACTAGAGGAGCTCTCGCGCGTGTGTCGCGAGCGTGACCTGAAGCTCTTCGTGGACGGCGCCCGCCTGGCATACGCGCTGGCTTCCCCGGCCAACGACGTCACGTTGGCCGACCTGGCCAGGCTCACCGACGTGTTCTACATCGGAGGAACCAAGTGCGGCGCCCTCTTCGGCGAGGCGGTCGTCATCCCGACCCGGGGCTCGATCCGCCAATTCGTCACCCAGATGAAGCAGCACGGGGCGCTCCTGGCCAAGGGGCGTCTCCTCGGCGTCCAGTTCGAGGCGCTCTTCGAGGACGACCTGTACCTCAGGATCGGTACCCCTGCCGTGGAAGCGACCGCGAGAATCCGCGGCGCCCTGCGGCAGGCGGGCTACGTCGTGACCATGAATTCGCCGACGAACCTGACCTTCGTGGCCCTCGACCAGGCCGGGCACGAGAGGCTGTCGCGCAAGGTCCGATACGGAATCTGGGAGACGCTGCCCGACGGGCGCCTGCTCGCCCGTCTCGGCACCTCCTGGGCGACCCCCGACACCGACGTCGCGGCTTTCGAGGAGGCCCTGGCCCGGTAAGGGCGTCACTCATATCCTCCGCAGGTGGAGTGCGTTGATAACAGGTTCATCATGCTGTTACCCTGCTATTGTTTAGCTATCAATCTGCTATTGTGGAGGTGTTGCATGGCGACCGCTACGGTGACTGTTCGACTCGACGCTGAGGATAAGGCTGCGATGGAGCGCGCCTGCAAGGAAATGGGGCTCTCGATGAATACCGCGTTCACGATCTTTGCGAAGAAGGTGGCGCGGGAACAGCGGATTCCCTTCGTTGTGGAGGTTGATGGCTTTTACTCGCGCGCCAACCTCGCTCATCTTGACCGCGGTATCGCGGAGTTGGAAGCCGGGCGTGGTGTGTCGCGAGGGTTGATCGAGGATGCGTGACCTCGTCTGGGCCTCCGAGGCCTGGGAGGACTATCTGTGGTGGCAGACTCAGGACCGAAAGACCCTGAAGCGCATCAACGCACTACTGCGTGATATTGCCAGGAATGGGCAAGGCGCTGGAATTGGTAAGGCTGAACCGTTGAAGGGGCGTTACTCGGGGTGGTGGTCGCGTCGTATTGACGGGGCGAATCGTCTTGTCTATCGCGTGCGCGATGATCGAGTCGAGATTGTTTCTTGTCGCACTCACGACGGGGATCACTAGCCTGCTCAGCGGAAGCCATCCAGTGGGCGGGCCGGGTAGATCGGGGGAGTGGAGGCGGGTTAGCCTGGGAGCATGACGCTCGACGACGAGACCAACGAATTCGCTGCCCTGACCGCTTCGCGCCGCTCCACGCGCGCCTTTACGAACCAGGAGATCCCCGCCGAGGTCCTCGACGCGATCCTCGCCGACGCGACGACCGCGCCCAGCTGGTCCAACACCCGCGCGTTCCGCCTGGCCCTGGCTACCGGCGAGCGCTCCCAGCGCCTGCGCGAACACTACGGGCGCCTCTTCGACGAGGAGGTTGAGGCGCTCGCCCGCAAGAGCGCGGACCGGGAGGCGCAGGTCCCGCTGCCGGACGGCGACTACCCGGTGCGCAAGCGCTACCCGGACGAGCTGCGCCCCGCCCAGATCGAGGTCGCGAAGCTTCTCTACGGCACCTACGGCGTCGAGCGCGGCGACATCGAGGGACGCAACCGGGTCAACCGCCGCAACGTCGTGGCCTTCGACGCGCCCGTCATGGGCTTCGTCTTCGTCCACGAGGACATGCTCCCGTGGAGCGCGATGGACGCCGGCCTCATGCTCCAGACCCTGTTCCTCTCGGCGAAGTCTCGCGGAGTGGACTCCTGCCCGGTCGGCATCCTGGCCACCTGGCGCGAGCCCGTGGACGCCGAGTTCGAGATCCCCGAGCACTATCGTTTCATCACCGGTTTCGCGCTCGGTTATGCGGATCCTGAGGCGCCGATCAACGCCATGAAGGCCCCGCGTCCGCCGATCCAGCTCCTCGATGGCAAGTGATGCTACGAGCGGCAGACCTCGCGGCGGTGTGCGACGCGCACGACGGTCACGACGAGGATGTCGTCTTCGATTGAGTAGATGATCCGGTAGTCGCCGACGCGGATGCGCCACGCATTCTCCGTGCTCGCGAGCTTCTTGACCCCATCGGGGCGAGGGGAGTGGGCGAGCAATTCGATGGCGTCCAGCAGGCGGGCGCGCACCGGGCGGTCCAGCTTGCGTACCTGGCGCGCCGCCGCCGATGTGAATTCGACGCGGTACATCGTCACGCGTCGAGTTCAGCGCGCAGGTCGGCCAGGCTCACGCGCTGCCCGTCGTCGTTGCGTACTGCCTCTCGGAAGGCCGCGAGATCGCGTTCGTCTTCTAGCTCTTCTAGGGCCAGCAGGTCGTCGACGCCGATCACGATCGCCGTGAGGCGGCCGTTCTTCGTCACTCCGATACGTTCGCCGCCGTAGGAGGCTCGCCCGAGGACGTCGGAGAGGTTTGCGCGCAGCTCGCGAGTCGACAGCGTCGTAGCAAGTGTGTTCATAGTGGCATTTTAGTACATTGTGTACACGTTTGTGTTTGAATGAGCCCTACTGAGCGTGAACAATCCCCCACGGGCGTTCCCATCCCCACACGAAGCATCTACGGTGGACAAGAGGCCTCGGCCTGCTGAACGTGTTCGCAACCGGAAGGACCCCATGTCTACGAAGTACCTCTCAGTCGCCTTCGCCTACGTCGGAGTCATCATCGGCGCCGGGCTGGCGAGCGGCCAAGACCTGCTTCAATACTTCCTGTCCTTCGGTTCGATCGGCTTTGTTGGAATCGTCGGCGTCGGCCTGCTGAACGTGCTCTTCGGGGGCATCGCCCTGCAGCTCGGCTCCTACTACCGCTCCGACAACCACGACGAGGTCTTCGAGAGGATCGCTCACCCGGCGCTGCGACGCGTCATCGACGTGGTTCTCGTCTTCTCCGGATTCGCCATGGGCTTCGTGATGCTCGCCGGCGCGGGCGCGAACCTCGAGCAGCAGTTCGGGATGCCCGCGTGGGCCGGCAGCGCCCTGTGTGCGGTGCTCGTGGTCCTCACGGCCTTCCTGGACTTCGACCGCATCATGAAGGTCATCGGCGTGTTCACCCCCATGATCGTCCTCGCCATCACCGTCCTGACGGTCTACTCGCTGGCCCGCCCCCACCCCGGCCTCGCCGAGCTCGACGCCATCGCCAGCCGCGTCCCCCCGGCCCTGCCGAACCTGTGGCTCTCCACGATCAACTACTTCGCGCTGTGCGTCGTCGGTGGGATCGCCATGGCCTTCGTCCTGGGCGGCTCGGTGCTGCGCATCGGCGAGGCAAGGCGCGCCGGGCGAGTCGGCGGCATCATCATCGCCCTGGTGGTCGGGGCCGACGCCCTTGCCCTGTACCTGAACCTGGACCGCGTCTGGGACGTGAACGTCCCGGCCCTGGAGATCGCGCGCTCGATTCACCCGGCCTTCGCCTTCGCCTACACGCTCATCATCTTCGCGCTCATCTACAACACCGTGTTCTCCCTGTTCTATTCGACGGCGCGCCGCTTCTCGGGCGGATCAACGACGCGCATGCGCCTGGTCCTCGTGGGGGTTGTTGCCCTCGGCTATGCGGCCTCGTTCATGGGCTTCAAAAGGCTCGTCGGAGCGATGTACCCGATCATCGGATACCTGGGAATCGCCCTCCTGGGGGTCCTGGTCCTCGGGTGGATCAGGCAGCGCTCGTCCGTGGCACGCGAGGAGAATCTGCGGCGCAAGCTCATTCGCCTGCTCGTACGCAAGCACGCCGACGAGCTGGAGTACACGGACGAGCACCGCGCCCAGGCGCGCACCCTCGCCCGTGCCTCCGTCGTCAACGGCGTGGAACTGAGGCGGGACGCTGGATCGATCGCCGAGGAGATCGTCGTCACCCAGGACGATGCGGCGGCCTACGTGAGCGCCGCCCTACCCGTCGACGAGGCCCTGGTCGCCGAGGCCATCCAGGAGGGCGACCGGGTGAGCACCTGAGTCAGCTCACCGACGAGGCCGTCGCCGCCTCGTGCGCGAGCAGCCAGGCTTTCGCGCTGCCTCCCGCTGCGTAGCCGCTCGGGCCGTCTGCCGCCACGACCCGGTGGCACGGGCGGATGAGGAGCAGGGGATTGCGCCCGACTGCGCCGCCGACCGCTTGTGCGGAGGCGGGAACACCTGCCTCGTGCAGCTGCGCGACGATCTGCCCGTACGTGCGTGTCGCGCCGTAGGGGATAGAGTCCATCGCCTCCCACACGCGCTGTTGAAAGTCGGTGCCCGCACTCGCGAGGGGGACGGTCGCGGGGGAGGGAGCCTCGCCCGCGAAATAGTCGTCCAGCCACGAGGCGGTCGCCCGAAGAGCGCGCGCATTGGCCTCGTCCCAACGGGCCTGCGTGATCGCTATGCCCCGATCCTCGCGCGAGGTCAGATCGCCAGCCAAGCGTGCTGAGGCCTCGTCGATGCCGACGGGGCGACCGAAAAAGCGCTGCCCGGCCACCCATAATCCAACGAGCGCGCCGCCGCGCGCGGCTAGCGTGAGGCGCCCGATGGGGGAGTCGTAGGTGGCGAGCGCCGGATCAGAACTGCTCGGGGTGATCTCGGTAGGCATACGCCCACACTGTCACGTGGGCGACGAAGCCGCCAGTGGACGGCTCGGCGACCACGGCGCGAGACAAGCGTCGCCCCTGCCGAATGGGGCCGCCATCCCGTTGGGTCCATGAGATCGACAGGCTCCCCGGCGGTGCCGACAGTAAAATTGACCCGTGGATCCCCTTTTCATCGCCCTGTCCGGAATGCTCATCATCGTGGCGTGCCAATTCGTCGCGCCCAAGGTGCGCGTGGCATCCCCCCTGATCCTCCTGGCGGTCGGACTGGCGATCGGTTTCCTGCCCCAGGTGGGGGCCATCGAAGTCGAGCCGCACATCATCCTGGAGATGGTTCTCCCCCCGCTTCTCTTCTCCGCCGCCGTGCGCATGCCGACGATGGACTTCCGCCGCGAGATGCAGGCCGTCGCGATGCTCGCGATCCCCCTCGTCTTCCTCTCGGCCTTCGCGGTCGGATTCGTGATTCACTGGCTGGTTCCGGCCATCTCCCTGCCGTGGGGGGTGGCCCTGGGCGCGGTCCTGTCCCCAACCGACGCCGTCGCCGTGTCGATCGCGAAACGCAGCGGCGTTTCCCACCGGATCGTCACGGTGCTTGAGGGGGAGGGGCTTTTCAACGACGCGACGTCCCTCGTACTCCTGTCGGCCGCGATGAGCGCCGGCCTGGCCGCCGACTCCCACGCCCTCAACCCGGGCCTCCTGATCGGCAAGGTTGCCCTCGCGCTGGGCATCGCAACGGTCATCGGCCTCGTGGTGGGTGAGCTGGGGGTGCGCATCCGCTCCTTCATCAAGGAGCCATCCTCGGACACCGTCTTCTCCTTCGTCATGCCCTTCATCGCCTCGATCCCTGCCGAACACGTCGGAGGTTCGGGCCTGGTCGCCGCGGTTATCGCCGGGCTGGTCGTCTCCCGTAGGCGCGCGGGCGCCATCTCCGCGACCAACAGGCGCTTCTCGCAGCACAACTGGCAGACGATGACGCTGGTCCTCGAAGGCGGCATCTTCCTCACGATGGGCCTGCAGGCCTTCGGCATCGTCGAAGAGGCCAGCGCCGTGGGCGGAGGCCTCGGCTTCGCGGCCTTCCTCGCCGTCGCCCTGGGGGCCCTGATCATGGTGATCCGCGCCCTGTTCATCGCCCTCATGCTGGCATGGCTGGACCACCGCCGTCAGCACCGCCAGCGGCGCTTCGACGCCGAGGCCGAGCGCATCGACTACTTCGAGCAACGCATGAACGAGGCGTGCGCGGTCGATGAGGACATGCTCGAGGCTCGCAACCTCAGCCCCGAGCAGTGGGGACTCGCCCTCGAACGCTTCCGCCGTCGGCTATCGCGCCGTGAGCGCCGCAACGCGCTGCGAGCCACAGACCTGGACTACTTCGCCAACGAACCCCTGGGGCCGCGCGAGGGCAGCGTGATCGTGTGGGCGGGCATGCGCGGGGCCATTACCCTGGCGGCCGCCCAGACGATCTCCTCTCACGCGCCGCTGCGCGGGTACCTGCTGACCATCGCCCTGTTCATTGCCGCCGGATCCCTCATCATCCAGGGGTTGACCCTGCCGGGAGTGATCCGCGTGGCCAAGCCGCAGATGGCCTCGGGTGACATCCCCGAGGAGGAGCGCGCGAAGCTCCTGAAGGTCATGGGCTCCGCCCTGGTGGACACCGCCCTCGCTCAGGCGATCCACGAGGTGGACGGCCAGACGCTCCTGTCCGCGGGGGTTTCGCGGACGCTGTCGCGGATCGGGCACGCGGTGTCCCACGAAGGCTCCAGCGACGGCGATCGGATCGCACGCACCGCCGACCGTGTCCTGAGCGACATCCTCCAGGATGCCGGCGCACAGGAAGGCGCAACGCACGAGGGCATGCGCCCGCGGTGCGACGACGAGACGGATGAGACCGCCGGCGAGACCAGAGAAACCGGCGAGCAACACGGCGATCACGCCCGCGGCACCGTCGACATGAGCGGGGAGGACGTCGAGCGTTCCTTCACGCGCGAGCAGATCCGCGAGCTCGCCCTGGAGGCCATTCACGCCCAGCGCGAGGCGCTGCTGGGAGCACGCGACGCGGGTATCTTCTCTTCCGCTGCGCTGGAGGATGCGCTCGCGCGCCTGGACTACGAGGAGATCCTCCTGGTGTCCGGGCACGGCCAGGAACACTGACGCGACGGGGATGCGAGGGCCGACAGCGGCGCCGGGCGCGGTGACGGCCCGGAGGTCGGCGTGCCCGATCAGCCGATGGTCACCCGCGAGAAGTAGGCGGGGTCGTCTGTCGCGGAGTTGAGCGCCTCCTCGAGGCGCTCGGGGGAGACGAGGCCTTGGCGCGCCAGGACGCGGTAGGTCTGGTCTGCCTCGTGGGTGAGCATGTTCGTCACCGTAAAGCCATTGCGCTCATAGAACGCCAGGCGACGCACCCGCTGCTGGTAGTTGGGGGCCTCGCGCGTGACGGGCTCGATCTCCAGCAGCTGGGGGATGCCGGGATAGCGTTGAGCGACATGCGTGAGGATCCGCGTGCCGTAGCCCGCGCCGCGCGTACGTGCGTCGACCGCGAGGAAACCCAGGTAGAACAGGTCGGGGAAGGCGAGGGAGAAGGTGAGGGCGACGACGTGGTCGGCGCCTGCCTCGCCCGCGGGCAGGGACGCATCCGTCCACGCGTCGAAGGACACCCCGGGCTTGCGGGCGGCTCGCAGGAGATCGCACATCGTGATCTGTTCCTCGGGCGGGAAGGAACGCTCGTAGATCTGCCGGATCTTGTCGCGAATCGGTCCCTCGTCGGGCACGGGCAGGGAAGCGAGGTCTGTCATGGGATAACTGTAGCCGTCGGCGTCCTCTGCTCCTGCTCAAGTGGGACGCAGAGCCTCGGTAAGGTTTCGGGCACATCAGGGGATACGGTGGGGCAGTCAGGGAACAATAGGGGTGCGATCAGGGGTCACTGTGAGAGAGCGCTGTGTTGTGCGCACTGCTCCTCGGCTAGGCTGGCAGGGCACAGAGAAACGCGAGTAAGGATGAAGCGTGCTTGAGCTCACAGGGATCGTCAAGGCATATGAGACCGCCAACCTGGTGCAGGTCGCACTCAACAAGGTCTCGGTTGCCTTCCGCGACAACGAGTTCGTGGCCATCCTGGGCCAGTCCGGTTCGGGCAAGACCACGATGCTCAACGTCATCGGCGGCCTGGATCGCTTCCAGAGTGGCGACCTCGTCATCGATGGGATCTCGACGAAGAACTACAAGGCCCGCGACTGGGATGCCTACCGCAACAACCGTATCGGCTTCGTCTTCCAGTCCTACAACCTGATCCCGCACCAGAGCGTCCTGTCGAACGTTGAGCTCGCGCTCACTCTCTCGGGCGTGTCTCGTTCGGAGCGTCGCTCCCGGGCGTTGGAGGCCCTGGAACGCGTGGGCTTGAAGGACCACGTCCACAAGAAGCCCTCGCAGATGTCGGGCGGCCAGATGCAGCGCGTTGCCATCGCCCGCGCCCTCATCAACGATCCCGAAATCCTGCTCGCCGACGAGCCCACGGGTGCCCTCGACTCCAAGACCAGCGTCCAGGTCATGGACCTCCTGCGCGACGTCGCCCGCGACCGCCTGGTCATCATGGTGACCCACAACCCCGAGCTCGCTCACCAGTACGCGACGCGCATCGTCGAACTGGCCGACGGCTCCATCGTCGCCGATTCCGCGCCTTTTGTCCCCACCGAGCAGGACCGGCGCGCCGCGAAACCCGTGCGCCGCACGTCGATGGGATTCCTCACCGCCCTGTCCCTGTCGTTCAACAACCTGATGACCAAGAAGGGGCGCACGCTGATGACCTCGTTCGCGGGGTCCATCGGCATCATCGGCATCGCCGCGATCCTGGCGCTGGCCAACGGGACCAACGCCTATATCGCCAAGACCGAGGAGGAGACCCTGGGGTCCTACCCCTTGACGATCCAGAAGAGCGGCCTCGACATGACCGCCGCGCTGGCCGGGGCGAGCTCCGAGTCCAAGACCTCCAAGGCGGCGCCGGACGGCAAGGTCGGCGTGTCCCAAATGCGGACCTTCGCGGACTCGATTCGCGACGCGAAGACCAACGACCTGGCCTCGCTCAAGACCTTCCTCGACAACAACGGCGGCGGGATCGACTCGATGGTCAACGCGGTCGAGTACGACTACGACGTCGTCCCCCAGATCTTCCAATCGGACACCTCCAAGTCGACCGTGCAGGTTAGCCCCGACCAGTCGATGAAACAGATGGAGACCGGCTTCGGCGCCGGTTCCTTCTCCTCCATGATGCAAACGAACGCGTTCTACCAGATGCCCGCCGCATCCTCGCTGTACACCGCCGCCTACGACGTAGTCGCCGGTTCCTGGCCGACCGGCGCCAACCAGGTGGTCCTCGTCCTTGACGAGGACGGCAACCTCTCAAACCTCTTCGAATACACGCTGGGCCTGAAGGACCACAAGGAATTCGATGACCTGATGCGCTCGTACTACCAGGGCGCGCTCGGCGGCAAGACGCAGTCCGGCGCGCAGTCGGCAGCCCAGTCGGGTGCAAGCAGCACGGCGTACGACTACTCCACGATCCTGGGCACCACCTTCCGCCGCATCAACGCCTTCGACAAGTACACGTGGGACGAGACCTACAAGGTGTGGACCGACCGCTCCAACGACACCGACTACATGAAGAAGCTCGTGGACGGCGGCCAGCAGCTGACCATCTCGGGCATCGTGAAGCCCAACTCCACGAAGGGAGGCGCGCTGCGTCAGGGCATCGCCTACACGCCGGCGATGACCTACCAGATCATCGAGGAGGCGGCCGCCAGCCCGATCGTCAAGGCCCAGCGTGCCAAGCCCGACGTCGACGTCTTCACGGGCAAGACCTTCAAGGAACTGGCCGACAACCAGAAGAGCCAGTCCGGAGGCTTCGACATGTCCTCCCTGTTCACCGTGGACGAGCAGAAGCTACAGGCCGCATTCCAGATGGATCCGTCGAAGCTCCAGATGGACCTGTCCGGCATGGATTTCTCCGGCATGGACCTGTCCGGACTTGACTTTTCCAACTTGGACATGTCCGGCATGGACCTGTCCAACCTCGATCTGTCCGCCCTCGCTCCGGCCCCGGGCATGCAGTCGGGATTGCAGTCGGGTGCAGGCTTTGACCTGTCCGCCCTCAACCTCGGGGACCTGAGCAAGCAGCTGCCCCAGCTGGCCAACGTTGACTTCCCGACCATCATCCGCTCGGCTCTGGCCGACGGGGCAGTCAAGGAAGGCGCTGCAGACTACCTGAGCGCCCAGGCCACGCGGATAGCCCAGGGCTTCCAGGATTACGCGCGCCGCCAGATTGAGCAGGGAGGAACCACTGACTTCGCGAGCCTTGCGGCGGCTTACTTCTCCCAGCCCGAGGTTATCGAGCAGCTGCGTCAGGCCGTCTCCTCGGACCAGGTGGTCGACTCCGACAAGCTGAGCGCCAACCTTATGAAGGCGCTTGGAGACGATCCGGCTCTGGCCAAGATCGGTACCGAGGTGTCCGCTCAGGTCATGAGCGCGATCTCCTCTCAGATCGCGGCGCAGCTGGGAGGCACCCTCACGCGGGGCGTTGGTGCGGCGATCGGCCAGGTCATGCAGGAGGCCATGACGAGCGCGATGACCTCCATGATGACCCAGCTCTCCGGCGCGATCGGCGAGCAGATGAGCACGGTCATGGAACAGTTCGCCACCAACATGTCCAGCGCCTTCGCGATCGACCCGAACGCTTTCGCCGAGGCATTCCAGTCCAACGTCGACGAGAAGTCCCTCGCCGCCCTCATGGCGACCATGTTCTCCTCGAACGTGCCGACACTGGACACGAACCTGAAGACCCTCGGATGGGCGGACATCTCCTCGCCCTCGAACGTGTCGATCTACCCCAAGTCCTTCGCAGACAAGGACAAGGTCAAGGCCGTGCTGGACTCCTATAACGCCGACAAGAAGGCCGCCGGTGAGACGGGGAAGGTCATCACCTACTCCGACGTCATGGGCTCACTCATGAGCTCGGTGACCAACATCGTCAACATCATCTCCTGGCTGTTGATCGCCTTCGTGTCCATCTCGCTCATCGTGTCCTCGATCATGATCGCGATCATCACCTACATCTCGGTCCTCGAGCGTCGCAAGGAGATCGGTATCCTGCGTTCGATCGGCGCCTCGAAGGGGGACGTGTCCCGGGTCTTCAATGCCGAAACCGTGATCGAGGGGTTGCTCGCCGGCCTGATCGGCGTGGGCGTGACCTATGGGCTGTGCGCCATCGCCAACGCGGTGGTCAAGGCGTCCTTCGAGGTGGAGAACATCGCTCAGCTCTCTGCGCTCACCGCGGCGATCCTCATCGCGGTGTCCGTCCTCCTCACGGTCATTGCGGGCATCATTCCCGCGGCCAGGGCATCCCGCCAGGATCCCGTCGAGGCGCTGCGCTCGGAGTGAGCCTGTAGCCGTGGGTGTGGGGCGGGGGATCCCGTTCCGCACCCGCGCCCCGCGCGGATGCCACGCTGACCCCGCAGATTGTTGGCGTGGCGGGAGCCGCACCCGCGCCCCGCGCGGACGCCACCGCCCGGATCGAGGGCGTCCTCGGCGCGTCCGCGCCGCGCCCTGCGCTAGGCTGGATGTAACGCCTACGCAAGGCCCTAGGAAAAGAGGAACCATGCCCACACCCGACAAGCTCGCCACCGACGCCGCCGTCGCCATCATGCTCGCGGAGGGTTTTGAAGAGGTTGAGGCCCTGGCCGTCGCCGACGTCCTCTACCGCGCCGGGGTACGCGCCGACCTCATCTCGGTGACCGACGCCCGGCACGTGACCAGCTCCCACGGCATCCGAGTGGTCGCCGACCGCATGCTCGAGGACACGGACCTGAGCACCTACGAGCTGCTCTTCCTACCCGGCGGGATGCCGGGAACCCTGGGCCTCAAGGCGACACCGGCGATCCAGGAAGAGGTGCTGCGGCGCGCCGACGCCGGGGAGCTCATCGCGGCGATCTGCGCGGCCCCCTCGATCCTCGCCGAACTCGGCGTGTTGGACGGGCGCCACGCCACCGCCAATCCAGCCTTCGTCAAGGCAATCGCCGGCGGCGGCGCCATCGTCCACGAGCACCCCGTCGTCGTCGACGAGGCCGTGATCACCAGCCGCGGAGCCGGGACCTCCCTGGATCTCGGTCTCGAAATCGTGCGGGTGCTCCTCGGGGACGCGGCGGTCGACGAGGTCTCCCGGGCCATCGTGCGCTCCCGTTGAGAGACGCGGGACTCGTCTCCTGACGCACCCATCCGATCGACCCGAAAGGAAGGTCAGCCCGCATGAGTCGGCGCAAGCCTCGTACCTGGCCCGACGCTCCCGCCCCGCTGGCGGCTCCCGTCGTCGACAACCACACCCACCTGCCCACCCACGTCGGGCAGATTCCCCGCGCGGACGGCGTGTGTCTCCCCCTGGAGGAACAGCTGGAACGTGCCCGCGCTGTCGGCGTGAGCGCCGTGATCTCGAGCGCGTGCGAGCTGCCGGACTTCGATCCCATGCTGGCCCTCGCTCGCTCCCACGCGGGCGTGCGCGTCGCCCTGGCGATCCACCCCAACGAGGCCGCCCTGCACGCCGGCTGCACCGAGGCCTCGCCCGACGGGCTGACCCCGCAGGCGCGCGACCACCACGTTCCCCTCGTCGAGGCTCTTGCGGCGGTTGAGTCCCGCCTGGGTGACCCGATGGTCGTCGCGGTGGGAGAGAGCGGCCTCGACTACTTCCGCACCGCCGAACCCGGGCGAGAGGCGCAGAAGGAGTCCTTCCGAGTCCACATCGACATGGCTCGCCGGGCGGGTCTGCCCCTGCAGATTCACGATCGCGACGCCCACGAGGACACCCTCGAGATCCTGGAGCAGAGCGCCGAGCGAGATCAGCGCATCGTGTTCCATTGCTTCTCGGGTGACGCGCAGATGGCCGCCCGGCTTGTCGAACGCGGCTGGTATGCCTCCTTCGCCGGGCCGATCACCTACCCCGCCAACGACGATGCGCGCCTGGCGCTGGCGGCCATGCCTCGCGAGCTCGTCCTGGTCGAAACCGACGCGCCCTACCTGACACCCGCCCCGTGGCGCGGCAGCCCCAACGCCTCCTACGTGATGGCACACACCGTGCGGTTCATCGCCGGCCTGTGGGGAATCGGTGAGGAGGAAGCGTGCGACCAGCTGAGGGCGAACACCGAGGCCGTCTACGGTTCCTGGTGAGGCGTTGGCGCCTCGCGCGGGGGTGAGGAGGGGCGCGCGGGGGTCCGTCAAGGCGGCGGGCGAACGCGTGAGTTGCGTCAAAGTGGTCGCGAAAGGGTAACAAATTGGTTACGGTGGAGGAGTCAGTCTGAGTCGGAGGACCCATCGCCCCCTCGCTTTCGAGGCGCCGGTGCGACGTGGCCAACGACTTGGAACCTACAAGGTCTGGAGACCCGTGAGCCTGAAGCCCTCCCGCACAGTCGTCATCTCCGTCGCCTCCGCGACTGCCCTCCTGGTGGCCGGCACAGCTGCCGCCGCCGTCGGCACCTCCTACCGGCACGTCACCCTGGAAGTGGATGGCGTCAGCCGCGACGTGTCCGGTTTCTTTTCCACCGCGGGCGACGCGCTGAGCACCGCGGGCGTCAGCGTTGGCGACCACGACCTCGTCGCCCCGGCCGCCGACCAGCGCGTCGCCAGCGGCGACACGGTTGTCGTTCGTTCCGCCACCGCCTACGACGTGACCGTTGACGGCGCCCAGACGACCGCGTGGTCCACCGCCTCCTCGATTTCGGGCGTCCTGACCGCCCTGCCCGCATCCTCTTCGTCGATGGCCGCCGACCGCTCCTACACGCGATCCGAGATGCCGATCGGTGAGGGCGGGGAGAACATTCACGTCGTCGCCGACGGTCACACGACCGACGTTGTCGCCTCCGCCTCCGAGGGGGCGAGCGCGATCCTGGCCAAGGCGGGCGTGAGCGCCGGCCCCATTGACCGTGTGACCCTGGAGAACGTCGGCGGCGACACCACGCTGCGGGTTGCTCGCGTCGTTCGCGGCACCGTTACGACCACGACCGAGATCCCCTACGAGACCGAGGAGCGTGAGGACGCCGAGGCCGAGGAGGGGACCGAGAAGACCGTGCAGGAAGGCGCGGCGGGCAGCGAGGTCACCCAGGCCTATCAGGAGACTATCGACGGCAACGTGACCGTGTCCGCGGTGCTCTCCACCTCCCGCACCGAGCCCACGACCCGCGTCGTGTCCAAGGGGACCAAGGCGAAGAAGGCGGAAGAACCCTCCGGCTCATCCTCCGACTCCTCCTCGTCGTCTTCCTCCTCCTCCTCTTCTTCTTCTTCCGGCTCTGCGGCCATCTCCGGTGACGACGCCTCCATCTGGGCGGCCATCGCCCAGTGCGAGTCCGGCGGTAATCCGTCGATCAACACCGGCAACGGCTACTACGGCATGTACCAATTCTCCCTTCCCACGTGGCGCAGCGTCGGCGGCACCGGCCTGCCCTCCGAGGCCTCGGCCGAGGAACAGACCATGCGTGCGCGCATGCTTCAGCAGCGCGCGGGGTGGGGCCAGTGGGGCTGCGCCTACAAGCTCGGCCTCGTTTGACGTGACATTACCCGCGGGAGCGCCATTGTTCTGGCGTGCCCGCGGGCTGTCGCGCTAAGCTGACCAGCAACACCAATAGCGAGTAACTGGAGTATCGTGAGCCACCACCTGAGCACCTCGCTGAGTGCCTCCGCCGCCAGCGCCCTGCACGTTCTCGGAGCCCACCTGCGTTCCTTCGCGCCCTCCCCCCGCATCGTTCTCAGCGTCGCGGCCCTGGCCTCGGCCGGGGTGGTCGGCGTCGCAGGCGTCGGCGTTGCCGCCTCCTACACCTCCGTCATGCTTGAGGTGGACGGCGTTTCCCGTCCGGTGACCTCGTGGGGAAACACCGTGGGAGATGCGCTGGAGGTTGCCGGCGTCAGTATCGGCAGCAACGACCTGGTGCAGCCCGGTGAGGGAGAGGCCGTACGCGACGGCGACACGATCATTGTGCGAACCTCGAAGGCGTACGCGGTGACCGTCGACGGTACGTCGCGCACCCTGTGGACGACGGCCTCCTCGGCCGATGCGATCCTTGCCGACGCGGCGCCCCTGGGGTCGGCCGTGACGCTCGCGGCGGACCGCTCCTCCTCGCGCGATGAATTGACCCCCCTCGTTTCTCGCGCTCGCAACGTCGTTGTGGCGGTGGATGGCACCAGCCGCGAGGTGGCTGCGCGGCCCGGCCAGGATGCGCGAGCGATCCTCGAGGCAGCGGGGGTGTCGGTGCATCCTCTCGATCGCGTGAACGTGTCGAACGGTCCCGCCGGGGAGCTGACGATCACCGTCAGCCGTGTCACCCGCGGGCAGGCGACCGAGACCGTCGAGATTCCGTTCAACGAGACCACCGTGACCAGCGGCGACATGTTCGTCGGCGAGTCTCAGGTGACGACGCCGGGCGTCAACGGCGTCACGACCTGGACGGTGTGGCAGGAAAAGGACGGCGACGAGGTGCGCACCTCCGTGCCGATCACCGAGCACTCCACCTCCCAGCCCGTGACGCAGGTGCGCACCGAGGGAACGAAGGAAGCCACCCCGGCGGCCCTCGTTGCGGCGGGCATCGACCCGAAGGCCACCCTCGAGGAGGCCACCGAAGCCAATGGAACGACCTCGGTGCGCTACCGCGCGAAGCTGGGGACGATCTCCTCCAAGGCCGAAATTGCTGCGATCGCGGCGGAATCGAACGGAGCCGAGGCCTCGGCTGCGGCCGCCGCTGCCGCGGCCGCCGGAGCGGTTCCGATGACCTACTCGGGCGAGGATCCGCGTGCGCTGGCCAAGCCTCTCGTTGAGGCGCAGGGGTGGGGGACCAGCGAGTATCAGTGCCTGATTCAGCTGTGGAACCGGGAGTCCCAGTGGAATCCCCACGCCGAGAATGCGTCCTCGGGAGCCTACGGCATTCCCCAGGCCCTGCCCGGCTCGAAGATGGCCTCGGCGGGCGCCGACTGGCGCACCAATCCCGTCACCCAGATCAACTGGGGTATCGGCTACATTAAGGGACGCTACGGCACGCCCTGCTCCGCCTGGGCGCACTCGAATGCGGTCGGCTGGTACTGAGCTTGAGAGCTGAGGAGGGCCGGGCCTGACAGCGGAGGTTGTCGGGCCCGGTCTTTCTGTTGCCTGATTCAGGTACGCGGATAGGTTATGAGCACGTGGATAGGTTATGAGCACGCGGATAGGACAGTAAGCTATCCGCAAGCCGATAACCTATCCGCGTAGCGATAACCTATCCGTATCCGCGTCGCATAGCGGTGTTCGCCGTGTCGCAACGTGTGGGTCAGGGTTCTCTATGCTGTCGGCAGTCTCGAATCGGCAGCCTCGAACGAGTCGACCAACTGACTGCGATCAGGGAGCTGATACGCCGCCGCGCCGTGAGGCCGGTCGCCCCCCGAGGGGCCGAGCCTCACAGGGGGCCTCGCCCCGGGCTCGCCGGTGCCGTGCACTAGACTGGCCAGCGTGACCCAATCCCCTTCCTCCCAGCGCGCCCGCGCCGCACGCCGCCGCATCGATCCGACCCTGCCCGAGGGGGCCGTTCCCTCCGAGACGGGACTGCTCGGGCCCCTCGAAGTGCGGGCCATCTCCGAGGCCCTGGGCATCCGCCCGACCAAGGTCCTGGGGCAGAACTTCGTCCACGACGCCGGGACGGTCCGCAGGATCGTCGCGGCAGGAGACGTGCGCGCCGGGGACGAGGTCGTTGAGGTCGGGCCGGGCCTGGGCTCCCTGACTCTGGCGCTCCTGGAGGTTGGGGCGCGCGTGCGTGCCGTCGAGATCGACCCGCCCCTGGCCTCGGCGCTACCCGAGACCATCCGATCGCGCATGGGCGAGGCGAGCGGACGCTTCCACGTCGTCACCATGGACGCCACCGAGATCACCGGCAACGAGGACTTCGGCGTCGATTGGCCGCCGCCCACCAAGCTGGTCGCAAACCTGCCCTACAACGTGGCCGTGCCCGTGCTCCTCAACATGCTCGACGCTTTCCCCACCATCGAAGCCGTCGTCGTCATGGTTCAGGCCGAGGTCGCCGACCGCCTGGCCGCGGAACCGGGATCGCGCACCTACGGCGTCCCCTCCGTGAAGGCGTCCTGGTACGGCGAGGTTCAGCGGGCGGGCACGATCGGACGCACGGTCTTTTGGCCCGTTCCAGGAGTGGATAGCGCCCTCGTGCGCCTGACGCGACTGCCCTCACCTCGCGGGGACGAGGCGCTGCGACGCGCGACGTTCGAGGTCACCGACGTCGCCTTCGGGCAACGCCGCAAGACCCTGCGCGCCGCCCTGAAGAACTGGGCGGGCGGACCCGAAGCCTCCGAGGCGCTGCTGTGCGATGCCGGAATCGACCCGACCCGCAGGGGAGAGACGCTCTCCATCGATGAGTTTGTCGCCCTGGGCCGCGCCGTCCTTGAGGCGCGAGAAGGCGGAGCCCTCCCGCCCTCGCAGGCGGCCCGCTGACGGGCGAACCGCTGCGGCGAAACGAAAGGATAGCCATGCGTGAAGTGCGTGCCAGCGCTCCAGGAAAAGTCAACCTAACGCTGAGGGTCGGCCCCCCCAACCCCGACGGCTACCACCCGCTCGTCACCGTGTTCGAAGCGCTGTCCCTGCGCGAGACCGTCACCGTGCGCACGACGAAGACCCCCGGCGTGCGCGTGGAGACGACCGCCTACCTGCCCGATGGCAGCGTCGACGAGGCGACGACCGCCGCGATGGCCGACCTGGACCCGGGATCCCACCTGGCCGTGCGCGCCGCCCGCATCCTTCAGCGGCTCGCCGCCGCCGGACCGTGGGCGTCCACCGCCGCGGGAGTGAGCATCCGCGTCGACAAGCGGGTCCCCGTCGCCGGAGGAATGGCTGGCGGCTCGGCAGACGCCGCCGCCGCCCTGGTCGCCTGCAACCAGCTGTGGGACCTGGGTCTGGGCGCCGACCAGCTCCAGGCTATCGGCCGCTCTCTGGGGGCAGACGTGCCCGCCTGCCTCGTCGGCGGAATCGCCCTGGGGACGGGGCGCGGAGACCGCATGAGGGTCCTCGCCGACGGCGAGGCTGGGGACACGAGCGCGCATCACTGGGTGATGCTCCTGGCCCACGAGGGCCTGTCCACCCCCGAGGTATTCCGCGAGTTCGACCGGGTAGATGCCGCCCGCGCCCCCGGCCTCGTCGAACCCACGCCCGGCGAGACGCGCGCTCTGCGATCCGGACCCGAGGAGCTTAGCCAACGCCTCGTCAACGACCTGCAGGCCCCCGCCCTGCGGCTGCGTCCCGAGCTGGCGCGCACGATGGAGGCCGCGCGTCGGGCAGGAGCGCTGGCGGTCACCCTCTCCGGTTCCGGCCCCACCGTCGCGGCCCTCGCGCGCGACGCCGAGCATGCCCAAGACCTCGCCCGCGCGCTCGAGGCCGAGGACACCGTTGCCCGCGCGGTGTGCGCCTCCGGCCCCGCACGCGGCGCCGTGGTCGAAGAGACGGAGGTCAACTAATGGCACACCTGCTGGGAACACAAGGCGTCGCAGCACTCGCCGGGTCGCGTCAGCTCCTCGACGGCGTGACCGTCGGCCTGGACGACGGCTCCCGGGTCGGAATCCTCGGCCCCAACGGCGCAGGAAAGTCCACGCTGCTGCGCATCGTTGCGGGCACGCAGGAACCCGACGGGGGAGTGGTGACCCGGCGTGACGGCGTGCGCGTCGCCCTCCTCACTCAGGCCGACGCCCTGGACCCCGCGGAAACCGTGGTTCGCTCCGTCCACCCGGGCCTGGAAGAGTACGAGTGGGCCTCGGACGCGCGCGTGCGCGACATTCACGCCGGACTGCTCGCCGACATTGACCCCGAGGCGCTCGTCGGAACGCTGTCGGGCGGGTCGCGGCGGCGCGTCGCCCTGGCCAGGGTCCTGGCCACCGCAGCGGACATCGTGTGCCTGGATGAGCCTACGAACCACCTGGATGTCGAGGGGGTTGCCTGGCTGGCCGCCCACCTGAACGGGCGCTTTGCCCGGCCGGGTGCGAGCGGTGCGCTGCTGTGCGTCACCCACGACCGCTGGTTCCTGGATGCCGTGTGCGAACATATCTGGGAGGTCGTGCCCGGCGTCGACCCGGGAGGCGACCGCCCGCAGATAGCGGGCCGCGTCGAAATATACGACGGCTCCTACGCCGCCTACACCCTTGCCCGCGCTGAGCGCCTGCGCCAGGCGGACGTGGCGGCCGCCAAGCGCGCCAACCTGCTGACGAAGGAACTGGCGTGGCTGCGGCGCGGTGCTCCGGCGCGTACCTCGAAGCCGAAGTTCCACATCGCCACCGCTGAGGCACTCATCGCCGACGTGCCGCCGCCACGTGACACCGTTGAGCTGGTGCGGATGGCGACCGCGCGCCTGGGCAAGGACGTCATCGACCTGGAGGACGTGTCCGTCTCCTTTCCGCGCCCCGACGGGACGCGCCTGAGCGTCCTTTTGGGCGTGACGTGGAGACTGGCGCCCGCCGAGCGCGTCGGCATCGTCGGCGTGAACGGCGCCGGTAAGACGACGATTCTCAACCTGTTGCGCGGTGACCTTACCCCCACCTCGGGACGCGTCAAACGCGGCAAGACCGTCCAGGTCGCCACGCTCTCCCAGGACACGCACGAGCTCGACGCGCTGGCCGACATGCGCGTCGTCGAGGCGGTGGCCGACGTCGCCCAGACCGTCGTCGTGGACGGGAAGGAGGTCAGCGCCTCCCAGATGACCGAGCGCATGGGCTTCACGCGGACCCGCGCGTACACGCGCATCAGCGAGATCTCCGGCGGCGAGCGGCGGCGCCTCCAGCTCATGCGACTGCTCATGAGTCAGCCCAACGTCCTGCTCCTGGACGAGCCCACGAACGACCTCGACACGGACACGTTGGCCTCCATGGAGGATCTGCTCGACACGTTTCCCGGCACCCTGGTCGTGGTCTCGCACGACCGCTACCTCCTCGAGCGCGTCACCGACCACCAGGTGGCCCTCCTCGGCGACGGTCAGGTCCGTGCCCTGCCCGGCGGCGTCGAACAGTACCTGCAGATGCGCGCCTCCGGAGACTTTGGGGCGTTTGGTACGTCCACTCGCGCCGACGAGGCCGACCCTTCTTCCCGCTCGGCCGCGTCCTCCTCGGGTGCCTCCTCGGGCGAGGAGAGCGCGGGGCGGGGGAGCGCACGCGGCGCCGTGAGTGACGCGGCGGCGCGGCGCGCGGCCAAGAAGGAGGTGGCCCGCATCGAACGCAAGCTGGAGCGCCTGCGAGTCGAGGCCTCGGCCCTGGAGGCGAAGCTGGAGAAGCTGTCAATCCAGGTGGCCTCGGACCCCTCGGCGGTCTCTGAGCTGACCAAGGTGTCTGCCGCCCATCAGGACGTTTTGGCCGAGATGGGCGAGCTGGAGGACGACTGGCTCGAGGCTGCCGATTTGCTCGAGTGAACCTTGTTGTGATTTACTACGATGTTCAGCTGAACAAGTAGTTGAGCGAGTGGTGTTAGCCGCTCTCTATCCGATGAAGGTGGGGCGTGTTGTGAGCGGACCAGGATTTGGACTTGTCATTGGGGCGCAAACGAAGGCGGCGGGCTACGTCGCGGACTGTGACAGCGCCATCGTCGACATTGCTCGGAACCTCGAATCGGATGTCGTTGGGGAATCCTCGCGGGTCAACGGCCCCTATCTCTCGATCCTGAGCGAGACGCTGGAAGCGTGGGGCGAGGGTGCGCGTGCACACAGGCTGGACTTGGGACGCTACGCGCAGGCCCTGATCGCGGTGGATGAGGCCCTCCTGGCGGCTGAAGAGGATGCCGCCGGCGCCATGAGCGGCATCGTCTCGGCCTTTGGGAGTGGGCAATGAGCGGGCAGAACCTGGTCTTTCACGAAACAGCAGTGAACTACATGATGGATGACATAGCCCGCGCTGCCTCGAAGCTACGCGAGAGCGGTGCGCAGATGTCGGAGTTCGTGGAACACGAGCTCGGGGAGTGGACGGATACCTCCGAGGCCAGGCAGGCACAGAAGGCCTGTGCACAGCGCTTGGATACCCGGGTGGAAGAGCTATCGGGTGCGTTGGACGCATTGAAGCAGGCGTTCGAGGATATCCGCCAGGCGGGCATCAAGGCGGAAACCCTGGCTTTTGCGGCGGTGGACTAGGGGGCGACCATGGGAAACCACGATTTTGAGGTCGATATCGAGGCCTTGGTAACCGCCGCGTCGCAGCTGGCTGACCTGCAGGAGCGGAACAGGACGTACGACGTTGCGGATTACACGCCGAATGGTGCGATGGTCCGTGATCCGACGGTTGTCGGGGCGTTAGATCGATTTAACACCGCCTGGGATCAGGGGCTCAATGGGATGCTTCGAGATGTCGCCGAGGCCGCGGGACGCCTGGGGAAGGTGGCGGGGATCTACGGGGATTACATGAGTGCGTGCGAGGACGCAATGCGGCGCGCGCGTGATGCGGCGAGGTCCGTGTCAACAGAGCAGACGGTGACGGGGGCTTAACGTGGGCGTGTTGCATACGGGAGCACCCGACTTTGAGATCATGGGGGACGCGGTGGCCATTCGGGGGCGCGTCGCGGTGATGCGTGATCGTGCCTCGGACTGCGAGAGGATCGCGTGGTCTCTTCAGGAGATTTCAGCCCCGGGGTGGGTGGGGCGTGCGGCGGATCGCTTTCACGAGCACTTCAAGATGCAGCCCGACAAGTGGTGGTGTGCGTCGGCGACGTTTGGACGTGCCGCCGATGCATGGGAGGCATATGCGACCGCGCTGGAAGAGGCGCAAGCGCGCGCCGCCGCTGCCAAGGCCTCGTACGAGGCGGGGGTTGCCTCAGTGGAGGCGGCACTCGCGGAGCAGCGGTGGGCCTCGGAGCACCCTCAACACGACGCGCTAGGGTTCCCTGTGTGGGACTTCTCGTATCATCCGGAGCGTGATACCCGGCCGGGTGAAGCGGCAAAAGAGCAGGCTATCGCGGATTTCAACGCGGCGGTGGGCGACACCGATGCCGCGGGAGAGGCCCTGGCGCAGACCCTCTACGAGCTTTCCGAGCGCTCACCGGACCCCTCCTGGGCTCCCGTTCATTTCGCGCGGCGAGCGGTTGCGGGCATCTTCGATGGCGTGTGGGGCCTGCTGACGATGACCTACGGGGTGGCGGCTGAAGCGCTGTGGGACTATGGGCGCTACATGCTCGGATGGATGTCGTGGGAAGAACTCATGGCTAAGAGGACGGTGCTTCCCGGGCGTGACATGTTGGCGCTGCGCGACGCGATTCTTGCGGACCCGAAGGGGTTTGCGCGGAAGATGGTGGAGGGGCTGCTCAATGTGGACGGGTGGGCCGACGATCCCGGGGCTGCCCTGGGGGAGCTGGTACCGGGCGCGGTGCTCGCCGCGCTGAGCGTGGCTCCGGGTGCGGGTGCTCGTGCCGCCCGGCTGACGGCCGTGATCGAGTCTCTGCCTATCGTTGGCGAAGGCATGATGCTGCGTGACATGGGAGTCAATCTCGGCACGCTGGCGCTGAAAGGTGCCACACATATGGATCTCGGTGCGGGAGGAATGACTGGGCGCTTGTCTTCGCATCTCGATGACTATCTGCGCACGCACGGCATGGAAGATCTCGCTGATCACTGGAAGGCTAAGCGGGCATTCCATTTGCGCTCACTTCCGGATAATGCAGAAGACCTGGCGTCAAGGGTGCCGTTGACGAATCATCAGACAGGTGGGCAAGCGCCGCCAACAGAGGGCCTTGTGGATGGATATAAGGGAGCGGACTTAGCGAAACAGCGTGAGTTGATCCTCGGTCAAAGACCGGATGGTACTTCGTATACCTATAAGGAGTGGCAGGATCAGCATGGTCATTGGGGAACTGATCCGCACACGTGGTTGCAAAAATGGAAGGTTGATTGGCCCCCCAACGACGGCTATGCTGGTGATCCAACGATCTATTCGTCAGTTGAGGATTACGTTCGTGATTTTGGTGGAGATGTTGACCGTATCGGGCATCCGGCGGGTAACTATTTAGGAGCTATTGAAGGTGGGACGCCTGCTTCTTTCGAAGAACGATCTCTGCAACCCTCTTCTGTTAACGACTACTACTATCAGTACGAGTTCACCGGCGAGCAATTGCCGGAAGGGTGGACAATCAAGTCTGGAAAGGTCGCTGGTTGGGGACAGCAGCCAGGTGGGGCGACACAGTTGCAAGTGTTGGGTGAAAACGGTAAACCTGTAAGCGTTCAAGACCTTCTTGACAAAGGGGTACTCAGGGGAAAGAAGCAGCCTGTTGGTCTTCCCCCGATTTAGTCAGTGTAGTGTTGATGATGTGTTCATTGTGTTAGTTAGTTTGTGATTTTGGTAAGGAGATGAAACATGGAGATTGATGAAATACCTGACGTTCATTCGCCGGACTTCCCTAACTCAGGGGTCTTGAAATGGGTGTCGGATGGGCCGACAGTGCTTGCTCGAATGGAGAGAAGTACTGTTCAGACCTATACGAGCTATCTCGCATACATGAAGACTTTTGGGTCGTGTGTGGATCGGCTCGGACTGCCGTATGGGAAGTATCTATGGCAACTACCCGAAGATGGGCGCCCTTTTTCATTGGAGGAGCGATCCCTTGATATTTTTGCGATGAATGATCCCTACTATCAGTATCGGATTGTGGAGTTGCCGACCGGTTTCTCTATTCGAACAGGAATTAATGTCCCGCAATTCTCGATGCCTGGGGGAGCGCGGCAGGTGCAATTCATGCTTGGTGATTATCCGCTTACTGTGAATGAATGTCTACAGCTTGGAATTCTCGAAGCGAAAGGAAATAACTGATGTCTGTTACAGAAGATCTTATTGATTTCGCTCGTGAAAGTGGGGCGATCCCATCCGTCTATAATGGTGGTGGTGTAGCACTTACGTGGGATGCTGGGCGTAGCTGGCAGCATATTTGGGATACGAAGAATTCGCGTCGCCCTCAAGCGTTCTATGGTGAGAGCGAGTATTTAGAACCGCGTGTCCCGACCATGATTAGCGACTATGGTGAGATCATGTTGAAATGGGCGATCATGCGCATCGGCGAAAAAGCGCGATGGCGCCGCCGGTGGCCGCGCATCGATGTTCCTGTGGGGCTTGAAAGCGTATCGCCCCAGTGGGGCTTCGAACAGCTGACCCCTATCACTGGTCGGCTCACCCTGGACGGAGCATATATCCCGATGGAGATGCGCACAATCTTCCCGGTGCATCCGGAACTCAATCAACTGACCCATGTGATGCAAATCGATTTCGATGAACTCCTCGCTGGATATATGGATCCATCAGGGGGCCCGTTTCTAC
>ERZ773038.295-NODE-295-length-34498-cov-8.429870_pt1 | contig 34498 bp, 29 predicted proteins | sample MGYA00511665_ERZ773038 | MGnify/ENA primary metagenome ERZ773038 (study PRJEB29015, sample SAMEA2737966) | human oral metagenome | biome: human oral; feature: human-associated habitat; material: dental | place: China | collected 2028 ... | reverse complement strand
TCCTCGTCACCTTCCCCCAAAAGCCCGGGGCGCTCCGCCATTTCCTCGACGGCGTGCTGACCGACGGCGAGGACATCGTGCTTTTCGAGTTCACGAAGAAGAACAACCGCGAGACTGCGCCCGCCCTTGTCGGCATTGAAATCCAGGAGCCGGAGCGGATCGGCGAACTCTTGGCCCGCATGGAGGAATCCCCTCTGAGCATCGAAAAGCTCGAGCCGGACTCCCCGGTGTTCTCATTCCTCCTCTAGCGCGTCCTCGCCTCCTCGTCTGGTGCGCCCCGCGCCTCCTCGTCTGGTGCGCCCTCGCCTCCTCTAGCACGCCCCGCGCCGGCCGAGTCACCTTCGGCGCAATGGGAATCTGCGACAGCAAGCAGAGCGCGCCCCGCGCCGGAGGTGTCGCCGCCAAAGTTGCCCGGTCGCGCCGACGCCCCGCCGCCCCGGGGCACTGTCCGATCGGAACAGGCGCACACCTCGGCGTCGCCCGCCGATCCCGTCCGGCCGCCGTTTGGCTTTTCCGAAGGCGGCGCGCCGCTCTAAAACGACGTAAACTACGACGAGAAGGACAAAGGAAGGACTCCCATGGGCCTGAAGAAATTCGTCGCCAAAACGTACATGCGCTTCTCGCGATGGACGTGCGTCACCGATCCGCTTCCGGAAAAGGTTGTTCTCATCGGCGCTCCGCACACGTCGAATTGGGACGGATTCTTCATGGTCATGGCATTCTGGTCGATCGACCGGGACTACAAGTTTCTGGTGAAAAAATCGCTCGTGAAAAATCCTTTCACGCGCCCCTTTATCAGGCTCGCACACGGAATAGCGGTCGATCGCTCGTCAAGCAACGGAACCGTCGGCTCGATCGTCGAGGAAGCGAAGAACAGCGAGGAATTCGCCCTCGTCATCGCCCCGAAGGGAACGCGCGCCAATCGCGAGTATTGGAAGTCCGGCTTTTACCGCATCTGCCTTGAAACGGGACTTCCACTTCAGCTGGGCTTCGTGGACAGGCAGCGGAAAGAATACGGCTGGCGCCACAGCATCGTTTTGACGGGCGACGTCAAAGCCGACATGGAGAAAATCCGATCCTTCTACGAGGGCAAGCTCGGCAAGCGGCCGCAGTACAGCAATGTTCCCAGGCTTAGGGCCGAGGACGACGCCGAAGCGCGCGAACGCCTGCTGGGCGAAAAGTAGGGGCGGTTCAATAAAAAGGGCTCAGACACCGCGCTAACTGTCAGTTTCGCGCAGTGCCAAGCCTCAATCCTTGCCACCGGCGCGCGGTTGCCGCATCGCCGTTGACTCACTCCAAGACGTCCAGAAAACCGGACGTCCCGAGTTCATTATCTGATACGCGAGAACGGCGCACAAGACTTCGCGAGCGCGTACATTGAGCATCGCGCCACGTTTGCACGGGCATCACCGGATTCGGCGGCACGCTTTGCCTCCGCTGCATATCGCGCCACCCTCAGACCCTCACCGTCCCGTTTCGGCGCCGCATTTTGCCTTCGCCGCATATCGCACCGCGCTTAGGCGGGCATCGCCCCGTCTCGGCGGTTCGCCGCGCTCGCTTGGGCAACACTGCCCGGCGCGCGCCAACGCTCCACACTTGCCGATTTAGGTTAAAAGGATTAACCTATTGCCATGGGTACATCCATTTCAATCCATTCGCGGGCCGCGTCGGAGAAACAGAAAAAGCTCGCGGAACCGAGCGCGCGGCCGAAACGCGGCGAGGCGTCCGGCGACAAACGGCGGACGGACACACGAGCCCGTCTGGCGGCGGCAACCGTCGAAATCATCGACGCCTCGGGCTGGCCCTCGGTGACTCTGGGGGCCGTGGCGAAAGCGTGCTCGATCTCGACTCCTGCGATGTACAAACATTTTCCAGACAAGGCGGCTCTTTTCGAGGCCGCGCAGGAGGAGATGTCCGGCAGGCTCGGCGCGCTCGCGGACGCGGCGGCCCACGAGAGCCCCGTCGATTCAATTTTCGACATCGGCGAACGCCTCATCGTGTATTCGGAAGAGCACCCCAACCTCCTCGAATTCGCGTTTTTCGGCCCCTCGAGCAACAACACGTCCGCCGTCGACGCCGGGGCGGGGGCCCGCTGGGAGCTGCTTGCCTTCGTCCACCGTGAGATCGGGCGGCTCGTCGAGTCCCAGTCTCTGCCCCCGTGGCGCAGCGCCGACGAAGCCGGGCGCGACCTGTTCGTGAGCCTATGGTCTTTCATTCAGGGCTACTCGAAGCTCGTGACGTCCGGAACCGTTCGCCATCGGAGCGCTTTTCTCAAAGCGGCGTTGAGGTCCGTGCTGTCGATTGCGACGGCGCAGACCTCCGCCGAAGAGCCCCGGAGCCCGGCGGAAGAGGCGCAAGCAGCCCATGAAGAAGGGGGAGATTGCGTCGACAAGAAATGAGCAAACGCAGAAAACCCGAATCGACCCGGCAGCTGAATGCCAACCCGACAACAGAATGCCAACACGGCAAACAAATTCGATGCGGACAGGCCGGCGCGCGAAACACATAGAGCGATGCGCCGCAAGCCGTTCCGCACTGAGACAAAGAAAGGAAGAACAATGTCTCACACCCTAGTCGTTTACGGCCACCCGTACAGTAAATCCTTCAATCACGCGATCCTCGAGGCAGTCACGGCCGGCCTAGACAAGGCGGGCAAGAATTACAAGGTAATCGACTTGCACGCCGACGGCTTCGATCCAAACTACTCGACCGAGGAGCTGTCCCTTTACAAGAAGGGCGAAACGGCCGATCCGCTTGTCACCGCGTACCAGAAGCTGGTCGACGAGGCGGACTCCCTCATCGTCCTGTCCCCGATTTGGTGGTCCTATTTGATGCCCAATGTCAAAGGGTTCTTCGACAAGGTCATGAAAAAGCCATGGGCCTACATCGACACCAAGACCGGGCTCAAGGGCAAACTCCAGCACATCGGCAAATCGTGGGTCATCACCACCGCCATCGCGCCGAAGTGGTATCTGCGGCTGTTCGCGGGCAACCCGATCAAGGGAACGTTTATTTCCACGGTCATGAAGTCACTCGGATTGCGCAATGTCCGTTGGACCCATTTCGGCCAGGTCAACAAGCAGGGCGGCGGCCGCCACGAGAAGTTTCTGCGCGAGATCCGCGAACAAGCCGAGAAGTTCGGCGTTTGAGGCTCAGCGCGCCGACCGGACAACCGCTTGGGCAAGGAGGTCGAGGCCTCGCTCCGCCTGAGCGGTTCCGGGAGAGAGGTTGACGAGCATGACCTCGTCGGCGCCCGTCGTCGCCTCGAATCCGTCGAGGAACCGCCTGGCGTCCTCGCCCGTGCCAACAGCCGTGTACTTCAGCATCCCGACGATCTGGTCGGCTCTGCCGGACGCGATGTAGGCGTCTAGATCGGCGTCGGAAATCTCCTCGGCGCCCTTGGCGAACATCCTCACGCGACGCCGAAGGACCTCGGCGTGCTGGACTTTCGCGGCCTCCTCCTCGTCCGCCACAATAAAATTCGCGGCGGCGATCACGTAGGGTTGCGCGCACTGCTCGCTGGGCCGGAAACGGGCGCGGTAGACGTTGATCGCCTGCTCCAGCATCTCCGGGGCGAAATGGGACGCGAAGGCATACGGCAAGCCGAGCGCGGCGGCCAGCTGCGCGCCGAAAAGCGAGGATCCGAGGATGTAAAGCGGCACCTTGGACCCCCGCCCAGGGTTGGCGTTCACGCCCGGCGTGACCGTCGCGTCGGCGAGGTAGCCGCGCAGCTCTGCGACGTCGTCGGGGAAATTTTCGGCTGCGTTCGGATCCCTCCTCAGGGCGCGGAGCGTTCGCGGGTCAGTGCCCGGCGCTCTTCCCAGGCCCAGGCCGATGCGGCCGGGATAGAGGGCTTCGAGGGTGCCGAATTGCTCGGCGACGATGAGCGGGGCGTGATTGGGAAGCATCACGCCGCCCGCGCCAAGCTTGATCTTCGAGGTTCGCGCGGCCACATGGGAAATGAGCACGGCCGGCGCGGAGGAAGCGATAGTCGGCATGTTGTGATGCTCGGCGTACCAGATGCGTTCGAAGCCCAGGCGCTCCGCCCGCTGCGCCAAAAGAACGGACCGGGCGAAGGCGTCCGAAGGCGTTTCGCTCGGTCCGACGAAGGCCAGATCGAGGAGAGAGTATACGGTCATCGCGGTCCTTGGGTCGCAGTGTCGTTGGAGATCGTTGTGTCTGCGTTTCATTTTATTCGCGGGCTGGCTCGCCGGTAAGGCCGGTTCGCTCTCCGCTTCGACGACGCGCCCGAATTCTCTCGTTGGCCCAGGCAATGAGGACCGCGGCCAGGTAGAGCCCGATCAGTACGAAGGCCTGGACCGTCATCGGCCACGGGCTGGGCAGGGGGTTGGCGATCGCCGCGAAGACGAAGGCGAGGACAACCGCCCAACGCCACGCGCCGAGCATGCGCCGCGCGCTGAGAAGTCCGAGGAAGTTCAGCGCCGTCAACACTTCGGGAACAAGGAAAGAGATCCCGAAAGCGAGGACGAGCCGGGTGTAAAACGTGACGTAGGAGCCGGCTTCGAGCAGCGAATAGCTCCCGTCGGGGACGAAGCTCTGGAGAATTCTGACGGCGTGGGGAGCCATCCGGACGGCGCTGAACGCTCCCGCGGCGAAAAGCGCGACGCCCACGCAGCCGAAAGCCGCGCCGTAGGCCTTTTCGCTGCGCTTGAGGCCGGGGCCGATGTAGGCGCCGACCTGATAGATCCACCAGGGGCTCGAAACGATCGCGCCAATCCACAGAGACATACGCATTTTCAGGTCGAATCCCGCTCCGATCGTCTGGAAGTTGATCTGCGTGCGGGAATCCTCGAGCGCGGTCAGCGGCTCGAGGATGAAATCGAGCACCGGTTCATAGAGGAACCAGCCGACGACGGCGCCGACGCACACCCCTGCCAGCGATCGGATGAAGCGCGAGCGAAGCTCGCCCAGGTGGCTGGCCAGGCTCATCCTGCCCTCGGGATTGCGGCGTCGATCCGCCAGAAAGCGCAGCCTGCCGAGGATGCGCCGCCGGCCGCTCGCATCGAACGGACGTGCCCTTGCTGCGCGCGGCTTTTTCGTGCGCAGCCTTTTCGGGCGCGGCTCTTTCGCGCGGGCTCCGTCTGCCGTCATGTCACGCTTCCTGCCGCGCGGCCTCGATCTGCTTTCACGTTGCGTTTTTCGCTGTGCTTGTGAACAGGGAACCTTGCGTCAGGCTCGCCCGTCGTCGGACGACGGTCCGTTTCCTTCGGGCGACTTTTGCTCGCCCGAAGGCGGCCCCGCAGGTGCCCGCCCCTCGTGCGCAGAGGAGCCGGACGGCTTGGCGGCGGAGGCCGAATCCTCGTCGTGGAATTCCCGCATCTCCTTCCGGAGCACTTTGAGCGACTGCCCAAAGTATTTGGCGACGTCGGGCAGCTTCGAAGCGCCGAAGACCACCACGAGAACGACGACCAGAACAATGATGTGCGAGGGTTTCACAGTTTGTCTCCTTCAATCGAGTCCCGCGCGGCGGAAAGCTCGCCCGGCGACTGTTCGTTTGGCTCGGGTTCGGCTTGCGCGGCCGGTTCTTGCGGGGCGTGCGCGTCCGGTTTATGCGTCGCTTGTGCGTCCAGACCTTGCGTCGCTTGCGCGGCCGGTTCTTGCGGGACTTGCGCGTCCGGTTCTTGCGGGGCGTGCGCGCCTTTCGTCGCCGCTGCGTCGGCGCCCTTGGAGCCCGCGCGCTTCGAACTGGTGCGCCTTGAGCCGGCGCGCTCGGAACCGGCGCGAGCGAAGGCCGCGGCGCTGTAAACTGCCCTTTCAGCCGTTCTAGCCGCCCTGTTCGCCCCGTCCCCGGCCGGGTCGGCGCCTTTCTCCGAACTCGAGGGCCCCGCGCCGCCCGCGCCCGCCATCGCCATCCATGCCTCCATCTCGTCGCGCACGGCTTCGCGCACGATCCTGCGAGGGTCAAGCTGGCGGAGGTCCAGCTTTGCGAGCGCTGCGACCTCCTTCTCCGCGACGCCCAATTCGCCGTCGGCCCCCGCCCGCATGCCGGCGCTCCACTGCCGCCAGGCCTCAATTGCTTTGCGCATTGCACGCAGGGCTTCGGCTATGTTTTTAGGGCCGAGAACGAGCGCGCCGACAACGAGGAGCACCAAGAACTCCCCGCCGCTGATTCCGAGCATGTCGGCCGCCCTTCGTCGCTTTCAGCGGCCACTGGCAGATAGCCGCCTTCCGACAGCCGGTGGCAACCGGTCGTCTTTCGACGGCCAGCGGCAACCAGCCTCTATCCTTCGCCGTCCCCAACGACTTCGAATGTGCGGGAGGACTCCGTCATCCGATTGCGTCGCAAACGATCCGCACACGATGCTACACGCGTGACCGCTCCGAGCACGACGAAGCGCCCGCTGAAGAGCCAGAAGCATAGACGACGGCGGCCGCATTGTGAACTGCAGCAGCGCACCGGCCCCCGCTGTGCACTGACCCCGCTGCAGCACGCCGCGGCCCAGGCAGCGGTGCGGCTGGCCCCGCAGCAGGGCGGCAGGCTCCACATCAGTGCGCCAGCCCAAGCAGCGGTGCGCCGATCTCCAGAGCAGTGCGCCGACCCAAGCACCGACGGCGAGAGGACGACGAAAACTTCCCATGAAACACAAAATGAAAGCTCTTGCATTTTTCACACTAGAAAACATTTCTATAGGCTTTGCCAAACATTATAGATGATCAAACAACTGCTGATACGTAGGCAATTCTTCACCGATGGCTTGCCTCCGCCGGGACGTGTTTCAAGGAGTTTTCCGCGTCATCACTGACATTGATTACACTATTGCATGAGGTTTCCCATTTTGGGGTGGACAACCGGCCGAATCCCTGTAGGCTATACATGTGGCAACACTGTAGGTCCTACAGCCGCCACAGGCCTCCCGAGGCGCACGGCCACATCCACGGCTGCTCGCCAACCCGGTATGCGACTGTCAAAGCCGCATACTGACCTCATGTCCGCATCCGTTTGTCTACCTATTTTTCCTCACTGTTGCATTTTTGCTGCCTCAACGTCCGTAGCGGCGTGGAAAGGAGTTTGGCCGTGTCCGTGTTTCGCCTGGATCCCGATAAGTTTAATCAGCGGCTGAGTCAGTTGGAGAGCGCCGGCCAGAAGTTCGACACCGCCCAGCATCAGTTCGCGGTGGCAGCTCAGGCCATCGCCGGGGCGACGACGGGCGCCGGGTCCTCCGGGCGATTGAGCCCGCCCCCGTCTGGCTCCGGCTCGTCGGGGTCTTCGTCCGGCTCTAGCTCGTCGGGGTCGGGGGCGTCTGGCGGGGAGCATTGGTCGGGCATCGGAGAGCTCGACCAGTTCCATTCCCCGTTGCACTCCTCGGTGATCGTGCTGGACGGCAAGCTCTCGTCCATTTCGCGCAACCAGAAGGCCGCCATCGAACGCATGCGCCGGGCCTTGCACAGCTTCCTCGAATTGAACGAGTCCGAGAAGAGCGCGTACTTGGGGCGGTTGCAGGCCCTGGATACGAAGTTCACATACCGACGCCCCGAGGAGATGGCCGACATCATCAAGAGCTACAACCAGGCTCGATCGGCCTTTGAGGCGCTTTCCAAAACCGTCTGACGGACGCGCGGCCTGACAGACAAGTTTACATTCATACATCTACGTATTCACCAACACCTACGCTCATCTATTGCGGGAAGGAGCCTGTTATGGCCACGCCGAATGCGGACCGGCTGCATGGGATTGAGGATTGGCGCACGAACGCGATCGAGGATTCGTTTCGCTTGTTTTCTTCGGTCAAGAGCTCTTTGACCGAGATCGCCGCCATCAATCGCGAGGTCGCCTCGGATTTGGGTTTGGAGGGAGGCACAGCCAACGCCGCTTGTAAGATCCTCGATGGGATCGCCACGGGCTTGTACGAGGACGCCGACAATCTCCAAAAGATCATCGACGTATCCAAAGATGCCCTGGCAGGTGGAGTCCAAGCCAAACACGAAAGCGCCCAAATCCAATCTGATTTAGCAAAAATCAACAACGCTTATATTGGTAAAATAGCCCAAGGAGGCAAGAATGCCGGGTCGCAGGGTGCCTCTGAAGTAGTCGCCCAGCTTGAGGCTCAACGCAGTGTTGCGCATGCCGAGATTGAGAAGCGGGCGACGAAGACGCTGTCAACGTTGAACGGGCGCACGTTGACGGCTATCGGCGGGCTTCCGTTTCAGGATCAGATTCGAGCGACTTTAGGCAAAGACAATCCCGAGCTCGTTGAGCGGCTGGCGCGGCATATGGAGTCCCGCCGGCAAGTCGAGCCGGGCAACGCGTCGCCAAGGGCCGGGTCGGCGCCGACGCGTTCGGCCACGGACTGGCGGGCCAGCCCAGACCTCTCGGTGGGCTCTCCGGGCAGCCATACGGGCCACGTCCCAACCACAAGCGGCGGGGGTTCTGCCGGCGGCGTGTCGTTGCAAGGATCGCATTACTCGCCGACGCCTTCGGGGGTGTTCGTTCCCGGCTCGCCGACCCCTCATGCTGCGCCGATCGGCGGAACAGGGGCGCATCATGATCCTCTCGCGATAGGGGGCGGAGCTGTTCTCGGCGGTGTAGCCGGGTTCAGGGCCTACCAGGCCGCACGCGCCGCACGAGCAGCTGAGACACCGGGCTCCCGGGCCGGGGCGCTGCGCTCCGGCGCGGCGCTGCGCACAACGCCGTCTTCGTCTGGCTCGATCCTGCGCGGAGCGACAACAGCGGCACGAACCCCCGCGCCATCGTCGTCCGCTTCGCGTGGAATCGTGCGGGGCGGGGCCACCGGGGTCGCCCGGCCCACCTCGTCCTCCGGCGGGCGTGGGATCCTGCGCGGGGCCACAACAGCGGCCCGCACTCCGACCAGCTCGGCGTCAACCTCGCGTGGGATTGTGCGCGGGGCGACCACGGCCGTGCGCAAAACCACCGGCTCGTCTTCCCCTGTCGGCAAGCCCGGCAGCGCCCGAACAGAATCAACCGCTTCCCGCACGGCGGGAACGTCCTCGCGCAGCGCCTCGCCAACCCGCACAACACGACCAGACGCGAAAGGAAACGGCCGCGGGGCAGGAGCCTCAAAGGAAGGAATCGGCCGCGGGGCCGGGGCAAACGGGAAGACAACAGCCGCCCGCGGGACGAAAACTGCGGGCTCGACGACGCGAAGCGGGGCTTCGACGGCACGGGCCGGGTCGCGTGGAACGGGGGCGTCCTCCTTGACGGCACGCTCACAGACGGGCAAAGCCCCACAGGCTCAGTCCGGTTCGCCGTCCCGTGCAATGTCCTCCCTGACCGGACGCCCCACACGCAACGCAGACAAGAAGAAACGCAACCGCGATCATACGGGCATAGACGTGACGGCCTACGAGACCGACAGGACCGTCACCTTCCTCGAAGCCGGACACCGCGCAACCGACAACGAGGACAATGCCCGCTAAACCCCAGCCGTAACAAACACGCGGAGGCCGGCGCGCTAAGCGGTATGCCGGCTTCCGCGTTTCGCTTCGGAACGGTCCCTCTCAGGCGCCGCAGTCACAGCGCATCCAGGAGCGATCCACAGTCCACGCCCTTCAAGAACCTCCCTGGAAACCACTGTGACAGACTTGAAGGGCTGCCTGTGCCCAAAGAGAAGCCTGGCACGGCATAGTCTCCGCTCTGGCAACAGGCACCCACGCCTTGGCGCGGCCAACGTCAAGCGCGCCCGACTAAGGGCGGAATCGCTTCTGCGGATCCTGCCCAAGTCCGTCCCCGAAAGCCTGCTGCTGAGGCGAGGTTCCCCCGTCAGACGATGGTACATAGCTGTTTCCGGCGGGCATCCCACTCTGCTGACGACGAGCGGTGGCTTTAGCCGTGCCCCGACGCCTGCCCGCGACAAACGCCAAACCGGCGATCACGACCAGCGCGCCCGCGCCGACGGCGGCCCACGCCCAGGCCGGAAATCCATTAGCCGACGAGGCCGCATCGGCTTTCTTCCCCGGAAGCTCAGACGAAGAAGCCGACCCGGCAGATTCCTTCTCGGCCGTAATCTCCACCCCATAAGTGAGAAAGTCAAGGTCTTCAAGAATCACCTTGTTTCCTTGAACCTTCCCCAGACTGGACCGCGTCACTTTCCCCGGCATACTCACCACGATCCTCGTCTTAAAGTCACTATAGTCCGTGTCGTCATCGTCGTGCGCGCCATAGTACTTGAAATGGTACTTGCCATCTCGCTCGGTCAGCTTCATTTTCCCTTTGAAAGGCTTGTCCGAGGTCAATCTGCACGTCAGATGCCCGCCGGCAGGAGTCACGTCCTCAACCTTAGGGGAGTCAATAAACGTCGCATGCGCCTCAACTATAAGTCGGACCCCTTCGCATGTTTGCTTGATTTTAGCCATGGAATCTCTCGAATCCTCGAAAGTAAAGTCAAGCTTCACATCGCCATTGGCTTGAAACTCAACCGTCCCATCAGTCTTACACCCGGCAAGGACAAACGAGACAAGAGCCAGCACAACCCCTACAAGACGCGAACGCCTCTTCACGTGGACAGACATATCGAGCCTCCAGACACTCCCGGCAAAGGCTGCCGAGCACCGCGCTAAACCATACAGACCCCAGCGTAGCGCCTCCACAGATCCAACGCACTAACCGAAGAAACAATGAGAAGCTCAACCATTGAGGCCTCCTCGGCGTCTCACGCCCAGAGACAATCTACTTGGTTCAACGTCCTTGCTTAGCAGACGCGGACCCTGACGCAAGGTCGAGAGAAGCGAGATTTTAGCGAGCCGATGCACGAACCGTGAAATCACAGACCAAGAACATCAGGAGGACTCGAAACGGGGACTTTCCTCCGCCTCCACTTGCGGATCCCTGACCTACAGACGGACCGCCAGGACGAGAAACGAGCCTTCGTCTGAAAACACCTCAGCGCGCCCGACGCCTGCCCGCGACAAACGCAAGACCAGCAATCACGACCAGCGCGCCGGCACCGACGGCGGCCCACGCCCAGGCAGGAAATCCGCTGGCCGACGACGAGGCCGCGTCGGCTTTCTTCCCCGGCAACGACGAAGACGCCGACCCCTCGGATTCCTTCTCGGCCATGATCTCCACACCATAGGTGAGAAAGTCTAAACTGGTAATAGTCACTTTATTTCCATTTACTTTCCCTCTATTCACTTTGACTACTTTAGCCGGCATACTAATAGTAATATTCGTTATAAAGTCACTATAATCGTCATTATCTTTGTCGTGCGCACCTGGATACTTAAAATAGTACTTTCCGTCATTTTTAGTAAACTTTACGTGGCCACCGAACGGTTCATTTGACGTTAAACGGCACTTAAGATGACCTCCTGGTGGAGTTACATCTTCAACCTTCGGGTTCTTAACGAATGTAAGCTCCGCCTCAAAGGTGAGGCGGACTCCCTCGCATGTTTGCTTGATTTTAGCCATGGAGTCCCTTGAATCTTCAAAGGTAAGATCGATTCTTGTCCTGCCATCAGCCTGAAACTCAACCGTCCCGTCAATCTTACAACCAGCAAGGACGAACAAAACAAGAGTCAGCACGACCCCCATCGGACGCGATCGCTTCTTGACATGGACGGACATATCAAACCTCCAGACACCCTACCGGACTAAGGCCAAACACCGCGCTAAACCGTACAGACTCCAGCGTAGCGCCTCCACCTTTCCAACGCATCAGCAGGAAAAAGAAGAGATAGGCACCGGCAACCCCTGCACTGGAACCTCAATTGGTTAGCGACCGACTTCTGATGGAGGCAACCCACAATCCGCCCCCTTGCTTGAGGCACCTATTGGAGCTTCTCTCCGATGGCAAACCATAGTCTCCATATCAAAAAACAGAAGTTTCTTACACGGGGCGGTGCCACCCGTCGGGATCCTGCCCAAGCCCGTCCCCGAAAGCCTGCTGCTGAGGCGAGGTTCCCCCGCCAGACGATGGTACATAGCTGTTTCCGGCGGGCATCCCATCCTGCTGACGACGAGCGGTAGCTTTAGCCGTGCCCCGACGCCTGCCTGCAACGAACGCCAAACCGGCGATCACGACCAGCACACCGCCGCCGACGGCAGCCCAGACCCAGGCAGGAAATCCACTAGCCGACGACGAGGCCGCGTCGGCTTTCTTCCCCGGCAGCCCAGACGAAGAAGCCGACCCAGCGGATTCCTTCTCGGCCGTAATCTCCACCCCGTAGGTAAGAAAGTCGAGGTCTTCAAGAATCACCTTGTTTCCTTGAACCTTGCCCAAACTGGACCGCGTCACTTTCCCCGGCATACTCACCACGATCCTCGTCTTAAGCCTACTCAAGTCCGTATCGTCATCATCGTGCGCGCCATAGTACTTGAAATGGTACTTCCCGTCTCGCTCGGTCAGCTTCATTTTCCCTTTGAAAGGCTTGTCCGAGGTGACCCTGCACGTCAGATGCCCGCCGACAGGAGTCACGTCCTCAACCTTAGGGGAGTCAACAAACCTAATCTTCGCCAGAAAAATAGTCTCAACACTTTCACATGTTCGATTGATTTTAGCCATTGTGTCTCTCGAGTCTTCAAAAGTGAAGTCAAACTTCATGTCACCGTTGGCTTGAAACTCAACCGCCCCATTAATCTTGCATCCCGCAACTACAAACGAGACAAGAGCCAGCACAACCCCCACAAGATGCGAACGCCTTTTCACGCAAGCCAGCACGCCAGGCCATGCCCAGCCCTTCTTCAAATCGGCATTCATGTTTAACCGCTCCTTCACATCGAACACCTTACCTTACCTTGCCTCTCCAGAGACAGGACAAAGCAGATAGGGCCACACCTCTCCACAGGACGTCTTCCTTCTCTAGACGCAGTCATAAAACAAGCAGAGCATTCCGATTCCTGCGCGAGCGCACGATAACGCTCCAAACACTCGGGTGCCGGTTCGCCGGCGTCGATGGCCTGCTTCACTGCGCAGCCGGACTCGCTCGCGTGGGTGCAGTCGGAAAACCAGCGTTCCTGACCAAGTTCGCCGACGCCTTCGAGGGGTCGGCCGACGGCGTCGTCGCAGCTATCCGGATAGTCGAGGCCAACCCTGCGGGGCACCCCATCAAAGCCCCAACACATCGATCGCGCCGCGGCGAACGGCGCTGACGCGAGCGGAAAGGAGTTCGCTCTCTTCGAGCTCGACGGCCAAAGGCGGGCGCTCTTCCAATAAGGTGTGAATCCGAGCATCTCGGAAAGCTCCGCTTGTGGCTCCTTACCGCAGAGGCTTCTGTCCATCCCAAGTTTGTCGGCCTCGGGCCTTGGCTCGCTGTTCCTCCGCCCTCAACCCGCAACCTTCGGTCCCCGCTCGCTCTGCCGCGGCTCACAACCCGCGACGCCGTGGCTCCGGCTCGCTATCTGCTTTGCACCGTTCTTCGACCCGTCTTGCCATCGGGGATGTCCCAGGCTCACAGGTGTTCAGGCCTGGACCGTTCCGGGCTTAGGCTCGTCGTTGAGCGGCTCGCTCTTCGACTTGCCGTTTGACGACCCGACACCGCTCGAAGGTCCACCGTCACCCAAAGAGCTGTCACCGCTCAACGATTTGCTCTCTCCAGAAGACCCGTTGTCGCTCGAAGGCTCTTTGTCGCTCGAAGGTTTGGGCTTGGGAACCGACAAGAAGACGACGGCGAAAAAGATTGACGCAACAATGATGACCAAGCCGCGTCCCTGACGAGCTTCCTTACAGGCCTCGTGTATTCCTTTCCTGATCACAGCACTGTCAGCATCCGCCGAGGGATAACCAACAGCGCCATTCACGTACTTCTCCACTTTGTCAGGGCTTTCGACGTCAAAAGAGTCATTGAGCACCGGACGAAGATCGCCCGTAAAGTTCCAGGCAACCGCGTGACATGACGAATACTTGTTGCCAGTCACTCCTGACTCAATCGAAGGCGGAACGAGAAACAGCCAGAAGAACACGGCGACCGCCGCCAAAGCAACGATACTCCGGATAATCAGATAGGCTTTCTTAGACAATTCGGTCTCCTCCACTTGATTGACGGGCTGACTTTGGTGTGTTTTTCGCCCACAACCGCCTTTGTCGGCTCAGCTTCCGATAGTTCAACGCTTTGCCTCCTTGCTAGACACTTTGAGCTGCCGTTCGGCATCAGACGATTCGCCGTCCGCGCTTCCTTTTGGGAGTCGAGGCTTCGGAACCGATACGAAGACGACGGCAAAGAACGCCAACACTGCGACACTGACGATGCCCCGCTCATGGCGCGCTTCTTCGCAGGCTTCTTGTATTCCCTTCCTAATGTCGTCGCTGAGAGGCTTTCGCGACTTATAGCCGACGTACTCTCTGACCGCGTCATAGTCCTCGACGTCGAAAGAATCGTCATGCAAGGGACGGTAATCGCCGTTGAAGTTCCAACCGACAGGGTGGCATCCAGAGTACACGTTGTCAGTTGTTCCGGACTCTATCGAAAGAGGCGTGAGGAACAGCCAGAAGAACGCCGCGAAACCCACAAGAGCGACAAGCGTCCGAACCACCAGATAAACCGGTTTAGACAATTTGATTCCTTCCTTTGGCGAAGCGAACAGCCTTTGGTTCCCGCCACGGGGTTTAGGGGTTAGTCTCAAACTCCATAGACCACCTCCTTAAGCCAAACAGACGATCTTTCAGGAATAAGCGATACCGCCTCCCAGAAGCTCTGACTGCCAACCCCTAAAGTTCTGAAAACTCCGCTCGAGGTTCTCTCTTCGACCTTTCTGCCGCCTTGGATTCAGGCCAGCTTCCCGAGAGCTTAAGACAGCGTCTTCTTGACAGGCGACCCAGACCCCTGCTCAACCTCGGATCGTTCTTCGGTCCGTCTTGCCATCGGGGATGTCCCTCACGGCTGTTCAGGCCTGGATCGTTCCGGGCTTAGGCTCGTCGTTGAGCGGCTCGCTCTTCGCCTTGTCATTTGACGATCCGACACCGATCGAAGGCCCACCGTCACCCAACGAGCTGTCGCCGCTCAACGATTTGCTCTCTCCCGAAGACCCGTTGTCGCTCGAAGGCTCCCTGTCGCTCGAAGGTTTGGGCTTGGGAACCGACAAGAAGACGACGGCAAAGACGATCAGCGAGGAAACGATCAGCACGCTGCGCTCCAGGCGCGCCTCATGGCAAAGCCGTTGAATATCCCTCCTTATTCTCTCGTTCGCCTCCATCTTGTATGCAATGGCGCCGTCGAGATACTTCTGGACCTTGCTCGGACTCTCGACGTCAAAAGAGTCATTGACCAGCGGATCCTGGTCGTCGGAAAAGTTCCAGCCAACAGGGTGACAAGACGAGTAAGTGTTTCCGCTCCCAGACTCAATCGAAGGCGGAACAAGAAACAGCCAAAAGAACACGGCGACCGCCGCCAAAGCAACGACGCTCCGCGTAATCAGATAGGCCTTCTTAGACAATTGCGTTTCCTTTCACTCGTTGCGGAGCAGGCTTCGATTCCGCCCAAGGGTCACCTGGATTGCCTTTAATGTAATCCACGGTTTCCTGGAGTCGGCTTCGCGCCTGTGCGTCCTCGCTGACGATTGCTTCGACAGCCAGGTCGAAATTCTTCGCCTCGTTCTCAATGTCGTCGGCGAGGTTTTTAACAGCCTCTCTATGCGCACATTCAGATCGGAGAATGCGTGCGCCGGACCATAGGAACCAATGCCGATGACTCCGCTTCTCAGAAGACACGTAAACATCGAAACGCGAGGCAGACTGTCCTTAGCTTCGATCACGCTTGTGCGCACATCTCCGAATTTGCGGCAAACGCCCTTCGCTTTTCCGTAGTCCACATTCAACTCAGGAGCCGGTTCTATTGCACTCGAATCGATAGGGTCCATCGTCACGTCATAATATTTTCTATGGTCACTCTGCGACATCGAATCCAGGTTGCCGATCAGCATACTTTCCACCCCCTTTTCGGCCTTTATCACGCTCTTATTTATTGCTTCGAAAGCACTCTCGAGCTGGCTTATCGCCGAATCATAGCTATCCACTTTTTCATCGTCAACCATCGCATCTTGAGACGATTTAAGAGTTTGAAGTGCTCTTGATGAAGTTTGAAGAAGCTTTCTCTCTATCACAACCTCTGGTGCTGTGAATATAAGTGCGGCATCAATTGTGGCCGAAACGATCTCAAGAACCATTTTGAAGCCTTCCGGCTCACTCAACACCACGGCATCAAAGACCTTGATCCCCTGTTGGAGAGCCTTAACCACGGAAGCGCGCGTTTCTTCGAACATCTTCATTTCGGAGTTCAGTGCTCCGCCAAGCACCATTGTCTTGTCATGAAGACCTCCGGTGACGCTGGCAAGCTTAGCCACAAAAGTCTCAACCTTATGGATAACTTCGCCACTCATGTTCCCTAAAGCTTTTCCAGCCTGGTCAAGGTTGGTAAAGATCGTTCCCCCGCCGGTGGACTTATTGCCGACTGTCTGCGGATCTTTCGCAAGCGGACTTACGGCGGTTATCCACTTCTCGATCTCATTATCGACATTCTTAGGATCAGGAAGCTGTTTCCATGGCTCAACGATCTTGTCTATAGACCAACGAATCTTGTCGAACTCGGACGTGCAATCCGCGCCACTTCCCCCACTGCCGGAGTCGAGAGTTTCTCCGCCTCCCTGACCGTCCATTCCCGGTCTTGCGATATCCCTGTCACTAGAACCTACAAGAGGTATCGGAAAAGACACCACGTACCTATCGTCCATAATGGTGCAGTGAGATGTAATTCCGGAGTTTTCGGACATCATGTAGGCGTCGATGGCTGATCGCTTCAGATAGCCGACCAGCTCTGGGACATCTGCATAATCGTATTCTTTCTTTGGATCGTAAGCCATGATGGCGACCCTTCCATGGTTGTTGTTTGTTTACGTGATCCATATCGATATGCGTGACCCAACTTTTCGTTGGATAAGAACAACCTACCACTCACCCCGACGGCAATCAATACCTTTCCTCGAAAGGCTTTTGCTTAGCAAAATTTCGCTAACCCGCAGGACTAACTCAAGCAAGATTGCTACAATATAACATTCTCTAAATAACGCCTACGTATTCATTGGAGCAGCCTCCCTTAAGCACCCTTTCCATCTATGAGAATCATGCCTTCAGAAGTCGTTCCACTGCGAGCCCTCTCACCATTTGGACACGGACGGCCTTGGGCGGTCGCCGAGGCGCGAAGCTAAGGAGGCATCCGCCGTTTTCCCTTGGCGGCACTTCGCGAACGCGCCGATTCATTAGACATGAAGCCACGGCCGTCCCACGTTCACTGCCGCGGGCGGGACTGCCGGCAAACAGCTGAGACGCACTATCTGCAGCCCCACTGTCTCAGACTGCGAGCGTCAGCGCCCCCTGCTTGAGCAAGTCAGCAAGTTGCGCCGTCGGGATCTGGCTATCCTGCGACCATTGGCAGCCGGAAGTCAGTAGCGCGGCATCGACGGATCGACGTAAAGCCACCACTGTTTCAGGCCTCCCGCAACGTTGATCACCTCAACGCCCTCGGCGGCGAGGGCCTTCGCCGCCTGCATCGAGCGGACCCCGCCCAAACAGTAGACGTAGACGGGCCCGTCGGGAAGCCTCTTCGCCGCAGCAGACGGGTCGGCCAGGACATCGGCGAGCGGAATGTGCGTCGACGGCCGGATCGCGCAAATTGCACGTTCGTGGGATTCGCGCACATCAAGCATCTTCGCCCCCTGCGCGAGCCTGACCGCAACCTCCCTCACGTTCGCCTCCGGCACGCCCACTTCATCCCCACCAGGCCGAGCCGCACCCGGCTTTGGCGCGACCGTGCCCGGCTCAGGTTGAGCTGCACCCGATTCAGGTTGAGCTGCACGTGGCCGCGGCCGAGTCACACCTGGTTCAGTCTGAGCCGCACCCGTTTTCGTTTGAAGCGCATCTGCTTCAGACACGGCCGCACTCGGCTTAGATTGAGCATTCCCCGGCTTTGACTCGGCCGCGCCCCGCCTAAATCGAGGCGCACCCGGCCCAGGCCGAGTCGCGCTTCGGGATTGGGCCCTCCTCGACTTGGACTGAGCCGCACCCGGTTCAGAAGCGCGCGCCTCCGACGCATTCGTCTCAGGCGCGGGCATCCCCGGCGCACTTGGCCCAAACATGCTCAGCTCCGAGACGCGCACCTGAGGCGAGCTCGAATCGACGTCGTCCGAGCCAGGCGCACGGGATTCCGTCACGCCTGACTCGACTGAACGCGATTCGGTCGAGCCCAATTCGGCCGGGCCCAATTCGGCCGAGTCCGATTTGGCCGGGGCTGATCTAGCCGGGCCTGATTCGGGCGCAGCAGCCTTTGCCGCGTCGCCCTGCTCCGAAACTCGCGCCTCCGGGGCATTCGTTTCAAAGACAAATGCCCCTGTTCCACCCTCTTGGGAGGTCAACCTTTCAAAAGCGTCGAACTCAGGCTTAGGCGCCTTTGACGCACCCGCTCCGGGCGCCCATGTTTCAGACACATCAAACTCAGACTGACGGATTTGGAACTCACCCGCCTCGGGCGCCGACGTTCCAGAAGCGTCGCGCTCCGGCTTACGCTGCTTGGGCGCACTCGTTTCCTGCCCGGGCGTATGAGACACATCGAAATTGATCTCGCCAGCCCCGGGCATCAACATCTCGGAGGGATCAAAACCCGGCAGACCAGCCCCCGGCATGCTCGCCCCGGGCACCCACGTTTCGGAAGGATCAAATCCAGGCTCACGCACCCTCGACGCACCCGCTCCCGGCACCAACGTCTCAGACGGATCAATTTCAGGCTCACGCACCCTCGGCATCCTCACCCCGGCCATGCCCGATCCCGGCACCAACGTTTCGGACGCATCGAACTCCAGCTCGCCCGGCCCTGGCTCACCAGCCCCCTGCATGCTCGCCCCGGGCACCCACGTTTCGGAGGGATCAAACTCGGACCCACGCGCTTTCGGCGCACCCGCTCCCGGCACCAAGGTTTCAGACGCGTCCAGCTCTGACCCTTGCGGCCAATGGGCGCCAGGTTCGGCCAGGTGCGATCCAGGCGCATTTGACCCAGGTGCATTTGACCCAAGCCCATTTGAGCCAAACGCATTTGACCCGAGCCCGCCTCTTTCCGAGTAGCCCGGAACGCCGCATGCATTCATCAAGCGTTCTCCTTTCAGGGGCGCCGGCCTGTCAGGCCTGCCAACCAGGGAAATCGTCTCATATCGGTTGTTCAGGGCGTCTAGCGCCAGCACGGTTCCCAGAAGAGGTTTGCCGACGCCGGTGATGAGCTTGACGGCCTCGCCCGCCATGATCGAGCCGACCTGGCCGCACAAACTCCCAATCACGCCGGCCTCTCCGCAGCTCGACGTCGCCCCGGCGGGCGGCGGGCTCGGAAAAAGGTCGCGCAGACACACGCCGGGCTCCTTGACGCCGAACTGCCACGCCCGTCCGCCCGTCCAAAACACCGAAATCTGCGCCGAGTATCGAAGGATCGACCCCCACACTTCGGGAATCGACAATTCGGAGCATGCGGCGTCCACCGCGTAGCGGGTGAAGAAATTGTCGCTTCCGTCCAACACCACGTCGTAGCCGAACATCAGCTGGGCGGCATTTTCCTCCGTGAGCCGCTCTGGGTACACGATCACGTCGACGTCGGGGTTGAGCGCCTCGATTTTCGCCGCGGCGGAAACCGCTTTGGGCGTCCCGATGGCAGTCGAATCGTGAATCACCTGCCGATGAAGATTAGACAGGTCGACAACGTCGTCGTCGATGATCCCGATCGTCCCCACGCCGGCGGCGGCGAGGTACATAAGCGCCGGAGACCCAAGCCCGCCAGCGCCGACGACCAGCACGCGCGCCGCGGCCAAACGGGCCTGGCCGTCCTCACCATGGAGGAGAATCTGGCGCGAATACCGCGTGCGCTGGCGATTGTCGAGCACGCTCTCAGGCTCGACTGCGGGGCGAAGACTCATACCGCCATGGTACCGCTGAGCGTCGCAGCACGCCGATATTCGCAGCAGGCGGAGCCTCTGCCGGCGAGCCGACCTTGTGGCACATCGAGCCAACGTTGCGGCACGCCAAGCCAATCTCGTGGCACATCGAGCCAACATTGCGGCACGCCAATACTGATCGGGCATCGCCTTTACTGATCGGGCATCGCCTTGCGCGAGGCAATGGAGAAGGGCGGCGCGCCGTGCCGAAGGGCATCGCAGAGGGCGCGAGCGGACACAGCCCGCATCCGCGATGCGAAGCGGAATGCGCGCATCGATTAAACTCGTGCCACATGAGGATCGCCGTCATAACAGTCTCCGACCGCACGTTTTCCGGGCAACGCAAGGACGTTTCCGGCCCGCTCGCCGTTCGGCTTCTCGCCGACTTCGGCGAAGTCGAGGGGCCCGCGGTGGTGCGCGACGGCGTCGAATCAGTGCAGGCGGCGATCCGCAAGGCGGCCGACTCGGGGGCGGACGCCATCCTCACCGTGGGCGGCACGGGAATCACCAGCCGCGACCTCACGCCGGAGGCGACCGAGCCGCTGCTCGCGCGCAGGCTCATCGGCGTCGAAGACCTTCTGCGGGACAATCCCCGAGTTCCCACCGCCGCCCTCTCCCGCGGCATGGCTGGCGTCATCGAGGGGGACGGACGCCGGGTTTTCATCCTCAACGCGCCCGGATCGACGGGCGGCGTGCGCGACGCCGTCGCCGCCGTCGGCCCCCTTCTGGGCCACATCGTCGACCAGCTTGCTGACGGCGACCATCCCGCGCCGCACAAGGCCGCCACGATAGCCATTCAGAATCGAGGCCGCAGCGACGGCTCCGACGCCGAAGCGATCGTCGCCGGCGTCACCGCCGAGCCCATCGACATGGAGGCCCTCGCCGCCGCCGTGGACGATCCAAGCGCGGGCGTAGTCGTCACATTCTGCGGGCAGGTGCGCAATCACGACGACGCCCGGCCGGTGGTTTCCATCGATTACGAGGCGCACCCCGAAGCCGGAAACGTCGTTCGAAAGATCGCCGCCGACGTCGCCGCAGGAAGCGGGGCGTGCAAGATCGCGGTGCTCCACCGCACAGGCGGTCTGCGCGTGGGCGAGATCGCGCTGGGCGCAGCGGTTTCCGCCTCCCACCGGAAAGAGGCGCTGCGCGTCCTCGAGGCCGTCATCGAGCAGGTCAAGCTCCGCCTGCCCATATGGAAACGGCAGGAATTCGCCGACGGCTCGGCGGAGTGGACCGGCCAGGCTTAATCAACGGCTCGGCGGAGTAGACCGGCCAAGCCTAGAGCCCCCGGCGCGGCAGGATCGACCTCGCCGAACAGTTTGCGAGACTCTGTCAGCGCGCCAGGCCGACGGCTCGGCTCACCCGCCGGCGAACGGCGGGAGGACGTCCGCCCTGACGGCTCCGGAAGGCAACGGCGCGGCGTCGTCGGCGTGGGCGCCGTCGATCAGAAGCGCGCTCACGGCGAGCTGTCTGGCAAAGCCGGCCCCTCGTGCGGCGATCAGGGCCGCACGCAGATCCCCGACGGTTGCGCCCGCGGGCAGGCTGACGCTTTCCTCGGTCACGCCGGCGGCCTCTGCCACAGCGGCGAAGTATCGCAAGTTGACTGTCATTTCATCCTCCGATCGCGCTCATCGTGCGCGAAGGCTGCAAAAAACTCGGATCGTCCACGCCGTGTCCGGGCTGTTTGCCCCACATGGCCGCACGCCAAGCATCGGCGATTGTATCGTCATCGGCGCCCGCGCGCAGAAGCGAACGAAGGTCCGTTTCCTCCCGAGCGAAAAGGCAGGAGCGAACTTGGCCGTCCGCGGTCAGCCTCGTACGGTCGCAGTCCCCGCAAAACGGGCGGGTGATCGACGCGATGACGCCCACCGTCCCGCCGGGGTGCTCGACGCCGTCGACCTTGCCGGGTGCGACGTCCCACAGTTCGGCGGGCGAGCTCCCCCTTTCCGTCCCCGGCCGCGCCACAAGCTCGAAAGCGCCTTCCAATCTGCTCAGGATCTCCTCGGCCGCAACCATCCCGGAACGCGTCCACTGCCCGCTGGGCCCAAGCGGCATCTGCTCGATGAAACGCAGTTCGTAGCCGCTCGCGAGCGCCTCCGCCACCAGCCTGACGGCCTGCGCGTCGTTGACTCCCCTGACGAGCACCGCGTTGACCTTCACGGGGAGCAAGCCCGCCTCCGCCGCGGCACGGGCGCCGGCGACGGCGTCGTCAAAGCGGTCTCTGCGAGTGAGGGCGGCGTATGTCTCCCGATCTGCGGCGTCCATGGAAACGTTGACCCTCGTCAAGCCCGCCTCTTTCAGCCCGCGCGCGCGATGGCGCAGGCCGAGGGCGTTCGTCGTCAGCGAGGTTTCAACGGGCGTCCCGACGTCGGTGCAAAGGGCCGACGTCGCCGCCACGATCTCCTCCAGCCCCTTTCGCAGCAGAGGTTCGCCGCCGGTGAACCTCACCTCGCGCACACCGAGCCTCTCGACGGCGATGCGCACGAGCCGCACCACCTCGGCGTCGGTCAGAATGCGCTCGCCGGGAGCGGGCTGCACCCCCTCGGGGGGCATGCAGTACGTACAGCGAAGATTGCATTTGTCGGTGAGCGAGACCCGCAGATCGCGCGCGACGCGTCCGAAACGATCGATGAGCTCCGGCACGCGCGGGCGGTCCGCTGGGGCCGCACCGCTCGCCCTCAGTCTGGGGAAGCCGAGATGCACCACCGGATTCGCCCGTACGGGCGTCGGGACAGACGTGGTGTTCATGTATTCCTTTATGCCTTCGTGCGTCAGACGTGAACGCACCGCAATCCTACACGGACATCGCCGCAGTTTCGTGCCTGCCACATTCAGCTGCCGCCAAACCCCGTCATCACCGCATTCATTTATCTCGTTTCGAAGACCTTGCGCTCACGACATCAAAAACCGTATATACACTTTTTTTATTCGGCAGTCCATAACTCTTTTCAGACGTTAACGCAAGACCCCTAAAGAGAAAGGCCGAGATTTTTGATCAGTTTTAAGCACTTAAGCACAGTTCCTCACATATTCAGACCCGAAACACAAACAGTCACGGAACGAGCAAAACGCTCAGAGGCGGCTTCGCCAGAAGCATGCAACACCATTACGCGACCGTAAAATAGCAAATAACAAGAATGAACTTCTCTAAGTTGACCGCAGGATTCAAGTGAAAAAGAAACCCTGGTGAGCGGACCCACACTCATGTAAGCTCCAAATGCGCGGGGCATCGCAACCGGCATTTTCGTCGCCGCTCTCGCACACTGAAAACAACCAAATAACCGAAGGAACATCAATGCACAACAATCGCGTTCCTCGGCGGACTCATCGCTCGCTCGCCACCGCTACAGTTCTCACCGCGGCCGCCGCACTGGCCGCCGCGCCCCTGTTCAGCGCGTCGGCCTTCGCGGCTCACGAGTCTGCGCCGGGAAGCATCTCGCGACTCGAGCCAGCCAAGCCCGCCCAGCTCACAGGTTCGGCGGAATGGGGCCTGCGTCAGAGTTTCCGCAACTACATCAAGACCGGTCCGGCACACGGAAGCTGGGAGCTTCTCGACGGCGCCACCGGGGAATTCAACTTCCCGGTGGACGACGGACAGTCGATCACCGCCGAAACCCCCGGAACGATCACATTCAAGGGCGGTGTGCACTTCACCGGGCACGACGGCCAGCTCGACATCACGATCGCCAACCCGGTCGTGAAATTCACCGGCCCGGACACCGCCGATTTGCTCCTCAACGTCAAGAGCAAGGCGATGGGCGCCGCCGACGTCACCGACTACGGTCAGATCGAGTTCGCCAAGCTGAGCAACATTGCGATTCAGCACGACGGCGAAAAGAAACTCACCGTGAAGGCTCCCAAGGTCGTCTTGACCGCGAAGGGCGCCCAGGGCTTTGCGAACTTCTACAAGGAGGGAACGGAGCTCGACCCCTTCAGTTTCGAAATCAACGAAACGGCCGCCCCTTCGCCTACGCCGACGCCGAGCCCCACGGACCCGGCACCAAGTCCCACCGATCCGGCGCCCAGCCCGACCGACCCGGCCCCTTCGCCGACTCCGACACCGGATCCCTCGCCCAAGCCTCCGGCTGACAACAGCCAGAAGCCGATCGCGGATCCCTGCTTGGCCGATGACGCCTGCAACCTCTACTTCGCAGACCAGTTCCCGGCCTCCATCGCAAAGCTCGGCATGAAGATCCCTGCGGGCGGCGAGGTCATCGCGGGTGACTGGGACGGCGACGGCGTTTCGACCGTCGCGATCCGCAACAGCGAGAACTACACCTTCTACGATTCCAACCGGTCTGACGCGAAGACCACCGCTGCGACCTTCCCGGGAACGGGATCGGGTCAGGTGCTCGTGGCTGACTTCAACGGCGACAAGAAGGACGATATCGCCGTCAAGAACGGCAACGTCTTCTCGATCAAGTACAACGCCACCGCCTCGGGCGCAGCCGATGCCACCGTTCCCTATGGGAAGGCTGAGGATTACGGCCTTGCAGGCGACTGGGACGGCGACGGCAAGGCCACCCTCGGCGTCCGCCGCGGGCACATCAACCTCCTTCGAGACACCCTGACGGGCGGCGAGGCCGATCGCACCTTCGCCTACGGGCGCAACGACGACGTCGCATACGTCGGCGACTGGAACGGAGACGGCAAGGACACCGTGGCCGTCCGCCGCGGTGCGACCTTGTTTGTGAAGAACGCCCTCTCCGGAGGCGACGCGGACACGTCCTTCACCTACGGGCGGGCCAGTGACAAGCTCGTCGTGGGCGACTGGACCGGCACGGGCAAGGACACCGTGGCCGTCGTACGCGAGCAAGCAAAGGGCGGCCTTGGCTGAGTGCTGCTGAGCAACGCCTCGTTGCGGGGCGGGTGCGGCGTCGCCTGACGGCACGCTGCGCTCGCCCCGCGGCATATCGGGTGCTGCTCTGATGGCTGTCCAATGGGGCAACTGGGTTCAGCTCGCCCCGAGGCATGTCGGATGCTGCCCGACGGCGGGCCGGCCTAGGGCGCGGACGGCCTCAAACATATGTCGTCCGCGCCAGACGCGTGCAGGCCTGTCCCTCGCGCAGGCGCGTCCGCCCAGTCAGAAGGCAAGGCCAGCGGCGGCGGTTGAGTCGCGAACTCATCCGCCGCCGCTGGCCTTTACGTTCTCTTCAGTTCTATCGGCTGTCGCCGCCTCCAGTCGCGCCCTTATCTGCGCTCGCAGGCGACGCCGTCGTTGTCCCTATCCAAACCGGGCCGATACCCGGGCTGGCCTCTGTAAAGGGGCGCCGCCCCCGCGTCCCGCGCCGCTTTACAGTTTGGATAGTATGCCGACCCGCCCGACGAGCGGTCCGTCCCGTACCCGGATCCGCCGGACGAATCGGAGCCGCCGGACGCACCCGAGGCGCCCGACGCTCCCGCGCCGCTCGAGGTCCCAGAATCGCCTGCCGTCCCCGAACCGCCGAAAGTCTGCGTCACTGCGGACGACCGCTGAGAATTCTGGGACGCCTGCTTCGCATTGTCCAGCTGAGATTTGCAAGAATCCCGCTCGCTCGTCAGGGTCGAAATCTGCGTGGAGAGCTCGGAAACGCGCTTCGAGTTCGACTTCTGCGCTTTAACTTTCTGCTCCAACGTCGATTTTTCATTGCGCAGATCTTTCAGCTCTTGCCGGGCCGAGTTCAGATCTTGCTCAACGGCCGCCGAACGGGTTTGGAGCTGCCGGAACTGCGGCGAATCGGTGACGTCGCCCTGGGAATGAATTCCATACCCGAATAGCAATCCCAGCGCCACGAGTCCGCCGCGCGCGGCCCAGCGTTTCGCCGTCGTCCGGCGGGACCCCGAATCCGCCGCTCGAAGCCCTTGCGGGGGAACGCCGGTTTGGTTGAACTCGCCTGCTTGCCCCGGCGCCACGGCTTGTCTGAGCGCGCCGACGTCGCCCGCCGCCGGAAAGCCTCCGGCCGCCTCCCAGGCGCCGTAGGGGGAAGAATTGTATTGACCTTCGGTCATGGTGCTGCCTCCATCGTCTTAAGTCGCTTCAACGCCGTAGCGACCACCACGCATTGCGATCCGTGGTAAGCCAGACCGCAGAGGGATTCTACCAGCTCGAAAGCTATTCAACCGTGGGAAACGCCCTGGTTCCGATCTTCTCGACCGAACACTCTTTGACAAATAGAAGAAATCCAGCATTTGGCCATGCCTACGGAGCCAAACCTTTATCCGGTGACGAAATGCCTCAAATGGCCAATCGGCTAGGGTCGGAAGAGTGTGTGGAACACGTAGGAAAATATGGAAAACACCGCCGTGCCTTATATTGATTATTTTGGTGTTTACACTATGCAAATGCACTTTATGACGAAAAAGAGCCATTTAGCTAAGAAGTGCTTTCTTTGGCAGATGGAACCAAGCCGTTGTGCTTCCTTACCCCCGCACCGCCTCGATGAGCTTGAGGATCATCTGCGGGCCGCCCGAGTGGAGGCCGTCGTGGTGGAACGTGTCGGAAACCAGCGTGCGGAAGCCGGCAAGGCGCGCCGTCTCCATCGAGATCGAGTAGGGCACGAACATGTCCTGTTTGTATACCCAGGCGGCCGCAGGAACCCTTCGCGCAGCGGTTGCGTCGTGTCCCGCGGCGGCCTCGTGCGCCGCAGAGCCCCCGCGCCCGGCTCGAACCCCGCGCTCCGCGGCAGCCCTGTTCGCCGCGAGGGCCTCGGCGTCATAGAGGCGACGCAGCGAGGGGTCGGCGGCCAGGGCGTCGGCCGCGTCGGCGATGGGCGCGAGCGCCGGATCCTCGCGCATCTGCCACGGATACATGTGCTCGCCGGTGAAGCGGAAGCCGCGGCCCTCGGCCTCCAGCTCTGATTCGGCTGCGGCCCCGGCGGCGACGTCGGGCAGGCGAAATTGCGGGAACTCGCCGCGGACGCGGTCGGCGCTCCAAGCCGTGGCGCCGGTGGAGGCCTGGGCGTAGATCGCCTCGTGCATCACGCCGTACAGCGGCGCGGGCGCGAGCGAGACCTGCGCCCCTATCCGATCGAGAAACTGCGGGCGCAGCCGACGCGCTCCCCGCACGGTCCAAAACGGGTCTTCGAGCAGGAAATGCAGCTGCTCCAGCCCGTAGGAGCGGCCGAGGCAGATGCCAATCTGGCGGAATCGGCCGGGTGTGAGCCGCTCGCCGGTCGGCAGGCGCTCCTCGACGTCGGCCAGGTGCTTGACCACGCTCCATGCGACCGGCTCATCGCCGGGATACCGGGCGAAAAACTCGCGGTTGCGCACGTCGGTTTGGGCGTAGGTCAGCCGGTAGACGTCGTCGGCATGCCCTTCAACCGACGGAAGCCCGGCGGTGATAAAAGCTTCGGACAGGCCTTGCGGCGCTTGGGAAAGGCAGGCGGTGACGACGAAGCCTCCGAAGCTCTGGCCGAGCACCGACCAGGGTTCGCCCCCGAAGGCGAGGCGGAGGTCCTCGGCGTCGGCGGCTATGGAATCCTGGCGGAAACAGGAAATGAAGGCGGCTTGCACGGGGGTCGGCCCGACGGCGGAAACGGCCTGCGCCTCGATGGGATGCGAGCGGCCGGTGCCTCGCTCGTCGAGCAGGACCACGCGGTAGTGGTTGAGCGCGGTGTCGAGCCACGAACCGATCGGCGCCATTCTGGGGCCGCCGAATCCCGGCCCTCCCTGAAAATAGACGAGCCGCGGCAGCTTCTCGTTGCCGTGTCTCACGTATTCGCGTGCGAAGAGCTCGATCTTCTCCGGGATTGCCGCCGTTTCGTCCCCTGCAAAACGGGACAAGGCCCCGAAGCGATCGAGCGGAACCCAAAGCGAGTGCTCGATCATTGTGTGCCCCGGCAGGCTGAACATCGCGTCGTACATGGCCCGAGTCTAATCCGCCCGCCTGTGAACATCGCGTCATTTCGTCTGAAAACAGACGGCTTAAACGGCAAGCGTTTTCGGGGGAACAGGGCCAAACGTGTCGATGTGACAACACTGGAACACCAGGATCGTTGAAAAGCTGAGCACGCCGCACGGCAAAGGTTTGCGCACCGGCGATCATCGAAGACGCGCAGGCAGCCGCCAGGGCGATGTCGGCAACCGACGGGACTACGCCGGCAATCCGGAGCGAATAGCCTCGCGGTGCGGTTCGCCGCACAAGGCATTATCATAGAGGCGTTTGTTTTCCGACGTCGCAGTGCGGGTTGTCCCAAGGAAGCGCGGGCGTGCCAAAGAGCGGTGCAGGCGTCCTGAATGAAGGCGGTTCCTATGGCAATGCCGAGTCCCAGCTACACCGTTACCCTTCGCGTGAGCGTTCCCGCCCACCCGCGGGCCACGCAGCACCTCGTCGAGGCGGTCGCGGACGCCGGAGGCCTCGTGACCGGAATCGACACGGTCGAGTCGCTGGAGAAGCATCTGATCGTCTCGGTCACCTGCGACTGCGTCAACACCGCCCACGTCCAGGAGGTTCGGGGCAACATCGAGATGATGGTCGGAACCGTCGTCGAAGAAGTCTCCGACGCCACAATGCAGGCGCACATCGGCGGCAAGATTTCGGTGGAGCTGAAGAATCCCCTTCGCACCCGGCAGGACCTCGCCCGCGTCTACACGCCCGGCGTCGCGCGCGTGTGCAACGCGATCCACAAGAACACGGCCGAGGCGCGGCGCCTGACCGTCAAGGGAAACGCCGTCGCGGTGGTCACTGACGGAACCGCCGTCCTCGGCCTCGGCGACATCGGCCCCGAGGCGGCCCTGCCGGTCATGGAGGGCAAGGCGGCCCTGTTCAAGCGATTCGGCGACGTCGACGCGTGGCCCGTGTGCCTCGACACCAAGGACACCGAGGAGATCATCTCCATCGTCAAGGCCATCGCCCCGGTCTACGGCGGGATCAACCTGGAAGACATCTCGGCGCCCCGGTGCTTCGAAATCGAGGAGCGCCTGCGCGAAGAGCTCGACATCCCGGTGTTCCACGACGATCAGCACGGAACCGCGATCGTCACCCTCTCGGCGCTCATCAACGCCCTCAAGCTCGTCGGCAAGCGCATCGAAGACGCACGGATCGTCGTCTCCGGCGTCGGCGCCGCCGGCTCGGCGATCATCCGCCTCCTCATGCTCCACGGGGCGACCGACGTCATCGGCTGCGGCCGCAACGGCGCCCTCGGCCCCTTCCGCGAAGAGGCCAACCCCCACCGCAATTGGCTGGCGCAGAACACCAACCCCCGCGGCTTCGAAGGATCGCTCAAGGAGGCGCTCGTCGGCGCGGACGTGCTCATCGGCGTTTCCTCCGGCAACATCCTCACCGGGGACGACATCGCCACGATGGCCGACGACGCGATCGTCTTCGCCATGGCCAACCCGACGCCGGAAGTCGACCCCATCGCCGCGGGCCGCCACGCCGCCATCGTCGCCACCGGCCGCTCCGACTTCCCGAACCAGATCAACAACGTCCTGGTCTTCCCCGGCCTCTTCCGGGGAATGCTCGACGCCGGCGCATCGAAGATCGACGACGAAATGCTCCGCCAGGCAGCCATCGCCGTGGCGGACGTCGTCAGCGACGAGGAACGCAATTCCAACTACATCATCCCCGGAGTGTTCGACCCGCGCGTCGTCGACAAGGTCGCCGACGCCGTGGTCCGGTACGTCACGGGCAAGGAGCCGCGCCGCAAGAAGAAGTCCAAGCGGGACAAGGCGGGCAACGCCAAGTAGCGGCCTGCCTCCGGCCCGGCTGGGCCGTTGCGGAGAATTCGCCGAGGCGTCTCGCCGCCCGGGCGCGAGACGCGGCCGGGCCGAGCGCCTCCGCACAGTGGGTGCTTTAGCACATGGGTCTCGCACCCCCTTTCCCTCGTGAGTAAGGGACTGCTACCCTGACTCTACCTATCTTTACATCGCGCCGGAAACGGCACTCGGCATCACAGGGAGAGAAGTATGACATCTCGCCTCTCGCGCGTTCTTGCAGCGCTTCTTTTTACGCTGACAACGTTCTTGTCGGCGTGCTCCTCGGACTCGAAAGACGCGACGTCGTCGGACGGGGCATCGAACTCCTCGGGAGCGGAATCCGGGACCTGGCCTCGGAAAATCAAGCATGAAAAAGGGGAGCTGACGCTCAAAAGCAAACCGAAGAGAATCGTGTCGACGTCGGTGACCCTCACGGGGACCCTTCTGGCGATCGACGCTCCGGTCAAGGCCTCGGCCGCCACGACCCCGTCGAACATAACCGACGACAAAGGCTTCTTCTCCCAGTGGTCCTCCATCGCCAAGAAAAAAGGCGTCGACGTCCTCTACCCCAACCTCAAATTCGACAAGGAGGCCCTCATTGCGGCCAATCCCGACCTCGTGGTCATCGCGAGCTCGGGAGCGGACAGCGCCATCGACCATTACAAGGAGATAGCCGCCCAGTACCCGACGATCGTCGTCGACTATTCGAAGCAAACGTGGCAAGAGCTGTCGAAGCAACTCGGGGAGGCCACCGGTCAGGAGGCCAACGCCAAGAAAGCGACCGCGGACTTCGACAAGTACGTCGCCGACGCCGCCAAAAAGATCAAGGCACCCGAGGGCAACGCCGCTGTCGTTTCCTACAACGGCCCGGGCAAGGAGCAGGGCGTGGCCAAGAAAAGCGGGCCCCAAAGCAGGCTTTTGGAAAAGCTCGGCTTCAAGATCGTCGAAGCGCCCGCCGACCTCGAAGCGAGGAAGGACAAGCGCGGCGACTTTTCCTTTGTCACTCATGAGAACCTGACGAAAGCCGTCAGTCCCCAGACCGTCTTCCTTCTGACGGGAGACCAGAAGACCGAGTCCTCCTTCCTGGCCGACCCGGTGGTCGCCAACATGCCGGCGGTCAAATCAAAGCAGGTCTACGGGCTCGGCCCCACGTCGTTCAGGATCGACTACTACTCCGGCAAGCAAATGATCGACGCCGTCGTCAAGCGACTCGGTGGCTGACGGGCGCGCCGTGGCCGAGGCCTTCGGGGCCTGCGGAGAACGCAAATCCGCCGTCGGCTCCGAAGGCGGGCCGAACCCGCCGGGCGCACGCGAATCCGACGATCTCCGCGCAGGCAGGCCCCGAGGCCTCCGAGCCTTCGGCCTGCTGCCTTGGGCGGCGCTGTCGACCGGCCTGCTCGTCGCGCTTGCGGCCGCGAGCATCGCGACAGGCTCGCGGCTCGTGCCGCTGCCCGAGGTCTGGGACGCGCTTTTCGACTTCGATCCGAAGAACGACGCCCATTTGGTGGTGCGCGAACTGAGGCTTCCGCGCACATTCACGGCAATCATGGCCGGCGCATGCCTGGGCCTGGCCGGGGCGCTCGCGCAATCGCTGACGCGCAACCCCCTGGCCGAGCCGGGAACGCTCGGCATCAGCCAGGGCGCGGCCTCCGGAGTGATCGTCGGCCTGTTCTTCACGAGCGCTTCGCACGTGGCCGTCTACGTCTGGTTCGCTTTCATCGGCGCCGCGCTGACCGGGGCCCTGGTTCACAGGCTGGGGCGCGCCGAGACGGCCGGAACCAACCCGACGCGCCTCATCCTCGCGGGCGCCGCCCTGTCGATCGTGCTGTGGGCGCTCAACACGATTCTGCTTCTGGCCCAGCCCGCCTGGGTGCAGCAGATCTACAGGAATTGGGCGCTCGGATCGCTGGCGGGACGCGGCTGGGACAACCTTCCCGTCCTCATCGCCTGCCTGGCCGCGGGGGCGGCCGCCTCTTTCGCGCTGGCGCCGTCGCTCAATGCGGCGACGCTGGGCGCGGACATGTCGAAGGCGCTGGGCGTCAAGCCCCGAGCCACGTCGGCTTTGACGAACCTCGCGATCATCGTGCTCGCGGGAGGCGCGACGGCCGCTGCGGGCCCCGTCGTCTTCGTCGGGATGGCCTGCCCGCATGCGGCGCGGGCGCTGGCGGGAACGGACCACCGGCGCCTTCTCCCTTTCTCGGCGCTTCTCGGCGCAACGGCGACGCTGGCCTCGGACACGCTGGGGCGGATCGTCGTCTATCCAGGGGAAGTCGGGGTGGGTGCGATGACGAGCATCATCGGAGCGCCCTTCTTCGTCTGGCTCGTTCGGCGCGGCAAGGTGTTGGGCCTGTGAGCGGGAAAAGGGCGGACGTGAACGGAGAAGGGGCGGATCTGAGCGGGAAAGTCAGGCACGCGCCCATTTCGCGCGGCGGAAGGAAAGCCCGCGGCAAAATCAGGATCGCGGCGGGCCCCGTTCGCCTGGAGGCGACGAGGAGCGCCCTCGTCGTCGGCGCGGCGGCCGCGGCGCTTCTCGCAGCCGTCGGCCTCGTGCACATCGGCACGGGCAGCACGCCCATCGGGGCCGAGGAAATCGTCAAGGTCCTTTTCGGACACTCCGGCGACGAACAGACTGTGCGCATCGTCGAGACCGTCCGCCTCCCCAGATTCGTCGCCGCCTTGGCAGTGGGAGCCGCACTCGGGGCGGCCGGCGCGGTTTTCCAATCGGTCTCTCGCAACCCTTTGGGCTCACCCGACGTCATCGGCTTCACCACGGGGGCCGCGACGGGAGGCATCGTCAGCGTGGCGGTGCTCGCAGGCGAAGCCCGAGAAACGGCGTTTGCGGCGACTTGCGGCGGAATGGCTACCGCGACGGCCGTTTACCTGCTCGCGCGGCGCGCCGGGCACAGCACCGGATACCAACTGGTTCTCGTGGGCATCGGCGTCAGTTCTTTCTTGACGGCCGTCAACTCGCTCCTGCTCGCCTACGGCGACGCCGAGCAAACCGCCCTCGCGTCGATGTGGCTGTCCGGCTCGCTCAACGCACGCACATGGGAGCAGGCGCTTGTCGTAGCCGTCGCCGTCGTCCTCCTTGTGCCTGCGCTGTGCGGAATGTCGCGGCGCCTCGACATATTGGAGATGGGCGACGACCAGGCGACGCAGGCGGGGATCCGGCCCGAGCGCCTGAGGGTCGCCGCAATGCTCGCCGCGGTTGCCCTGACGTCGACCGCGGTGGCGGCCACCGGCCCCATCGCCTTCGTCGCTCTGGCCGCGCCGCAGGCCGTGGCAAGGCTGACCCGCAGCGGGCGCCTCCACATTTTCACGTCGGCGCTCATGGGCTCGACGATGCTCACGGCCGCCGACGTCGCCTCGATGCGCGTGCCCGTGGGCGTCGACGTGCCCGTCGGCCTGGCGACCGCGCTGATCGGCGGCGTGTATCTGCTGTGGCTCATCGCCCGGTCGCCGACGGTGTAGGCGGCAAAGGCAAGGACTGATCCAATCAGACCGACTCGACCAGACTGAGCCGAAGGCTTTCGCGGCTCTCGATCCGAAAGAGGAGAATGGACGGCGTCAAAAGAACGAAAGGCGGCGCGGGCAACCCGCTCGTCGGCCGCGGCCTGCACCTGGCCTACGGGAACACGACGGTCAGCAAAGAGCTCGACGTCGAAGTGCCCGCCCAGTCCTTCACGGCCGTCATCGGGCCGAATGCGTGCGGAAAATCGACCCTTTTGCGCGCTCTGTCGCGCCTCCTCGAACCGCGCGAGGGCACGGTGCTGCTCGACGGAAGGGAAATCGCCTCCTACCCGGCGAAGAAGGTCGCGCGCAGGCTCGGCCTCCTTCCTCAAAGCTCAAACGCGCCCCACGGCATCACGGTGCGCGACCTCGTCGCCCGCGGGCGGTTTCCCCACCAGTCGTTCTTCAGGCAGTGGTCGGCGAAGGACGACGCCGCCGTCGACGCCGCATTGGCCGCGACTCGGACGCTCGAGCTGGCCGACCGCGCGGTCGACAGCCTCTCCGGAGGCCAACGCCAACGCGCCTGGATCGCGCTCGTGCTGGCGCAGGAGACCCCTCTTCTCCTTCTCGACGAACCGACCACGTACCTGGACATCGCCCACCAGCTCGAGGTGCTCGACCTTTGCCGCAGCCTCCACGAATCCGGCGATTTCACGCTGGTTACGGTGCTCCACGACCTCAATCTCGCATTCCGCTACGCCACCCATCTCATCGTCATGAAGGAAGGGCGCATCGCAGCCACCGGCGCGCCGGCCGAAATCGTCACGGCGGAGCTCATCGACGAAATCTACGGAATCTCCTGCATGTGCATTCCCGACCCTCACACGGGGCTCCCGCTCGTCGTGCCGCTTGACGCCCGGCAAACCTGACCGCCGACCGGCGGTCAGGCGCGCGAGCCCGGTTGGGCAAACCGTCCGCAGCGCAAACCATCCGCAGCGCGAGCCGTCCGCCCCCCGATCCCTCCGCCGCGCAACCCATCCTCCACGCACCATCCACCGCGCAGCCTATCGGCCGCGCAGACCAAACAAAGCAGACAATTCAAGGAAAGGTCAGAAATGCCTGACGCAAAAGGAAATGCCGACCATAACGACAACGACGTGCATGCTGGCAGCGGCCCCCACAAACCGCGCGAAGGCCGCGAGCGCCATGAGAAGCATGAGCGCCACGAGCACCACGAGCACTCCATAGCCACGGAGGGGCTGCCCGCCGCCATCGTCGTGGAAAAGGTCAGCGACGTCACCCGCTCGATGCGGAGAATACGTTTCGCAGGCCCGGCCGTGGCGGGCTATCTCAGCCGCCCCAGGGTTCCAAACGTCAAGTTGTTCTTCCCCGACGGCCCCGTGCTCGACCTGCCGAAATTCGGCGAGCGCGGGCGGTACGCCTATGCGCCGGGCCAGCGCGAAAGGGTCAGAACGTACACGGTCCGCGCCTACAGCGTGG
>ERZ773038.294-NODE-294-length-34564-cov-9.611695_pt1 | contig 34564 bp, 41 predicted proteins | sample MGYA00511665_ERZ773038 | MGnify/ENA primary metagenome ERZ773038 (study PRJEB29015, sample SAMEA2737966) | human oral metagenome | biome: human oral; feature: human-associated habitat; material: dental | place: China | collected 2028 ... | reverse complement strand
TGCTCGCCGCCTACACGCAGGTGAAAAACATCTACATTTCCACCCGCGAAGAGCGTGAGGGGTTATATTAATTCCCTGCTAAACGTTGATTGAAATAGAGAAGAGGTCGTCTGAACATCTGAAGTCGGGTTGAACTGACCCCCCCCTTTGGGCAATCGGACACTCATAAAAACCTCTTCAGGCGCTCTGCATAAGCTGGGTTCTGTATGTAAACAGGACCCAGCTTCTTATTGTCAAACTGCATCGCTCCCGGTTGTAGTAGTCCAATATAATCATCTATCTGTTTCATCAGTTCGTTCACCGTCAAGTCCCCTCCACTATAGAAGCATTCCGTCACACGGGAAAGAAGCTCTCCGCTGGTGCTGGGGCTATGATTTGGATCTGGCCATTTCGTTGTAGCCGAAACAAGTGATAGTTGCATATAGGAAAAGGCCGTCTGAAAATTTATTTCAGACGACCTCAGCGTTTATTGGGTCTCGACCCATCCTACGTTTGCTAAATGGAATAATATCACCAGAAAAATGAAATTATCGGTCCGCCAAGCAGATTAAATCTGAAAGTAAGTGTTCCTTCCATAGTAGACTAAAAATACGAAAAACAGGAACCACCACAGCAGTATGCTAAACCAGCAGTTTTTAATAACCCGCGCCGGATGTCGTCTTTGGGGCAATTCAATTAGTATATTCAACTTTTGGTTCAAACATGTTCAATACGATACTTCCTTAAAGTAGGGTGATTAACTAGAAATTCTAGGTATTTTTTACAAAGTTCCTCTCCGCATAATTTATACACATTAAAGAAAGTGGGAAGTAATATATCGGATACTGTAGCACAGTTCTCAAGTGTATCAGTGAATTGTTCTTCATCTATTAACCCTCCTAGTATAAGTTGAGTAAAATTTCTTTCATATGATGATGCTTGTGAATCATGAATTTCCCAAACTCTTATTCGCTCCTCCTTCAATTCCTCATCTGATAAGACATTGGATAAATTCAATAGAATTTTACGACACGTATTTTCTGCTAATTGTATTAAAGTATCAGGTATTTGATTATGAATACAAGGGCTAGATAAAAGTACGTTTTTGATAAAATCATGCGTAATTATTTGAGTATCAGAATAATTCATGGCATCAATATCAAATGTATTGGTTAATTCTCTTCCTGCTATAACATCAGGTCTATTTACCTCAGCCATTTTAACCTCCATTACCGTCGCGGATCCCAAGATTTTTTAATACGTGACTACAGGAAGCACACGCAATCATAGGTTTTCTTTTTTGTCGTTTCTGTGTGCTGTAGAGACAGAATTTTTGCTAATCCTTAAGCTCCTCCAGATTGGTAATATTTGCTTTTTCTGCTCCTTTTTACTGAGAGCCTGCTACTTCAGAACATGCACCATGCATGGTAAAAGCAGAAAACTTATCCTTGGGAATATTATATTATCTATCGCATGCTTCGTGAACAACTGGATGAGTGATACCTTTACTGCCCTCTCCAGTGCTAAATCCGGTTATTGTTCCTCTAAGTATATTTGGCCCGGTCTATGTAACTCTGGTACCAGTTAAACCTAAAAAGTCAATCCGTGCGGAAGAATATAAGCAATATAGACAGGAGTTACTTCCTCCCTATAGCCCAATCGGATCCTGATTCACAAACTGTCCCGCATCAGGCATAGTATCTGAAGAAGTTGTAGCGCAATCCCGTTTCACGGTCGCAGTATTGGTTTTGCAGGCGAAAGGGCTGGTAAGCGGTATCCGTGTTACCCTGGTTTCCTCTCTCAGTCGACCTCGGTGTTTGTTGGGCCCCGACCCAGCCTACGGCTACTTACTTTATTTTAAATTCCGAAAGAGTGTCTAAAATAAACTTTTCAAATCCCATGAAATTTAATAGAGGAAGTGTGAATAATTCAGGCTTACACTTAATAAGTAATTCTAGCATATGGTAATGATGACGTGGAAATTCATCTTTCCAAGGGAATTGTTTTATTGTAGAAACCGCCTCTTCCTTTGTGATTTCCATCTTTTTAGAAAAATCAGGATTATGCATAATTTTCATGATAGGATTAATAGAGGTATAAATATCAGTATAAGGATTATCGTAATCCGCATCTTTCGCGATAATACGCCATTCAGTATCTAGTTTTTCTTGGAATAAAGAATGTGCATCTAATATTGTTACAAATAGTGTAGTCGTTTTATCATAATTTTTATTTCTAAAGAAATCATCCGGATTGGTTTCAAAGATATCAAATATCTCTGCGGACACGCCTAATGGATTTTTTGCCAAAATACGGCCAAAACCAAATAGGTCTATTTTTATTTGAAACGCAAAAATATCACCTTCTTTGATATACCTGTACAAAGTTTTTGGTTTTTTATCCCATCCTAAAATTTTTAAGTTATTCATATCGCAATCTCCATATCCCTCAAAAAATAACAAAAATCTGTACTGCATCCATCGTGAGAATACCTTGCTTCTGATAGCTGATTCTAGAATATATATTTCTTTTTGTCACCTTGTGCTAAAAGTAAATCAGCTAAGTTGGACTGGGCAATGGGGTGTCCATTTTTTGCCGCTATTTCCAGCCATTTAAATTCTAAATCTTGATTTAAAGATACAAACATATGATATTGGTATAACTTAAACGATGAATTTCTATCCCCATTGTGGGCCTTTTCTTCTAGAGTACTAATTTCCTCATCTGAAATCCAATAAATGCTACCTGTTGATACGGAGTTAGTCATGTTTTACTTCTTCAGTATGTTGTCTGTATGAGTAGGAAAGGTTTGATGCTTTTATATTATAACAAGCCCTCAATTTCATTTAGAATATCTAGCATTGTTAATTTATCCATTATAAAACAGACATCCCAAGTGCTTTCATCATCGCCAATCAATAGATAAATATCAGAGTTTTTTCGTTTCCACATAACTGAATATCCAAGAATAAACCCTAGCTTTATGTATTGTGTTTTTTCTGTAATAAAATCTTTAAACTCTTGAATGTTGTCTTTGGGGAAATATATATTCACCTCGGAAAATTCATTTGAAAGTTTCAGTAAAATATATTCTGATATTATCAATATAGATAGCCTCTTCAGCAGAAACATCAAATAACTTTGTCATAAAGCTCCTTATAAATTATCACCTCTAATATTTCTTTTTAGCAGTCCTAAACAATCATGCGCAGATGGCTCAGGGAGAGGTATTGTTCCTGACTGTAGCCAGTATAGTTATAGGGCTGGTTACCTTTGTAAGTGTACTCTTAAAGTGATCTCGTTCCACCCCAAACAAAGTGAGTGCGCTTCGGTTTGTGGCCGATGTTCAAGCCGGTTTATCCCGGCACTCGTCAGAGAGGCTAGATCTGAACAGGTTGTAGGTACCCAGGTGTTGGTAGTGCTGTCAGCTTTTGAGTTTCGGTACGAAAGAGTTCGGTACCATCGTGGAAGTACTGGCTTTCGTCGGTGGGGGAGTTGAGTGTAAATCGGGGTGCCTAGGGCAACGTCGTAGGTGTATCCGGTTATTGTCGTAGCGGAGGCAGACGGACACGGCTGTTTTGTTGGCGCACGACTCAGCCTACGATTACTACGCTACGCTTACCATGATTTATTTAACCGAATATTCAGTCTTATCAAAAAATAAAGTAATCTTAACTGGGTCTTGTTTTGACAAAGAAATTGATTGATAGTTATGTAATATTGCTTCTTGTAAAGATTCTAAATAATTATTTAACTCACCAGGTAATAAACTAGCTATATCTTCAATTTCCGTTCCTTGATGAATTAGATCTGAGTATACAGGTTCAACAGGGATCAATTTCAAAAGTTCAATACTTTTAGGTCCAAACATTAAATATTCTATATCATCAATATTTGCTTTCTTTTGTAGCAGGGCAGTTACTCCTCCAAGAAGTAAAGTGTTGAGAAAAAATTTAAATTGATCTAAATCATCTGCGTTTATTGAAATTTTCATAGCCGTACCTCTTCCAGTTTGAATACTAGAATATATATTATTAATATACACTATGTATTACTATACCTTCACATTAGTTTGATATCAAAAACCAAACCGGTTTTTGTATGTTCAAAATACTGCAATGAACAAGTTCCAATATTTTCATAATCCTCCCTAACAGCCCGGCCGGATTGTTGTGTAACTCACCAGGTCGCTCTGGTACGAGGTAAAGGGTGGCGACAAGCGCAGTAGTGAATAGTGGGGAGGGGGGGTGCAAAGACAGAAACGTGTGCTTAGCACATACCCTATATGGCTACGGCGTGCTATTTTTTGATTTTATATAATTCAAACAAGTCACTAATTATCTGTTGCATATAATCTGCGAGCAAAATTTCAAAGTTAAAATGTTTACCACTTTTTAAGGAACAAAGAAACTTGTTACCCAGAAATTCAAAGGATGAAACTTGCTCACGTTTGCATATTACTTTGCCAAGTTCCAGAATAGTAAGATAGTAATTACTATCCGATTCTCTAAGTTTAATTACCAAAACAGAATCTCTTGGTAAATCAGGATCTCTATTTTTAGTATATCTATGCAATTCAAAAAGTGTTAAATTATTTGGTCCGAAAGTAATCTCAAAATCATCCAAGTTACACTTTTTATGAAGTAATTTAAAATTATTTTTTATTTTTTGGAATATATAATTATCAATAGTTGTGTCGCATTGTATATGTAATATTTCACCAGATTCTAAATATGCTTTATAAAAATTGTTTGGGAAGGATTCTATTTTTTTTACTACAGTAGAATCATCCATGTATGGATCTGAGACATATAGTTGATCATTACTGAAATTAAAAAGTACACCACATTCAATACGAAAATAATTGGATAAAGATTCATATCGTATATTAAAATAATCCGAATCATATGTAAAAAATTTTTTTTCTTCAATAACAACGGTTGTTTTCATAGTTTAATTTCCTTATGAGGTTACTATCAAATTTCTACAGAGGGATCCGTAATTTTCCACATCTTACGGAACCTTACCGTACTACATGTATTACTCAGGTAATGGGTAAATCTTATCACGAACAGTTACAAATTTTTGAATGGTCAATGGTAACCAGTGTGGGGTGTGACTTGATCTAACAAGTGGTAGAAGTGTATGTTACGTGTGAGCCTTGGGGCTTGGAGCTGTGAACTATAAAGAGAGACTACGTGCGTGTAGTCCGCACCCACACCACATGTATGCTGGACGGCTTATTTTTGGAAATCAGAAAGGGGTAATTTGATTAACTCCATTACCCGATGAGTAATATTTTTTATCGCGGTCTAAAGATGTAGACCAAAAATAACTATTCAACACACTATTAGAATTAACGTTCAAATTTTCGTCTAGCCACTTCATCCCTTTTTCAAAATTTTTACTAGTCTTGCGCTTTAATTTTAAAAACATCTTTTGCGTGAGTTTATCATCATTAACACATGAAATTACGCCGCAATATATTTTTGAATCAGTTTCACTGTATTTATGAACTGATAAAAATCTTTCAAAACGTACAGGAATTTTTGTTGTATCCTCCATCTTGTAAACAGCAATGTTATATATAAATGAGCTTTTTGCATTCACCTTTTCGTCAATGCGGCGCAGCCATAATTTATTTATAGGATCGTAAACAGATAACCCATTCTCAGCAATAAAGGTATTTAAAAAAATGATAAATTCATAATCGGACGCACAAATATTACAGTACATAAAGCTCCAGACCAATTGCAAAATTTATAAATATTTAATCCAAGCGATTTTTTAAACTAAAGTTTATAACAAAAAATTCCTCAACTTTACTATATCTTTGCCAATAAAGTAGCTTTCATTAGGAGGGGGCATATTTAAAATTCTCTCATATAATCATATATTTATTATTATGGCTTCGCAGGTCTAAAAACTCTTTTAAATCAGAGATTAATTTATTATTCAAACATATCTAAAACCTCATTTAACAGCTCAGTTCTCCACTCTTCATTTTTATGATCTTTAGAAGCAAATTCTATGGATTCATAAGCATCATCAACTGAATCACCTGATAATTTTGATATTTTGTTAATGATATTAAAGGCCCCATGCGCGACTTCGAATTCTCCATGTATTAACCATTCAATAGCTTTTTCGAATAGAGGCTCCGGGGGATAGTTTTCTAACGCATACACTAATGTTCCTTTACACTTATTAAATTCTGGCTGCTCCATTAGTTTTAAGATAATTGGGTAAACTTCATTATTTTTCTGCTCAGCTAAATCTAAAATAACTTGTACTTTGTCCCAGACGGGTAGTTCAGAATTTTGTAAAGTCTGAAACAATAATTTATTTGGCATGCGGTTCCCCTTATGTTCTTCCCAAATCTCAAAAATGTATTGCGTTTCTGAGGTACCGAGAAGCAAGATGACGGACTTGCGTGGAGGTAACTCCTATGGGTCCAGTAACGGTTTCTGCTTGCGTGTAGATGATGGGGCGATTTTGTGGGGTTTAGGTTCCACCGAACTGACAGGGGAGAGACTGCTGCTTCATTGCGTACAGGACAGAGGCCTACACACCTAATCGCCCCTAAAGCACTGTTGTTAAGGTTGTCAGATAGCCATAAGGGCTGAAAGCGTCCTTGCCTGCGGGCTCAACCCCACAAAACGATATTTTCATGATGCCTGAAAATCAGACAAGGTAGTTAATCACAGCATTGCCAGCGTTGGCTTGGACAGCATAGAAAGCTTGCAAGGCGTGGAAGTTATCGAGTAACTCTCTGCGAATTTCGGGACAGTCTGTCCATTCACCTATAGGGTGTAGGTCATGCATATTTTCGGGCTCATAGCGTGAAAGCAGGGCTTCATCGCTGATCTGCGCGAGTTCGGAAGCAACCTGGATAACTTCGTCCACAGTCAGGTAAAACGCTGGGGTGATGCCAGTCTCGTGTTCAGGATCAATGCACTCTCCACTGATAATAGTGCGGCTGGTGAGAATCTCGCTATTCCAGGTGCCTGTTTCGTCGCCGCCAAGCAGGTAGGTGAGCGCACCCCAACAGTGGATAACCAAAAAATCTGGAGTTTCTTTTTCAGGGTATTCCAGAGTATCCAGCATACTGCTGTCGGTTTGGCAGCTTCGCAGAAATTCGGGGGATACTCCGTGCAGCATAGCAAACATACTCATAGTGTGTCCTTTCAAGGATAGGGCGGGAAACGGAAGTTTCAGACTGCCTGAAAGTGTTTTTCGGCGCGGTCGACGATAACCTATGAAAACATAATACACGGTAGGATAAATGAGATGTCTGAGCAGCAGCAGAACAGTAATCAACACCAGTAATCAACTATAACGGACACATGAGCAGAAAGTGTCGCCTACTTTCTGCCGGACCGGATCTATCCTCCAAAACCGACTATATTCAACGTTATTTTCTCTAGAATCTGCCCGCTTCTAGGTTCATGCAAAGCTACCTCGGCATATGTACACTGGAAGCAGACCGAAGAAAATATCTGAAAAGCAGAATCGTTCAGGCGTCCTAGAAAATCTTATGTATGGTTACGTCCGATGGCACGGGCTGACCGCACCTACATGAACTACCCGCAAAACCAAGCGTCCAAAATAGGCTATACTTATGTAGTTTAATAATCGAAGATTGGCATCATCCGAACTTCAATGTCATTTTCTTCTATAAAAATATCGATCACTTCGCGCCGATTTAAACAAAATAGTGTTATATCTAAAGATTTTTGCTCTTTTGCGTAGCTTTTTAAGAACTCAGCTAAGTTTGTAATCTGAAATGATATGTATATAGGACTATAATCATAGTAAATAATCAAAAATTCGTTTTGCGGCGCACAAATAAAATCTAGAGATTCTGCCAAGCTATCTATACGCACCCCATAAGGGAACCTGAACCGTGGATTTTCTTTGTATATATCGTTTATATCAAAATCAGAAATCCATTCCGTGTTATATGGACTATCTGCTGATACTGACAACAGATTAATGCCAATCAATTTTTCTGTCATTTTTGTTGCATGTAGCATGGATAACTTATCTTGCAGTTTTTTGCTGCTAGCTTCCATATTACCACCCTATGATATAGAAAATACTCCTAGAAAACTAAAACAAGTGTTTTTAAACATTTCTGTGATGAGATCAAAGAACCACTCATTGTTTTCCATTTGCTGCGCATCTTTTTTAGAACCAGCGTGTGCTTACGGAATATCCCTGATGTTCATATTCCCCGGTAAAACGCCTTGGTCTGACTCCACAAATAGTTCACCATCGTCTTCTACAATATACGATTTCCCAGTTCTAAATATTAAATTATATAGTCCTTCATAGAATTTTCCTCCCAGGTAGTACAGGTCGCCAGAATCAGGGATAAAATAAATTCTCCCCAGATCATCAATAAGAACTTCTCGGTCACCCGCAAAACCAAAATTTCTTAATTTTCTACCAACAGATTTTTGATAATAAATAAAATCTTCATCATTCAGTGAATAATCGGATAATTTATTTGTAGTTTCTCCAAAGCTATGCAGTATTGTAGATAGAAAGACACGGGCATTACTGCGATAATAGGCATCATAGCTGACTGTTAAATACCAGATTTCTCTCAGAAAATTTTTTACCTCATCAGGCAACTCCTCCAAATGGGGTGGCAAGGACTCTAGAATAATATCTCTATTTTCATACCACCCTGAAGAAATCATTTTCTTGAAAAAATCTGAGTGTATTTCATACGGTTGCTTCATTTATACAGTCCTTTTTATTTTACCTTTCTACATAAAGTATCTTCCCAACATTGTTGATTACTGTAATATATTATATATGATCACTGGATAATTCGACACTACAGCACAATATTCTATGTGGGCGTACAGGAACAAACAGGGTATTTATTTATAAATAAATCAAAGGACGGTATAAATATCTATTTTCTTTTTATGGGTAATGATTTACCTGGCTACTGTACCAGAGACCAGGATGTTCCTGATAGAGAGGTACTAAAACTGTACTCTCAATACTATAGCCTTATTTGTATGATAAAATTTATTTAAAAGGAAAACAAGTAGTTAGGGGAGCTATAATGAGAAGCTTTTATTTTTCTTCTCCGGTTAGGGAGCTTCTATATCGAGATGGGTGGCGTCCTAGCCGTAGAATTAATATAAACCATTTTGAGAACATTATTTCTTCTGATGATGGTTACGTATTAGATAGCTTTTCAAGAAGTTTTTTATGTAACTTTGGGAACCTCGAAATTCATCATGACAAGTATCGCGGAAGTGGCAAAGACTCTTCAATATTTAGCCCTAATTTAGCACTTGCTAATTCACCTATTATGAGGGAAGAATATTCTGAGATCACTAAATCTTCTTTATGTCCAGTAGGGGTTGGATATTCTGAGCACTTAACATATTTTTTAAGTCCTAAGGGTGAAATGTTTGGTGGTTTTGAGAGCTACTTTTGTCGAATTGGAACTACGGTAGAAGATGCTTTTGAAAATATTTTCTTTCGAAAAGATTTCCAAACCCTTGCAGACTAAAAATGCTATCTAGCCGCTTCTTTTTGTCCTGAAATAAAGGAAATAAAGTAAGGTAGGGCCGATAAGCCTACAGGGTGGGGGAGATGTTTGTAATTTATCGAGATGGTATGCAAGAGCAACCTGCTCTGCGATAAGACACATGGCTTCGTCTAGCTCTCCTTTTGAACATTACAGCTGGTAGAAAAGAAGCTATAACCTGTTTGGCAAATGGTTACGTATGATTTTACTAATTAACTAGCAGAGAAGAAAACGGTAAGGCATGGAAGAGATATTTATCAATGGAAATGCGGAAGAAACTCAAGTTGAAATTTCAGGGACAATTCTGTCCCTGACGACTTTAGGAGATATTTTGACTCAAACTACCACTACAACAACACTAAATCTCCAGACTTGTTCAGATAAATTCTATCCAAGAAATTTCGAGTCTTTACAGATAATTTATCAGGAAGACCAAACTAATAGAGTTTCTGTCCAAATCAAGGATAACAAGTTTATTATTAAAGGAAACAGCATAGCATTGAGCATACTAGGAGATTCGCTAAATAATTTTTTCGATAAGGAGAGTAAAAAATATGACCATTTCCATATAGATTATTATGATGGGAATGAAGTTCTTAACCCAACTAATATCTCATTGATTTTTATGTGTTTATAGATAAGGACCGTTCGATAAGGATTTAAATATGGAAATTAAAAACCGTGATGATTTTTTAATCTTCTTACAGAATTTTATTAATGAAACGGATGCAGGAGACTTTGAAAATAATACCTTGAGCGGATTCTTGGAAGCTATGAGATATTGGATTAAAGATATGGACGGGTACTACAAAAATATAGGTAAAGAAGAAAACTTTGATGAAAACATAAAGTGGAGCGTTTTGGCAGATATTTTTGAAGCAGCACGGATATACGAATAGCGCTTTAAAGGTAAAACAATACTTATGGAAACGATTGTTTTTAATCCTTAGCAAAAATGGCAGAGTACAATGAAACTCTCGACTGTGTTTCTGTGCATCTTTCAGGCCATACCGCAGATGCATAACGTCAATGGTGAGAACGAGCAGAACTTGCAGAGACCAGACGGTGGAGAATTTTATAATGGAACACGAAATAGAGTAGGTAAGACCAATCGATGCTGCAAGAAAATGAGATTTATAGTGAAATAGTAGAAGCATGTAATATTTTTAGTATCCCTATTTCTACTACCCAAAGTGGAGAAGAGATTCTCAAAGAAATTACGAGCCTCTATACTACCGGAAATCCCAGGGTTTGGTGGCTATCGTTTAAAAATATCCCTCAGTCTTACCATTTTGCAAATAATGACGGGTTTCGTCATATAGAGGATATTCTAATTCAAAATAACGTTGTTCCGCCTGAAACTGTGTATTTTATAGCAGACATCGATGATGAATCCGAAGATAACCCAGTATTTAAAATAAGTTTGGACAAAGTTCCTAATGTTCTTGAAGAGTGTCGATTCTTTGAGTACTATATATGTCCATTCGATTTATCATGGTTAATCTGCGAGAACGATCATGACGAAATTTTATTTATAAAGAATTCTAAATAGCCTTTATAGGTAAAAAGTTTAAGGAAATTTACTATGCAATATTCTCTTCTAGAAGTTGTTCAACTACAGCAAGACTTCCCTAACCTTAGTCTATTTCGAGGAGCTACCGGTACAATTGTAGACACCTATATGGACCCTCATGAAGCATACGAGGTGGAATTTTGTGATGATAGGGGAGTAACAATTGCTTTGCTAACTTTGAGGCCGGAGCAGTTAAGAAGCATAAGCAACCTTTAAAAAGCTCGACTATTTTTTACCTTAGAAGTTATATATTAATTCTTCTGTTCTTGCTCATCCTACAATGTATCGCCGCAGTTATCTGAATTATCCGCTGATAAGCCGTTGAAACTAAAAGCAGGTTTAAGTTCATACGAACAGTACGATCCGTGCTGTCTACCGTGAAGCTCGACCGCTAGGTTGTTTGTCCCAAGCTTAACTTCAACATGAATGCAGCCCGTTACTTCCTATTTTCCTATCTATTAGTCCCATAAGTATATAATTAAATACTTTTTGAGTAGATTACGGTACGGTAACATCGCTATCTATGATGAAGATACGGGTAGAATGATTAAGGCAGTGTTATCAACACTGCGTAGCAATCATCTTTGAAAGAGGCTTTTATGAATACCCTACGTCATCTTCCGGTACCGATCTCTGCTGCTCTTGCCATGATACTGGCTCTCAGCGCCTGCTCCTCAGCGAGCAGCAGCGGGAAATCTTCGTCTTCCGAAACCAGCCAGTCAAACGCTAGCGTATCTGCCGCGGATAACGGATCGCCTAGCGCATCACCGCTGACAACTACTTCTAGTAGCGCCAGCACTTCTTCACCAAGTCCAAGCGCTACCTCAAAGGCTCTGACCGATGACAACAAGGCTGGTAAGCCACGCCCAACCTCAACGTACGGAGGGAGCATCAATGAGGGTGCGACGATTCACGAGGATGGTTCTTGGGACTACACCAATAGTTCGGGAACGTTACATGTTAAAGCTGATGGCACATGGAACTGGGAAGGCAACAACGGCGATAAAGCCAACCTAAATGCTGACGGCAGCTGGGAAAATTTTGAAGTACATGGAAATGAGCGCTCTCGTGTGAACCCTGATGGTAGCTGGGTTCAGGTACGTGACAGCACCGAGAGAGATCTGATTAAAGGTGCTCAAGGCATGGAAGTGAAAGCTGACGGGACATGGCGTGAAGTGAACTCGTACGGCACCTACTATGGAACCGCCGACGGCAAAGTTTATCAAGAGCGCCCAGGCCAAGAGAAACATGAAGTTAGTAAAGAGTCAACCCCCACATCGACTCCTGTTCCACCGGTCCTATATGCCCCCGGCGGTGTAGGCGGTAATAGTGTTATTCCGCTCAAGCCGCGTACCCCGCTCAAAGCTGGGGAGAAAGCAGAGTAACTCTGAGAGGCCTCTGCCTCGGTTCTTTGTGGTGGCGCATCCACATGTATAGGTGGATGCGCCACCTGCTGGGATGTTCCGCTCTATCCTGAAGATGTGAAGATGATGGGCCCCAACACCATTTATGGTGAAGTACCCTCAAAGCAGTTAAGAAAATGGAAATATTCAAATTAGCAATATCAGAGAACCCCACTATAAGACCTGAAAAGCGGCTTCTGGGAGAGCTCTGCGAGAATTTAGAATTCTATGATGATTATGATCCCAAAGATCTGCGTGCATCTTTTATTGAAGCTTGTAACCTTGTGTGTGCAGAGGTTGCTTCTGCAGAAAACAGCGAACTAATTATTCGGGGATACGGATTAGAGTGGAAAGAATATAGAAAGTATTTAGACAATATATTTCCGGAAATATTAGACGCTATTTCTGATCTGAAAAATAATAAACCAACAAAATTAGTGTTTTATGATGTGGGGAGCGAAAGGGCTATTAAATTCTTTCAGGGCGGTAACGGATCGACTTCAAATTCTGTTTACTCTAAATGTTATTCTCTAAAAAGCGATAAAGATATCGGAGTGGATGAGGTTATTGGCAGAAACAATCTGATATATCAGCTTATATCTTTAGTTGGCACGTTCGTAAAATTTTCTGAATCTTATTACCCGTCAGTGTATGCAGACTTTCTCTATCCTTATTTAAGGGAGTATGACTTAGGTGCAGTCATTGAAGGTGCTGAAACAGAAGCCATGGGGTCTTGGGGAGTAAAATAAGGGTGCATTATGAAAAACGTTGTAAGATACATTTCAAAATTTGAAAAAGACACAGATATTTTTATTGAGGTACTAAAATTTAAAAACGAGCCACCCCTTGATGTACTACAAAAAATTTTTAATGAAACTGGCCCTATGTATGATGAATACCCAATAACACATGAGACTGCTGAAAAAATCGGGCACTATGTAGATGAAGAACTAAAGACGAGTAGCTACGACTATTTCTTATCGTGTGATGAAGACGTGCAAACACTCGAAACGTTGTAGGAACCTCGGGGAATAATCACAATGACAGATGAATGGACGGCATGGGATGCGAATATTGATAAATATAAAGCATTGGAAAAATATATTGAAAATATGTTTGTGTATCTACTGAAGGAAGCTTCATCCCATACGAGTGATTGGGTTTTTCCTTACTTTAAAACCACATATGCTGACGGAACCCCATTTATGGATGGAAACCCTATATTCTCTGCGAAAAACACCAGCGCTAAGAGAATTATAAAAATTATTGTGGATGACGGCTACGACGATATATTCGAATATGATAGTTTGTTCGCAGAGAGCTTGCTGCACACGATAGTATCTCCCAGTGCATTAATCGACAAAGTAAACACGCCACTAAAGGACTTTTTGGCCCTGAAATAGTGGTTATTGATTTACCCACTCCGTCCCGCAGGTAAATGCAGTCCTGAAGATTCCAGACGCTGCTAGGATATGCTCATGAGTACACGCCGTAGCTTCACCCTCCCTGAAACCAGCCCGACGCAGCGCACAGCGGTAGGGGAGTGGATCCTCATAGGGCGCGATGCAGGATACACTCAACCAGTAGCCACCCCTGACGGGATACTGCTGGCACTTATTGCGTATATCCCGCTCCCTGAACTATTTAAGCTTGTCCCCGAACTCGCCCTGCCCGTCCCCGCCGAGCATCACGACAAAGCAGTGTACGTGTTCTCCTACTACGATGAACACGACTATTTTCTTGGTAATATCACTGAGCTACAGCCTGCCCTGCTAGACACATGTGTCGAAATCGCCCACAAGAACCTGCACGACTTTGACCACCAGAAATTTTTCACCCCAGAATTCAACGCGGACCCGGACGCGATGAGCTTCATAGGCGGCAGCCCCGTATACCTGCAGCACACTCTCCCAGATGGGCTGGATGACTACGTATTTGTGGGGCAAATTTCCGGTGCAGATCTGCCCAGTTCCCTTGATGATCTGTTCTACCTCACCGAAAACGTGGGGTATATCTTCGTGAAAAAAGACCTCACCGGCGGGCTGTTCTTCGTACAGGCCACCTAAATTTTCCTGGAAAAGCACACCCCAGCCCCCAGTATCCCCGTACTGGCGTTGGCATTTTCACCTACCCTTTACACTTAAACCTATGTCGTATCTCACCGGAGCCATCTACCCAACCCACGGCGAAACCGTCTTGAACGCCCCGCTAGAAACAGCTGTTGAAGCCTACCAGGCGGGTGCCTCTGCGGTCGCTCTAGGGTACATCTCGCCCACCGACACTGAGCTCGCCCACCTGCAAAGCATCTTCAAACTGCACGAGCTCGCCATCGAAGACTCCATGCTGGGGCACCAGCGCGCCAAACTTGAACGGTACGGTGACTCCCTGCTGGCGGTGGTACGCCCCGCCGTGTACCTAGACGCAGAAGAAGAAGTGCACCTGGGGGAGGTGCACCTTTTCGTAGGCCGCAACTACCTGGTGTGTATCGTACAAGATAAGCTGCGCACCCCAGAACGTATGCGTGAGGTTCTGGGCGGGTTCTTCGCCGAACCCGACGCCAGTATTGCTCGGCTACTGCACCGTATCCTCGACAACACGGTAGACCGGTACATGCCGGTGCTGTCTGGGCTAGAGACTGACAGCGACGAAATAGAGGATGCGCTTTTCACCGATGGCGGTAAAAACCGCGGTATTTCCCAGCGTATCTACGGGCTGCTGAACCAGGTGATTGATTTTCAGCGAGCCTGCAAGCCCCTAGACTCCATGCTGGTGCGCATCGTTGAAGACCTGCGCATCGGTGCCCTAGACGCCTCACCACGCCCGGGCGCTACGCCTCGGCGGATTGAGGATGAAAGTGTTGAGTTGCAGCGCCAGTTCCGGGATGTGCACGATCATGTGATGCAGATCAGGGACCGGCTGGAGGATTTACGCACGTCGTTGCAGAACGCTTTGACGGTGCACGATACGCTGGTGGCGCAGCAGCAGAACGAAGACATGAAACGTATTTCGGCAGGTGCAGCGATTCTGGTGGTGCCCACTATTATTGGTTCCATTTACGGCATGAATTTTGAGTACTTGCCCGAACTCAAATGGGAGTATGGGTACCCCGCGTCACTCCTGTTGATGGTGTTTGCCTGTGTGGGGGTGTACTTTTTCTTTAAGAAGCGTGGCTGGTTCTAGGCGGTATACCTGCTCGGCTAACCAGGGGAAGCCGCAAGGGTACTGGAGCAAGGTAAGAGCTATAAGACTGGATTCGACACCCGGTTTCGTCTCCCCTGGCAAGGCTAGCTATCACTAGTTCGGACAGCCAGAACATACGATGAGCTGTATATTTTTAAAAAATACCTTGTGCTGGGTGAAAAAAGGGTGTATTATAAAAATGTGACTGGAGTTACTAATACTTCTGCACAATTTGAAAATCCCCAAAATAAAGGAGTTGGTTATGCCTACGCCTAAGCTGGAGAACGTTATCACTGTTGCGGATGATTCTGCTGACAAGGCCCGCTTTTCACAGTCGCCAGCAAACTGTGCCTCATGTAATGGTGGTAATCAGCCCGCCTAAATAAAGTATATTATCTTCTTGTGAATGCATTGAAAATGTGCATTCACAAGAAGATAATATTTTATCAAGAATAGAGGGAAGTGCCATGAAATATTATTTGAATACTCCTTTTGAGTTTGCCACAAAAGGAGGTAGCGTGTATGTTCTCCGTAGGAACGCGCTCGATAAGTTTATCAAAGAGGAACGGGAGATTGATCGAGATTATGTAAAGAATGTAATTGATAACTCTCGATGCGGAGAAGAGGCGCTTCAACCTTATATATTTGTATGCGGCGGTAAATATTTGCAGAATGCAGTTAATCGCATCCATGAACAAGGGATTAATATATATCTACTTTCAAGCTCCGATACTACTTCAATTAGTCCTCAAATTAACAAAAATTCATTTGCTATTTTTATCCACGCAGATGGCTCTGTGCATCGACTAGAATGGTTTGATAGTTCTATACCAGCGATACATTTTTTCTTTAAGATGAATTACAGGTATAGGAGTTCAGTATATTGGGCTGAAAGCGGAAGGCCCTGCCCTCGCTGCGTGGAAAGTCTTTGGGATCTCTCTTTGTCTGAATCATATAAGGAGCTTTTAAAGTCAAGAAATTTATTTCTAGAGGAGAAGCAACGCAGCTCGTATATTGATGATGCTGATGGTTTAGAGGTATTTTATGCAATTCAGGATGCAATATACATATATAATTCAATACTTAGCCCAGATGTTGCTTCAAATGATGATATTAATCGTACAGAGGTTATGAACCGGACTAGTGGCTTGAAAAATCATGAGATATTTCCAGTCTTTCCTCAGTGCAATCATGAAAGGTTTATATAGTATGGAGTATATTGATGATGCTCTTTTATATCAAATTGATCCTGAAATAGATTTTGAGGAAAAGATAAAACTTTATAAAGCTCGGGTAGCGATATCAGGGAATAATGCTTTATGGGAAAAGGGCCGTGGATTTAGGATCATCAAAGAAAATGCTTCTAATAGGGCTTCTTGGATTATAAATGCTTTGCATGGGCAAGATGTTTATCTAGGTGGAGAGGTGCGAAAAGTCTCTAGCCTATCTCAAATTACTGCATCTTACCGTGAAGAGAGTTTACAAACTAAAGATATCGAAGAATACTCTGTAATAGGAGAACGGAAAGTATCAAATATAAATCAAAAGATTGATGATTATATTCAATCCGTATTTGGAGTATTTAAAGATAGCAATACTGGAAAGAATCGAAAGAGTTATCCAAGCGCTGGAGGTTTATATACAGTTCAAGTGTTTGTAGTTAAAAGGTTATACAACTCGGAACATGGAGACTGGAGCGTAGAGCATTATATGCCGAGTTTGGGATTATATGAGCATATTAATTATATAAAAATGGATGATTTAGCTACAGTAGTTGGAACTTCTGAAACTATAGACATCAATAAACTTGATTTCTTCTTAGCATATGGGGTGATACCTATATTGGCAACGGCAAAGTATGGTAATCGAGGATATAAGTTTGCCTTACTAGAAGTCGGCCATATGATGCAGTGTGCCATCACCAATGCACGCAACCATAGTTTATTACAACGAATATACGGATATTATGATGAACATTCAATTTCTGACCTACTCGGGATGAATTCACAGTCAGTGTGGATAGAAGGGATTCATTGCTTTAAATTTGGAGGTGAATTATAATGAAAGAAAAATTATATGAACCTATGAAAAAAGGAAATCCTGATCTAGTTGTTTCATATTTCTCTAATGGTTTAAGCGCAGGGATAGGATATGGGGGTAAAAACAGTAATAATATAGTACGAGCACGAGGGGAGAGTATCGAGCGTTTCTGGCAAAAATATGGTCCCAGTAGCGATATTACCGTTTATTCTATAGGTTACGAAGATACTATTCAAGAAATATTATTTAATAATATAGATACCACCGACCTCAATAAAGTTGACACATCCGGCCTTGCTTTTCATACGTATAAAGAAGAAGCGTTTAATAATGCTATTTTAGAATTTTGTGAGCGACAATCAATTATAGCCCACTGGAAATATGGTACACCAGCAAAAGAAATACTTATTCCAGAAGGTATGGCCATACCTAAAAATTTAAGTAATGGGGACATATATATTCGTGAGATTTCTATATTTCCACATGTTTATGTCGTTCTTGCCCTATATACATCGAATGGTTTCATAAAATATGCAGCGGGAGCTAGTGCCGAAACATCTTTGCATGATGCTGTAGGTAAGGCTATGCGAGAATGTGCTCAAGGGTATCTATTAATGGAAGATAACGTACAGAGGAGCGCCCAAGGCAAAAAATTAATGGATGATATACAAAAAAACTATATAAAATATAATAACAGTACGACTGTCAATAAATGGCCCCCTGCAAATGGGTCCATATTGAACATCCAAAAATCTTCTCGAGGAAGTATAGATGATATATTACATTTTCTAGGTGAACAAACCCACCCTATTTATGTATTATTTGATAATATATATCTGTTAGGAGAAAAATATTATATATGTAGGTTATTTTCTGATAAGTGGTTTTCCGGACTTTTGGACACTTCTAAGGAAGATTTTGAATATATTGCTAATATAAAGACCACTCGAAATATTTCCGCAAAAGTTCCATTTGGGTAGAAACATGAAAGACATCATTAGTATTAATAAGCTTCATTTTTGTTTAATGATTATTGGCAGGGCTTCTAATGCATCACCTGCGAAGAATATTATAGTACTATTTTCTGTTATAATATCCGCGGCATCTTTAACTTTATGTCCTGCAATGTTGGGTTATGCGGTTAGTATATCATATCAGCATGCTGAGTCTAATGAGTGGAAGACTTATCTCTCTCTTGCTATACTTGCCTATATACTTCTATGGTTTATAGGGCAGTCTTTTAAATATTTCTTCTACACGATGTATGGGTTTATAGAGCAGAAGTCTCAATCACAATCTATGGTTGAATCTTTTGAGGCTAGCACAAAGGCTGACCCACGTGCCCGCTATCTACTAAATTCTTCGGAAATATCTTTTGCTATTGATGCAAAAGCTAGTGCTATCAGGGAAACCTTGGCAAGTCTTTACCTATCTATAATACCAGCTATAGTTGGTGTACTAGTGGGGATTATATCTATATATATTATAGGAGATATTGTCGATATTCTTTTATTTATTGGTTTTGTAGTTATATATATAGCGGGAAGTATGCCTTTGGTTTCTCGACACCAGGAATATCAGGGAAGCTTTTTTAAACTTTCGCTGAAGAGTTTTGGGATATTAGAAAATTTTATATCGATATGGCGTGAAGGTGTTATATTTAATGCCATAAGTTATTTAAAAAATAAGTATTCCAGTGATAGGGTTCCTGTTGAAAATGAAGCTATAAATAGTTACTTTTGGACAAGGTTTTTGCATGTTTGGCAGGCGTCAGTCCTTACTTTATGCCTTGGATTAATTATATTTAAGAATATTATTTATTCTACAGAGTCTCCAGGAATTATTATTGGAACCGTTATATCTCTTGTCGGCGTCTGTGTTTCGGCGATGGGTCCTCTTCAAGCTGTTGGTTTTGGTATATCAAATATTGCAGTTTGTTACACTAGGTATTATGAATCCGAAGAGAAGATTAGTCCAAATGTTGGCAAAAAGAATAGCAGTAAATATATTATTCATAAGTCCTCTTCGACTGGTTCTCTGGCTTTAAAAATTAGTCCAGAATTTATGGAAATTAACTCGATAGTAAAATCTACTGAAAATAATTTTCTTGATATTTATCCTGGGCGTCCTGCATGGGTTATTGGGCCGAGCGGTTCGGGCAAAACTACTTTTTTAGAAGGCATGCTGGGAATATCTCCTATAGATGTTCCGTCGTGTAGCGTTATCAGCTCTCCAGATGGGGACATAAAGTATACGTATCTCCCACAAAACCCAGGATTATTTAAAGGGAATGCTATTGAGAATATAGACTTTGGACGAAATATAGATATCGCTACACTTGATCAAGCTTTGTTATCTGTTGGATTAAAAGAGTTTCTGTCTTCTAGCAACCGTTCAGATGAAGACATTATGGGGGAAGAAGGGGCTGTGTCAGGTGGAGAGGCAAGGCGTATAGCGCTAGCACGTGCTCTTCTGGGATCTAAAAATTCTGTCATTGTTCTTGACGAGCCAACGGCAGGCCTTGACACTAAAACAAGGAGTAAAGTGTGGGGGCTGATAGAGAAAACTGCTTTACAAAATATTATTATAGTAACAACTCATGATGATGATGCCCCTATACAAGAAGATGATATTGTAATCTCAGTTTCTAACGATAAATAATATTTTTATAAATGAGACTGTAAATTGCTAGGTTTTATATAGGAATTCCTAAACTTTCTGCGAACCCCGCCTCGGCGGGTTGAGGATGAAAGTGTTGAGTTGCAGCGCCAGTTCCGGGATGTGCACGATCATGTGATGCAGATCAGGGACCGGCTGGAGGATTTACGCACGTCGTTGCAGAACGCTTTGACGGTGCACGATACGCTGGTGGCGCAGCAGCAGAACGAAGACATGAAACGTATTTCGGCAGGTGCAGCGATTCTGGTGGTGCCCACTATTATTGGTTCCATTTACGGCATGAATTTTGAGTACTTGCCCGAACTCAAATGGGAGTATGGGTACCCCGCGTCACTCCTGTTGATGGTGTTTGCCTGTGTGGGGGTGTACTTTTTCTTTAAGAAGCGTGGCTGGTTCTAGACGGTGTGTGGCACACCTGCTCGGCTCAGCAGGGGAAGCCGCAGCCATGAAGAGTGCCTTGGAGCACCAGTAGGAAATAGGCGCTCCTTAGGCTGCTTCCGCATAATCCTGGCGGATTCGCCGCAGCAAATCCCGGCGCTGCCGCTTAAACTTAGTGACCGCGCTCTTAGGGGATGCGAGCCAGTGAAAATCTGCTTCGCTGGCGCTTAGGCCAAGCATCGCAACATCCAACATTCCCAGCGCAAACAGCAGGTTCTGCCGGTGCACCTCAAACATGCCACGGGTGCGGCGCGACTCGCCCGCAATCAGATACCCGTCAATCTGCAGCACCTCCTTCGCCCAATGCTCATACCAGCGGCGAGTGCCCGCCGGACGGCAGCACACCTTCGTCACAGCAAGCTTAGTGCCCATTACCCGCTCAATGCGCACCGCAACCTCAAGGCCCCGCTCATTCGGTGCCGGGAACCGCAGAATCAGGGCGTTGCGGGCGGCCTGGCGCATATCGGCGAGGGTCTCAGTAAACGAACCGAGCGCAGGGTGGGCGTGCATGCTCATTACCCGGTCATACACGTGAGAAGGGCGAGCCACATTAAACGCGCGCCCGGCGGTAATAACCTCCGCAATGGTGCGCCCAATAGCATCAATATTGTAGACGTTGGTGATGAGAACGGTGCCTGCGTTCATGAGGAACTGCAAATCGGCATTAACAACCTCGTCGGCGAGGCACAGAGTCTTCTTCTCTACCATGGCGGTGATTTCCTTCCGGGAGCTTTATCTGATGCTCTTACGCTACAGTCGCCCCCTGACGGTTTAAGAAGATTTTTCGGTGCGGTGCCCCCAGAAATAAAATTTTTGAGTATTTTTAGCCCATCATTTTCCGGCCGCGGAGGGTGTGTAAACTACCGCACTTTACGCAGAAGCCACAGCATGTACGCCCCACCGACCGCCCCGGTGGCCAGCCCCACCGGGATCTGAAACGGTGCCAACACCCGCATCGCAGCATAATCGGCAACCACCAGAAGAACCGCCCCCAGAAAAGGCGCACGGCACCGCAAAATGTGTTCTGATGGTTGTAGCACTGAACCAACCACCCGGAGGAACATATGAATACCACCGAGCAGAACGCAGCTAAAAACACCGAAGCGCAGGTGCGTCGAGTCCTTGAAGTTATGAATCAGGGAAAACTCAAGCAGGCTATCAGGATTACGGCAACCCCATCGCAGCAGCCGCTGCCGAAGACCGCCTCTAAGTTCGGGGGAGTGCCGTACCTGCCTGTGGGAGAATCCGCGCCGACGAACGCATCCGGCCAGCCCCTAGGCATGATCGCGCAGATTAACTGTGCGCAGCTGCCGCAGAATAATATTTACCCGAAGAGCGGTATGCTTCAATTCTGGATTGACCCTCACGACACCGTGTGGGGGTATGACTATAGCAAGCCTGCGGTTCAAGAGAACTGGCGGGTGATCTACTACGAGAACGTGGGTGAGCCGACCCCGGATGCGCCGCTGCCGGTGATTGACTGGGACACGATCGGCTGGCCTATCGAACCGGAGGGCGTGGAATTTGCGCTCTCGTTCAGCGTGGTCGAGCAGGGAGTTACCGGTACTGCGCACTACTATTATCCCGATTTTGCACGGGTGTGGGATGAGCTGTATCCCGAGGATAAACTGCCCACGGGAGACGACGAGCAGGCAAGGATCCAGCGGATGGATGCTGTTGAGGAGCTTACTCTCCCGTATGAGGAGAGTGATGAGTACTCCCGGATCGGCGGCTACCCCTACTTTATTCAGAATGACCCGCGGGATTTCGACGAGAACCTGCAGGGGCACACGGTGAACCTGCTGACCATTGTTTCTGAGGCGGACTGGGAGTCAGAGGAAGAAACTCCGGAACTCCTCTGGGGAGATGCGGGCTCCGCGAACTGGCTGATAACACCCGAACAGTTGGCGGCGCGCGACTTCTCAAATGTGATCTTTGAGTGGTCATGTGGCTAGAGAAACCCCTGCTTGAATGTTATGCGGTATCCCATAGTGCTGTTCTGAGCAGGCAGTAGGCTCTCAAACATGCGGCTTGGGGCGCTTCTAGCTGTTGTCACTCTTCATAATGTCACCGAGGGTTTTGCCGTTTTTGTCTTTCCACATGTCCAAGCCGTTAGCGGAACGCCCGAGTACAAACCTGGCTGCAGTGGACGGAGCCGAGAAGAGAATATCTTCAGTGGTTTTCCCAGAAGCTATTTTGCTGGCTTTTTCGAGCTCTTCCCGTTTTTTGAGCAACGAAGGAGGGAATGATTCTTTCGGAGGCATTAGCAAACTACCAGAGCGCAACACAAACCCTTCGTCGTTGCGTTGCCCATAGGCGATGACCTTCCCGTTGAGTTGTATATGCAGGTTCTGCGTCTCGGGATTTTTGTTGTTTTGTTTCTTATGATGGGATGTGGGCAACATTGGCTCAAACATGCGGTAACCCATAGAGCCAACAACGAGACGCACGTACTCAATAAACTCGTCAAGCTCTGCTTTCTTCTCTTCTGTCACATTCCCATGAGAAGGTACCTGATTATTTTCAAGGGAATATCGACCGGACTTCAGAGCCAAGTCATAGAATGAACGTTCTAGATACGTGATGTCGGTAGCGCCAAAAGAATTGTTGGATGTTAACACGAGGATTGCTCTGTTCCAGAACTCTTTAGACCTTTCATGTTCTTCGATCCTTCCGAGGAGTCCCTTACCATTTTCGCGTTCCCCAGCTTGACCGATATAAATAATATCTTGGTTATTTTCTTCACTTTTACCGAGAAGAAAATAAACTCCGGTGGAGTGTAACTCTTTGCGTTCACGCTTGCTCTGTTCTAAATGTGTGCGAGGAAGGCTATAGACAAGCCCCGTCCAGTTCGTCAGGCTCGCTTTGATCCGCCCCGTTGCGTCACCATCCATGAGAAATAGCTGAATTGTTTTTTGCATAGGCTCAGTCTACTGCGCCACCGGCGGTTTGGTTCCGCCCCGCCTGCTGGAGACGACCGGGGCGATGGCGAGCCACAGTGCCGTGCCGATGAGTAGGCATGGCACCGGGTTGTATGCCTGGCCCAGTAGGTACCCCACTAGCAGCCCTAAGAGTGTACCGGCTGCACTGAATGTGAATGACCAGCTCATAATGCGTGCGAATTGGGCGCCTCGAAAATATGCCTGTCGGTGTGTTTCTAGCACTACTGCCCGTGCCCGTGAGGCTGCCGCGTTGAGGAATATAAACACTGGTATGAGCGGCGGCAGGATTGTGTCTGTCAGTATGCCTGTGGCGAGTGCTCCGGTGAGTGCCGCAGAGAATAACGCGGCTGTTCTCAGAATCGGTGCGGTTTCACCGGCCTGTCGTAGCCATTTTCCTGCCTGTGGGCCGAATGCGGCGCCTAGTCCGAACACTGTTAAGACAAGCCCCATCCCTGTGTAGGCGGTATTGTCTGTGCCGGGCAGAGGCACCGCGGGTCCGTGGTTTGCGGCCCAGAGGATGAACAGTTCCCCGCTCATGGTTCCAGCGAATGCTATGGCGAGTGAGACGAGTGGGGAGGCAGGGCCTGAAGTGAACAGGTCGTGCAGAAACTGCCGGAGCGGCTCTTTATGCCCGGTGGCGGCGAATTGACTTGCATTTATTGTGGTTGGTGGTGGCACGGGGTAGGTGTGCCGTGCCCGTGCCCGAAAGAGTGCTGCCGTGAGGGAGAGCGCTGTGTTGACGGCTAGTAGTGTGGGGATTGAGACCCCCGCTAGGAGTGAGCCTGCTAACCCTGCGACGACGAAGTTAACGATCGCTTGGATGGTGCTGAGTGAGGCGTTGAATGCCATTGCTGTGTGTTCATTAATCTGTGCGAAGTGTGCACCGTAGAATTCTTCGGCGATGTCGGTGAAAGCTAGGATGAGCAGGTCAATGAGCGTATAAGCATAGACTGCCCATATGGCCTGGTGGGGCGCTAGGAGTGTGATGGTGAGGGCTAAAGCGCTCAATACGGTTTCGGTGCTGTCGCAGGCGATGAGTACCTTATCGGGGCTGTGTTTGCCCATGAGTTTGGCGATGACGGGGAACGCGAAGGCTGAGAGTCGCCTAAGGGCTGATAGGGTGAGGAGCGCGCCAACGCTGACTACTCCGGCGGCAGTGAGGGCGTTGAAACCATATTCGACAGTGTTGTTACCCAGCGTTGACAGCAGCAGCCCGAACACCATGATACGGCGTGTGCGTCTCATGAGTATGGCGCGCGGTGGCGGGGCGGGTGTACTGTGCATAGGTTTGGTGGGGTAGAGAGAGTATTTATGATGTGCATCATAGCATGGTGGTGGGTGAGGGGATGAGAGGCAAGCCCGCTGGTTCTGGCTGAAGACGGCTTGTTTTTCATGTTTTTAGCGGGGTAGCTGGTGCCGTTGTGCGCAGGCGCGGTTCGCGTGTTCGGGGTGTTTGAGGGTATGCAGTGTTGCGGCGCTTGGTGCTTGCGGCGTGTGTGCCCGTGTTTGGATTAGACTTGAATCATGCGTATTAAGATTCTTGACCACCCGCTGGTGGCGCATAAAATCAGTGTGCTTCGTGATAAAAATACTCCTTCGCCTACGTTCCGTCAGCTTGTTGATGAGCTCGTGACCCTGCTTGCTTATGAGGCAACCCGTGAGATCCGGGTGGAGCAGCGGGAGATTGAGACCCCGGTGGCCCGCACGGTGGGCACCATGATTGCCAGCCCTAAGCCGCTGGTGGTGCCGATTCTGCGTGCCGGGTTGGGGATGCTGGAGGGTATGACTCGCCTGGTTCCGACCGCCGAGGTTGGGTTTTTGGGTATGGCGCGTAACGAGCAGACCTTGGATATTGTGACCTATGCTGAGCGTCTTCCGGAGGACTTGACTGGTCGGCAGGTGTATCTGTTGGATCCTATGTTGGCTACCGGTGGCACTCTGATTGAAGCCATTAAATTCCTGCGCCAACGCGGTGCCGAGTCTATTACGTGTGTGTGTCTCATTGCTGCGCCTGAGGGTATTGCGGCCCTTGAGAAGGGCGTTGAGGGGTTGCGCAACGTTGACTTGTTCTTGGCGGCGCGGGATGAGCGGCTGAATGAGAAGGCGTATATTGTGCCCGGTTTGGGTGATGCGGGCGACCGCCTGTATGGGCTGGCGGAGTAGCTCATAACTTTTGGTGCGCGGCTGTATTAACCCTTTACCGGTGTCGTGAAGGTCTAGGCGCGTGCGCGCTGTGGCGCGGGGCTCGGCGGTTGTGAAGCTCCGCGCTGACGGTGTCTTGGCGGGGCAGCTGGTGGGGGATTTGTGTCTCAGGTTGGCGGGTGTAAAAATTTTTTGCATGCTGGAAAGTGTTCCAACGGTGCCGTTGGGAACTTCCCCTACATGCGGTATAGTGCATAATAATCCGTAAATATATTGAATTTTTAGGGAACTAAGTGAATACTCATGCTAGATTTGGTGGTATGGGCTGCTTTGCTTCCCCGTCCATAGCCTCATCGTCATGAGGGTGATGTAGCTATAGAGGATACCTCCACGTTCTGAACCCGCTTGATTTATGTGACAAATAAGAGAAATATTAAATGTACGGTGGGTATCGCTGAGCCCATTCGCGGCTCGGCAGTGCAGGCGGGAATCCGACGTGACAAACGGGCGCCCGTATATCAGCCCCCTACGCTTCGAACTGCGAGAGAAGGATGCATATGTCAGGTGCAGTACCAGGGTACGTTCACATTTCCCAGCGTGGACGCGCCGCTAAGCGCCAGGCTCCCCAGCCCAGTCGCCCGCAGGCGCCTGCGGCTACTCTGCGACCCATGACTTTCACTGCTAATGACCACTCACCCAAGGGCGGCGCGCACGAGAATGAGGCGCGCGGGTTCGTGCTGTATGTGGGCCTCAATGAGGAGCTTGCGGCGGCCAACGGGACCTCCCTAGTGCGTATTGTGCAGGATTTGCGCAATTACGCTCACCACCTAGCCCCGGAAGCGGAGTCTTATGCCGCGGTAGCGCTGGCCCCCACCAGTGCGGAGGGGAGCGACCTTGAGGTAGTGCGGAACGCGCTGGGGGACCCCACGGCTGTCTACTATCAGCCGGATGCAAACACCCATGTTGAGGTCGAGTCGCAGGCCACGCATACCAATGGCGTGCTGATTGATCTGGCGCGGCGTGAAGTGTTCTTGGATGGTGAGCCGCTTATGCTCACTTTTAAAGAATTTGAGCTTCTGGCGCACCTGGTGGAAAACTCCTCCCGCACGGTCGGCCGTGATGAGCTGCTGGACTCGCTGTGGAGCGCCGGGGACGAGCACCCGCACGAACGCACCATTGATGTGCACATCCGGCGTCTGCGCTCAAAGCTGGGGCGCCTCTCGGGTACGGTGCGTACGGTGCGTGGGCAGGGGTACCGGTTCTTTGAGCATCCAGAAGTTGTGGTGTGGGCGGCCCCTGAATATTCCATCTAACCCCCTAGCGGCTGCCCTATGTGTTGAAGAGTCTATGGCGGTGCCCCGTGCTTGTGGTCATGAGCGCGGGGCACTGTTACGTGCAGCCTGTAAGATGAGGGTATGACTGAGATTTCTTCCCGTATGAAGCGGGATGTGAAACACCTGATTCTGATGCGCCATGCCGAGGCGGACTGGGGCTTGAACGATTTTGATCGGCCGCTGACAAAGCGCGGTCACCAGCAGGCGGCACAGGCGGGGGTGTGGCTTGCTGAACACGGCTATATTCCCGAGCAGATCATGTCATCGGCCGCGTTGCGAACCCGCCAGACCACCACCTGGGTTTCGGACGCGCTGGGGGAGAAAGGCCCTACTGCGCACCTGGACGAGGGGCTGTATGAGGTGGGCGCATCCCGCATTATTGCGCGTATTAACGGGGTTTCGGAGAACGTTCGTTCGGTACTGGTGGTGTCGCATTTGCCGGGTATCCAGGATGCAGCGATCCAGCTGACCCACCCCGACTCTGATCAGAACGCGGCCATGGAGATGTTTTACGGGTTCCCCCCGTCGTCTGTGGCAGTGTTTGAGGTACCTGGGGAGTGGGCGCTTTTGGACGGGGCTGATGCGCACCTTGTGGCGTTTAAAAGTTTCTAGCCCACGCTTTAGGGCATGGTAGCTGGGGAGCGTGCGTGCTTTAGGGCTAAAGCTGCTGTCTGGCAGGGGCAAATAGGGTAAAGAATGGTTATAAAGTGAGCCCCCGCACGTGCTGGTGCGGGGGCTCAACTATTATTCACAATGCGGAGACGGGGGGATTTGAACCCCCGGTCGAGTTCAACCCCGACCCTTCATTAGCAGTGAAGTCCATTCGGCCGCTCTGGCACGTCTCCAGCGATGCACCGCAGTGCATCTCTACAAGAATATCGTTCGTTCTGGCACAGGTCAATTCCCCGGCACCTTATGCGGGTGCATAAGAAAGCGCACAACGGTTAGGGGCTCTAAAAATACCGGCTGCCACGCTGCTTGATATGCGCCTGAGCCTCACCCACAGGGTGACTAATAATTGCGCCGCCGAGCCTCGATATAGACATAAATCGGTGGAGAAAAGGTGAGGATACGAGGCGCTGGAAACAGCGAAACAGGTGGCGTTGAGTGATGGCCCACACGGCGCCAAAGCCTGTGTTTTATACAGACGAGTAGGTTAGACTATAGAGGTTACATGCCGTTCGGTGGGGATTGGCCGGTACGGCAGTCGTTCACAGCAGTCACCGAAAGGACAATCGAGTGTCACAGAGCCCTTATGAACAACAGCCCGATAATGAGTCTAATCCCCGTAACTCATCATCAGAGCAGGTGTACCAAAACCAGCAACCCGCCCAGCCTGCATACCAGCAACAGCCAACATATCAGCAGCCTATGTATGCTCAGCCAATGATGGCTGTAGTCCCTAAAACTCCGCAGCAGATTGCCGGTGAGCAGGCAGCGCAGACATCCATGACTCTTGGCGTTGTCGGTCTGGTTTTGATTTTAATCTTTTTTGGTGGTCCTGTAAGCCTCATCTTAGGTATTTTTGCCGTAAAAAAGGCAGGGGAGGCCGAGCGGATGGGCGCTATGGCATCTGGCGGTCGCGTGATGGGATGGATCTGTATTGTGGTGGGGTGTCTTGAAACACTGGCAATGCTGATTCCGGTCGCGGCATTCATTATTACAATAATTTTCGCCGCGTCCTCAGCAAGCTCAAGGAGTCACTTAGATCTGGCGTATACCCTCACCCCGCTCATGTCTCTTCTCTAAGGCAAAATGTAGGTGTCTCATAGTCCCGCACCAGTGACTTTCTGACCGGAGGCCCCCTCTCGTACGATACGGAGGGAGCCTCCGGTCTTTTTGTGCTTTTCATAGGGGCCTTCGCAGCACCGGGCGTGGTCTGTGCGTTGAGGAAAGAGAGCGGAACATGAACCGATGATGTGAGCCCATCTGGAAGTTAAAACCGAAATTTAATGCGATGCATGGGAACGGGTGGCGACGCACGTAACTTTTATCTCGGGTAGAATAGGTGGTACCGAACCGATAAATATACACGTGGCCGCAGCACACGTAGGCCGCATCAACCGCATAAGGATTCAAATGTCTGAGACTATGACTCTTGCGCCCTCCTCTTCCGCCGATGAGCAGACCTTCCGGTACTCTTCCCAGCTCGGCCCTCACACCTATTCCGTTCCCGTAGTACCCCAGATCCCCAACCCTGAGGCTGAGGCCGCCGTTAAAAAGATCAAACTGTTTTCGACCGCAGCGCTCATTGTGGGTGTGCTGGGCCTCTTCTTTTACCTGTATGTTGGGTTCATTGGTGCCGCCGCTATTGGTGCTGGGGTCGTCGCACTCACCTTGAATAAGGGGTATGAGAGCCGTGGCCTGGCGATCGCGGGCATCCTGCTTGGTGCGGCTGGGATCAGCATGTGGGCGTTCTCCCTGTACATGTTCAGCTCGTTCTAATAGCCTGAAAAACGCCTTGAAATAAGCAAAACCCCGCGCCCCGTATCTCTACGGGTTCGCGGGGTTTTAGCGTGTGCGGATGGTAAGGGATTTGAACCCTTGAGACGGGGTTACCGCCTACTGGTTTTCAAGACCAGCTCCTTCGGCCGCTCGGACAACCATCCAGATGCTTTACTATCATACCGGCTCAAAGCCGGGTGTTGATAAAAGCTACCAGCTGATTATCGCACGAGGGAAGCTTTTCTGTAAATTGCGCCCTCCTTACATGCCCTGCCTCAGCCCGGGTGTGAAACACTCGGAAGCCTCCGCACAGCAGCCTGGCACCTATTGCGGTAGTGTGCAAGCATCCCGCCGAATAAGGGCTGAACTTTGTGGGTGGGGTGCCCCATGGATGGTTAGCGGGCCGGTAGAGTGGAAGCCACAACCTCGCACAAAAAGAGCAGAAGGAGCGAACGCATGCGCGCCATTATGGAGGAAACACACGGGGCGCCCGAGGTGCTGCATGTTAGCGAACAACCCATACCCAAACCCGCCCCGGGGCAGGTGCTCATTCGGGTGCGTGCCGCCGGAGTGAATCGTGCCGACGCCCTGCAGCGGCGGGGGTATTACCCGCCTCCACCGGGGGTCAGCAGCATTTATGGGCTTGAGGCGGCGGGTACTGTTGTCGCCGTCGGTGCAGGTGTTTCCCCGCAGATGGTTGGCTCGCCGGTTGCTGCGCTTTTAGCCGGTGGCGGGTACGCCGAATACGTGGCGGTTGATGCGCGCCACACATTCGGTGTTCCTGAGGGGATGAGCTTCGCCGAGGCGGCCTGCCTGCCTGAGGTTGCCGCCACCGTCTACTCAAACCTAGTGCTCACCTGCGGTATGAGCCTTGATGCTGCCGCCCATCGCGCGTCGGGAACCAGCGTGCTTATTCATGGGGGTGCGGGTGGTATTGGGCTGCACGCGGTTCAGCTGGCTAAGGCGGTTGGTGCTCGGGTGTTCGCCACCGTTGGTACCGGTGCGAAGGCCGATAGCGTGCGTGCGGCCGGGGCTGAACCGATCATCTACTCTGAGCTGTCATTCCGTGAGGTTATCGCCGAAAAGACCGGCGGGGTCGGGGTGAACTACATTCTGGATGTGGTGGGCGGGGCGTATCTGGACGATAACCTGCACTCTCTCGCCACTGGGGGACACCTGGCAATTATTGGTCTGCAGGGCGGGGCGAAAGCCCAGGTGAACCTGGGGCTCATGCTCACTCGCCGTCTCTCGGTGCACGCCACCTCCCTCCGAACGCGCAGCGCCGACGAGAAAGCACGCATTATGGCTGGGGTACGGCAGCAGGTACTGCCGCTTGTGGAATCCGGGGCTATTCGCGCAAACCTAGACCGCACCTTCGCACTGGAACAGGCTGCTCGGGCCCACGCCTACTTCGATTCGGGGGAGCACCGGGGGAAGATTGTGCTCACCCTCGGCGAAGACTAGTTGTTTGGGTGGGCTGTTGGCCGTCCTGCCGCAGAAACTTCTCTGTTGAGCGCAGGGCACCATAAGATTCTTCACAAAACCGGTGTGACATAGTGTCAGCAAAACAGATTTAGGGTAACCTAAGTGTTAAAGGGTTTTAAAGATGCTGCGAAAGGAGGGATCAGTGGGTATCAAAAACTTTCTGCAGTCACGCCGTGATGACGCCGAACTTGGCCGCGGGCTCTGGAGGCGCGCCCACGACCGTTTTATCCGTGGTGTAGACCGTTTCCACCAAGTGCTTGAGCGCCTAGCCCACACCGACATGGTCGAACTGGTGGTACCCGCCGCCAACAGCCTCTCAGACCTGATTCCGCGCGTGCGCGCTATCGCCATGGAAGCACAGCGGCTGGCCCCCAGCGAAGGTACCGATGTGCCCTCATCCCCCACCGGAGTGTACTCCGATGTGCACCGGGCGCTCTCTAAAGCAGGGAACTCGGCGGCCCTCTGTGCCGAGGCGCTCGCCATGGCACGCTGCTTCGGAGAATGCACCGCCCACTGCCAACGGCAGGTGACTGTAGAACGTCGCGTGCAAACCGTTGTTGAACACATTCAGGAGGCCGAGCGGCTGATTGCGCGTGCCCGCGACGAACGGCATGAGCCAGTACTCGCTCGCTAGCCCCCATCAATATGAAACCCACGCCCCCGGCGGAGGGAAAAGTTCACCCGAATTTAAGGTTTCGTGTCTATTTGACAAAAACCGACCTTAAGCGGATGTCAGACACCCGCAGCGGTGGGCTGCATCACCACAAGAACACACGCAAAACCTTAAAAACCCCACAGCATCCACTGCTGCCAGCAGCGGCTAAGGTTCACCTCAGTAGGTAGGTGGGTGAGGCGAATAATACACTGAAATCTCGAACTTCATATTCACTGGGAAAGAAAACACCATGTACGACTACCATCGCAATGAACGCGCCATGGCCCTACGACCCAGCCTCTCCCGATCCTGGCTACTGGTACGTGCCAACTCAGACGAAGCGACTATGGAAGCCGCTTTCGAAAGCGAAGCCGATTCCGTCATTTTAGACCTCGAAGACGGATGCCCAGCCGACGAAAAAGACGAAGCTCGCAAAAGGGTCGTCGAAATCCTCAATACCGAAGCCCGCGCATGGGTGCGCATTAACGCCATCACCACCGAACACTGGTGGAACGACGTCAAAGCCCTCAGTGGTGTCAAAGGCCTGCGTGGGGTAATGCTCGCAACCACCGAACACTCCACCGACATCGACCGCACCGCCGCCGCACTACCAACCGGAACCCCCATTATTGCTCTCATTGAGTCAGCCCTTGGGGTGCACAACGCCGTGAAAATTGCCAGCGCTATCGGCACTTTCCGCCTAGCCTTCGGGGTAGGAGACTACCGCCGCGACACCGGCGCATCCGATGACCCGATGGCCTTAGCCTACGTGCGCTCGCAACTGGTGATCGCCTCAACCCTGGGTGGGTTGCCCGGGCCGATCGACGGGCCAACCCTCGGCAAACGCGGGGCGGAACTTGTGACCGCCTGCCAGCACGGCACCGTGCACGGCATGACCGGAAAACTCACCCTAGATGTGGGGCAGGCCGATACGATTAACCACGCCCTCTCACCCAGTGAAGATGAAATCCAGTGGGCTCATTCCCTGCTGGACGTGCCGCTGGACGGGCCCAAAGATGGTTCATACATGCCGCGTTTCTTGCGCGCGAAAAAGGTTGCGGAACTGGCCCGGGTGTACGGGCTGTGGGGCAAACTTGAGGGCGAAAAACGCGCCTAACTATCAGGGCTTATAAACACGACGCCCCCGGAAAGAAAACTTTGCGGCCAGAAGCAGCCTCATGTTTTTCTTCCCGGGGGCGCTCACGCCTCCACGCAGAGGCGGCAGGTCAGTTGTAGGGGTCTTTCCCGCCGGTGAGGGCATAAGCGCACAGGTACGAGGTGATGAGCCCCAGCACTATCGGCACCACAAGAATCGTATCGTCCTGAAAAACCGAGCGGTAGAAGAACCACAGTGCGCAGCACGGCACCAGAAGCAGGACAAAAACAAGGCCGAATCGCGAGTTTCTCTTCGGGCGCATCCGGGTCTCCTCTCATATAGTCTCTGCTCCCCATTGTACGGGGTCGCATCCCTACCGCGTTGAGACAGCGGTAACGGGCTGAATTTACTAGCAGAAGTTGGAAATGGAAAACAGCATGGAGTGTGTACAACAAAGTCCCGTGCACCTTAACCATGTGTAGGATGCACGGGACTTTACTCGTGGAGCCCCCTGTGGGATTCGAACCCACGACCTTTTCTTTACGAGGGAAATGCTCTACCCCTGAGCTAAGGAGGCGTACTGCATACCAGGGCTATGCCGGGTAAACGCACATCGCCAATAGTAGCAGAGAGAGGCGCAGATGCGCGAACCGTCACATGAACGAGAAATCGGCCCCAATGTGTGGGACGATAGAAATTATTACCAATAGCCCTGAAGGGAAACAGAAATGACGCAATCACCCATGACCCGCCGCACCCTTTTCGCTCTTGGGGCACCCGCCGCGCTGGTGGCTCTTGCTGCGTGCTCTAGCGCCGGGTCAAGCTCATCTGCAAGCGGTAGTTCAAGCTCTAATGCCAGCTCAAGCAGCTCAGCAAGCAGCGCTCCCTCTGGTGGTGCTTCCGGCAGTGCTAGCGCCGAGGGAGAGGCAAACGCATCTGGTTCGGCTTCAGCCTCGGGTGACTCCGCCAAAATAACCGCCACCAAAGCTGGTGAACGTGACGATGCCGGGTACCACCTCAACACCCCCAAACAGGGCGCGCCCACCGTGACCCTGTACACCGACTACCAGTGCCCCTACTGCGCCAAGGCTGAGCCCACCTACGAGAAGGTCGCCAAAGACCTTGAGGGCACCATGAACGTGACCGTGCGCAATATGCCATTGTCTTCCCATAAGAACGCCGTACCCGCCGCTCAGGCCGTGCAGGCAGCAGAACTTCAGGGTAAACACCTGGAGATGGCGAATAAGCTCTTTCAAACTCAGGACAGTTGGAAAGGTATTACCGACAAACAGACTGAGCTGGCGGGACTTTTCCTCAGCTATGCTCAGGAACTTGGGCTGGATACAGAGAAGTTCAAGACCGATCTGGTTAATCCAAAAACTCTTGAGCTGATCAAGGGCGATTTTGAGTACGGCCATAAGATCGGAGTGAAGGGCACCCCCCAATTCGTGGTGAATGATAAGCCTCTTGAGAATGTGGACTCTTCAACCTCCGCTGAGGATATGGCTAAAGAATTCAAGAAAGCCGCAGGGCTGAGCTAGTCTTTCGTGATGGATGAAAGACAGCGAGAGCGTGCCGCGCTGGGCGTTCACCTGAGTGTGAGCGGCCAGCGCG
>ERZ773038.292-NODE-292-length-34762-cov-9.242487_pt1 | contig 34762 bp, 34 predicted proteins | sample MGYA00511665_ERZ773038 | MGnify/ENA primary metagenome ERZ773038 (study PRJEB29015, sample SAMEA2737966) | human oral metagenome | biome: human oral; feature: human-associated habitat; material: dental | place: China | collected 2028 ... | reverse complement strand
GTGTACCAATCGAGGGCTTTGTAATAGAGGATGCTCAGCATTGGCAGGTCAAAGCAAAACTTGATTATTATTCATTTTGGAAGCGGATGCGTGGTGTGCTTGATGGACTTAAGGCGGGGCGCAGGCCAAAGCGTGCTGCTGCCTACCCACACCCTGAGTACGCAGCGCGCGTCATTACCTATATGCAGAGCATACCTACTGACACATTGGCTCAGATGTCGATTATTGATGTCCGTCGCCGTTGGCAGCGAGAGCAAGAAAAGGCCGTATAGCCGTATTACCAACCTTACCCTTCGCGGTATAATAGAAGTATGAAAATAACTCGTTGGTTGGCTGTGCGGTGGCGCCGCGCGATGATGATGGCTGGGGTAATTGCTGGGATGGCTGCACTTCGCCTGGTGTCGGCACAAACGGGGCAATGGTCGCTCCCCGACCGATTACAAGACTGGGTAACGCTGAGCTTGAGTGTGATGATAGAGGCACTGCCATTTGTCATGCTGGGGATCTGCATCGCGATTGTCGTGCAAGTGTGGCTGCCAGCCGAGCGCTTGCTCACCTATCTGCCGCAGCAGCCGTTGCTGCGCCGGGCTTGTTTGTCGCTCCTTGGTATTGCGCTGCCAGTCTGTGAGTGTGGCAATGTCCCTTTAGCTCGTGGCCTGTTAGCAAAAGGGCTCACGCCTAGTGAGTCTCTCGTGTTTTTGCTTGCTGCACCAATCCTCAACCCAGTGACAATCATCACAACGCAGCAAGCATTCGCTGGCGATATGACTATTCTGTGGGCGCGAGTGTTTGGTGGCTTCGCTATTGCTAATCTTGTTGGCTGGGTTTATGCACGCCGCCCAGCAGAGGAGCTATTGACCAATACGTTTGTTGCTTCGTGCCAGGCAGATCATGTGCAGCAGAGCAAGCGAGTAGCAAGCCTTGCGATATTTCGACGTGAGGTGCAGGCAATGCTGCCAGCCTTGGTAGTTGGTGCAGGGCTGGCGGGCCTTGTGCAAGTGGTGGTATCACGTGAGGTATTGGTGTCGCTGGGGAGTCAGCCAGTGTGGTCGGTGATTGCAATGGTGGCACTGGCATTTATTGTCTCAATTTGCTCTAATGTTGATGCGTTCTTTGCTTTGGCATTTCGCCAGACTTTTATGACCGGGGCACTTGTGAGTTTCTTGACCTTTGGCCCAATGATCGATATCAAGATGTTAAGCTTGCTGCGCACGACGTATCGGCCGAGTGTACTGCTTCAGGTGAGTGCGATCGTTGGGCTAGCATCGATAACATTGGGATTGGTAGTGAATTATGCGTTTTAGGTTGTTCTTGGCTAGAGTTGCACAGCAACAAGGTATAATACTCCTTTTTATCATTGCCGTGGCGACGCTGTGGCTAGCTGCGACTGGTCGTTTGACACTCTATATTCACCAGCGGTATGTTGTCTTTACAACCGTCATGGCAGTGGTGGCTCTTGTGATGGCGAGTGCGAGTACTATTACGCAATCACGTACCCATCAGCACACACACTTCGCTTGGTGGTGTAGTGTTGCTGCCTGTGTGATGATATGCGTGGTCGCAAGTATGGCGCTATTTGTCCCACCGACAGCACTAACGACAACAACTGCCACACAACGTGGTATCAATAAAGGGGCGGTAACTCGGCTATCTACAGACAAGCTATCGCAAGCATCTATCTTTGCTCAGCGAGATTATTCGCACCTCACAATTAAAGAATGGGCAGGGTTACTCGCGCAAACGCATGACAGCGCATTTTATCGTGGCAAGACGGTCAATTTGACGGGGTTCGTTACGCCAGATGTAGCGGATGCGCAGGTTTTTTATGTATCTCGATTTGTCGTGACGTGTTGTGCGGTTGATGCGCAGGCGGTTGGTGTGCCAGTCTATGCGCCGGGTTGGCGTGAGCGCTACCAACCCAATAGTTGGGTAGCGGTGACGGGTGACTTTGCCGCGCATCCACAGCAACATCATCAGCAGCTGATCGTTGTTATGCCGCGCTCGATCACGCCAACGACTCAACCAAAGGAGCCCTATGAATACTAAGGGTTGGCGCTGGATATGCCAGCGGAAGCGATTTTCGTTCGCCATGGTTGGCTTATTAATTATACTGAGCACACTCATAGTACTCAGCTATTTACAAGGCCCACGCGTACGCCATACGGTGCTCGCAGATGATCCAAATACAGGCTACCAGACGCTCCAGCTGGAATTCAATCAGCCGGTCAAGCCAATAGAACTCCATACAATACAAATCACACCTCAGGTGGACTTTACAGCTACGACGAATAGCGCAACTGTGACGATTCAGTTTCGGCAGCGTTTGCTTAGTAACGCCCAGTATCACGTGGCGATTAATCAGGCAGCTAGTGCCTATACACAACAGCTCGCGGTAGTAGATTATCACTTTAATACGCCACCAGCACAGCTCTACTATCTCAAGCATCATAGCCTTGCCGAGACAAAAACGGAGTTCTATGCCGCACAATCTACGGATGCCATCGTGCAGATGAATCTGGCAACAAAGCAGGAGAAGACACTTTACCAAGCGACGCGAATTATCGACTATGCAGTAGTGGGCTCTCGTATCATTGTTCACACAATGAATGATTCGAGAATTAGTGAATTGCATCAGGTTGATAGAGAGACTGGTGCTGTATCGCCGTTATCGTTGCCCGGTAAGGGTACAGTGTCTCGCCTGCGAGTGATGGATAATGGAACGGTGGGGTATCTCTTCGCAAAGGCGGAAAGCAAAGAAAAAACCACTAATCTTATTGTGCATGATATTGCAGCGCAGCGCCATCACACTATACTTGGCCTTAATGCGCAGCCATTACCAGTGTATGATTGGCGCCCAGTATCACGTGGCGCAGCAGTTGTGGTGCGAACTCGCGGTGATGACGTACTGCTTGTCGATCCGACTGGCAAGCATGCCATGCAGCCGCTTGGCCAGGCAGCAGCGCTTGGCGACGTATCGTATAATGGCAAAAACATCATGATGATGAAAACGGGGGAGGGGTATTTTGCACTCAATCTAGAAAATAGCAAAAAATCACCTATTACTCACCAACAAGGAAACGACGTCATATCATTAGCTGCATTCTTACACACCCGCAGTGGCTATAGTATGGAGATAACGAGTGTTAATCAGCAGCACATATTGCAGCGCCAAACAATACTCACCTACCCAGCCAAACGAGTGATTCATCAGACAACACCGCCGGCATATACAACGAACATCACTGTGTCGCCAAATGATCAATATACCGCCATTGAGCAAAAAAGTACTGCTGATAGCTCCACCAAAACGCACATTATCGATAATAAAACTGGTCGTACGATATATACACTTGATGGCAGGGCAGTAGTTTGGTTATAACGGATACTATAAGTAGATAAGACCTGAAGCGACTATAAACTGCATCTTAAAAGTGGGAACTGTATCTGCGCTGAATGATGAAAAGTATATAATTGGTGTTTGCACAATGTTCCGGTATACTATAAGGGATATAGCGTGAAGGGAGATGATGCCAATGCGAATGCGCGACAGACGACCAAGTGATCGCCCACGAGAGAAACTTGCACGAGATGGAGCGGCTCGCCTGAGCGACCTCGAGCTTCTTATGGCGATTATCGGCAGTGGTAATGCACAAGCTGACGTTGGCAAAATTGCGCGTTGTGTACTGAAAGCCTTGCGCATGCATGGAGGCGACCTGACTCATGAGGAACTCTCCAAGATTACTGGTCTTGGTGCGGCTAAAGTAACGGTGATTCTTGCAAACTTTGAACTGGCGCGGCGCTATCTGCTCAAAAGTGACCAGCCTATCATTGATGAACCGAGCAAAGCAGCAGAGCAACTTACCGATATTCGCGACAAACGACAGGAGCATTTTGTCTGCCTAACGCTTGATGGAGCGCATCGCTTGATCGCCAAACGCACAATTACCATTGGCACGTTAACTGCTAGCTTGGTGCACCCACGAGAAGTCTTTACAGATGCAATTGCCGACCGAGCAGCGGGGGTTATTGTGGCACATAATCATCCTAGCGGGCAGCTTATCGCAAGCCAGGCTGACCGAGAGACAACGCAGCGTTTGGCCGAGGCGGGTGAGCTGCTTGGCATCCAGTTGCTCGACCACCTTATCGTTACGAAACACGACTACATATCGATCATCGCCGAAACATAAGGAATGACCTGTTAGCACTCTTGCAATTAGAGTGCCAATTGGCTATACTAGGACAGATATGGCGAAGCGAGATTATTATGAGGTGCTTGGTGTTGCCAAAAGCGCCAGCGATGATGACATCAAGCGGGCATTCCGCAAATTGGCAGTGAAGTACCACCCAGACAAAGCGGGTGGGAATGAAGAGAAGTTCAAAGAAATCAATGAAGCGTATGAGGTCCTGAAGGACAAGCAAAAGCGCCAGCGGTATGACCAATTTGGCCATGCCGGCGTTGGCGGTGCCGCTGGTGGCGGTGGTGGTAACCCATTTGCTGGCTTTGGCGACTTTGGCCAAGGGCAGAATATCCACTTTGATTTTGGTGATGGTGGCCTGGGAGATATCTTTGGCCAATTCTTTGGTAGCGCTGCTGGCGGCAGTGCAAGCCAAGGCCCATCACGCGGTCGTGATGTTGAGACGAGTGTGACGCTCGAGTTTGAAGAAGCGATCTTTGGCAAAGAAGTTGCCCTTGCACTAACGCTTGACGACGAATGTGAGCACTGCCATGGTAGTACCGTCGAGCCAGGCTCAAGCCTCAAGAGCTGTCCAGATTGTAAAGGCACTGGCCAGCGTGTGCGGACAATGAATACAATGTTTGGCCCCATTCAGCAGGCGGTAACGTGTGAGACGTGCCAAGGCCGTGGGCAGATTCCTGAGAAGGCCTGTACAGTCTGCCGGGGGAGTGGTGTGCAGCGTCGTGAGCAGACGATTACAGTCAAGATCCCCGCTGGTATCGATAATGGCTCGACGATTCGTCTCCGTGGTCGTGGCGAAGCTGTCGGTGGTGGCAGCAAGGGCGATCTCTATGTGCAGGTGCGGGTCAATCCACACAAGACGTTTAGCCGTGAAGGTGACGTAATCCTGAGTGAGGAGCATATCGGCATGGCGGATGCAGCGCTTGGTGCTGAACTCGACGTTAAGACAGTCGACGGGACGATTACGATGAAGGTGCCCGCCGGCACGCAATCGGGTACAGACTTCAAGCTATCTGGCCATGGCGTGCCACACATGCGAAGCGACAAGCGTGGGCCTCATATTGTTACGGTAGTAGTCGACACCCCAACCAAACTAAATCGCCGCCAAAAGGAAATCCTCCGCGAGTTTAATGACACACTTGGGCGGAAGGGGATATTTGGGCTGTAAGCTATGGTCGGTACTGGTGTAGAATAGCTATATAATATTGCACGAGGTAGCAAACCTTACCTCTATTAATAGTGTATTGAGCGTGCTGTATAAGTGTTTTTGATTGCTCTCTGTTGCTATATGCTAATAAAGTACAAGATTAACCCTGCTAAATTACCCTAGCTTTGGTGGTATAACTTGGTTTTATCTCCAGTGCTTTATAAATGTAGGAGAAAGTCTCTTGATTTATGCGATTGTTTATTGCTAAAATAATCCCACTATGGCAACAAGCTATACCCCGAATAATAGATCACTTTCATTACATAATAGCCAGATGAAAGAATCTCGGCCTAGCCAGAATATAGATCCTGAAGTATTCCGAGGAAAGTATCAGGAGTTTGTTGAACAATCGCCAAAAGTTATTGAGTCACTTGTTCCAGATCAAGAAAGCAAGAAAAAGGCAATAGATGGGCTTATTGCGGGTAATACCGCCTCTTTTCAGCAAGAGTATCCAATTATTGCAGGTTATTCTGACGAAGATTATACAGCCATGCAAGATACAACAGAAACTTTGACATCTATGGCCGAGTCTATGCCAGAGCCAGAGAGAACAGTCTATCTTCAGGCAATTGAGGCTCGTAAGCAAGAGGCAACCTTGATAGTGGCAATGAGGGACTATAAAGCAGCAACAGATCCAATAACAAAAGAAGTAGCAGTACAGCGTTTTATGGAGACAAATATTGCGCTCTATGGTGAACCAGATGAGACAACATATGAGTCATTGCTCGGCGAAAAAATTGCCAATATCTTTCATAAACAACGCAGCCAAAATGCTGAAGTAATTTTCCAGGATCTTCGGAACCTTCTTCCAGAAGATGTACGAGATGGCACGCGTACGCAGGATCGATTTCGTCCATCTGTTGAGACAATGCAATGGATGAACAACGTTGTTCATGGGCTGTATGATAATATGCTTCGACATGTTGATAACTATATAGAAGCACACAAAGCAGAACTTCAAATAGAGTCACAAAACGAGACGGTTGTAAAAATTCAGCCGACACATCTTCGAGATATTTTTCGGAATATCTTGGCTGAGGAATTTCTTGCGTTATCCAAGGGGGTTGGAGAAGCTGGCCAGACAGGTGACACTCAAGGTGTGCAAACTGTAATAGACTTGGGTGATATTGTGACAAGAAGCGTCGAGAAGGACACAGGTTGGAATGTTGAGGTAACAGAGGCGAAATCAATTAATGTTGACCCAGACACAAGATGTATCAGAATACCTCAAGACCGAGAAGCCATGTCTGTTAATGAAGTAAAACGCCTGGTTGTACACGAAATAGGTGTGCATGTCTTAACGCAAATGACTGGTAATTCGACAAATCTCGATCCACTTGCGCAGGGCTTAGCTGGCTTTAATGATACACAAGAAGGGCTTGGGAAGGCAATGGAGCATGCCCTTGAAGGAGAATATCAAGAAGCTGGTATAGATCACTATATTACTGCCGGACTTGCCTATTTTGACGGCAAGGATTTCAAAGGTGCTTATGACGTAAAGTGGCGTCTCAAACTTCTTGAGAGCCTTAAACCTGATCAAGAACCAACACAAGCAGAGATTAACAAAGCCAAGCAATGGGCAGCAAACACAACAATGCGTATCTACCGAGGCACTGACGACCTGCCACTATTCAAGGATCTCTGCTATTACAATGGGTCAAAAGAAGTATGGGAGTATCTAGAGAGAATTTGTGGTGATGACTTACAGTTGAGCTTATTGCTGGCTGGCAAAATTGATACCTCCAAGAAACACCAGGGAGTCATACTTGAATCACGTAGCACTTAGGTTAAATAATAAGCAATGAAAATTCAATATGATAAAAACTTAAAGATAGCGGGCGTTAGCATACAGCCATGGGCAAGAGTTGGCCCTGAACAGTGGTTTGATAATTACAAAATTGCTTCATTGGCTGGCTGGAATATGCACAGTCAGAACGTAGCGCGCATGAATAATAGTGTTTTTGTGCGTGATCAGTGCGAGAAACCCTATGTAGGTGAACTGACTACTCAGGCCCTTTTGCAAGACCCAATATTCCAAGACATGCTAATAGCTCATTTACCTGATTATCATATTTTTACGTATAAACCTTTTGTGATTCCTGAGCGATTGAAACAAAGTAACTTGCAATTTTTGCCTAGCAACGATATGTACGCGTTGGCTCAGAAGGTTGAGAACAAAGCATGGTTTCGGCGTATTTTTACAGAGTGTTTTTGTAATATCCCGCCACATAAAATATACCCTTGGCGGGAAATGCAATTGAATGAGGAATATTTTTCTAATCTCTGCAATGGACGCAGCAAGATTGTTTTGCAGGATGCTATACTTGGTGGAGGGAAGGGGTCGTTTATTGTCGATAGTTTTGAGTCATTTTGTTCTGCAATAAACACCATGCAGAATACTAATGGTTTGGCAGGCGAGGCAGTTGTATCAGACTATATTACCGATGGCTGTGATTGGTCGGTACAGGGTGTTGTAACGCGTTATGGCATCTTTATAGGGCCGGTGCAGCGACAAATTATCGCAGACCAGAATTTATCAAACACAAGCATTCCTGGCGCTGAGAAATTTTGCGGTGTTGAAATATTGGCAGATGATCAATATACATGGCAGAGCAACCAACTAACGAAGGATGCGCACATCATAGGCCAGGAATTGTACGATAGAGGGTATCGTGGTATCTTTGGTGTTGATTCTTTAGTAACAGATAAAACGGTGTATATTATCGAGGTTAATGCACGCATTACTGGTGCAACACCGCTACTTACAATGAGCTATAATTCAGAGAAGCATATCCCCTTCTATCTTCTCCATATTTTAGAACTAACGAATGCCGATTATACTATTGAGGACAGTTCATACAGTAATGACTATAATGATTGTGCACTGATGGTTCTCCATCAACGAGACAGTAAAACAAGTGTCGCTAATAGCCATCGGTCGGGGTTATATAATGAAAAAATGCAAATCATAGACGATGTAATGTCATTTGATGGGTCTTCTATGAAACAGATTTTTGTGCAGGATTATACAAGAAATGAACGGCCTATTGAGCCAGGATCTCGGCTCGCGTCTATATTTACTAATTTTCGTGTTATGGATCAGAGGGGCGCGCTAACGAGAGAATCAAGAAACATTATTAATATAATTAAAAATAGTTTGAATTAAATGAAATGTATTACTATGAATATGGGCCAAGAAAGCAATAATAGCATAAAAAAAGCAGATCTGTCACGGTATCGCACTACCTCTCGATTGCTAATGAAGGAGGCGCTCCGAAAAGGATATCAAACAACAGCAGTTCCAGGCCATCTATCAATGGCAGCACATGTAGTGCGCTGCGAAAAAGATGGCAAAGAGCTTTACTTTTATAACCTGAATACTGCACTAAACCCTTCATATGCAGTCAAAATAAACGAGGATATAATCTGGACGACTAACATATTACATCAAGCGCATGTACAAACACCAGACACATATCCGTTAAAAATAAATAAATCCGAGAATATAGCAATTAATGATACACTTCGAGAAGCTCTAGAGCATCATGAATGTCTTGTAGTTAAATCTGCTGCAGCAAACCGTAGCAATAGTATTTCTGTTAGCGCTGGAGATGAAGAAAGTTTGCTTCGCGCGATACATCACGTATATCAGAACAACGGTAGACAACCCGACATAATTGTTCAGCAAATGGTTTTTGGGCGAGAATATCGCTTCTTGGTGTTAAATAAAAAAGTTATTGCAGTGGCATATCGCCGATCACCATGTGTTGTTGGAGATGGAGTATCAACAATACGAACCTTGATAAGTAAAAAAAATAATAATTATCCAAAGCACGACAATGGACACACTAGTTTAGTAGCAAAAATAGATATTGAAGACGTATTGAGACACAAAGGTGTTTACTTTTTGCAACAAGTTCCCAAAAAAGGTTGTGTTGTTGAAGTTTTAGATACATTGGATCTAAGTAGGGGGGCTGAAGCAGTTGATGTTACCAGCTACGTGTCTGATGAACTAAAAACCATAGCAATTCAAGCGGCATCAGCATGTTTTCTTGGTATTGCTGGTGTTGATATTATAACCAATAACATTAGTGGTGATGGAAGGGATAGCTACGTTGTAGGAGTGAAGGCATCTCCAGGAATACGAATACATCAATTTCCAACTGAAGGGAAATCTCGGAATGTTGCGCGAAAACTATTTCATGCTATTGAAAAAACGGCACATCCTATCGGCAAAAAGATAGTTATGATTGGCCGAGTTGAAAAGGTTGCTTTACCTGATTTTGTTAATGAAAAATTTAAAGCAAGGATAGATACAGGGGCAACAGTCTCATCTATATGGGCAAGCGACATTCGAGTTGATAAGACAGGTCTCTACTGCAAACTGTTTGGTAGAGGCTCTCCAATGTATACTGGTGAGGAATTGCATTTTTCTGAGTATTCCATGCGCTCTGTCCGAAGCTCAAATGGTTATGAGGAATTACGGTATCAAGTTGTCATTAATGTGAGTTTGGCAGGAAGACGAGTAAAAGCAAAGGTTACATTAGCAGACAGATCGGGGCAGATCTACCCGATGCTGATTGGAAGAAATATTTTGCGTAATAAATTCATCGTTCATGTTGCAGAGGGCGATATTGATAAAAAGGCCGAAAGCAGTAATCGTCAAGAACTACGCCAAAATGGACTACAATAGGGACAGAGAGCATATAACAAGCAAAATCGATAAAGTAATAGTACGAGGTATGGAGTGAAAATTGCAATACTCAGCAACGGCAATGTGAATTACTCAACGCTTCGCCTCAAGGAAGAGGCAGAGAAGTGTGGGCATAGTGTGAAGGTAATCAAGTACCGTAAATGCTATGTGACAATTGATGAGAAGAATCCAACAGTGATGTATGGTGGCGAAGCGATTAATCAGTACGATGCAATAATTCCGCGCATTGCAAGCTATATGACTCGCTACGGCACAGCGGTGGCGCGCCAGCTAGAGATGGCGTATCCGCGCACGCTTTTTGTTAATCGCTCAATTGCGATTACGCGGGCACGCGACAAACTGCGTTCGACGCAGCTGCTGGCCCGAGGTGGGGTGGCCATCCCCAAGACGGTGTTTAGCCGCAACTCAGCCGATATAGACGACCTCCTCAACGAGCTTGGTGGCACACCAGTCATCATCAAGCTAGCTCGTGGTACTCATGGCAATGGTGTGGTGCTGGCAGAGACGAAGAAGGCGGCAAAGTCGGTGCTCCAGGCGCTGTACCTCACCAATGAGGATGGGACGAATATTCTCTTGCAAGAATTTATCCGTGAGTCGGCTGGAGTGGACATCCGCGCCTTTGTAGTGGGGAGCCGGGTAGTGGCGAGTATGAAACGCCAGAGCCTAGATGACGACTTTCGCTCTAATCTCCACAAAGGAGGCGAAGGAACGCCGATCCGCTTGACAGATACCGAGCGCCGTATGTGTTTGCGGGCAGCTAAGGCAATGGGTCTGACGGTGGCGGGTGTTGACTTTATGCGCTCGAGCCGTGGGCCGCTGGTGCTTGAGGTCAATGCGAGCCCAGGCTTTGGAATAGAGAAAATTACGCGGCGCAATGTAGCCAAACCAATCATTGAATATATTGAGCGCAATGCGAAGCGGCAGCACAAGAAGGATCGTGTTGGGGCATAAATACCCAAGCGCATTGTGGCGTCTCTCATAACGCTTATGTCGAAGCAGCGTCATGATATAATGATAGTATGATATTGCTCGGATTGCTTGCTGGCACTGCTGTGGTTTTGGCTGGTTTGGTGTATATAACCAAGCGGCATTTCGGGCTACCAGTCATGGGCCTAGCAGTTGGTGTGGTGTTGACGCAGCTGTGGGCGGCGGATGTCGTGCCATATGCTGCTGGGGTTGGTATAGGTATTGACCGGTCTACCTTGCTTGCAGTGGTGACGATTGCACTGACAATGCTACCAGCCGTGGTGTTGGTGTGCTGTGGCTCGGTGGTGAGCCAGCGCTGGTGGCGTGTTGGTGGCTCACTGATCTTTGGCGTTATGGCAGTGTATGTGCTGTTTGGTGCGCTGAGTAGCCTTGTGCCGGTTGATGAGACAAGCAAGACGGTTGTGGCGGCGCTGGATGGGTCTCATGCAGCAGTTGTTACGATAGGGTTTGTACTTGCCCTTGTTGACACGCTCGTGGCTCGTACGAAGAGCGCAAAACTACACAAGAAAAAGTAGAAATTTCACTATCTGAGCGTAAGTCTTGGGCTTGCAATTCATCCTATTTGCTATATAAAACGACCCTCGAGCTGAGAGTCGTGATATAACTATATACACGCAAATAGCTAAGCGTTATTCAACAGTATGACTATGCGGCGTTTGTTGCAACGTTTGTTACATCATCGAGCGCCTCGAGTGCGTCGATAATTTTGGTAAGCTTGCGGGCGGTTTCGTCATCCCCAACGGTAACAGTATTGTTGGGTACGTACTGGAGCTCTGCATCTTCAACAGTCATGCCAGCTGCGAGCAAAGCTTCGCGAACTTTAGCAAGCTCCTTTTTGTCGGTATAGACGGTGAGACCACCATCTTCTTCTACTGCGTCCTCAGCCCCAGCGTCTAGCACGGTGAGGAGTGCTTCTTCACCACTGGCTGCTACGCGGATCACGCCTTTGCGCGCAAACTGAAACATCACACTGCCGCTATCTGCCATGGTGCCGCCATTCTTGGTTAGAGCAGTGCGAACCTCTGGGTAGGTGCGGTTCTTGTTGTCGGTTGCTGTCTCGATAATGATACCAACACCACCTGGGCCGTAGCCCTCATAGACTGCCTCTTCGAGTACAGCAGCATTTTTATCGTTAATGCGGTCGATTGCCCGCTGGATATTGGCGTTGGGCATGTTGGCTGCTCGAGCCTTCTCGATGGCCAATGCGAGACTTGAGTTGGTTGTTGGATCGGTGCCACCACGGGCTGCAATGGCAATCATATTGCCAAGCTTGGTAAAAGCTGCGCCGCGCTTTGCATCAACCACGGCCTTTTGGCGATGGGTCGTGGCCCATTTACTGTGTCCAGACATAGGTTCTCCTTGATTGTTCTATCTTTCACTCATTGTAGCATATTGGGTGATTATTATTCTACGAGCGAGGTATCGCGCAGTGAGTAGCCAGTTGCCCGCCAGAGCCACCAACAGAGGCCAATGAGCCCGCCATACCACAGTGCCACACCCCACCAGGGCAGTGTAAAATCGAGCTGGGCCCAAGGGAAGGCGGCACATTGCTGGACAACCCACAGCATTGCATCGAGCAGCCATTGTGCTGGTGCGCCAAACACCGCTGCCGCCGCCGGCCACACAAGCGCCCCAACCCCAGCAATGCACGTGAGAAGCATCGCCAGCGGCACCCACGGCACAATGAGTAGATTGGCTGGCAGCGCCACGAGCGATAATTGCCCAAATGCTGCGAGGCTAATCGGTAGTGTAGCAAGCTGTGCAGAGATTGTCTCGCCCAAGACCTGGCGGCCGATTGATGGCTCTACTGGGCCAAAGAAATAGCGCTGCAACAGTGGTGCAAGAATCATCACCCCAGCGAAGGACGCAAAGCTTAGCTGCCAGCCAATATCTCCCCAGACATAGCTTGGGTTCCATAGTACGGTAGCAGCGCTTGCAACAGCCAGCAGGGTAATGGGATGAAACGCACGACCATACGCCCAAGCCCAAATACTAAGCCCAGCTACCAGGCCAGCGCGTGTCATACTTGGGCTCAGCCCAGTGATAGCAACAAAGCCAAGAACGAGACTTGCACTGGTAAGCACTGCGAGGTAGCGCGACACCTTGGCAAACAAGCGCCGAGCGAGGCGGACGAGGATCGTGAGATTATATCCACTCGCCACCACAATATGAGTGAGGCCCGTTGTGCGCATTGCTTCTTGGATATCGTGCGGCAGAGCACGCTTTTGGCCGAGGACATAGCCACTGCCAAGGCTGGCGGCTGGCTCGTGAATTGCGTGGCGAATATGCTCAGCAAACCAATCGCGCACCTGCAGAGCAACATCGCCAGGTTGCGGCTGAACAATGCGTTCCACATGAGCACGCTGCATGACAGCAGCAAAGTTGCCAAAGCCAGGCTTAAGCTTGCCTTGCACAACCAGCCAATCGCTGCGGCGGACTGCAGGGTTGCCGTGCAGACTCACCCATACTGTGCCGGGCAGTGAGCGGCCATTGAGGCGGATAGCACTCAGCCTCACGACGAGTTGATTGCGTTGATTTGTATCAGGGTCATCCTGCACCTGCCCAGTGATTATCGCTACATGCCCAAATAATGCAGCGTAGGAACGCTGTTGCTGCTGGTCACTCCCACCGCGTACCAGGCCAACCATAAGCCCAGCAATCAATATGATAATAAGGCACCACCGCCGGCTTTGATGCAGTGCACAGGCAATGCCGCCGCCAGCTACAACAAGCCACCACCACGCAGCGTACGGCCACCACTGCGCTAGTGCCACTCCACCAACGATGCCACCGCAGCACAGTGTGAGCTGCCACGTTGGGTGAATTTGCCGTTGCCACCACGTCATTGGTTATCATTAAACCATTGCGTTGCTGGTGCGTCAATTTATTACATCTGAATCGCGGTCTTTTTGTTAATTTCATGCTGATTGCTCCGCTTTTTGTAGAGTGTACCAAGAGAGCTAGAATTTTTATGTATTTGTTTTCTTATGGTGGAATTATTGAATCTTTTACGTTCAGCAAGAGATTTTTATATCTTACTGGGCGAGGTGGTAAGGTATAATATCTCACAGAGGAAAAAGACGAATTTTGTTTATAGATAGTAGACTTTTGGAAGAGTGATGATGAATCCAGTGGTTGCTCCGCTTGACAGTCTACCACGACCAGTGCTATACTCGCAGAGTCTACGGGCCCATAGCTCAGCAGGTTAGAGCACCTGCCTTTTAAGCAGGGTGTCGTGAGTTCGAGCCTCACTGGGCCCTCCATTGATCAATTAGCAGGCGAGATGGCCTGTTTTTTGTTGTATTTGCTCGAAAGCTTGGAAGTCTGGGCTGTAACCTACTTTGAATTAATGTCATACTTTGCGGCATTGCCCGATCAAAAGAAAAATCTTACTATCAATGTTGCAAGAGACTATAGGGAGGTGAAATAGACTTTGAAGCGAGTGGCGATTAGAAATAACACGCAAAATCCGACCACTGTACTAATTTGCACAGCCAACAAAACAATGTGCTTGTGCTTGACCAAGAGAGTTACTTTGCGCATAATCGTGGCGAGGAGGAAAAAACAAAATGCAAACTATGCGGAATTATGCCCGGCGAATCGTTGCATGTGGGCTTGCCGTAACTATGATAATACCAGGAATAGCCGGAGCTTCTGCGCTTGGTGCTGATTCTTCCACTCCTTATTTTGCCACCCCAGTCGCCACCATCGGCGATTTTTTATTTGAACGGACAGTGGTGCGTAATGATGTGGCTAGCGGTGAACCGACAGCAGCACAGCCTGTAGTGCGTCTTGCCGCTCATACTGAGCATGACGCGCTGATGATCGGAGCGCTTCACACAACAGACCGGCGCACCGTGAGTGCAGTTGAACTGCATAATACTGCGCGTCAGTTTGCGCCGCTTAGTGATGTAGAGCTTATCGTTAGTGTTAGCACAAACCACACCGACTACACGTGCCGCGTCAATCTACAGGGATATGCACCGCCCCAGTCGTCGGTGCGCTACTATCATCCAGCGGCAGCCCCAGCAGATGGTGCGCAGCTCCAAGGCTGCCCAAGCGTGCCAGATGGTGAGCAAGTCACACGGTATGATGTGGCGCTGGAGCGATTGGGTGCGACTATTGATAAAGCAAATGCAGCTGTGGACGAGCTTGCAGGTGCACTCGTCTGGGAGCGTGTACGCTGGACGGCAGCGGCACGAACCGGGGTATTTGCTAAGGACTTTCGAGCACGATCTGGTGAAGCTGAGGTAACTGCGCCGTACGAGACGCCGGGTGAGCCATCATTGCAAATTCTCGAGGTCTTGCCTCATCCACACACCTGTGACACAGCACCAGACAATTGTCAAAAATACGTCAAGATCAAGAATACTGGCGACCAGCCAATCGACCTTGCTGCCTATCGTTTGCGTAGTGGTACGCCTGGTAGCAATAGCACGGTACGAAACACCTCATCTCTTGCGGGGGTGATTGCACCAGGTCAGGTGTTGACGGTTCGCGCCCAGGCAAATGGCGGGGAGCTTGCAATATTGCGTAGTGGCACACTGTGGTTTGAGGATCAGCATGGCTTAGTGAGCTTTTCGCCGCGTATCGATGCATATAATGGTGCAGGGCAGGTTGCGCACCAGGGCAAGTCTTGGGCATACAATTCGCAAACCGGTGCATGGCAATGGACAACGCCAAGCCCTGATCAAACGGATAATATCATCACTGATACACCAGCTTCGCCTCATCAGCCATCGCAACCATCGGGCAAGCCATGTCCTGCTGGCCAAGAACGCAACTCGGCAACGAATCGTTGTCGGAAAATCAACAATGGTGAGAAACAGTCAAAACACACAGCTGACAGTGTAAAGTCGGCACGTACCACCTCTCGCGCTCAAAAGCTGACCATCTGCAAGCCAGGCCAAGAGCGCAACCCCGCGACAGGTCGTTGTCGTGCAGTATCTGCCACTGGTCAGCAATTAGCTGCGTGCAAGGCGGGGCAGTACCGTAACCCTGCCACAGGGCGCTGCCGAGCGCTCGCTGGTGGCAAGGCATCGGCTGCGGTATGCAAAGCAGGGTATTATCGCAACCCCGCGACTGGCCGCTGCAAAAAACTTGGCGCAGCAAATAGTCGCCAGCTGACGCCCTGCAAGCCAGGCTGGGAGCGTAATCCATCGACCAATCGCTGCCGCAAATCGACGAGCAAGAATAGCAAAGCACCAGCTGCAGGCTACGCTGTTGAGCCGAGTAGTAATAATGGACAGGCAGAGATTGTCTGGTGGATGATTGGTGGGGTAGCCGTTGTGGCGGTGGGCTATGCTGGCTGGGAGTGGCGTAGTGAGATTGGCCAGTGGCTACGCCGGATGGTGCGCAAAGGCTAGAGTCTCATTAGTTATACCAGTGGTATATAGCAGAAGCTCTCAGATTCAGCTATACTAGCATCATGCGAATCATCGGTATAGACCCGGGCACTGGTATCCTTGGCTTTGGCGTTATTGACGCTCATGGTGGTGCAACGCGACTCGTCACGGCCGGTGTCATTACAACGCCAGCACACACGCCAATACCGGAGCGTCTTGGTGAGATATTCGATGGTCTCACGAGTATTATTGCAGAGACACGACCCACAATGATGGCGATCGAGAAGCTCTTTTTTACCCGCAATATCACCACTGCTATGAGTGTGGCTGAAGCACGCGGAGTAGCGCTGCTGACTGGCCAGCGGGCAGGATTGCGGATTGAGGAATATACACCACTCCAGATCAAGCAGACAATCACTGGTTATGGCAAAGCAGATAAAAAGCAAGTGCAAGAGATGGTGCGGCTCCAGCTCGGCTTACAGACGGTACCCAAGCCAGATGACTGTGCAGATGCTCTCGCGGCAGCGATTATGGCAGCATTTATGACGCGGCAGAGCTAACTGGTTGGGAAGTACTTCTGTATCTGTGTCAGGTGAGAAATAAGCTATAAGAGCGGCTCTCTAACTGTAACAAGAGTGTGTGCTATATCAGAGACGAGGGAGAGAAAAGCGCTAAGATTAGTGTTTTCAGTACATTGCGCCAGAACGATGGTATAATTAAACTATGCAACTACCTCGAGGAAGACAACAACCAGCCCGGATGGGCAGATATGCCAACTTTGGAGAAGTTCGCCAGTCGAAACCACCGCGCCGGAGACGCGAGCATAAACATTTCTTGTGGTTTTGGAATATGAGCAAAAAGAAGAAGGCGATGGTGATCCTGACACCGTTTTTGCTGTTTTTATTGATTGTACCGATCTTGACATACCTATATTATGCACGTGATATTTCTGACCAAGAGCGGCTGATGAACCGCAACAACACTGGTATCGTCCTCAATGATGTCAACAACAAGCCACTCTATAGTGTGGGGCGAGCCCAGCACCGCAATATGGTGAAATTGGCTGACATCTCTGACAGCATGAAAAATGCGCTGCTGGCTAGTGAGGATAAAGACTTCTATAAACACCCTGGGTTTAGTCTAATCGGTATCTTCCGGGCAGCCTTCCAGCGCCATGGTGGTGGCTCAACCATTACGCAGCAACTCGCCAAGAACACCGTCCTCACAAGCGAGCAGACCTTTATGCGTAAATATCAGGAGCTGTTCGTAGCGCTCGCGATCGAACAGAACTATACTAAGGACCAGATCCTCGAGATGTATCTCAACTCTGTGTACTATGGTGAAGACTCGTTCGGCATCGAGGAGGCAGCCAAGATTTACTTTGGTAAAGCACCAAAGGACCTTACGTTGGCTGAGAGCGCTATGCTCGTTGGCGTGCTGCCAGCACCAACTGCTTACTCGCCAATCAGCGGTGACCCAGAAAAGGCCAAGCAGCGCCAAAAGACGGTACTCGGCCGCATGGTTGATGTGGGTGCCATCACTAATGAGCAAAAAGACGCAGCGTATGCGCAGCAGCTCTCGTATGCATCGACGGCAAATACCGTTAAGTCGATTGCGCCACACTTTGCGCAGATGGTGATAAACCAACTCAAACAGAAACTATACAGTGCGGAAGATAAAAATGCGTATGATAAGTTAATGCGCTCGGGTTATCAGGTGAAAACAACGCTCAATATGGATACGCAGCAGATGTTGATCGATAACGTCTCTAAGCAGATCCCATACCTTAATAACCGTGGTGGGACGAATGCGAGTGGTGTTGTGATAGATGTCAAGACAGGCCGAGTGCGCGCCCTCGTGGGCAGTGCCGACTACAATAACCCGGAGTGGGGCAATGTTAATATGGCCACGACACCGCGCCAGCCAGGCAGTAGCTTTAAACCAATCTACTATGCCGGGGCGCTGGCCGAGGGGGTTATTACACCAGCGACAATCTTTCAAGACAAGCCAACGGACTTTGGTGGTGGCTACCGACCACTCAATGCCGACCAACGTTGGCACGGAAATGTGACAACGCGTCGAGCGATTAGCTGGTCGCTCAATATCCCGAGTGTGGAGATCATGAAGAAGTTTGGTATTAGCAAGTCAGTCCAAACAGCTAACAACCTTGGTATTTCGTCCATTACCCAAGCAACAGGTGAGAAGAATGGCTTGTCTCTTGCGCTTGGCTCGGGTGAGGCATCATTGACGCAAATGACCAATGCTTATGCGGCATTTGGCAACCAAGGACAACAATTTGAGCTGGGGCTTATCGAGCAAGTCAATGACAAATACAACAAGAAGGTTAGTTGGCCCAACGCAACCAGCAAGCGGGCAATTAGTGAAGGTGGTGCCTACTTGATCTCAAACATCCTGTCGGATAATGCGGCACGAGCGAGCGTGTTTGGCTCAACCCTCACGGTGCCTGGCCATACCGCGGCCGTCAAGACAGGGACGACGAATGATAACAAAGATGCTTGGACGATTGGTTACAATCCAGAGTATGCCGTTGGTGTTTGGGTTGGTAACAATAACAACACGCCAATGAAGTTTGGTGGCTCGGATATGGCAGGGCCGATCTGGCGCAACACAATGACGAAACTCTTGGCAGGCCAGTCGAACACCCAATTCCCTGTACCGAGTGGCGTCGTGCAGCGCTCAGTCTGTACGAGCGACGGTGGCCTGGCTACTACTGATAATGCCAAGGGGACGTACAAAGAATACTTCTTGACTGGCGCATTGCCAACCAAGCAATGTAATGTTGTGCGCACCAAGATCGAAGTCTGTAACCTCAGCGAGAAGAAGATGGAGTCTATCTATGAAGACGACTTCGACAGCACGAAACACTCGAAGAACAGCTCAGATTGCTCCACGACGAAACAGCAAATCCGCGTCTGTGACGTTGAACGAAAGCGCATCATTGCTATCGATGAGAAGGACTTTGATAGCAGCCGGTACTCAAAGAACATCGCGAGTTGTCGATCAAGCAGCAGTGGAAGCTCTGGTAACACAAGCGACGACAGCGATAATAGCTCAACTATCAACGGTAATACTCGCCGCCGCAATAATACCGGCAACAGTGGTAACACTGGTGGTACGAGTGGTGATAGTTCTGGTACCGGCGGTACGAGCGACGATGATAGCTCTGGGCAGAATAATCAGAACAATACTGGTGGCAATAACAATAACTTCTTCAGGTCTAACTTCTAGCACTCCGAGGAGGCGCGGATGATTGCTCATATTGCTGGCCAAGTTGATGAGAAGTTTGCGGGTAGTGTCATCATTGATGTGCAGGGGGTTGGCTACGAGATAGCGGTCGCAGCGCATGATTATGATGCGATGCAGATTGGTGGGGCAGTTAAGCTCTATACATACCACCATATCCGGGAGCAAGCTCAGGAGCTGTTTGGCTTTTCATCGCGAGCAGCCAAGAAACTGTTTGAGCTGCTCATCACTGTGCAGGGTGTGGGCCCCAAGGCGGCACTGGCTATCCTCAGCCTTGCTGAGGCTGAGCAGGTGCGTAATGCCCTAGCCAATGCCGATGCGGCCTTTATCCAAAAAGCCAGTGGGGTGGGCAAAAAGACTGCTGAACGTGTGGTGGTAGACCTGCGAGATAAGGTGGGCGTGCCGACGTACTATGCTACTCACGACGCGCCTGTGCAGGTGGAGCTTGATACAAACGATGAAGCGCTCGAAGCGTTGGTTGCGCTAGGCTATACACTGGCAGATGCCACCAAAGCACTTGCTCGTGTCGATACGAGTTTACCCACAGCGCAGCGAGTGACAATGGCTTTGAAGCAATAAGCCGCATTGATATCAACAGAGGATAGTGTTGTAAATTGCCAAAACTCTTGGTGATGAAGAGGTACTTCTTGTGTTAAACAAGTAAAACGTTACTTGCTTGGGCTAATATCTTCTCCTGTAATTCTTTTTGGGGAGTCAATTATCTTTCTTAAAATACTAATCTCCGAGTATTAGAACCAAACCTTGCTGTTATACGAATGGATCATACTCTATCGAGAAAATAGTGAGAAGTGTAATAGTTGCTGAGGATTTGGCATAATATCAGTAACTTGACATACTGACAACAGTGGAATACGATAGTGATTATTATGAATAACACCCCTTTGTTGTTGGCTACAGTGCAGCGGGCTCGTCAGGCTTATCCATCACTACCATACCATAACACGCAACATATGGATGATGTGGTGCAAATGACAAAAGAACTGATACGCCTTGTACCTCGATATACATTTTCGACTCAGCAGCATGAACTTCTCGTTATAGCAGCGGCCTGGCATGATGCTGGTTACGACCATCTTGCAGCCAAAGAATACTGGTGCAAAGAGGCATACTCGGTTGCATTGTTTGTACAAGACAGCCAAAGAGAAGGGCTTGAGCTAGATAGCGAGGCCTATGCCTTTGTGGAGCGAGCAATACTTGGTACGATCGTTGTGCCACCACTGCAACGTGATACTCTTGAGGCTAAGTTACTTCACTTGGCTGATATTGGTTTTCTCTTTGCAGATTGGCAGACATTTTGGCGGGGCACGATGGCTTATCGGGTAGAGGAGCAGCCAGATACCCCATGGGTAGAGTTTTTGCAGAGGCAGCAGCGCTTCTTTGCAATATGTTTAGCAGAGATGCAGACAGATGGTTTGCTGCTAGGTATTGCTCCATCTATTATTGGCCAGTATTGCGCGGCACTGCAGCAGCATATGGAACAATTTGTGCGCATGCCAGAGCCAGTAGCTCATACTGCAAAATAATATTGCATGCAGTAGCAACAATGCAAAAAATATGAGATACTAGCACATAGTGTGAAAAATCCTGAGCAGAAAAATTCGGAGAAGCCTGATGTGCAGCACATATCTCGCCTAAGAGAAGTGGCGAGTGTGGGGCTGACAGCGCTGCGCTATGGTGGCGCAGAGTATATTGCACGGAGAGCGCGTGATGGCAAGCCGATTGGCTCTGCACTTGCAGCTTTTATGGTGGCTGATGTTGCTGATGGGCAAATTCTTGACGATACGCCACTGCGCCGTGTAACTGATGGTGTGGTAGATACAGCTGCTGTGGTGCGCGTAATGTATGAGCTAGGCAAGCGCTACCCTGAGGCGCGAGCGGGAATTGCCGCCGTTGCACTTGGGCAGGCAGCAACTGGTGCAGCCAATGCCTACCACCTGGCAAAAACTGGTGAGGTGACCAAGGGTGGGCGCTACAAACGTGCTGCTAATATCGCTACGGCGGCTTTTGCCATTGTAGCGGCACGCGGTAACCCTAGGTGGACGCGCTTCGCAGGCGGTATAGCGGCTGGCGTTGTTGCAGCTACAACAGTACCGCATCTGCGTGGAGTTGGTAAGCCGACTGGCAAGCAAGTTCGTCGGTTATAATCAGCACAGCTGAGGCACATAGGCACCTCTGTTGACAACTGATAGATTTATCCATATAATAGGACATCTATGTTTGATAAATTTCCTAACGTTTCTAACTCTCAGGTTGATAGTGTACCAGAATCAATTAGCCAGTCAAAGGAGTATTATGTAAGAGCCTTTGAGGGGTCGGTAGTTCGAGCTAGTAAGCGCTATCCTGAGCTACCTTACCACCACCCTGGGCACATGAAAGATGTGATGGAGGCAGTTGGCGAGCTTGTAGAGCTTTTGCCTGATGATGGCTATCCGCGTGTGATCACTCCATGGCAAAAAGACCTCCTTGCCTTAGCGGCGGCCTGGCATGATGCTGGTTTTGACGATGATAAGGCTCGGGTATATCCGACGAAGGAAGAATATGCGATAGTGCTTATACTGGAAGACCTCGAGAATAATAAGATTGATCTGGCTGGTGGTGACATTGCTTTTCTTGATCGGGCTATTAGGGGTACAATTATGGTGCCTGCGCTCCAACAGCGTGATACACCCGAGGCGAAGCTGCTCCACTATGCTGATATGGCCTATATGACAGCTGATTGGGAGACATTCTGGCGCGGTGCCGAGGCGTTCCATCATGAGGAGCATCCGGATATGTCGTGGGAGGACTTCCAGCAATTTGAGGCAAAATTCTTTCCAATATATATGGAGTCATTGAAGAATGACTTTCAATCACTTGGCATTGCTGAGGACGAAATCCAAAAACGATTGGATACTCTTGAATCTCACCTTAAGCGCATTATGGAAATGGATAACCCATGGCTTGAGCGACAGAATAATCAGTAATGACAAGCAGCATCTTCTCCTCTACAATAGAGCAAGAGAAGGAGGTGATAAAAGTGAAAAACTGTGACATCTGCCCATTTGTGGTAGAGCAAACAACTGACGACCCGGCGGTTGTCTTGCAAACTGATCGGTGGAACGCGGTGCTTGATCGCAACCAACTATATCTTGGCAAAGGGTTTGTGACACTACGCGAGCATAAGTCATCGCTTGGCGAGCTCGATGAGACCGACTGGCGCGAACTCCACGAGGTGATCCGCAGCATGGAGTGCGCAATGACCCAGGCCTTTGGTGCAGACGTGTGTAACTGGGAATGCTTGATGAACAATGCCGTCAAGGCTGGGCAATCGACCCATGTACACTGGCATCTCTACCCGCGCTATCTTAACGGTGCACACTTTGCGGGGGAGGATTTTCCTGACCCAAAGTGGCCACGGCATCTAGAGAGTGGCGAGCACCGTGTGAGTGAGGAGCTGTTTGGCAAGATTGTCCTGGCGGTGCAAGAGAACTTACCCTAAGCAAGGAACCATGCCGCTGCAAGGTATATAGCAGCCAATACAGCTGGTGCAATTACCATACCCCACTCTTGCTTTTTGAGCCCAATAATAACATCGCCAATTTGTGCCAAGCTTGCTGCAGCAAAGACAAACTGCAGCCCAGAACCATTAAACGTAAATGGAGCAACTACTGTAAGTAACCCCAGTGGTAGTGCTCGAGAAGCGTACATTGCTGCGTAGAATCGCTCGCCATGAGTGATGGTGGTCGAGCGGCTCATCATATCAGGCTTGATGAGTGCAATAAGTGCAGCGATGATCGTTGCAATGGATGATAGGGTCGTGATGACAAGTGTGACAGTATGCATGAGTATAGTAAACCATATGATGAGGTTGCTATGCAATCTATCCCCACTACCAATGCTATAATAAACCTATGGCAATAGAACGAATTGTTGATACCAGTAGCCACGCGGATGATAGCGAAGAGCAGCGTATTGAGGTGACGCTGCGGCCACAGCGCTTTGCGGAGTATGTGGGGCAGGAGCGGCTAAAGAAGAATTTGCAATTGGCAATTGCGGCAGCCAAGAAGCGTGGTGAGCCGATCGACCATGTCTTGCTCTATGGCCCACCTGGCCTCGGCAAGACGACGATGGCGGCGGTGATTGCCAACGAGATGGGGGCTGGCTTGCGAGTCACTAGCGGCCCTGCGATCGAGAAGGCGGGCGACTTAGCATCGATCTTGACTAACCTCAATGACGGTGATGTGTTGTTTATCGATGAGATCCACCGCTTGGGGCGAGCTGTGGAAGAGATTTTATACTCGGCGATGGAGGACTTCAAGCTCGATATCGTCATTGGCAAAGGGCCAGCGGCCCGCAGTGTGCGGCTCGATCTACCACGCTTTACAGTAATTGGCGCGACGACACGGACGGGGAGCCTGGCAGCGCCACTGCGCGACCGGTTTGGGCATATCTATCGTTTGGAGTTTTACACTCCAGAGGAGATTGCGCAGATTATCACGCGGGCAGCGACGATCCTCGAGACGCGCATCAAGCCAGAGGCGTCGCGATTACTCTCTACGAGGGCGCGCCTCACACCACGGATTGCAAATCGCTTGCTTAAGCGGGTGCGCGACTATGCGGACGTGAATGGTGATGGTATTATTGATGTAACAACGACAACGCAGGCGCTGACTCTGCTGGAAGTTGACGAGCTTGGCCTCGACCCAGCCGATCGTAATCTGCTACTCTCGATGCTCGATACCTATGGCGATAGCCCGGTTGGTCTGACGACAATTGCTGCTCTGACAGGTGATGAGACAACGACAATCGAAGACTTTTATGAGCCATATCTGCTGCAGATTGGCTTTATCGAGCGGACACCGCGAGGTCGACGGGTGACACCTCGAGCGCAGCAGCACCTTGGCCGCGCAATGGAGTAAGAGGCATGAGGTGATGAGCCAAAGATATGCTACAATATACCCATGAATTCACAACGATTGCAACGCAATGATCCACCACGGCCCGTCGCCTATGATGTTGATGGCAACCCACTCTATGCCGAGCCGCCCACAGCACCACGGGCAAGCAGCACACTCTACGATGTGAGCGGCAAAGAAGGTGCTCCTCACTACCATGCGCCGCGCCCAGAAGCAAGCGTATCGCGAGTGCCGTCAGAAGTGCGCCGCCGCCATGATGAGTCAGTCATGGCCTTCCCAAATCTCAACCTGAGCGAGCAAGAGTACATCATTAGCGTGGTGCGTCGCCACCCGATTGGCATGTTGCCGGCGATTGTTATGTCGACCTTGATGACGAGCATCGTCTTGGCACTGATGTTTAATTACGATTATATTTTTGATCTCCTCCACCTGCCGGCTTCTGCCTCTGGGTCGTTTATGTTGCTGTGTATGGCGCTTATCTTGGCCTTTATCCTTGGCGGCTATGTGTCGGTCTGGGTTTATACGCGCAATATGTTTTATCTAACGAATGAGAGTGTTATTCAGGAGATTCAGACCAGTATTTTTTCACACACCGAGCAAACGGTCAGCCTGATGAATATCGAAGATGCTAGCTACAACCAACGCGGCGTGCTCCAAGCGATGTTTAATTATGGCTCTATTCGCCTTAGTACAGAGGGCGACGAAACAACCTATCGCTTCTCATTCGTAGCCAACCCCAAGCAAGAAATTGCGACGCTTAATAACGCAGTAGAGGACTTCAAGAACGGCCGGCCAGTGGCAGATGACTAATACTAGCAGATGTTGATGACAAAAACACCGAGCAGACAAAGCTCGGTGTTTTTTGCATATCTATATAATAGAGACTTAGGTATTATTGCGGTTGGTCTTGGTGTAGTCTGCCTCACGCTCTAAGTTGGCGGTGAGTTTGTAGCCTTTGCACTGGTTGTCGGTGGTGCAGTCGGTGCCACTGTAGTGGTAGCTAGACTGGGCGCTGCCAAGCTTGTGGCCATTTGGATCGGTAAAGAGCGATGGGTCAACTGAACGTAGCGTCTTGCTATCGATCGTGTTGGGGTAGTGGTTATTTTTCTCAAAATACACTTCTTCCAGGCTATAGTACATCGCGTTAATGGCAGTTTTGCGCTGATTGTCACGCTGCGTCGCTTCGGTCGCGATTTTCTCACTGAAAAAGAGCCAGCTGCCCGTTGCAAGCAGAGCGATCACAACGATGAGCTCGATGACGGTAAATCCTTTACGTGCCTTCATGGTGTTATTATAGCATGCTCATCATAAAACACCTCACCCCTTACACAAAACACCTATTACCATTCTGGGGTCAAACGAAATGGAGGAGTGAAACTCCGAGGCGTAGCACAAAAATGAATCGGTAACGCGTTTGAAGCTTCTTAACATAAATCAATCTCCACGCGGACAACGGCAAGAGATTCTGGTATAATAAATTCTTGAAGGAGAGGGGACATATGACCAAACAATCGAATACGACACAAACTACAGACGACGGCAAGCTCAAAGCGCTTGGCCTCGCAATGGATCAGATTACAAAACAATTTGGCGACGGTGCCATTATGAAGCTTGGCGAATTCCATCAGGCAGATGTAGCGGTGATTCCGTCTGGCTCGCTGAGCCTCGATCTTGCGCTGGGCGGTGGCTACCCCAAGGGGCGCATTATCGAGATTTATGGGCCAGAGAGTAGCGGTAAGACGACGCTGACACTGCATGCTATTGCGGAGATTCAGAAACAGGGTGGCACGGCGGCCTTTGTTGATGCTGAGCATGCGCTCGACCCGAGCTATGCCAAGAAGCTTGGCGTCGATACAGACAACCTTTTGGTGTCGCAGCCAGATAATGGTGAGCAAGCGTTGGAGATTACGGAGACGCTGGTGCGGTCGAACGCTGTTGACCTTATTGTCGTAGACTCGGTGGCAGCATTGACACCCCAAGCCGAAATTGACGGCGACATGGGTGATTCGCATATGGGTCTCCAGGCTCGCCTGATGAGCCAGGCACTGCGCAAGCTCACCGGGATTATCAACAAGAGCAAAGCAACCGTCATTTTCATCAACCAGATCCGTATGAAGATTGGTGTGATGTTTGGCAATCCTGAGACGACAACAGGTGGTAATGCGCTCAAGTTCTATGCCTCGCAGCGGGTGGATATCCGCCGGATTGGGCAGATCAAAGTGGGTGATGACATTCGTGGTAACCGCACAAAGGTAAAGGTGGTAAAGAACAAGATTGCGCCGCCCTTCCGCGTTGCCGAGTTCGACATCATGTACAACGAGGGGATCTCCAAAACAGGGGATATTCTCGACCTCGCAGTGCAGCATGGCATTGTTGATAAGTCTGGCGCTTTCTTCAAATACGGTGGCGAGACAATTGGTCAAGGCCGCGACAAGACCAAAGAATATCTCAAAGAGCATGCCGATACCTTGGCTGAAATTGATAGTAAAGTTCGTGAGGCAGTGAAGGCGGCGGAAGAATAGTTGATGGATGACGAGAGACGAGCACAGGAATTTACAGACAAATATCTGCAATCATGGGTAGAGCCTGACCAAGCCACCCGGCATGAATGCATTCGCAAAATCTGGGCACCCGATGGCCAATTATGTGTGTCTGATCCTGCTCAGACGATTGAAGGTGTAGCAGCAATTATTGCTCACGTTGATCAGCTACACGGGGCCTTGAGTCAATTAAGATTTGTCTACGATCAGCGCATTGTCTGTGGTGACGCGCTATTGCTACGTTGGTCAATTTTTGATCAATCTGGCCAGCAGCGTATCAAACGTGGCGTTAACATTGTTTGGCGTGATGAGTTGGGCCGTGCTCAGCGAGTATATATGTTTATGAACGTTGAATAGAAACGAAGAAACAACTGTTAGGTTCATAGACACAACCCAACCTACTTAATGGAAGAACTAGGACGAATATCGCGCGAGTCATGAAATAGGAGTAGAGACCAAAGACCAAGGCAACGAGTCTAGAGTCTACACCAGAGGAGTAAAAATAAAGCATGGATATCGAAAACCACTACAGAAACGACACTCCGGTTACTCGTGCAATCATCCTCCATGGGCGGCGAAGCTTTAATAAATATCATAACCCTACGGTTGATAGTACAAGCAACTCACACTGGCTGCCTTGGCTTCAGCAACAACTCTTGATACGTGGGATACTGACGCAAACACCCGAGATGCCTCGCCCATACGAGCCACGCTATGAGGTGTGGTGCCAAGAATTTACCCATCTGCCAGTGGATGAGCGTACGCTGCTAGTGGGCCATAGCTGTGGTGGTGGCTTTTTGCTTCGTTGGCTGAGTGAGGGAAATTACCGTGTTGGCCGGGTCGTACTGGTGGCACCGTGGCTGGATGTTGAGGGAGAGGCAGGAGATTTCTTTCGCTTTGCGCTCGACCGCCAGATAGACCGCAAAGCAGTGCACGGCATTGATGTGCTCTACTCTACCGACGACTACCCACATCTACAAAGCTCCACGGCAAAGCTCCGTCGCGAGCTACCCCAGCTACGCTACCATCGATTTGTCGATCACGGTCATTTCACCTTCAGTGCGATGCAGACGCGAGTATTCCCGGAGCTGATAGAAGTTTGTTTAAGAGAGGAGAAAAAATGACTGAGAATGATGACTTAAAAGACGAAAGTAGGGTGCTAGATGCACTTCCCACTACGCAGATTGATATAACGCGTGTAGCAAATCTGCGCGAGATACTCAAAGAGTACGGACACAAGACTACAGAAATATGTAGCATACAGCTTGGCTATGATAACCATCTCTATGTTTTGCTCTCGAGTAATATTCCAATGAGAGATGGGTGGGCTTGTTTTACAGAAATCAAGGTAGATAGTGTCTTTTCGGTTCTTGAATTCGTCATTGATTGGGAGAAAGAGGCTGTTGAACAGGTAACATACCTTGACCTTGGCCGGCGTTTTATTAATTTTCGCTATGTTCAGCCGATTGGTGATAAGCTGCTGCTGGTCTGCCCACGGATGGACTATGAGGAGCCGTCTATGGGTAATAATGCAGAGATTGTTGATAGAACTGGCAAGGGAATTATGCTGGGGTGCTTGGGTGATGCGGTTGGCGGGGTGATTGTCACAGAGAATAGCGACATCATCACCAGCTATTTTGATGAAGGCGTATATGCGTGGGATGATCCAATCAGTGGCCTTGGAGTGAGAGCGTGGGATGATAAACTACGAAAGAACTCTGATAAGACCCCAGCATTCACGCGAGATGAAGTCATCTGTATGTTCTTTGATGAATGCAAGAATTTTTGGTACAAAGATATATCTGATTTTAAACTAAGAAAGGTTAGCCCGGTAGGTATACGCACAGTATATGAACCATATATTTATAGCATGAGAGCTTTTCTTGCCTATGATAATGCTAATAAATTGCTTGCTGATGGGGGGTATGACCAAGAGAATACGTTCTATATTGTTGACGTATCTCCCGCTCGAGATGAGCAGACACGCCGGCCAACTGTTATGATTGGAGATATGGTACCAGTAGAGAAAATAGAGTTTGTTTCTGATGGCGAGAGGGTTGAAAAAATAAATAGCGATCAATCAGCTTTTCGTACCAATAAAGCTGTCTTCATTGATGAAGCATATAACATTTATCTCAAAGCATTTCAGTAGAGGGGGGTGGCGCAGCTCATTTCTAGAGAGGAAAGCTGGGTGACACGACTAGATAAACTTGCGTATAATACATATATGTCAACAGAAAAAACCTACACCATCACTGCGCTCACTGCGCAGGTGCGGAGTGCCGATCGAGTGAATGTATTTATCGATGACACATATGATTTTAGCCTTGATGTGGCGCAGGTGGTGGATTGTGGTGTGAAGGTTGGGCGGGTGCTGACTGAAGCCGAGCTGGCTGAGCTGCGCCGCGAGGGAGAGTTTGGCAAGCTCTACGCGCGGGCGCTCGAGTACACCCTGATGCGGCCGCACAGTGCACGCGAAATCCGCGACTATCTCCAGCGCAAAACGCTGCCACGCAAATATAAACAACGCAAAACTGGCACGTTGGTTGAGAAGCCTGGTGCTTCGCCGGCGGTGGCGCAGCGGGTGTTTGCGCGCCTTGAGCAGCGTGGGTATATCGATGACGGCACATTTGCCCAGTGGTGGGTGGAGAATCGCCACCAGAGTAAGGGTGCGTCGCGCCGCAAGCTGGAGGCAGAGCTACGTGCCAAGGGTGTTGCACCGGAGGTGATAAACCAAGCATTAGCGCAGTCGAGGCGGACTGATAAAGACGAGCTAGCGAAGATGATTGCCAAAAAGCGCCCCCGCTACCCAGACGAGCAAAAGCTTATCGCGTATCTTTTGCGCCAAGGCTTTGCCTATGATGACATCCGAGCAGCTTTGGCGGGTGATGAATACTGATCTGTGTTAGCGACGCTCGTCGGTTTTGATTGATTCTCGGGCCTGTGATGGCTTACGGAAGGGGTTGACGTATTCGCCACTACTTATGGCTGGCTCGGTGGCCTTTTGCTCGGGCTTTTTGGTCTCAGCCTGCGACTGGACGATGATGGCATCATTATTGATCTCGATAATTTGCGACCGATGAATAACCAGCTCAGCATCATTGAGGCGGTGGAGCCACGAGCGCCGGACGATGAGCTGCTGGATGACAAAATTACCCGTCTCGATCGTATAGTCGCTAATCTTACCGAGGCGTCGCCCGCGCTTGTCTTGGACAGGCATGCCCAAAAGGTGAAACTTGAGCTCGTAGAGGCGCTGGATCTTGATGACGTCGGTGGGGGTGATGAGCTCGTCGACGGAGTCGATGATCATGCCGAGTTCACTCATCTCGCGCACATCAGCAAGGCGGAGCAGCATGGTTGCGTCGTTAGCAAATGAGCCGTCCACAGTGTAGGCAACGATAGCTAGAGTGGCTGGATCGACAAGCGGCTGGGTAAGGCTGCCAACTTTGCCGCCCATTTGTAAGCTCATCACAGGATAGTTGGCGAGTGCAGATCCGAGCAGTATCATATGTGTAGTATAGCATTGCGCCGCAAAAAGCTCCACTAGCGGCTGCGCAAAATGTTACTCAACAAATGGGTTACGCGAGCTAATCGGTAGTTGGCTGGCGCTTTGGTCGGACTCGCTGGCGGTTTTGAGTTGCTCGATTTTTTTGATGGTGGTTTGGTCGATGCCATTGGTAGGCTGGGGCGGAGCAGCCTCTGATGCCTTGGAGATGGTGGTGTTGAGCAAGAAGGTAGTAACCGCTAGGCCGCCAAAGGCGATAATGACGAAGAGAATAATGTGGTAGCGGTGGAGAAATTTGCTACTGGCGCGCCCAAGCGCGGCGAGTGAGAGATCGCTGTTCATGATCGGAGATATACCTCGATGGTTAATGTGTTGCTAGTGATACTATCGGGTGCCTGACCCTGGGCGGTACTGCGTGAGAGGTCGACATTGGCGATGCGCATCTTCGTCAGGCTTTGCTCCACCAAGTACATGAAGGTAAGGAGCTTGCGATACTCGACGGGGTTCTTGACGGTGACAGAGGCGGTGGTGGCTTTGAGCCCGGCAATCGCAGGGAGGGATGTGCCAGTTTTGCTACTACTCGATGCGCTGCTTGACGAACTGCTCGATGAGCCGCCCTTGGCATTGTCGTCAGCAAAGGTGATGTCTGAGATGGTAATGCCGGCCTTGCGGGCAAAGTCGTTGAGGTCGTTGATAATCTGATCTTGATATTGGTAGCTTTTGCTCTCGGCAGCGATCTTGGAGGCGCGCTCGACGGCATGATGCTGCGTTTTGAGCATCTTCTCGGTCTGGGAGAGCTCTTGCAGCTCCGACTCACTAGCGGCAGCTTGCGAGGCAACGGTGCTGGCATCGGCCGCAAAGCCATCAAGCCAGTTGTAGGCCAGAGTAAAGCCACCAGCCCCAATTGCAGTAATGACCACGAGCGACACCGCAAGGATGATGCGGAGATTTGTCGCCGTTAGCGTGAATTTTTTACTCATTATTGGCCGATTCCTTTCTTGAATGTGACACTGTAGGTTGAGGTGTAGGGGTAGCTACCGGCGTCTTTTTCCTGCAGAGTGATGGATTGGAAGCTGACGCTGGAGAAGATGGCGGAGTCGTTGAGGCGGTTGCGCAGAGCAATGGCATCGTTGTAGCCTTTGGCGCGGATACTCAGCGTAGTGGGGGTGCCAAAGGTGGTTGGGTCGATATTAAGCTGCTCGATGATAACGTTGGGTGGGAGGCGGTCGGCAATAAGCTTGATGAGACGGGTGTACGAGACCTGTTGGTCGAGGATGGCTTTGGCAGTAGTGAGGTTGGCCTTGAATTCAGTGGCTTCACGCTTGACGGTGGCGTATTCGGCAGTTTTGTTGTGGTTGCGCTCTACGGCGGCTTCGTTGCGGCCCCGCTCGGTTGCGATGAAAAAGTACACACCGCCGATTTCAGCCAAAACAACAAAGACCAAGACAAAGAGCAGCACAACATAGCGGCGCAGCAAGGTGTTGGTGCGGCTCGCAGCGAGCTGCTTTTTATACGCTGGTGGCAATAGATTAATCATTTCCAAATCTCCCCACTACTAAGGCTGGCCAGGCCTGCAACACTGATATACCGAGGCCGAAACTGCTTTTGGGGCTGCTGGAGCTTGCCAAAGTCGAGCTTTTGCCATGGATTGACGACACGCACTGGCATGACAAGGTCGTTGGTGAAGAAGTCACCCATACCCGGCACATTGCTACCACCACCGACGATGACGATTTGCTCGATCTTGCGTTCATCGCCAATCCGGTCGTTATAATAGCGGATCACCTTGCGGATCTCGGTGCTGATGCGCTTGAGGCTTGGTTTGAGTGCCTCGGTGATGCCAGCTTGGCGCGGCCCAGGCGAGAGGCCATTAAGCACCTTGAGCTGGTGAGCATTCTCGAGTGTGATGTTGAGATGCTTCGAGATATCGATGGTGAAGGTATTACCGCCAATTGCCACCCCACCAGTAAGGCGGACGGCGCTTTTATCTAGCACAGCGATATCGGTACTCGCTGGGCCAATATCGACAACGAGCGTGAGAAGGTTGCCAGCATCAGCGCTGTCGAGTACGCGCGCAATAGCGTTGATATTGGGCTCAACAACCACTGGCACGAGTCCCACTGCCTCGGCTGCTTGCAAACAGGCGTCGACTAGCTGCTTGGGCACAGCTGACATCACAACGTTGAGCTGCTCTTTGGTGTGCTCGATCACTTCATAGTCAACATAGAGCGAATCGAGCGGCAAGGGGATGTACTGATCGACCTCCACCTGGATAGCACCATCAAGGTGCGCTGCTTCTTTAGCTGGGATCATGAAAGTGCGCGAGTAAGTGCGGCTGGTCGGCACACCGATCACCACGTGGTCGCTACCGAGGTTGCCAATCAGATGCTCGTTGATGAGCGAGCTGAGGCGCTCGGCTAGGTAGGAATCATCGGGATTGTCGAGCGACGTCTGGACTTCCTTGGGGTCGAGGTCGAGCGAACCATAGCCCAGTACGAGCCAGCGCTTGGGGTCGATCGACATGATCTTGATACCCGTCTGGCTAATATCCAGACCAATGATTGGTTTGTCGCGATAAAATAACTTTGCCATGATACGTTCGTTTCCGTCATTATAGCATAAGCGATATGATAAACGCTAGCGTTTTGAGGAGGATTATAACGAACTGGAGTACTGTTGTTTGTGCTGTGATAGCAGCAGGGAGGGCAGACTGTTGCGAGACTGATAGGGTTTATTTTGGAGTTTTTATCGTGGTTGTCTGAATGCGGTGAAAATATCTGTTCGCTGGCCAATAGTAGAGCACGCTAGCAGATGTGTGACATGAAACACTGACGGAGAATAGGGAATCCAGCCTTACTTAATCTGATTTGCCATATTCGAGATTGGCAACATCACCGAGGCGGCAATGAGCCCGACCATGCCGCCCATGATGACGATCATGACGGGCTCAATGATGGAGCTGATGCCATCGATCGCGACGTCCACTTCCTCCTCATAATAATCCGCCACCTTTACAAGCACGGTGTCGGTCTGGCCGGTCTCTTCGCCAACAGAGAGCATTTGCGCCACGATGGGTGGGAAGAGTGGATTTTTTTCGATGATACTCGAGAGGTTGCGTCCATTCTTGACTTGTTCGGCAGCATCATTGAGGGCATTTTCGTAGACTTTATTGCCCACCGCCCGGGCAGTCACACGGAGGGATTCGAGCACTGCTACCCCCGATCCCATCAACGCTGAGAACGTGCGGGCAAAGCGAGCAACGGCGATCTTAGTAATGATATCGTTGATTTTTGGTATCTTGAGAATAATGGTGTGGAGCCAAAGTTTGCCTGCTGGTGTCTTGATATAGCGGCGGAAGAAGTATATCCCCGCACCGAGCGCAGCAATGATAAAGATCCCATACTGGATAATAAATGCGCTCAGCCCGAGCATAAACTCGGTAATGGCGGGTAGCTTGGCGTCCGGTCCACCGAGGCCGCGCACAATGCTGCCGATTTGTGGAATAACAAAGACCATCAAGCCAAAGAAGGCGGCAATGGTGATAACAATGAGCACGGTGGGGTATGTCATGGCGCTTTTGATTTTTTTGCGCATACTAGCATTTTTTTCTTGTTGCATGGCCAGGCGCTTGAGAATGTCATCAAGAATACCAGCCGCCTCACCCGCGCGCACCATGTTGATAAAAACGGTGTTAAAGGTTTCTGGGTGCTTTTCGAGTGCGTCGGCCAGTGCCATACCGCCCTCGACATCGCGTAGCAGGTCACCTGTCACCATTTGGAGGGCTTTACTACTGGTGTGGTCGTGCAGCGAGCCCATGGCGCGTAGCAGCGGCACACCAGCCGACACCATGGCACTGAGCTGGCGGGTAAACATCACCAAGTCTTCACTCTTGACCTTGTTGCCGCCAAAGAGAGCAAAGCTGGCGCGCTTTGGCTTGACTTCCTCAGCACTAATCGGTCGCACGCCTTGGCGGCTCAGGCTGGCTAAGGCACTGGCACGATCGGGGGCGTCGATCGTCCCATTAATGGAGTCGTTTTTGTTCGTGATGGCGATGTAGCGAAATTGTGGCATGTTATTCCTTTGTGACG